>Ga0210402_10002246_pt1 | contig 19018 bp, 18 predicted proteins | sample IncBWC7MmetaG_FD_161055 | JGI IMG/M metagenome (GOLD analysis project Ga0210402, IMG submission 161055) | Forest soil microbial communities from Barre Woods Harvard Forest LTER site, Petersham, Massachusetts, United States - Inc-BW-C-7-M | ecosystem: Environmental > Terrestrial > Soil >... | reverse complement strand
GTGGCAGCACACATCGTAGCCAGCCGCGCGAATGGCGGCGGCTGCCGGCGGGTGACGCTCCAACGCGAGCGCACACCCGAACACGGTGAGCGGCAGGCCGCGTTCGGCGAACAGCCGCATGACCCGCCAGAACCCAACCCGGCTCCCATAGGCGAACATCCCCTCGGCAGCCAGATCGCGGCCCGTCACGCCCGGGTTCAGCGTGCCGTTCTCGGTTAGCCCCCATTCCGAGCCGGGGTCGCCGTCGGGCACCGAAGGCTCCGAGCCTCCTCGTAGTTCAGCACGAAGTTGAGTGCGAGCCGCGCTCCGCCCGGCCATTTCGGGTCGGGCGGATTGGCGCCATAGCCGATCAGGTCTCTGTCCATGGCGGCCAGATTGCCACCGATCGCCGCGCGCTGGCCACTGGTTGACTGGCCCATGATACCCGTCGAAAAGCCGCGGCATGTCGGCTGCCGCCACATCCTGGATTCTCACCGAGGACTTTGCCGGACTGCAGGCGCAGGCGCTGGGCTTGGCCGAGGCGGCCGGCTTGCGGCCGGAATTGCGGGTGCTGGCGCCGCGCGCGCCGTGGAAGTGGCTGGCGGCGTCGCTTTGGCCGGCTCCGCTGGCGGCAGTGCGGGATGCGGTGCGTGCGCCGTTGCCCGATCTGGTGATCGGCTGTGGCGGCGTGGCCGCGGCCGTTGGCGCCGCACTGCGCCGCGGAGGCAGCCCGGTAGTCCAGGTGCAGCACCCGCGCATGGACCCTCGCCGCTTCGACCTGATCGTAGTGAACCGGCACGACGAACTGAGCGGACCCAACGTCGTGGTGACGCGAACCGCTCTGCACCGCGTCACCCCGGAGCGCCTTGCGGAGGCAGCGGCGCATTGGCGTCCGCACTTCGAGCATCTGCGGCGCCCGCTGGTCGCGGTGCTGATCGGCGGCAGCAACGGGCGGTTCCGCCTGGACGCTTCGGCCGGCGGCGAGCTTGCCGGCCAGCTTGCCACGATGATTCGCCGTGACGGGGTCGGCGTCGCGGTCACGCCCTCGCGGCGCACCGGTCCGGCGGTGACGCGCGTTCTGACCGAAGCGCTGGCGCCAGTCGGCGGTTACGTCTGGGATGGCAGCGGCGACAACCCGTATTTCGGCATGCTCGCCCTGGCAGACGCGATCGTCGTCACGGTGGACAGCGTCTCGATGGTGTCCGAGGCAGTGGCGACCGAGGCTCCGGTCCTGCTGGCCGCGCTGCCCGGCCGGTCGCGGCGCAACCGCCTGTTCATGGAGGTGTTGCTTGCCGAGGGCCGAGTGCGCGCGTTTGCCGGGCGCTACGAGACCTGGCCGGTGGCGTCGCTCGACGATACGCCAGCGGCGGCGGCCGAGATGTGTCGGCGGCTCGGCATCTAGGACAGCTTCATGTTGCACATCCAGACGTTCGACAACCGCGCCGGCGGCAACGTGCTCTACAAGGCGCTGGCGCACCCGTTGGCAGCGGAGGCAATCGGACGGCTGTATGAGCGGCTTGCGCGGTCCGGGCCGGTGGCGCTGTACGATCCGGATGGCATCGCCGAACCGTTGTTCGCACTGTATCCGGACGCGCCGCCGGTGGCCGGGGTTTATGTGCACGACGTGACGGCGGTCGGGGCGCAACGCGCCGGGTTGATTGCGCGCGCATTGACCGATCTGCCCTCAAGCGGCGCGCGCATCGTGCTGATCGCGGCGTTCGATGCCGCCCGTATCGCGGCGCGGATCTCCCACCTCGTGCCGTCCGGCGCCGGTGTCGTTACGCTGGATGAAGCAAAACTGCCGACCGAACTGTTGACCAACCGAACACGCTATTTGGATAAGCTGAACTTCGCGACAAATTTTGTATTTTTCCGCGATGCCGAGGGGCTGTCCACCCGGCTGGTGTCGGCGAATTACTGGGCCGGCTATGGCGCCGGCGCGATCCTGCTCTGGCTGCGGCTGTTCGACGCGGCAGGCACGGCGCTGGCGACATGGCAGCAGGAAATTGCAGCGGGGCCATGCGGTTTCTCCATCGAAAGCCGCGCAGTGCGCGAGCGCTTCGGCCTGCCGGAATTCACCGGGCAGCTTTTTGTGCACGCGATCGGCGTGGCCGGCCACGACGTGGTGAAATACGCGCTCGACACCTACGCCTCCGACAACGGCGGGAGCCTGTCCTGCACACATGACGCCAACGCCTGGCCGTCCGACCGCTACGCTGGACTGCCCGCGCCGCGGGCGGATGAACAAGTGATCCTGTGGCTGCAGAACAGCCATGCCACGCCGATCCCGGCCGGCGCCATCGCGTTCGACCGCATGGGCGCGGAACGGCCGGTGGAATTGGCGCGGGAAGTCGGGCCGTTCGCCACCGTCGCGGTGGACGTGGCGCGGCTGCTGCCGGATGTGCGCTGGCCGGCGCAGATCGAGCTGCGTGCGGGACGGCATGTGGTTCGTCCGCGCTACGAAGTGACGCGCGGCGAGCGCCTACGCATCGCCCACGTCAATGTCGAGCGCGGCGATCTGCGCCCCGATCCGGCGATCGCGCGGCTGCCTGGGCAGCTCGGCCGCGGCTATCTGCTGCCGTTCCCCGTGCTGCCGCGCGAGCGGTTCCGCAGCATCGTGCAACCCACACCGATGGCGGTGTCGCAGACCACGCTGCCGATCCGGCTCGATGTGTTCGACGGAACCGGACGCAAGGTGGCGGAGCGGTTCCTCGGCTGCCTGCCGCGCGATCATGATTTGGCGCTGGATTTCGATGATATCGCGTTGGATGCAGGACATGCAGAGCTGGTCTACGACTTTCGCGATGGTGGCGACGCGGACGGTTGGCTGCACGCGCTGTTCCGCTACGAGGATCGGCAGTCTGGCCACGTCGCGGAATCGAGTTTTGGTGCGCACATCTTCAACACGGTGATGACCTACAAAGACGAGCCGCAGTCGTATTCCGGCCCACCGCCGGGGCTGACGACACGGCTGTTCCTCAAACTCGGCGATCCGCGGCGGCGGAGTTTCGCGGTGCTGATCTATCCGTCGTCGGCGCCGTGGCATGCGCAATCCGCGACCGCATTGCTGCTGCATGACGGCGCCGGCGCTGTGATCGCCGAGCAGCGCGTGGCGATCGCCTGTTCGGGTTCGACGATGGTGTGGCCGCACACGGTGTTTGGCGACGTTGTGCTGGGGCAGGCGGGACCGGATGGCTATGTGCTGGTGCGCGACACGACCTGCCGGCTGTTCGGCTATCACGGCCTGATGGATGACGCCAGCGGGTTTTCGCTGGACCATATGTTTGGGTTCTGATGACGCAGCAAGGCGCTCTGCGCGTCATGGCCGGGCTTGACCCGGCCATCTTTACCGGCGCTGGTGCCACAATGGGTGGCCGGGTCATGCCCGGCCATGACGCGCAGAGAGTGCAAGCATGACTTCGTATATCGCCTTGCTGCGCAAGGACCGTCGCAGTGATTATGGCGTTGATTTTCCTGATTTTCCAGGGTGCATTACGGCCGGTCGCACGCTCGAAGAAGTCCGCCGAATGGCTGCGCAGGCACTGGCGTTTCACGTGGACGGCATGCGTGAGGACGGTGATCCTGTCCCCCGCCATCGCCAATGGATGCGATCATGGCCAATCAGCACAACCGCGATGCGATCACCTTCCTGGTTGATCTGCCGGCGAAGTCAAGTCGGAAGTCGGCTTGAATAGGTAGGTCCTGGTAATCCCGAGCTTTCGTCGGCATAGTACCTGAAACAGCGACCGGTTTTAGGGCGGGAGAAACAGGCCATGTCGGATTACAGTACGCACGCGCGCCCAGGCCGGCGCGACGTCATCAAGGCTGCGGCGGCCGCGACCGCAGCGGCACTGACGTCGATCGGGCTGGCGACTGCGCAACAAGCGGCTGTGCCGCGCAATCGGACAATGTCGCTGGTGTGGGGCGGACGGGAAGGCCGCTGGGTGGATTTCGAGCTGTGGAACCCATACTCGATCGGGGCGAACCATCAGAACGGCCCGAACATCATCTACGAACCGCTGGCCTATTACAGCGCGTTCGCCGACAAGACGTACATGTGGCTGGCGGAAAGCTACCAGTTCACGCCGGACTTCAAGCAACTCACCATCAAGACGCGCTCGGGGATTTCCTGGTCGGACGGCACGCCGTTCTCGGCCGAGGACGTTGCGTACACGTTGAACAGCCTGCGCGATATCGGGCCCAAGGTGAAGTGGGGCGTCGATGTGCAGCAGGTGTTGAAGGAGGCGAAGGCGACCGACGCCAATACCGTGGTCGTCGATTTCATTGTGCCGGCGCCGCGCTTCTTCTTCTTCATGACCTACAAGTACGACATCGGCGTCTATATCGTGCCCAAACACATCTTCGACGGTCAGGACTGGACCACGTTCAAGCACTTCGACATCGCAAAAGGCTGGCCGGTGAGCACCGGTCCGTGGAAGGTGGCGGACGCATCACTGCAGCAAAAGGTATTCGAACGGCGACCGGACTGGTGGGCGGTGAAGGCCGGGCTCGCGCCGCTGCCGGCGATCGAGCGCACGATCTGGCTGCCATACGCCGGCGAGCAGGCAACCGCGCAGGCGCTGATCACCAACCAGCTGGATGCGGGTACCGGCATGCAGCCGGCGACATTTCCCACCGTATTCCGTGGCAATCCGAAGATCATCACGCACTCCGGGCAGAAGCCGCCGTACGGCTATGTCGATTGGTGGCCGATCTCGCTGTACGTGAACAACGAGGTGAAGCCGTTCGACGACAAGGATGTGCGCTGGGCGCTGTCTTACTACATCGACCGCGATCAGCTGATCGATGTCGGCTATCTCGGTGCGTCGCAGGTGTCGTCGCTGCCGATGCCGGCCTATCCGCCATTGCAGCCGTATTTCGATGCGGTGAAGGATCTGCTGGGGAAATACGATACGCTGGCGTTCGAACCCAAGAAGGGCGATGCGCTGCTGTCGGGCAAGGGCTTCAAGAAGGATTCCGCCGGCGTCTGGACCGACCCGCAGGGCAAGAAGCTGACGGTAGACATCATCGGGTTCGGCGCCGCCGGCCCGGCCATCGGCCCGGTGTTGTCGGAGATGCTGAAGCGCCATGGCGTCGAAGCGTCGCTGAGCATGCCGCCGGACTTCGACGACCGGTTCCAGAAGGGCCAGTTCGTCGGCTCGATCTACGGTCATGGCGGCGCGATCAACGAACCATACTCGATGCTGCGGCTTTACCAGGGTCGCAGCGTCGCGGTGCCCGGCGCGCACCTGGTGAACTTCGCGCGCTGGAAGAACGAGGCGTTCGACAAGATCACCGACGAGATGTACGTCACCGATCCAAATGACAAGCCGAAGATGCTGGAACTCTTCCATCGTGCGATGGAGATCTGGCTGCCGGAGTTGCCTGACATCCAGCTGGTGCAGAACTTCCATCGGATTCCGATGAACACCACCTACTGGAAGAACTGGCCGACGGCCGACAACGACTACGTCAACGGCGCATCGTGGCACCTGACCTATCCGATCGTGCTGTGGAACCTGCAGCCGGCCTGACGCATGCAGGCCGCCTATATTGCCCGCCGCTTCGGGGTGTTCCTGCTGATCGTCTGGCTCGCGGCGTCGCTGAACTTCTTCCTGCCCAGGCTGTCGGGCCAGGATCCGGTGCGCACCAAGCTGCTACAGTCGGCGCAGCTTGGCGGCTATGTGCAAGCGGGCATTGAGGAGATGGTGAAGGAATATAACCAGCGCTTCGGGCTCGACAAACCGCTGTGGCGGCAATACCTGACCTATCTGCACGACACGACCCGGCTCGACTTCAACTACTCGATTGCCAACTACCCGCGCACGGTGCGCGAAATGATCGCCGAGGCGCTGCCCTGGACCATCGGTCTGCTCGGCGTCACCACCCTGCTGTCGTTCGGCATCGGCACGTTCCTGGGCGCGTTGCTCGCGTGGCCCGGCGCGCCGCGCTGGCTGCGCTATGTGATGCCACCGCTATGGGCACTGCATGCGATCCCGTTCTTTCTGCTCGGCCTGATCCTGATGTACCTGCTGGCATTCCAGGTTCAGCTGCTGCCGATCTTCGGCGGCTACAGCGCGGGCGCGATCCCGTCGCTTTCGATGGGTTTCGTGCTGGACGTGATCGCGCATGCGCTGCTGCCGGCGATGTCAATCGTTCTGGTCGCCACCGGCATGTGGGCACTGACGATGCGCGGCATGATGGTGACGACGATGGGCGAGGACTACGTGACCTTCGCAGAGGCGAAAGGATTGAAGAGCCCGACTATCTTTTTGCGGTATTGTCTGCGCAATGCGATCCTGCCGCAGACGACCGCGCTGGCTCTGGCGCTGGGGCAGATACTTTCAGGTGCGGTGCTGGTGGAGGTGATCTTCGGTTATCCTGGGATCGGCGCGCTGCTGTTCCAGGCGATCCGGGAGAACGACCACTTCCTGATCCAGGGCATCGTGTTCACCGTCATCGTGGCGCTGGGGCTGGCGACCTTCGTGCTGGACGTTGCGTATCCGTGGCTGGACCCGCGCATTTCGTATCGACGGACGTAGTCGTACTTACCTGTCACGACGATCAAGCGTGAGGTGCGGCCTAACGCCCCCAGCTGGCGCCAGCGGCTCAAATGATACGAAACGCCAGGGATCCGTACTCGCGGCAAATCAGGCATGTCCCACGCATGCGCGACGTTCAATGCCCGCTTCATTTGCGAGACGTGGAGCCACGGTGTGCTTCGCTCAAGGAATCATAGATCGGCGGGTCGCGGAGAAGGGTCGGCACCAGCATCGCGGCAAAGCACGCCCCCAGCATTGGCAGCAACATCGTGACGCTCGCGGTCATCTCGGTCACCAGCACCAGGCCGGTCAGGGGCGCGCGTACGATGCCAGTAAATAAGGCCGCCATCCCGACAATCGCGAACCCCTCCGGTTGGATGTGGGACTCCGGGAATGCCATCCCGCAGATGATGCCAAAGGACAGACCCAGTTGCGCGCCGAGGACAAGCATGGGCGCGAACAGTCCGCCGGGTGTGTGCGCGGCGTACGACACCGCGCCGAGCACGAACCGAAGCCCGAAGGCCACAGGAATGGAGGCCAGCGTCTCCGCTCCGGCGAGAGTGCGCTGTGTGATCGTGTCGCCGCCGCCAACCAGGCCGGGCGCGAACCATGCCAACGACCCGACAGCGGCACCGATCAATCCCGCGCGCAGCTCTACGGGCCATAAGCAGAGCCGGTCCGCAGCCGCCATCGTTCCAAGCAATACGCGATTGTAAGCGATGGCTACGAGTCCGGCGACGACTCCCAATACGAAGTAGAGCGGCCTGATTTCAGCGCCAGCATAGGCGAGTGCTCCAACATGAAAGTCCGGCAACTCACCAAGAATGCTACGTGACACCGCGATGGCAGTCGCTGATGCACCGAGAGCCACAATTGCGATCCGAAGCTCGAACTGTCGCACCAGCTCTTCCAGCACGAACACCGTGCCTGCCATCGGTGCATTGAAGGCGGTGGCCAGTCCGGCCCCCGCGCCAGCCGCAAGCAGCACTCTGCAGTCGACCCAGTCGCGACGGAACATCCGCCCGATACTGTTTGCAATGCTCGCACTCATCTGCACGCTCGGGCCTTCACGGCCTAGTGCCAGTCCGGAACCGATAGCGAGCACGCCGCCGATGAACTTCACCGGTACCAATCGAATCGGCGCTGGTTTCAAGGTGCCGTTCAACACGGCCTCGACGTGCGGGATTCCGCTCCCTGCTGCGTGTGGCGAGTACCGCAGAACGAGCCAAGCGGGCAGGGCGGTGGCGGTTGCACACACCACTATAACCAACAGAAACCCCACAAATCTGTAGCCATGTGCTGCGGCGATGAGGGCGTCGCGGATCCTGTCCGCCTGACCAAGCGAGAGCCGGAATATCGCACCGACCGTGCCCGCAGCCGCACCCACGACGGGTCCCAGCAGGGCGAGCGCCATCAGGCTGTTGTGGCCAACTTCGGCATCGTCGGTAGGATCCGGTTCTTGCGGCATCGATCCGCCCTATCAGACAAGCTGGCCGCCGCGCAACTCAACCGAGAGCGACAAGCGATTTTCCCCGTCGAGTACCGTCATGGCAGAATGTAGCCCCCATAGTTGGCTACATTCATCGTGGTCCTGGTCGTAACTTGGTAGCGCCAACTATGCAGCCGGCACGCGACAACCTTGCCTGCGAGATTCCCTGTACCCAACGACGCGCCCGCGTGTGCGGGGATGACGACAGCGGAGCGAAGTGTCACCGTCAAGCGAGTAATTTGTTTCGTCTCAGGGCCTACCCCGTCCGCTTTACATTCCAGAACAGTGCGAACCCGTTCAGCACCCCCGAAAGCTGCGTCGAATAGGCGGTCGCCTGCAGATACTGGCCGAGCGGCAGGTAAGGCAGAAACTGAAACGCCTCGGCCTGGATGTCGCGCGCCACGCCCTGCTGGGCAGCAAGGTCGGGCGCATCGAACCAGTCCTGGCGCAGCGCCTCCAGCCTGGGATCGTCAGGCCAGCCGATCCAGGCATTCGCGCCATTTGTGCGGAGCGCCAGCTGGCCCGCCGGATTGATCATGTCGGTGCCAGCCCAGGCGGTGCAGAAACAGCTCCAGCCGCCCTGCTCCACCGGGTCCTTCTTCACCCGCCGCTGGTTGACCGTGCCCCAGTCGAGCGCCTGATAGTCCACGTTGAGCCCCGCCTTCTGAAGCATGTCGGCGCAGACATCCGACATCGCCTTCAGCACCGGGAAGTCGGTGGCAGCGAGCAGCACCACCCGCTCCCCCTTGTAGCCGGCGGCAGCCAGCTCCGCCTTCACCTTGGCGTAGTCGCGCGGCCCCGTCAGTGCCGCGATGCCGACATCGCTCGCCATCGGCGTGCCCGGGCAGAAGAAGGCCGAAGGCACGTGCCACATTGACGGATCGTCGGTCGCCACCGCGGTCATGAAATCGGCCTGATCGACCGCACCCAGCAGCGCGCGCCGGATCGCCGCGTTGTCGAACGGGGGCTGCAGGAAGTTGAACCGCATCATCGCGCACTGGCCGGATGGGTCCTGCACCGCCACCTTCAGGTTCTTCGCCCTTCGCAGCAACGGCAGCAGGTCGGCGGTGGCATAGTCCCACCAGTCCTGCTCGCCGTTCTGCAGCGCGCTGGCGGCGGTGGAGGCGTCGGGGATCGTGGTCCACTCCACCCGGTCGAAGTTCACCACCTTCGGCCCCGCGGTCCAGTCGGGCGTTCCCTCGGGGCGCGGCACATAGTCGGGAAACCGCTCATAGACGGCGCGCGCCCCAGGCACCCGCTCGCTGGACACGAACCGGTAAGGCCCGCTGCCGATGATTTCGGTGACCTGGGTGAAGGCGTCGGTCCGGGCAAGCCGCTCCGGCATCATCGCGCACATGAGCGACGGCGACTTGCCCAGCGCGTCGGGCAGCAGCGGGAACGGCTTCTTCAGGCGGAACTCGATCGTCTTGTCGTCGGGGGCGGACAACTCATGGGTGGCCGCGAGCAGAGCCTGGCCGAACGCATCCCGCTTCCCCCAGCGCTGCACCGATGCCACACAGTCGCGTGCCAGAACGCGCTCTCCGTCCTGCCATTTCAGCCCGTCGCGCAGCGTCAGCTTCCATTGCCTGCCGTCGTTTCCCACGACATGCCCAGCGACCATCTGCGGCGAGGCCCGGTAGGCGCTGTCCTGGCCGTAGAGCGTGTCGAACACTATGAAGGCGTGGTTCCGCGTGACGTAGGCGGTGGTCCATACCGGATCCAGCACGGTCAGGTCGGACTGTGGAATGAATTTCAATACGCGGCTGCCCTGGGCCCGCGCGACCGCGGGAAGCGCCAGGGTCGCGGCCGATCCGGCCAGGAATTCACGTCGTCGCATGCGGGGTCTCTCGAAGGCTTGGTCGATGGCGCGGCCTTCTATACTGACGGCCCATCACTGACCACTGACCGCGCCATGCACGCCCTGCTGCTCCGTCTTGCAACCCAGCTTCCGCCGCCCGCACGGCGCATCGCCACTCCCGCGCGCATCTCCACGCTGGTGCAGTTCCTGATGTTCGGCACCGTCGGTGCGGTCGGTTTCGTGGCGGACACCGCAACGGTCTATTCGCTGCGCCGCTCGCTTGGGCTCTACGGCGCCGGCGCAGTCGCCTATGGGGTGGCGGCCAGCGTCAGCTGGATCCTCAACCGGCTATGGACCTTTCGCGGCAAGGGGAGCGGACCAGCCCATCAGCAGTGGGCACGCTTCCTGCTGGTCAATCTGGGAGGCTTCGTGCTGAACCGCGGCACCTATGCGGTGCTGGTCACGTTCGTGCCGCTCTGCGCCGCCGAGCCGGTCTGGGCGGTGGCCGCCGGCGCGATCGCCGGCATGTTCCTGAATTTCAGTCTCTCGCGCTCGATGGTGTTCCGCTGACCGGCCAGGTGGTTACAATCGCAGACGCGGCCTTGCGCGGGGCGATACAAAGCCATGCGTCGTTCGTGCCGCCTATTAAGCGTCGATCAACCATTAGAGCCAATATTGCACCGGAAAGTTTCGTGTAGCGCGCCAAAACAACGCGGAGTTATTGGACCGACGACGTCTATAGGGCGGCGGCCATGTTCCAGGTTGGCGGCACTATCATCAATCAGGCGCTGTTGTTATCGGCCGATCGGGCCATCGCGCCGATTTCCTATTTCGAACCCTCGCGCCGGCCGATCAGCGGCTGGCGCCGTTCGGCCAAGCGGCTGACCGATATCGCTATCGCATCGTTGCTGCTGGCGGTGCTTTCCCCGACAATGCTCATCGCAGCTCTGGCGATCCGCCTGGAAAGCTCCGGGCCCATCCTGTTCCGACAGCGTCGCATCGGTTTCGCCAATATCGGCTTCGATATGTTGAAATTTCGTACGATGCATCGTTGTGCGCCCGACCAAGGCAGGCTCCGGCAGACAACGCGGGGCGATCCGAGGGTCACGCGCGTCGGCGCCGTATTGCGGCACGCTTCGCTGGACGAACTGCCGCAACTGTTCAACGTGCTGCGCGGCGATATGTCGATTGTCGGGCCACGACCGCATGCACCTGGCACCTGCGCCGGCGGCTTGCCGTTCGAAATGGTCACGCCGCGCTATGCCGCACGTCATCGCGTACTGCCGGGCATGACGGGCCTCGCGCAGGTCCGTGGCTGGCGGGGCGAGACCGAGACCAAGGAGAAACTGCTGCGGCGCGTCGAGGCGGATCTGGAATACATCGAAAATTGGTCCCTCTGGCTTGACTTCGCGATAATGGCGCGGACGGCGGTGGCGATTCTCGCCATGCGCAACGCCTACTGAGCGGAGGCGCCACGAGGTGCACCGATCTCAGGCAACCGGCGTATCCTGCCATCCCGGCGATACGCCCGGACGCTTGAGCATGCGTCACATCGCAGGCGCGTCCGGTGCGCCGGACGGCTGCTATGATGCCGATGTGGTGATCCTGTCGCTCGACCGGCCGGAGGAAACCGAGGCAGCGATCCGTTCGGCGCTCGCACAGGTTGGTGTGTCGCGCCATGTGTTCATCGTGGATCAAGGTTCGCAGCCGCAGACTCTGGCGCGCCTTGCCGCTGTCGTTGCGCCGCACAAGGATGCCACACTGGTGGTGCTCGGCTGCAACCTTGGCGTGGCCGGTGGCCGAAATCGTGGCGCCGACCTAGGGCACGGCCGCATCATCGCGGGGCTCGACAATGATGCGGAGTTTGCCGAGGCGTGGACGCTTGCTCGTGCTGTTGCTGCCCTGGACTGCGATCCGACCGTTGCCGCCATCGGATGTCGAATTGTCTTGCATGCGACCGGTGCGGACGACCTCTCTTCCTGGGGTTATCCGGTCAGCCTGCTGGAGCGTTCCGGTGAAACGTTCGATGCGGTGACGTTCGTGGGTGCCGGGCACGCCATTCGCCGCGCCGCCTGGGATGCCTGCGGCGGCTACGACGAGGCGCTGTTCTTTTGCTGGGAGGAATTCGATTTCTGTCTGCGGGCCATAGCACAGGGCTGGCGGATTCGGTACCGCGGCGATATCGCAATCCGCCACAAGGTCAGTCCGGAGCAACGCTTCGCCTGGTCCGGGACGCGCTGGTTCTATTTCGTGCGCAACCGGCTCTACATCGCCCGAAAGTGGGGTTATTCCTGGCCGTCGCTGGCACCGCGTATCGTCGGATACCTGCTGAAGGGCGCCCGCAATGCCGCGCTCCGTCAGACGCTGCTTGCGCTTTACGCCGCGGTCGGCCTGTCGGCTCGTGTTGAGCAACGGCACCTGTCCGCAAGCGCGCTCGCCTATTTGCGAGCAGCCGATGCCGCGCATCGCGGATCGCTGCTGCTGCGGCTGCAACATGAAGTGTTGGCAATATTGCCACGCCCGCCGCAAAGGGCATTCCATCTGGAGGTGTACCGGGAGGTGCCCCCGAAGGTCGAATGCTCGCCGACCCCGCCGGGACGTTCGCTGGAATCGCCGCTGTGCTTCATGAGCGCGTGGGGCCATGGCAGCCGCTCCGCGTGCAGGATGCGCGGTATTTTCTCCCCTTCCCCTTGCGGGAGGGGGTAGGGGGAGGGGTAGCGTGGTGCACCCCTCCCCCTACCCCCTCCCGCAAGGGGAAGGGGAGGACCAGGACAGGGCACTGAATATAACCTCGTGGGGAAGAGCACATGGGACGCAGGTTCGCCAACATCCTCGAAACGGTCGGCAACACGCCCGTCGTCAGGGTCAACAAGCTGGCGCCGCCCGGTGTGAACCTTTACGTGAAGATCGAAGCCTTCAATCCACTGGGGTCAGTGAAGGACCGCCTGGCCCTTGGCGTGATCGAGGATGCCGAACGCCGCGGCACGCTGAAGCCGGGCCAGACGGTGGTGGAGGCAACCAGCGGCAATACCGGCATCGGGTTGGCGATGGTCTGCGCTGCGAAGGGCTATCCGCTCGTCGTCACCATGGCCGAATCCTTCAGCGTCGAGCGCCGCAGGCTGATGCGCTTCCTCGGCGCCCAGGTCGTGCTGACACCCGCCTCGGAACGCGGCATGGGCATGGTGAACAAGTGCTATGAGCTGGCTGCGGCGCACGGCTGGTTCCTGCCGCGGCAGTTCGAGAACGAGGCGAACGCCGACTTCCACTCGCGCACCACGGCGCGTGAGATCGTCGAGGATTTTAAGGACACCCAGCTCGACTACTGGGTCACCGGCTACGGCACCGGGGGCACCTTGAAGGGCGTGGCGCGCGTGCTGGCGAAGGAAATGCCCAACACCAAGGTCATCGTCTGCGAGCCGGCCGATGCGGCGATGCTCACCAGCGGCACCGGCCAGCAGCGCAAGGAGGACGGTTCGCCAGCGGCGGCGCATCCCGCGTTCAAGCCGCATCCGATGCAGGGCTGGGCGCCGGACTTCATCCCCAAGCTGCTCGGCGATGTCGTCGAGGCTGGCCAGATCCACAAGATTCTCCGCATCGCCGGCCCGGACGCGCTGCGCTGCTCGCGCGATCTGGCGCAAAAGGAAGGAATCTTCGTCGGCATCACCGCCGGCGGAACGCTCGCTGGCGCACTGCAGATCTGCGCCGAGGCGCCGAAGGGAGCGAACATCCTGGCGATGATGCCCGACACCGGCGAGCGCTACCTCAGCACGCCGCTGTTCGCCGACATTCCGGCCGACATGACGGAGGAGGAGCAGAAGATCTCCCGCTCAACGCCGGGCTTCCACATGCCGCAGGCATCGTGAGGACCTGACGCGTGCTGCGCCTGTCAGTGCTTGACCAATCGACGGTTGTGACGGGGCGCTCGCCGGACACCTCGATCCGCGAAAGCCTGGCGCTGGCGAAGCATTGCGAGGCGCTGGGCTATTACCGGTACTGGTGTGCCGAGCATCACAACTCGGCGAGCCAGGCGGGCACCGCGCCAGAAATCCTGATCAGTGCGATCGCCGCGACGACCACGCGCATCCGCGTCGGTTCGGCAGGGGTCATGCTGCCGCATTACTCCAGCCTCAAGGTGGCCGAACAGTTCCGCCTGCTGGAGGCGATCGCGCCGGGACGGATAGATCTGGGGCTAGGCCGTGCGCCCGGATCGGACGGGCGCACCGCCTTCGCGCTCAACCCGCTGGCTGAAACCGCCGCCGATCATTTCCCGGCCCAGGTGCGCGACCTGCTTGCCTGGCTGGCGGGCGAAAAACTGGTCGAGGGCCATCCGTTCCGCGACATCATCGCCCAGCCGGGCGGCCCGACCGTGCCCGAGGTGTGGATCCTCGGCAGTTCGGACTACGGGCCGCAGGTGGCGGCGTATTTCGGCCTGCCGTTCTGCTTCGCGCATTTCATCACCGACGGGCGCGGCGTCGATCCGGCGATGGCGATCTACCGCGATGGCTATCGACCGAGCGAACGCCACCCCACGCCGTACGCCGGGCTTTGCGTCTGGGCGATGGCGGCGGAGACCGAGGCGGGGGCGGCGCGGTTGTTCTCCTCACGCGAGATGTGGCGGCTGGGGCGTGACCGCGGTGTGTATGCGGCACTTCCATCGCCTGAGGAGGCCGCCAGTTACTCTTATTCCGAGAGCGAATTACTACGCATCGAACGGCTGCGGTCACGCGCACTGCATGGCACGCCTTCAGTGGTGGGCGAGAAGCTACGCGCCCTGGCGGCGGAGCATGGCGTGGAGGAGATCGCCATCCTGACCACGCTGCACGACCCGGAGGCACGCCGGCGCTCCTACACGCTGCTGGCCGAGGAATTTCGGCTGCAGACACAGGTTCCATTGGCCGCCGAATAGAGGAGAAACCGCATGCCCCAGTTCCTGGTCACCCTGTATGACGGCATCGATGCCGAGGCCCCATCGCGCCGGCAGGCTGCGCGGCCGGCCCATCTTGATGGGCTGACTGGCAACGTTGCCGCAGGAAAGCTCGTGTTCGGCGGGCCGATCTGCGACGATGCGCAGATGCCGATCGGGTCGTTTCTGTTGGCGGAATGCGCGATCGTGCCGAGCTTGATTCGCTGATCGCCAACGATCCATACACCAGGGCGAATGTCTGGCAGAGGGTGGATGTGAAGCCGGTGCGCCTCGTGGTTCAGGACGGCAAGATCACGCCATAACGGAGCAAGCGAGCGCCACGATCCGGTCCCCGGCGGTTCGGCAACGTCCGCCCGGCCGTTCCTGTCGCCTTTTTTCGCGATTTCTGGGGCTGGTCGGTCACGATTTTGATAATTGTCTTGCAGTTTCGTTAGGGAACAGTTGAAGATAGATGACAGCAACGGCTGAGATCGCCGGCAAACTGCGGAGAAGTCCCCAGACGCATTCACAGATGCGGGGAGGGAATAGATTTCGTGGGCAGCTTGGACCTCTGGGTATTCCACCTGATCAATGGATGGTCGGGGTATCCGCTGTTCGATTGGATTGCGGGGTTCGCTGACCGGATTGTACTCGTCAAAGCCGGTATACTTGTGTCCATCTACTGGTGGTTTTGGTTTTCCCCGATCTCGCGCGATGATCGTCGACGGGTCGTGATATCGGCACTGCTCGGGACGATAGTGGCGTTGTTTGTCGCGCGCGCCCTTGCCGGCGTTCTGCCCTTCCGTGCCCGTCCGATCTTCACGACCGGCATCGATTTCCATCCTCCGACACTGCGGCTGCAGGAGCATCTGGCTGCGGAGGACTGGAGTTCGTTTCCCAGCGACCATGGCGCCATGTGGTTTGCGCTCGTTTATGGCCTGTGGCGCCTCTCCCGTCCGGTTGGCATTGCCGCTGCGGTGTTCAGCACCGTTTGGGTATGCATCGTCCGGATCTACCTGGGGGTTCACTATCCGTCTGACGTGATTGCAGGGGCATTTATCGGACTGGCCTGCGGCTATGTCACGCCCGGGATGGGCGGCAACAGACTCGCGGACTACGCATTGGCATATGAAAAAGCTCATCCACAAGCATTTTATGCGCTCGCCTTTTTGGCGACATTCGAGATTGCAGTGGTATTTGACGATGTGCGCGTATTCATGCGCGGCTCAATGCGAGCACTCCACGCGATGGGTTTCAAGTCCATTCACTTGATGGAGGCGCTCGTCGTGGGCGGAGCGTTGGTCCTACTGTTCGTTCTGACCATCGGGGCATTGGTCAAATGGTGGCGCCAGGCGCAGAGCTGAGATCGATCCCACTCGCGTCCCCGATGTCGTCCGCACCGTATTCGGCACGTCATGCCTGAAAGCCTGTTCTACGGTCGCCAGGGACCGCGGGTGCCCGACTTTCCGGCGCGCCAGACCTGATAGCGGAACGCCAGCCACGCGATCAGCCCGGCCACGATCGCCACCGGGATCAGCACCAGTGCGAACCAGAGTGCGAAGGCGGCCAGCGCCAGGGTGACGGCCAGCAGCGCGATGATGACAGCCCAGCGGAAGATCCGAGCGGCAAGCGGCGGCCGCCGAGGGCGGAAGCTCCCGTCAGGCAGCAGGTCGAGATCGGGCGGGACATGGTCGCTCATGGCGGGCGAGAGTTGGCGCGTTCTCCCGGCTGGTTCAAGGTGCGGACGGGAAGCCCTGGGACAAAGCAAAGGGAGATCGAACGTGAAAGTCGGACTGTTCATCAACACGCAGTTCCCGCCGGGCGAGTCGGTGGCCGCGCACATCCCTGACCTCGTGGCACAGGTGCGCACCGCGCGCGACGCCGGTTTCGCCTCGCTGTGGTTTCCGCATCACTACCTGACCGGGCCGCTGCAGATGCTGCAGATTGTGCCGATGATGGCGTATCTGGCGCCGCACGCCGAGGGCATGCAGATCGGACCGAACATCCTGATCCTGCCGCTGCTCAACCCGGTGCACGTGGCGGAGGAATCGGCCACGCTCGATGTGCTGACCGGCGGCAATTACGTGCTGGGCGTCGGGCTCGGCTATCGCGAGGGAGAGTTCACGGCGTTCAACATGTCGCTGAAGGAACGTGCGCCGCGGCTGGAGGAAAGCATCGCACTGATGCGCCGGCTGTGGACCGGGGACAAGGTGACGCACAAGGGCCGGTTCTACGAGGTCAACGACCACGCGATCGGCTTGAAGCCCGTGCGCGCGGGTGGGCCGCCGATCTGGATGGCGGCGACCGTGGATGTGGCGATCCAGCGTGCCGCGCGGCTGGGCGATGCCTGGCTGATCGTTCCGACCACGCCGCTCGGCAAGCTGACGGCGCAGATGCGTGTGTATCGCGAGGCACTGGCTGGACGCATGCCGGATTGCTTCCCGATGGTGCGCGAATGCTATGTCGGCGCCAACCACAAGACGGCGCTGGAAGAATGCCGCGAACCGCTGGAATACAAATACGATGCGTATGCATCCTGGGGCATGGCATCGCGCGACAAGCCGCCGTTCGAGGAGTATGTGCGCAACCGCTTCATCATCGGCGATGCGGTGTTCGTGAAGGAGGAGATTGCACGGTACCGCGAGGCGCTGGGCGTCGACCATTTCATGATGCGCTGCCACTGGCCTGGCCTGGAGTTCGACAAGGCCCTGGGCAGCATCAGGCGATTGGGAGATATCTTCGCGGGCTGACGTCGCGGCGGGCGCAGCATGGCCCGGCAGGTCTCGCAATTCAAAATATTCGAATGACTACGCGAGCTGGCGTGCGGCCTGTCCTTGCGCCTCTACCAGTTCCACCGCCTTCCTGTCGAAGGACACAAAGGCCTCGGCGCCGAGCCAGTTCCCTTCATATGCGATGACCCCATCGGCAAAGTCGCCGCCCGCTTCGAGCAACGCCAACCCTGCCTCCGCGGCTGGCCGATTAACCGCGACATTGGCGGCATTGATCAGGCGCCGGATCGCGTCCGCGATGTCCGGTGACGGGATTTTGTAGCCCCGCGACAGGACCCAGACGAGTTCGCAGAGCGCTGGCAGAGCCAATGCAACCATATCCGCGTTCGCCAATTCTGCCTGGGCGATCTTGCTTTGGACCGGGTTATCGCCAGTCATGACGCGGACCAGGACGTTGGTGTCCGCGGTGATCTTCACCGATCGCCAGCCCATGCCTTGGCGGCGATCTGGTTCATTTCGTCGATTGAGAGAGACGGTGCGCCCTCTCGTTTCAGAACATTGAAGACATCAGAAATCCGACCGCCAGGGTGCGCGGCTTTGACTTCGATTCTGCCGTCCGGAAGCTTGTCCACGGTGATCTTCTCGCCAGGTTGGACGCCCAGATGCTTGAGGAGGTCCTTGCGCAAGGTTACCTGACCTTTCGCGGTGACCGTCAGTGTGGCCATGAAGTTTGCCTTTTCGTGCGCGGACGAGTGTAAGGTGAAATAACCTTACATTCAATGGCCTTGGTTTGCGGGGCCTGTCGTCCTGGGCGCTGGGCTCACGCCGGTCCTGCGTTGCGATCCCTTGCAGGCGTACAACTGCTGCCAGAGCAAGGTCCGGGACGTGCAATCCGGGTCGGCCCGCCTATGTTGCGGTCCATGTCATTCAGTTCCCTCACGGACGTCGATTGGCCCCGCGCTGCCGCCCACCTCGGCGCACACGGCTATACGACAATGCGGCTGCTTGACGCGGGGACATGCCGCGCATTGGCCGCGCTCTATGACGACGAGGCGCGCTTCCGCAGCCGCGTCGTGATGCAGAAGCACAACTTCGGCCGCGGGGAATACAAATACCTGTCGTATCCTCTGCCGGAACCGGTCGGTTCGCTGCGCACAATCCTCTACCCGCCGCTCGCCGCGATCGCCAATGAGTGGCGCGACACGCTGAGCGAGGATCGCCGGTTCCCACCAACACTGGAGGCGTTCCTGGGGGAATGCCACGCGGCAGGACAGACGCGGCCGACTGCGCTGCTGCTGCGCTACGGCGCAGACGACTACAACTGCCTGCACCAGGATCTCTACGGCCCGCTGGTGTTCCCCTTGCAGCTCACGCTGCTCCTGAGCGCGCCCGACACCGACTTCACCGGCGGCGAGTTTGTGTTGGTGGAGCAGCGTCCACGTGCCCAGTCGCGCGCTTCGGTCGTTCCCCTGGCCCAAGGCGAGGCGGTGATCTTCCCGGTGCATCATCGCCCGGCGCAAGGTGCGCGCGGCCCGCATCGCGTGACGATGCGTCACGGCGTCAGCCGCGTGCTCAGCG
>Ga0210402_10002245_pt1 | contig 19019 bp, 17 predicted proteins | sample IncBWC7MmetaG_FD_161055 | JGI IMG/M metagenome (GOLD analysis project Ga0210402, IMG submission 161055) | Forest soil microbial communities from Barre Woods Harvard Forest LTER site, Petersham, Massachusetts, United States - Inc-BW-C-7-M | ecosystem: Environmental > Terrestrial > Soil >... | reverse complement strand
GTCCGAGATACGGTTAGTTTAAGTTCGAATCCTGCTACCTCTACCAGTCTAGGTTGTCTTTCTATCTTGTAGGAAGGACCGCAAAAAGGGCCGCTATGTCGGCCTTTTCTGCGCTCCGACTATCGACTGAGACCGCCTCATTTCAGCAATAATAGCCAAATTATGCGCCTTTGGCGGTAATGTCTCTGGGAGCCGTAGAGTGAGTCATAACTCTACTTTTGACTCGAGTTCGAATCCTGTCTGCTCCCTGAGGTTCCGATTGCCCCTCGTGGTCCGAACCACCAAGTTTTGCCCGTAACCTGCCCGACGGCGGCAGTCGGATTGTCGGGTGTCAAGGCCGTGCCTAGTCGTAAACCCGTCGCGCATCCGGCAGACCATTAGCCGTCGGGTTCGCGCAGGACTTCATCCGCCAGAGCTACGATCGGCCGCAGCACGTCTGCCGCGATCACGACCCCTCGCCTTTCGGCATTCGCCGTCGTTTCGCGAACGTCGTCGGGCGAAACTGTTGCGGTGCCGGATCGGAGAGGATGCGACGGATGTCCCGTTTGATGGATCCTGAGATGAACCGAGGTCTGAGCGTCGGACGACCGCCACTTCCTCGTCCCTTCGTTGCCGGTCAGAATCTCCGTCAGGGATGCGATGCCGCGCAAGCCGAGTTCGGCCGCCAGGGCCGGCGCGATCTCAAGCGCCTGTCGCGAGGCGGTGATTTGCAGCTCGATGGCACGCAACGAGGTGCGTGAGAGCGAAGTCATCGCCTCAACGACAAGAGGCGCATAAAAGAACAGGCTGGCTCCATGCAAATCGAGCGCCCACCGGCCCGTCGCCACCCTCTTCAGGATCGCAGGTTCAAGTTCCCGTCCCTTTTCCGCTGCAGGAAGTGCCGCGAATGCAACGACGATCGCATGCAGGGCATCGACCGACTCGCCGCCGAGCACATGCGCAAGCATGACCATTTCGCCGGCTGATTGCGCGACGCCTGGCGGGACGCCGAGACGACGCAGCGCCAGCTCGGCAATGAGTGAAAGTTCGACCGTCGAGACCCGTGCTTCGCCGGCATGCGGCAGCGGGAGCAGCGTGTACCGGCGCCTCTTGAGCATCTCGGCGACCTTCTGGCCGTCGTACACGTCATCGATCCGTTTCGCTCGGACAGGCCGCGTGGCCGATCCGTCTACGACAGCCGACTCGCCAGGCGCCAGGGGCAGTGGCCAGGTGCCTTTCCGTCCGGTCCGAATGTCATTGGCCGTCGGCGCGCCTTGAAGGAACGTGCCGCGCACCGCCCGATCGGTGGGCGAGGCGAACCGGTCGAGGCCGTAATAGGCGAGCAGGAACCGCATGAGCGGCATGGCGACGAGATCGTTGCCGACAAGGTTGGCCCTCACCTCGTCGTAGGAGCGATTGAGCTTCAGCCGGCGGATGACGTTGTAGAGATCCGGCTGGGCAAACGTCAGTTCCGCATCCGTCATGTCGGCCGGGAGGCGATCGAGGACCGCGCGTAACTTGGCCGCCTGGATGGGCAAGTCCATCTGCAACTCTAGGCGGCGCCAGTCGCCGTCGCCGTACACGCTGACGCGCGGCTCGCCAGCCTCGTTCGACCGGTGCCAGAAGTAGTACTGCGCGCCGGGCGCTGACCGGACCACCTCCTTCGTCCAGTCGTAGCGCTTGGCCATCGCCTCCCGAAGTTGCGCGACCGTCATAACGCCGAGGACCGGCCGATCATTCTCCTCGGCAGTTATGAACGGCTGCAGGTTCGCGGCGATGTCGGGGAACAGCTCGAGAAGTAGAGTATGCAGCAGCTCGGTGCACTCCGCCTCGACGCTCGCGGCGGCAAAATCCATCAACGCTTCTACGGCGACAGGCTTGCCGCGCTCGAGCGCCTTGTCTGCCATCCGTTTCGTCTCGTCGGCGATCAGGGCGAGGCCCGCCACGAGCGCATCGGGCGACAGGAACGCCCTGTTCTCCGCTTTGGGCACGGCATCGAGGTATTTGTGGGCTCGCGTAAGCAGCGAGAGGAACTCCTTCCATTCCGGTTGCCTCGGGTCGAGGTATCGCTCTCTCAGGGACGCGACCGCCGCTTCGTAAGTCCGGACCCACGAATCGAGCAGCTTGGGGTGCCGCGTCAGGAAGGGAACCAGCGCAATGCCCGCCGAATTGCCGACACCTATATATCGGCGGTGGTCCGGGTCGAGCTTCGCGGCGGTGTGGCTTCGCACGGCCGCAAGATGGTCGACCTGGTCGCTAATGAACTCCCGCAGCAGCCATGCCGCCAGCATCTGAGCATGATAGGGCTCCACAAGGATTCCGAGACGCCGCAGCACGGCGAACGGCATTGTCCCGAACTTGCCGTTGCCGTAGAACGCCGTCGTCCGGAACAGGTATCCGGTCGATTGAACAGCATCGGCCTCCGGCTGCCGTCCCTCGGCGAGGGCCGCGACGACGCGCTCGAAGCTCCGGCTGCTCTTGTTGCCGCGCAGCCAGACCAGGGTGTCGGCATCGGCGCGACCGACCTTCTGCTTGGGCAGTTCGTGGCGCATGATCGCCAGGCGTTCGGCCGTCGGCTCGCCGATGAACAGCGAGCCCATGGCGTCCCACCGGATGCCAGCCACCCGATCGGTCTTCTCGTCGTGGGGCACGGAGAAGGCGAGCACGTAGAAATAGATGTCCTGGCCCGAGGCGCACACCCTATAAAGCGCGTGCCCCTCGCCGCACTCGTCCAGCGCGAATTCGACCCGCTCGACCGGCCATCGTTCGCGCTCGATCCGACGCAACAACGAGCGAGCGAAGCTGAGCGGGCCCGCCCAAATCGCGCCGAGCTGCGCCGGACGCATCACCTGTGACGGCGGCCTGAGCGTCAGGCCCTGCGTGACCGACTCGATCGTGGGAGCGGCGTCAGGAGTCACTCGTCACCCCGGCTTCAGTGAAGGACCTCGCCGTAAACGCGCAGCCAGTTCTTGAACATTATCTTGTCGACCTCTTCCGGGTTGAAGCCGACGTCGCGCAGCCCCTCCGCCACGGAACCCAGCGCCGACGGGCGCTGCAGCCATTCGAGCTTGCCGGCCGGCTCGGAATTGCCTGCCGTCGCGGCACCATAATTCACGACCTTCGACCATCGGCCCATGCGCATCCAGTCGAGATACTTGCGGCTGCTGTGATGGGCCTGGTCGGTCCCGAGGCCGACATGATCGATGCCGGCGATGGCGACGGTCTTGGCGACCATCTCGCAGAAGCCGCGCAGCGAGGCGGCGGCGGACTTCGGCATGATGTTGCGGTAAGCGGCGCAACCGATTATCCCGCCGCGCTCGGCGAGCGCCTTCAGAATCTCGTCGCTCTTGTTGCGCTTGTGGACGTAAAGCGATGAGGCGTTGGCATGGGTCACCGCCACCGGCCGCTCGGAGTGGCGGATGGTGTCGAGCGTCGTTTGCGGGCCGACATGGGAAAGATCGACGAGGATGCCGCAGCGGTTCATCTCGCGCACGACTTCCTTGCCGAAGCGCGCCAAGCCGCTGTCCTTCTCCTCGTAGCAGCTGCCGCCGAGCTCGTTCTGGTTGTTATAGGTGAGCTGCAGTATGCGAACCCCGAGATCGGCGAACAGCTCGACGTAGCGGATGCGATCATCGAGGCAGTTCGTGTTTTGGAACCCCAAAAGAACCGCCACTTTGCCGTCGGCGCGCGCCTTCTCGATGTCGGCGAGGTTTCGCGCGATGACCATGACGTCAGCGCACTCGGCGGCAAGTTCCCGCCATTGCGCGATGGAATCGAACGATTCCATGGCACCTTCCCAGAATCCCAGCGTCGGCGTCACGCACAGGAATCCACCCTCCTTGAGGTCGAGAAACACCTCGCGGTCGAAGAAGCCGCACTGAAGTCCGTCGATCACCATCGTTTCACTCCCGCTTTACGCTGCCGTTGAAACCTTCTGTTCTCCACTCACGCCGATTCGCGAACGACGAGGCTGCCGGGCAGCACGTAGTGCCGCCGGCCCTCCTTGCCGTCGAGCGAACGGCCCACGATCTCGGCCACGACCTTCCCGACTTCGTCCGGATGCGTCGTCACCGTCGTGAGCGAGGGACGCACATATTCCGCCCACGGGTTCGCGCCGAATCCGACGAACGCCATCTCTTCGGGCACTGCCTTTCTCCGGTCGAGGGCGATCGACATGGCGCCGAGGGCCAGCTCGTCGCTTGCCGCGAGGACACCGCGGAACCTAAGCCCTGCATCAAGGGCGCGTGCCAGCTCCTGTCGGCCGACCGCGTAGCGGTAACCGCTGCCCGTGTCCCACACGAGCGCTGGATCGAACGCCAGTCCATTCGCCTTGATGCCGGCGACGTACCCCTGGAAGCGGTCTTGGCCGATCGCCGAATCGCTGACGCGACCGAGATATCCGATGGGGGTTCGTCCGGCGCGCGCGAGATACCCGACAGCCTTGGCCGCCATCTCGCGATCGTCGACCCGGACCGAGAACATCCGGTCACCGGCCAGAGTCTGCCCCTGGAGGATGGTCGGCAGGCCGGTCTCGGACAATGTGCGGATCTTGTTGCGCGTCGCCGCCGACATCACGTGCGGCATGGCAATGACAATCGCTGCCAGGCCAAGCGAGCGCGTCCTGTCAAGGAAGGAGGAGAGCCTCTCCTCCTGATGCTGCATGTCGAACATGAGCATGCTGCAGCCGATCGCCGCGAGCGATTCTTGCAGCGAGCTCGTGAGCGCGGCATACCCGCCCTGGCGAATGTCGCCGACGACCAGCCCAACCGTGCGCGAGCGGCCGAGGCGCAGGGCCTGGGCGTTGAAGTTCGGCTTGTAGCCGATCGCCTCGACCGCGCTCAGCACCCGCGCCCGCGTTGACGGCGAGACCTCGGGCTTGCCGCTCAGCGCGCGCGAGACGGTGGCGGAGGAAACGCCGGCGAGCCGGGCAACGTCGAAGACCGTGACCATTGGAGCTTCAACCGGTCACGGCTCGAACTCGTGGGTGTAGAAGGCGCTCGGCTCCATACCATCGGGGATCTGGCCGATGGCGCGCAGCGCGCCGACCAGCTTCGTCCATTCCTCGTCCGTCTGATGGCCCCAGCTGGGATCCGTCGGCGGCGTCGAGAGCCTAGCCATCCCGGCGAGGTAGATTAGGCAGCTCTGCTCGGGGGTGAGCGCATCGACCTTCACGCGCATGTACTCGCACGCCGCCTTGGGGTCCGCTGCCATGTCTGCGAAGCCGTGACGCGCCGCGCGAAGAAATTTCGGGATCGCGGCGCCGTTCTTGTCCAGGAAGGCCTTGTTCGCCACGAAGCCGAAGCCGATCAGGGGAACGCCCAGATCACCGATCGATAGCACTTCGGGTTCCATGCCCGCGGCCTTGACCTGCGCCTCAAAGGCCGGCGCATCTCCGCTGATCACGTCGACCGTACCGGTCAGCAGCGCGGTGTTCTTGGCGTCGGCATTGAGCGACACGATCTTCATATCGCTCGGCTCGACCTTGGTCACGGCTGAGAAGACCTGCAGGCTGAACTGGTCCGAGCCGCCCGGCGTGCTGCCGACCCGAAGTCCCTTCAGCGACTGGGCGTCGGTGAGCTTCACCTTGCCCTTGATGCCGATGAACGCTGCCGCCGTCTTGTGCTGGTAGACGGCGACGGTCTTCAGTGGCAGCCCCTTGCCGATCGCCTGCGCCGCATTGGTGATGTTGATGTGGCCGAGATCGAAGTCGCCGTGCGCCAGCATCAAGGCACTGGTCGCCGAGCCGCGGCCCTGCTCGATGGTGACGTCGAGGCCGGCCTCGGTGAAGTAGCCGCGATCGCGGGCGTAGAGGAAGGCCGCGTGGTAGGGCAGCCAGGCCCAGTCGAGGATCAGCCGGACCTTGTCCGCCGCCTGCGCGGACGAACCCATGCACAGGGCGAGCGCCACCGTGGCCGCGACCATCCGCCGGGCGCTCGATATCGCCAATCCGGGAAGCATCATGGAGATCCTCACTTCTGCTGGACATTGCCCCGCTGGCTCGCATGCCAGGGAAGGACGAGCTTCTCGAGCTGCTCGGCGCCGTACCACAGCAGGATTCCGAATAGGGAGAAAATGGTGACGGCGGCAAACGCCAGCGCCGTCTGCATGCTGCCGACCGCGATCACGAGCAGGTGCCCGATGCCGCTGTTGGACGCGACGAACTCGGCCACGACCGCGCCCACGGGAGCGAAGGTGAGCGCAATCTTCGCGCCGGCGAAGATGTTGGGCAGGGCCGACGGAAAGCTCACCTTGCGCAGGATCTGTAGGCGGGTGGCGCCCATTGCCTGCACGGTCTGCAACAGTTCGGGCTCCGGCGACTTCAGCCCGACGATCGTGTTCACGATCAGGGTGAAGAAGGTGAAGGTGACGATGAACAGCACCTCGCTCTTCAGGCCAAAGCCGAACCAGACGAGGAAGAGCGGCGCAATGACCACCTTGGGAACGGCCGCGATCACGATCAGCCAGGGATGGACCATGCGCTCGACCACGCTCGACAGCACGATCGCGCAGCCGAGCGGAATGCCAATCAGGAACGAGATGGCGAACCCCAGCGCGGCGGCGCCGACGGTCACGGCGAGCTCGCGCATCAGGAGGCTCCAGTGCTGCTGGATCTCGAGCACGATCGCCGACGGCGCCGGAAGGAGGTAGATCGGCACGTGGAAATAGCGCACCAGGAATTCCCATAGGCCGATCCCTAGGATGGCGCTCAGCATCGGCCAGCCGAGCGAAGTGCCGATCGAGCCGAGCGACGCGCCGCTTTCCGGCGCCCCCTTCTTCTGCGCGTGGTTCTCGCGCGCGTCGCCCGCGGTCTCGGTCTCGACCGTCATGCCGCCTGCGCTCTCGGCCGCTCGAGCTGCAGCCGGATCCGCCGCGCGATCGTCGAGAATTCGGGAGTCTCGCGGATGGCAAGGCTGCGCGGCCGCGGGAAGTCGACCTCCACCTGATCGAGCACCTGCCCCGGCCGGCCCGACATGACGAAGACGCGATCCGACATGTAGACCGCCTCGGCGATGCTGTGGGTGATGAGCAGGTAAGTGGTGGCTTCGGTCTGCTGCACATGCTGCAGGAGCTCGTTCATCTGGTCGCGCGTCATCGCATCGAGTGCGCTAAAGGGTTCGTCGAGCAGCATCAGCGGCGGCCGCGTCAGCATGGCGCGCGCGATGGCCACGCGTTGGCGCATGCCGCCCGACAGCTGCCACGGCAGCTTGCGCTCGAAACCGCCGAGTCCGAGCTCGCGAACTAACTCATGCGCGCGCTCGCGCGCCGCCGTCAGGTCGAGTTTCTGGATTTCCGCCGGCAAGATCACGTTGGCGATGACGTCGCGCCATTCGAGCAAGAAGTCGCGCTGGAACACGATGCCCGCGGGTTGCCGCTTGGCCTGTTCGGGCCGCAGGACGACGCTGCCGGACGTCGGCTTCTCGATTCCGGCGATGATCTTCAAAATCGTACTCTTGCCGCACCCGCTCGGTCCCACAATCGCCGTCGTCTCGCCGGCCTTGATGTCGATTGTCACCGGCAGCAGGGCTTCGACAGCGGATTTGCCGGACACGAAGACCTTGCGCACGTCCGTCAACGAAACAGACGCACCCTCGAAGCCGCTCGACGCTGATCCCGAGCTATTCATGAGCCTTTCCAACGGGAACCGTAAACCTTTACAGCGAAGGGAGTCAACGGACCCGCGTTGACTAGCCGCCCCGTGCAATTCTAGCCTGCAATCGTTTGCGGCGCGGATGGCAACATGACGACGAGCCAAGGAACAGAAGACGCTGTCCAGCGTCCTCGACGCCATCGAGGGTCAACCGGGGTGTCGGCTGCCGGGTGAGCGCAGGCTCGAGGCGCGGAAACGAAGCGCGAAGGAAGGAATACGATTTCCGAAAGCGCTGCTCGACAACGCGGGAAGCCGGTAAACAGCTGGGAGCGCAGGATGCGTTGCAGCAAAGCGCAGGCGGGATGAGTACAATCGAGTCGTGTCAGAAGTTCGAATCAAGTCTTGGCTACTAACCACCCACAGTAGTGTTACCTGTGTTGGAGACAATCCAGAAAAGACCATGCAAGTCGGCCTTTTCTGGACTCCGGTGACACCAGAGACTCATGATTTTCTCGCAGATTCAGGCAGTTGGCCCCATTTCGCCCGCCTGTCTCTGGGAGGCAAGGAGTGAGGTGTCACTCTTCGGGGCGCAGCATCGAGTCGCCACCGGAAGTTCGAATCCAGCGCGCTCGTTTTCACACGGCCCGCACCAAATTTTCCCCAATTCAGGGCTGGCACGGCCAATTCACAATCTACTGACAAAGGCATTAGGACCCAACCGGTCCAAAGTCACAGTCGTCCCGACAACCTAACCAAGAGACTCCAGATATTGGATCATGCGCGCGCGTTCTTTGGCGTCGGGGAGCCGTCCACGTCCTGCGCCCAGGTTGTCGACCATATGCTCGGCCTTGTTGGTTCCCGGGATGACGGCCGTTATCGCCGGGTGACCAAGGATGAACTTGAGAAAGAACTGACTCCAGCTGGCGCAGTCGAACTCTGTTGCCCAGTCCGGCAATTTCCTGCCCAGCGCGGCGCGGAACAGTCGCCCGCGACCGAAGGGCAGCGCGACGAGCACGGCCGCACCGGAATCTTGGGCGGCGGGAAGCAGCCGCTCGTCGGCCTTGCGATTGTCTATTGCGTAGTCGACTTCCAGGAAATCCGGCTTGGCGCGCTGTACGATCGCCTCGGCGGCCTCATAGGCACGCTTGGATGTGGTGGTTATGCCAGTGTAGCGACAGAGGTGCTCGGCTTTGAGCGCATTGACACCACCCATGTCCTGGTTGGGATTGCTCACATTGTGAAGCTGCAGCAGGTCGAGCTTGCTCGTTCCAAGCCGCTTGAGCGAAGCCTGCGCTTCCGCCGCTTCACCGCCGGGTCTGTATTCCTCGAGTTTGGTCGAGACAAAGATGCGCGGCCGCAGACTTGTGGCGATATCCCCGACCACGGGTTCGGCCGTGCCGTAAGACGGAGCGGTGTCGATCAGCGTGGCGCCGCCCTCGACGAAGGCGCGGACAACGTCGGTTGGCCCTGCGCGCTCGGGCGCGGCCCCACCGACATTGAAAAACGACGGCAGTTCCAAGGCCGATCACATTTCTCCGCCGCCGTGCGGGATGGGGCGCTTCAGCAATGTGTTCTGCGGCTCAGCCTGTGCGAGTGCGATGAACTGTGACGGCAGCATGGCTGCACCGATACCGGTTGTTACCTTACGGCGCGAAAGAGGTCGGTGGGCCATAACGTATATCCGCAGCGCTAGAGTAAGAACGGAATGAGCGCTTTCACACGCTCCTTGTACCTGAGATAGCTCTTTCCGAAGTGCTCGGTTAGCAGTCTCTCTTCCTGGCGGAGTTTCAACCAGGTCCCAATAAGGCAAACAATAAAAACGGTGCCGCCGACCCAGTTTCCATACCAGATGACCGCGCCGAGCAGCATCAGGATGAGGCCGCTATACATCGGATGGCGAACATAGACATACGGACCGCGCTCAATCAGCTCATGATCTTCCTGAATGCTGGGATTCAGGTTCCAATTGCGACCAAGTTCTATGCGGGCCCAAATCGAGATGACGAGACCCGCAAGAACAATCATGTCAGCACAGAAGGAAATCATGGGCGTTGAGGACCGGTGAATGGTCACAAATGCCGACAGATGCGGCGCATGTTTAATGGCGAAAAATGCCGCAACAAATGCGACGAGCACTAGCCAACTATATACCCATCGCCGATCGCTCTCGACGACGCGCTTGGCCGAGATCGTCGACACCATAATAAAAACAAGAAAGATCCCCCAACACAGAGCGATAAATGATCCCGTCAGTTCGCTCATGGTGCCACTACCATACTTGGGATTCCCAAATCCTCAATATGGAGATGCCCGGAGCGATGATGCCGCACAGCTAACGCGTCGGTGCGTCGGTATCGAAAGGCGCCGCTGTTTCCGGCGTCTTCGGAGCTCCAATCGCTCAGTTGAGGCCGTAGAAGCCCATCGCGCCTCCTGCCATGACCTGATGTCTTGTCTCCGGCGACACGCCTTCGAGGCGATCCAGCATCATTTTCGGCGCGCCGGGAAAGAAGCCGTCGGGGTGCGGGTAATCGGTCGCCCACAGGATCTTGTGCGGCCCGATATAGTCGGCCAGCACTTTGATGCTATTCTCGACCGGCTCGAACGAAATCCAGCAATTGCGCTGAAAAAGCTCGCTTGGCCGCGTCTTCAACCCGCTGTCGTTGAAACCCTGGTCATCGAAATGCCGGTCCATGCGATCGAGCCACGGTGCAATCCAGCCGCCACCGGACTCGAGGAAGCCGATACGGACCTTCGGATGGCGTTCGCAGACGCCGCCCCAGATCACGCTCATGCAGGCCAGCATCATCTCCATCGTATGCGAGATGATGTGTCGTGCGCCGCGGCCTTCGAAACGGTCGACGCCGACGGTCGGCATGCCGCTGCTCGCCCCTTCGTGAAAGCCGATCGAAAAATCGAGATCCTCCGCCGCAGTCCAGAACGGCTCGTAATCCGGATGATGAATCACCTTCTCGTTATACGGGTTCGGCCGAATGAAGCCGCCACGCATGCCTAGCTCCTTGCGGGCGAACGTCATCTCCTTGATCGTCAGACCGACATCTTGCAGCGGCAGCATCGCCACGCCGAACAGCCGGTCGGGATAGGGCTTGCAGTAATCGGCAAGCCAACGGTTGTAGGCGCGGCACGTCGCGGCGGCGAGTTTCGGGTCGTGTATGGCGCCTGAGAACAGGCCGAGACTGGGATAAAGGAAGGCGGCATCGATCCCGTCGGCATCCATGTCGGGGATACGCTTGTGCGGATCGAAGCCGCCTGGTTTGCCGTCCTTGTAGGCCATTGTATCGGCCTCGACCACGCCCTGGCGGGCGCCGACTGCGCCGATCCGGCCGATGCTGCGCTGGCCGTCGCCGACCGCCTGCTCCTCGATAACGAGGCGCTCTTTGCCGTTTTCGCCTTTCACTATTCGCGGCGCCCGGCCGCGAAAAGCAGGATCGATGTAATTATCCCAGAGATCGAGTGGCTCAAGAATGTGGCCGTCGGCATCGATGACGTTATAAGCGCGTCCCATGGCTCAGCTCCTTTTGAGTAAGAAAGCGCAGGCTAAGCACCGACCGAACGAGGCGAGAATAGCCTCCTCTGTCCTCGACTGCATCGGCAGTGATGAACTGCCTTCCGCACATATTTGTGGTCAGCCACCTCGGGACGACGCGCGCGAGCTTGCGCGAATCACGCCATATCCGCGTTTACGCGCTTCGTGCCTACTCAAGAGCCCGTTGCGGAAGGCCTTCTTCCTTACGGATGTCGTTGATAATCTGCAGCACCCGTTCACGGTACGGGCGGTACTGTACACCGAATTCCGGGACCTGGGCGCGGACCGTGCCGGCCCCGACCAGCGCCTGTGGAAAACGCGCCCGTAACAATGCGATGCTTTCGAGCGGTTGCGGCGAATTAAGAGGCACTTCAAGAAGCCGGAAGCCGATCTCCACGAGGGTGTCGCCGATGGCGGGCGCTTCCGCCGGCGCGAGGCCGCGCAGGATTGCCACGAGCGGCAAATCGCTCATCGAGGTGTGAAACTTGGCCAAGGGTGTATTCATGAGGAATGCCGGGTTCGCAGGAGCGTGTGAAGGGCGTGGGCGCCGGCCCATGTCGCCTCGGCGCCGAGCGCTCGGGCATCGATGCCGACCGTCTTCAAGGCGAGAGCGTAGAGTGTCGTGAGCGCCGGCACACCGATCAACACGACTTCGCGTATCCCCTGTAGCGGCTGCGTGCGAAGCTCTTCGCCGATCAATACGCCGGACAGATAACTGGCCAATGCGGGCGCCGGCATGCGCTGGAAAAGTCCGAGCGTGCGCGCACCGAAGGCATTGTGCAGCAGTCCTTCGCCATTGTTTGCACATGCCACGCCGCGCAGGAACGCGACCTCGTCTAGAGGGGCGTCGGTTTGCAGCGTGCGCGCCAGGATTGAGTGCTGACTAAGCAGCGAATAGAACTCGCCCGTCATGCAGGTGCGAAAGCCGGTCACGCGGCCGTCGCGCACCGTGGCCCATTTGTTGTGGGTGCCCGGCAGCACGAACAAACCAGTTGTTTTGCCGGTGAGTTGAATGGCACCGAAGATCTGCACTTCCTCGCCGCGCATGACATCGGGCACACTGCCGTGTTCGTCACATAGACCAGGTACGATAGCGATGCGCGCCCTTTCGATCCAATGCAGGTGCCGCGCCAGATGGGGTAGCCCGGCGGGACAGGTCTCGTAGGGTGCCTCGGCCCAACCCTGCCGGCTGCCGGCCATTCCGGAGATGAGGCAAAAACTGCCGGCGGGCTGCATCCAAGCTGCGAAGATCGATTCAAAAACAGCAGCGAACTGGCCGGCGGGCACGGTCAGGATGCCTTGAGGTGCAGTCTTCTCCTCGAGCACACGGCCCGTGCCGTCGAGCAGAGCACCGCGCAACGAACTCGTTCCCCAGTCGACCGCGACCAGGCTCATCCAATTTCTCCACTGTGCAACGTAGGTCCGGCCGACGCAGGACTCGCCATGTCCAACGCGAGAGAGCGTATCACTTTCGGCGATATGGCCAGCGAACATATCGTCGGGGATGCGTGCCGGGCCGCCATTCACCGACATCCTGGTCGCTGCGCGCCTCATCCTTCGCGACCAGCAGTCCACGAATAAAGATCAAAGGCGGTTGATGGTGGGAAGCCAAGAAAAAGCCCAGAAATCGCGACTTTCTAGGGAGGGTGATTCTTGCCGTGATCGATCCGAAGACGCTTCAATCGATGCAAGCAACAAATGATGCTTGCGCTTCGAATCAAGTCTTCTCTACCAACCACTCGTCGCCGCCAACACCGGCGACGGGCGGTTGGCTCAAAACACCGCATAATTCGGCACTTCTTGGACCTGGAGTGACACCAGAGACCAGTACCTTTGGCGGTATTTGGGACGAACAGAGCGTTTCTGGCCAAAAGTCTCCGGGCGCCTTTTTTCGAGACGTCACTCTGCGATCGTGAACTTCGGCGGGACCATCAGGGCCGGTCTCCAGTATTACGGGAGTCGCTTAACAATCGACCCGGTACAGGCGCCACCGCTTCGGCACGCCTTTGAGTTGGTGAATGCCGCGATCTTTGAAGCATATTTCAGATGGCGACATCAGATCCTTGACCGCACTCGAGACCAAGACTTCGCCCGCGCGCGCCTTCGCGGCGACGCGCGCACCGATGTGAAACGCGAGACCGAACACGTCAGCCCCGCTCACTTTGTATTCTCCCACGTGCAGTCCCACCCTGATCTCCAGCCCCAGTGTACGCACTGCCTCGCGGATTGCGGTCGCGCAATGGACCCCCGCCGCCGGCGCGTCGAATGTCGCGAGCAGTCCGTCTCCCGTCGTCACGACTTCTTTTCCGCGCAAAGTCTTCAGCTCTCTGCGGACGGCGGCGTAGTAGTGATTCATTACCTGTGTCCAGCGCGAATCGCCCAGCCGCGCCGCTTTTTCGGTGGACCGGACGATATCGACAAATAGGATCGTGGCAAGCGCTTGTGCGAGTTCGCCGCCACGATTGGCAGGTCGGCGCCGGATCGCAATATTTCCAGCCAGCGGTTCATAGCGATGGCTGCGCCGCCGTGCGATCGCGTTTTTTACGTAGTCTTTGGCAGGCTGCACCGTACCGCAACGAATTATCTTCTCGCGCGGCGGAACCATCCAATAAATCTTTCGTCCATCTCCCACGCCGTCGACCTCGACGGCGCCCCACTTCAGGAAAACCGTCGAACCAACCCGGCGAACCCACCATGCCTTTGACGTGTATCCGGAAACGTTCGACTGATGGACTCCGATGCGAAGGAACTTGGGCATGTGCGTGTGTGGCGATTTAGAAGTCTTTGGGCTTACCAAGGGTAGAATGTGACCATGCTCCTGAATTGGCAACAAGGCTGGAACGTCCAGAACCGCTTCTTCCACGTGTAAATCGACTGTTCGCTCACCCCGTGGCGCTTGGCCACTGTCGGAACAGGATCGCGATCCGTCTCCCGCAAGATCCCAACAATCTGCTCTTCCGTGAACTTCGACTTGCGCAGCTGCCTCCTTATCTTGGAGGCCAGTCTAAGGCGGAGGGGGCGGCGGGACGGGCTCTTCTCCGTTTTCTGACAACGGCCGGCTCAAGCCTCCCGCGGATTGAGGCCGATATGGATGAGCGTCTCGCCCACGGCCATGATCGGGCCTGAGTGGATGGCAAGCACGACGCCGGCATTAGGCGCCTTGGCCTCGCCGCGCGGATTGCCCCAGACATCGTAGTAGCGGCCGATCACGCTGCCCTTCTCGATGCGCTCGCCGCAGCGCACGCTACGCTGGAAGAGCCCACCCTCGCCCGCCGTCACCCAGTCGAAGTCGGAGAAATAGGTGAGCGAGCCGTAATCGGTGACCTTGCCTTCGAGGATGCCGAGCGCGCGCGCCACGTTGCGCAGGCGCTCGGCCGCGTCCAGCACCGTCTCGTCGGTGAAGGAGCGGTTCCTGCCGCCACATTCGACGAGGTAGCTTGCAATGCCGTCCTTCGCCGCGGTCATCATGGCCGAGCCGGCGAGAATGTGCATGGGTGCCGGTAGCGTGCTGTTGAATCCGAATGCCCGAGCGACCTTCTCCGAGAGCGCCCCCACCTTCCCGCCGGCGTTGGGAAAGAGCGCCCAGCGCACATCGGGCGTGAGCGCGGTGTGGAAGTCGACGAGCACGTCGGCATGGCGCTTCAGGGGCTCGTAGATGGCATGCGCCATCTGCTGCGTCTGCGTGCCCCCCAGATTGCCCGGAAACTGGCGGTTGAGGTCGCCGCCATGGAAGCCTTCGTAAGGGCTCATGCGCTGCTTCGCCTGGAAGCCGAGCTTGTTCAGCACGGGAAGCGCCACGACGCTTCCGGCCAGCGACCTGTGGTCGAGGCCGCGCAAGAATTCGTGGATCACATAGGTGCCGCAATACTCGTTGCCGTGCACGCAACCGTGCAGCCACAGCGTCGGTCCCTCCTTCTCGCCCTGGAGGATGACGACGGGGATATCGCAAGGTGAGCCGTCCGGCGTTTCCGCGATCTTGAGCGTGCCCTTGGTGCGTCCCGGCGCGCTCGACCGCGCCGTACCGACGATGATGTCCTTGGCCATGATGATGTCCTTCAGGATTGCGTGGGGTTGAGACCGATATGGATGAGCACATCGCCCTGCGGGATGATCGGCCCAGGGTGGATGGCGAGCACGATTCCGGACGCTGGCGCGCGCGCGACGACGCGCTCATCGCCGAACAGGTCGTAATAGCTGCCGATCGGCTCGTCTTCGGCGACCGTGTTGCCGCATTTCACCGTCGGGCGAAAAATGCCGCCATGCGGCGAGGTCGCCCAGTGGAAATTCGAGAAGGTGGTGAGCCTGCCGTAGGACTTCACCTCGCCGGCGAGCAGGCCGATAGCGCGCGAGAGGTTGCGCAGGCGTTCAGCCACATCCTTTACCCGCTCCGGCGTGAAGGAATCGTCGATGCCGCCCGCCTCGAACAGGAAGCTCGGGATGCCATCGCCGGCAGCCGTCATCATGGCCGACCCCTGCAGCGTCCCGACAGGGGTGGGCAATGTGTGCTCGTGCCCGAAGGCTTCCGCCATGAGGCGCCCCACGCGGCTGACCTCTCCTCCGGTGTCGGCATAGAGCGCCCAAGAGGTGTCGGCCGTATACGCAGTGTGCGAATCGACCAAATGGGTCGCGTAGCGCTTGAGTGCGCGATAGACGACATGGCCGGTGCGCTCGGTGAAGCCGCCTTTCTCGTTGCCGGGAAAACAGCGGTTGAGATCGCCGTTGTTCATGCCCTCGAAGGGGCTCATGCGCTTATGAATGCGAAACGCCGTGAGATTGAGGATGGGCAGCGCCACCACGGTCCCCTGCAGCGAGGAAGGCTCGACCGAGCGCAGGAACTCGTGGATGGCAAAGGTGGTGCAATATTCATTGCCGTGGACACAGCCATGGATCCAGAGGACCGGCCCGTCCTTCGGCCCGCGCAGCACGACGACCGGCAATTCGACCGGGGCGCCGTCTGGAAGGGCACCGACGGGCAACGTGCCCTCGAAGCGCCCAGGCTTGTCGGCCCGCAGCGAGCCGATCTCGATTGTTGTCGTCATGGGTGTCCACTCCACTTGCTTTGAAGAATTGCGCGCGCGGTCAGATACGCATGGCGGCGCGAAGGCCCACCAGGCGCTCGACAACGAGGCCGAACAGCACGATGAGAACGATCTGGACGGTGGTGATCGCCGCGACGACGGGCGAGCTCTGCCACTGGATATAGGAGAAGATCTCGATCGGCAGTGTCGTCATGCCGGGCCCCGAGAGGAAGAGCGCGATGTCGACATCGCCGAAGGAGATGATGAAGGAGAAAATGAGCGCCGAGAGCACGCCGGGCGCGACGAGTGGCAGCGTCACCTCGGCGAGCACGCGCAACCGCGAGGCGCCGAGTGTATGGGCCGCGGCTTCGAGCTCCGCATCGACGCCTTCGAGGCTCGCGACAATACCGGCGATGGTGAAGGGCAGACAGATGAGCACGTGGCCTATCACGAGCGCGGCCAGCTCCGGCACAGGAAAGCGCGTGAGCACGAGAAGGAGCGAGAGGCTGATTAGGATATGCGGCACCATCATCGGCAGCATCGCGAGCGCCTGCCCGATCTCGCGCCGGCGGCGCATGAAGCGCACAATGCCGTAGGCGGTGATGAAGCCGATGCCCGTCGCCAGGACGGACGCGATGGCGGCGAGCCACAGGCTGAACTTGAAGGCGGTCGTGAAATTGTCGCTGTCGGCGAATTCCCGATACCAGCGCAGCGAGGCCTGCGACAGCGCATAGACATTGCGCTCGTCGGGGCTGAAGGACGTGAAGATTACGATGAGGAGCGGCAGGAGCAGGAAGGCGTAGAGCGCGGCGACGAGAAGACCGAAGGCGAAACGGCCGAGCGGCGACAGATCGACGGCGGGCTCGCGCACCCGGCGGCGGGCGGCGCTGGCAGGAACCCCGCCGTCCGGCGCACGAACTACGATGCCAGAGGACACAAACTCGTCGCTATCATGAGGGCTAGCCGGCATGGCGCGTCCTGCGGAAATAGAGGGCAATCACCACGAGCTGGCAGAGCACGAGCACGAAGGCGAAGGCCGCGCCGAGCGGCCAGTTGAAGGTCGAAAGCACGAGCTGATAGATCATCTGGCCCATCATCATGACGTCGCGCCCGCCAAGCAGCGCAGGCGTCACCACCGCTCCCGCCGTGATCGTGAAGACAAGCGCCGAGCCCATGACGACGCCCGATCGGCTGATCGGCAGCGTGACCTCGAGGAAGGCGCGCAGTGGGCGCGCGCCGAGCGTCGATGCCGCCGGCACCAGATGCGGGTCCTGCCCGACGAGCGCCGAGAAGACGGGAAAGACCATGAAGGGCAGCATCAGATGCACGAGCGCAACGATGACGGTCGGCTCGGAATTCAGGAGCTGGAGCGGGCGAGCAACGAGGCCGAGGGCCATGAGCGCGCGATTGACGAGACCGTCCGTGCCCAGGAGTACGATCCAGCCATAGGTTCTGACGATCACGCCCGTCATCAGGGGAGCGATCACGAGGAAGATGAAAAGGCCGCGCCAGGCGGGCGCGGCGCGCGACAGGAAGTAGGCCAGCGCATAGCCGAGCACGAGCGTGACGGCGGTGACGACTGCGGCCACGCGGAAGGTCTCGGCGATGACCCCGACATTGTAGGCGTCGGACAGCAGCCGAGCGTAATTCTCGAGAGTCGGCGTCGAGGTATAGAGTTCTGTCGGCGAGTAGCGCAGGAAGCTGACGGCCAGGAAATAACTGATCGGTGCGAGGAGGCAAAAGAGATAGAGCAGCGTGATCGGCGCAAGCATCGCGGCGGCGAAACCCTTTGGCGGTGCGTCCGAGGCGTGCATCGCCGCTCTAGCCCGACGGGATCGCGCGGCATTCGCGAAAGCGCGCGCCGACTTCCTGGCCGGTCGCGATGTCGCGATAGATCTCGATGCTCGGCATCGAGCATTGCACCGTCGCGCCCTGGCGCGTCGCAAGGTCGAACAGGATGCGGTCGCCCTGGAAGATGCGCTTGACCACGGTCATCGCCTGGCCGTCGCCGTGGGACCTGGGCATGAGCTCGATGCGCTCGGGCCGCATCATCAGCACGGCGCGCTCGCCCGCCGCCAGCCCGGGCCTCACCGCGAGCGCGGTGACGCGCAGATCTCCCGCCTCGACGAGCACCTCGCCGCCCGTGGCGCTGAGCACGCGGCCCTCGAGCAGGCTCGCCTCGCCTATAAATTCGGCGGCGAAGCGCGTCTGGGGACGATCGTAAAGGTCCTCGGGCGACCCGATCTGCTCGATGTGGCCGCCATTCATGAGCGCGATGCGGTCGGACATCTCGAAGGCTTCGTCCTGGTCATGGGTGACGAAGACCGTGGTGATGCCAAGGCGACGCTGGATGTCGCGCAGTTCGAGCCGCATGCGCTTGCGCAGCAGCGCGTCGAGATTGGACAACGGCTCGTCGAGCAGGAGAATCGACGGCTCGATGACCAGGGCGCGCGCGAGCGCGACGCGCTGGCGCTGGCCGCCGGAGAGCTGGTGCGGGAACCGCTCCTCGACGCCCGCGAGCCCCACCACCGCGAGCATGTGCCGCACGCGCTCGCCGATCTCCGACTTCGGTACCTTGCGCATGCGAAGCCCGAAGGCGACGTTCTGCGCGACGGTGCGGTGCGGGAAAAGCGCGTAATTCTGGAAGACGAGACCGACATCGCGATAGGGTGGGGCGAGGCGGGTAATCTCGCGTCCGGCGAGGTAGAGATGCCCTTCCGTCGGCTGCGTAAGCCCCGCGATGATGTGAAGCGTTGTCGTCTTGCCGCAGCCCGAGGGGCCGAGCAGCGTCAGAAGCTCGCCTTTCTCGACCGCGATTTCGATCGGCCCGACCGCGGTCGTCGCTCGATAGCGCTTGACGATGCCGTTGAGCCGCAGGACGGGATTCGGG
>Ga0210402_10002244_pt1 | contig 19027 bp, 17 predicted proteins | sample IncBWC7MmetaG_FD_161055 | JGI IMG/M metagenome (GOLD analysis project Ga0210402, IMG submission 161055) | Forest soil microbial communities from Barre Woods Harvard Forest LTER site, Petersham, Massachusetts, United States - Inc-BW-C-7-M | ecosystem: Environmental > Terrestrial > Soil >... | reverse complement strand
CGTCGAGTTCGTTTATGCGCGGATGGGCGTGCAGGGAAAAGTGCTGCGGTCCGAGTCGTTCTCGGTGCGGATGGACGTCCGCGATGAGACTGGCGATGAAGAGATCCTCATGGGATCGGCCACCGCTTCCAGGAAATTCTGGCTGGATAGCTCCCATCAAAGCCCTACGATGGTATTCGCCAACTCGCTGGCGCATCCGGGCTATCTTGTGGGCAAGCGCAGGGTGCTGGCGAATTCGGATTACCGGCCAGGACCATGGGCGGGAATCGTGTGGGTGAAGTTTTCAGCGGATGCGGAGGCGGCGGACGTGTCGCGATTGATGGACTTCGATCTGAGTTGCCTGACGCGGCTGACGTCTTGCAGAGAACGCGATCTGATGCCGGCCGCATGGGCCGAGCAGGTCAAGGACGAGCAGAGGCCGCCGGTGACGCCGATATGTACTCCGGAGCTTTCGCGCCATGCGGCGTATCTGGCGGATGGGGCGGCTGTGGCGCGAGTCGACGCTGCGGGGCTGCAGCCTCCGCCGGCGAAGGGCTACGCGTACCGAATGCCGGTGTTCGAACTGAAGAGTCTATTGCGTGGACCGAAGCGCTATGCCGACCTTCGCTACTGGTTCAACGCAAGCGTGGAAGTGGATCGTCCAGAAATGGTGGTGACGGCCGATACCGGCGTCCGGCCCGGAAGCGAGGAGAAATATATCCTTCTGTTGCAAGGCCACGTTTATGGCGGCCATGAGGCGATGGCGCTTTATCCGTGCGGGATCCTGACGCTCAACGACTCAAACCTGGCAATGGTTCGAGCGACTGCCTCTGCAGAGGGGGCCGAATAATCTGGGAGCAAGGTGTGGAAAAGAAACTTTTGGCCCTGCACTTCTGCGTGGGGATCTTGACACCTCGCGCGCTCCGAGCGAGACTTCAGTTACTGCATCCTTAATAATTCAGGCGAGCTGCGGGCGGATTGCGCCCCGGCTCCGACCTACGTGACGGCGCGAGCGCTATGGAATCTTATTCGATTCTCGATCCTAAATCGCCGGGAAACGGCGCGAAGGCTGCTGTGACAGTCGGCGGGTCGAAGAGTGCGGAGTTGCATCCGGAGCAGAGCGTGCAGCAGAACATTTCAACTCGGGGAGCACCGGCCAGCGTTTCGGCGGCTCTCGCGGCGGCGCGCGCGGAAACCAGAGCTACGCTTGCTTCCGCCAGTCTTTCTTCGTCCACGCCTTCTTCGTCCACGCCTTCTTCGTCCAATCCTGCGTCTGGCGTGCGTTTTCCCGGAGAGGATGGAGGGCGTTCGCTGGCGGAGATGGCGCAGCGGGATCTGGATGCTGCGCTGCAGTTATTGGCGGATCGCGCCCAGTACATCACGGGAGCGAGCGGCGCGGCCATCGCCCTGCGCCGCTACGGCAAGAATGACATGTTGTGCCGCGCCAGCACGGGATCGAACGCGCCAGAATTGGGAGCGCTGCTTTCGACCGAATTTGGACTTTCCGGTGAGAGTGTGCGCACGCGCCAGCCGCTGCGCTGCGACGATGCCGAACGCGATGCCCGGGTGAATCGAGAAGTTTGCCGCGAGATGGGGATCGCGTCGGTGGTCGTGATGCCCGTGGTGAACGACGATGAGGTGCTGGGGGTCTTCGAGCTTTTTTCTGGAAGGGCAAATGCTTTTGGAGCGCGCGATGTATCGGCGGTCGAGCGACTGAGCGAGATGGTCGAAACCGCGGTACGGCTGGCGCAGGCCACGGAGAGACTGCCCGAGCGGCTGAAGATGCCGGAAGTGAAAGAGGCCGGGATTCCGGACGATCAGGTTCTGGACGATCAGGTTCTGGATGGGCAGGCTCCGGAAGAGTTCGTTTTGGACGAAACGGTTTTGGAAGATGCGGTGGAAGCGAGGGCGGAGTCATCAGAGGACATTCCAACCCGGCCGCAAAATGCGCGCGAGGAAACTGCGCCGAATGTCGTGGGGACGGTCGTCGCTGCGGCGGAAGCGGCGAAGACGATTGTGTCCCAGAGTACACTCGAAAGCGCGCCCGAAAATGTCGCGGCAGCCACCCCTCTCACTGCCCGACCGGCGGATGCTGCGCCAGTGGCGGCGTCCGAGGCTACGCCGTCGAAGAAGAATCTGTTCTGGTCGGTTGCGGTGAATCCCGCAGCTGAGAGCGCTAAGGTGGAAGAGCCCGACCAGAGCCATGTTCCACTGGTGCTGAGGAGTCTGCACAAATGCCACGCTTGTGGCTTTCCGGTCTCCGCGGGCCGCCTGCTTTGCGTGGAGTGTGAGGAGAAGAAGTGGCGGGGGCAGCTGAGAGTTTCGAAAGCGGTAGCGCCACGGCTGTCGGCAGCTGAGAAATCGAGCGCAGGTTCCACGGGGGCTGAAGTCCGCAAAGGAAATGGAGAGTCCATCGCGGCGGTGGAAGCGCTGCGCCACCCAAGGGCAAGTTCGGAGAGCCGCGCAGGTTTGACAAGCGCTGAGTCGGTGGCAAACAGCTCAGGCTTGGGGAGCGGTCCCGTGCCGGTCGCTCCCAAATCGGAAGTTCGGGCATTTGCGGCGGCGGCGCAATCGACTGCGGGCGGGGCGCCGATGCCGCCGACGCCGCGCACCTCTGGCGTCGTCACTGCTCCCAGCGTGGCCACTCCGACGCCGGTTCAGGGGAAGGAATCCAAGGAGGTCGCGGGGTCGAAGGCGGCTGCGTCGTCGAGTGTCGTCGTCGTCGGCGAAACGCCAGCACCGGCGCCTTCAACCGCCAAAGTTCCATCACCAGAGTTCGTCTTGAGCGCGGGGTTGGAGCCGTCGCAATCGTGGCTGGCTGCAAACAGGTACATGATTGGAGTGCTGCTGGTGGTGGCCGCGATCGTGGTCGCGGTCCTCGTTCTGCGCTAGGTTCTGCGCTAGGGGGATTTTGCCGGAGTCCGACCCGCGGCTCTTCTATCCCTCCTTCAGTTTTCATCACTGTCGGGTGCGGACGCCTTTCCTCGGTGCCGTTTTCGCACCTCGGTCAGCAGTCCATTTCGGGCCTGTTCCACCCTTCGGAACCTGCGGAAACCCTTGACAACACAGGCAAGTCTGCTAAAGTGCGAAGGAAGGTTTGCAATCTTCGACACAACGGGCAGGTGCCATGGTCATGAAGAATGTGTATGAGGTGTTGCGGCAGAAAGAGATGGAGTTGACCCGCCTCGAGAAAGAAGTAGAGGCCCTGCGACTGGTGGCCCCGCTGCTCTCCGAGGAGAAAGAAATGGGCCTGGATATGGGGAAGCCCGCCCTGGCCACCGCAGTCAACGGACCGCAGCCGACGGCTCGCATCACGGTCCCGTCGTCCCCGTCAATTCCGACACCTCAACCCGTGCGCGCCGCGGGCTGGGAAGACACCTCCAAGCGCTGGCCGTAGAGGATTGAACGCAACTGTCGCGGGCACCCCGCGGGGTGAGGCGTGGAGTGCAAGGTTTGTGGCCCGGGATGCGTCCCGGGCCGTTGTATTTGGGCGAGAGAACTGCTGGGAAGAACGATTGGGAACATCAGGAGACACCTTATGAGGAAGACCTTTCTGCTGCTGACGGTGTTGGCTTTGAGTATGACGGCCGGGGCCAAGGATAAGACGATGCAGGGGACCATCATCTCCGAGAGTTCCGTGCCTTGCGGGTCGGAAGCCAAGGGCAAGAAGCAGACCATCGAATTGATGTGCCAGGAATATGTGATTCGCACCGAAGCGACCGAATACCACGTGCGGCAGGAAAAAGAAGCGCACAAAGAGATGCTGCCGGTGAACGCTCCAGTCGAGTTGACATTGAGCAAAGATAAAATGAAGTTCAAAGTGAACGGCAAGGGATACGAGATGCTGGTGGTGTCGGAGTCGGCGGCGCCGGCCGCGGGCGCCAAGCCCTAAGCATCGGGCCGCGGGCACGCTGCGGCTCCGCCCGCTCGCGCGCAGATAAATGAAACGCCATAGGTTTTCTTAACCCGTGAGTCTGATCAACCAATGGTTATCCGGAAAGCCCACCCGCCCGGACTTCGTCCAGATGGTGCTGCGGGCCCTTGAAAAGGCCGGAGTCGAGAAAGTGGAGCCGATCGAGGCCGAATTTGCGCTTAAGGTAGGCGACGGCAACAGCAAGATTTTTCTCAGCAACATTTACTCCAACTACTGCAGCGTTCCCCGGAATAAGCGGTTCGCGGTGCTTGCGGAATTTGTGAGCGGTGCGGCAGCGATCCAGTCGATGCCTGCGATCCCGTCCGAATTTGCGGCGGCGAAAGCCAGCCTGATGCCCGCGATCCGGGATGAAGCCTACTTCAGCATCATTCGATTGCTCCAGCGCAGAGACGGAAAAAACGATCGTGGACTGGAGGTTGTGACCAAGCCCCTGGTCGGCGGACTGGTGGTTTCGCTGGCCTACGACACCGAGCGCAATATCACCTCGATCAACCGGGATCAATTCGAGAAGTGGGGCGTGAGTCTTGAGGAGGCGTTCGCCGCGGCGAAAGACAATCTTTGGGAGCGGACCGATCCTGGCCAGGTGGCGGGGCAAAACGGGGTGTACTGGAGCCAGTGGGGCGATTCTTATGACAGCTCGCGCCTCCTGCTGACCGAGATGATTTACCGACTTTCGGTGGATGGCGATCCCGTGGTGTTTGTGCCCAACCGGAATGAACTGTGGCTGACGGGCACGAACAATTCCGCGGGATTAGCGGGCATCCTGAGGGACGGAGCGGAGAGCCATTTCGATCGCGGGCATCCGCTGTCGCCCGATCTGTATCGGCTGGTGGATGGCCGGTGGGAGGTGTACGTGCCTGAAGACCGGACTCTGCGCGACTTGTGGATGACGACCAAGCGCAGACGGGACGGGCTCGACTACGCACAGCAGCAGGAACTTCTGAATGCAATTCACGAGAAGGAGGAAGTCGATCTTTTCGTGGCGAGCTACAGGCTTCTCGAGCCGAAGGGTGGGCTCGCTTACAGCGTTTGCGTGTGGACGAACGGGGTCGACAGCTCGTTGCCGCGGGCCGAGAGCATTGCGTTTATGGTGGACCCGGAGGGCGGAGATCATTTCGTGGTGCGGTGGGAGTCGGCGGTGTCGGTTGTCGGGGATCTGATGGAGAAGGAAACGGAGTTTGTGCCGGTGCGGTATCGGGTGCGGGAATTTCCGAATGCCGAGCAGATCGCGAAATTGCGGGGGTTGGCGGGGTGATTCGGGTTGTTGAAAGTTGTTCGGCGGGAAGATTGGTTCTCGATAGGCGGCTACGCTCCCACAATTTCGCGGAGGGCGGCGAGTAGGCGGTCGACTTCTTCGGCGGTGTTGTAGTGTGCGAGGCCGATGCGGAGGAAGCCCCCGGATTTTTCTACGTCGAGATGTTCGGTGAGGTTGAGGGCGTAGTAGTTTCCGTCCCAGGTGAAGATGCCGCGGTCGCCGAGTTGGGTGGCGAGTTCGAGGGGCGTGTGATTTTCGATGCGGACGGCGAGGGTGGCGCATCGCTGGTCGAAATTGGCGGGGTCGGTGATGCCGTAGATCTTCAAGCCGGGGATCTTCTTCAGGCCGGTCATGATACTTTCCAGCAGGGCGCGTTCGTGTTCGTGGATGGCGGCGTAGGCGGCCTCGATGGCGGCGCGGCGTTCGGTTACGCCGCCTTCGCTCACCCTGCGAGTCGTGGTGGCCACTGGTAGAGCTGCGCTCGACGGACGGCCGAAGGCGGCCGTCCCCACATGGTTATTTCCTCCTCCTGCATTATCGTTGCCCACCGCGTGGCGGCTTAGGTCGGCGATGTATTCAATACATGCGGTAATGCCCGCGATCAGTTCGTGAGTCATCGTGCCCCACTCCCAGCAGTTTGGAATTGCGTTGGTGTTGGGGCGGACTTTGTAGGGTTGCAGGCGCTTGAGGTGCTCGCGCTTGCCGAAGAGCACGCCCATGTGCGGGCCGAAGAATTTGTAGGTGGAGCACACCAGAAAATCGCAATCGAGCGCGGCCACGTCGATCAGGCCGTGCGGAGTGTAGTGGACGGCGTCGATGTAGGCGAGCGCTCCGACGGCGTGGGCGAGGCGGACGATCTCTTTTACGGGATTGATCGTGCCGACGGCGTTCGAGGCGTATCCGGCGGCGACCAGCTTCGTGTTGGAATTTATTTTCGAGGCGAGATCAGCCATATCGAGTGTGCAGTCTTCGTCGTGGATCTCGGCCCAGCGGACGGTGACGCCGTGGTCTTCCGCCATGGCGAGCCAAGGGGAGACATTGGCGTCGTGGTCGAGGCGTGTGAGTACGATTTCGTCGCCGGGTCTGAAATCGCGGCCAATGGCGCGGGACATCGCATACGTCAAGGTCGTCATGTTGGGGCCGAAGGCGACTTCGTCGGCGGCGCAGTGCAGGAAGTCGGCCATGGCGGCGCGCGCTTCCGCGATCATGGTGTCGGTGCGGCGGCTGGTCGCGTAGGCTCCGCCGGTGTTGGCATTGTCGCGGCGCAGGTAGTTGGCGATGGCGTCGATCACGCGCTGCGGGACTTGCGTTCCGCCGGGACCGTCGAGGAAGGCGGCGGGGTGTCCGTTGACGGTTTGGGCGAGGGAGGGGAATTGGGCGCGGATGTGGGTTAGGTCGAGGGCGGGGGTGACAGTATCGAAGGTCGTCATCCCTTACTTTTTATCATGCTCCGCGTTTGTCGGGATGGCGACCAAAGCAACTCAGGATCGTCTGCGAATGCCGCCCGTCCATTTGGCGGTTCGGCTGCGGCATGGCGAGCGGCGAACCGGTGGCCTATACTCTCGGCATGACAGACTTCGGACCGAGATGGGAGAAAATCGACGACCTGCGCGAGGGCGGTCAAGCACATACATATAAGGTCAAAGACAGGACCTGTTCCGACGGCAAGGTTTATGTTTTGAAGAGACTGAAGAATCTCAGGCGTTCTGAGCGCTTTAGCCAGGAGATTGACGCCTGCTTAAAACTTGAGCATCCCAACGTACTCAAAATTGTAGACCACGGAGTTCTTCCTGGTAAGGACGCGAAGCCTTTCTTCGTAACCGAGTTCTGTGGCTTGGGCAATCTTGATGATCAAGAAATGCCTTTCGGCTCATTGATCGAGACTCTTGAACTCTACCGTCAAATCTGTGCTGGCGTTGCACATGCACACGATAAAGGTGTCGTTCACAGGGACATCAAGCCAGAGAACATCCTCCTGCGAAGCGACGGCACTCCGGTAGTTGGAGACTTCGGCATTTGCTTCATGGGCGCGGACGAGAGCGGTCAGCGCCTGACGCCGACCTTGGAAGTTGCCGGATCCCGTTGGTACTGCGCACCCGAACTGAGAGATGGAAGACTGGAAACCGGTACCTCTCAGGCTCCGGCCGACGTCTACTCGCTGGGAAAGCTTCTCTATTGGATGCTGAGCGGCAAGATGATCTTTGATCGCGAAGACTACCGCCAGCCGAAATTTCGCCTCTGCGGGAATGACCTAGCCGATCCCGCGTACGAGGTTATAAATCAATTCTTCGACAAAACGATTGTCTATAACCTAGCGTCTCGACTGGAAAACGCAAGAATCCTATTGTCAGAAGTTGATCGTCTACTCCCGATCTTACGGGCTAACGGACACGCCATCAGCCTTGAAGTACAACACCGGTGTATCTTCTGCGCGCAGGGTATCTACGAAGTCGTGGCTAATGGGTTGGAGGATGCTACATTGGCGAGCCGAGTGGCGCAGTCAATGCTTGGTTGGGCGGTGCCGGGAAACTATCCAGCGTGGCTCATCATGGTCTGTCAGAAGTGCGGCAACATTCAGGCATTCAGGCCGGACCTGCCCCGCCCCAAACCCGGCTTTGCCGATCACAAGGCCAAGGAAATTAAACAACGATGGTTGGCCAAGCTCAATCCTTGACGCCTAGGTAGGTACCACCACTCGGACAAAATCCGCGAGCATTCCGTACGCTGTGGCGTACAAGCCGGGATTTTCTTCGGTGACGGCCAGGCCGGGGAAGATATCGGTTTCGAAATGGAGGTAGGACGATGTGCCGGAAGTTTTGCCCATCGGCGAGGTCGACAGCACTTTTTCGGGGGCGACGGTTGCTTCTACGGTGTCGCCCACGCGTTGCGCGCGGCAGACCAATTTGAAGGGCCAGCCGTCGCGGCGGGCGTTGCGCAGGGCTTGCGGGGTGAGGTCGCGGATGCCTTCGCGCTCGATCTGTTCCAGGCGAATCGGAATATCCATCAGGACCGTGATCAGGGCGGCGGTTTTGACGGCGGCGTCCCAGCCGTCGATGTCGTGGCTGGCGTCGGTTTCGGCGATGCCGAGGATTTGCGCCTGTTTCAGGGCCTCGTCAAAGGTCAGGCCGTTTTCCATCTCGCTGAGGATCACGTTGGTGGTCGAATTGAGGATTCCGTGGAAGCCTTTTAGGCGAACGGTGGGCATTTGCTCGAACAGAGAAAAAATCGGAACGCCGTCCATGACCGTGGATTCGAAGAGGAATCGTTTGCCTTGCTTCGCGGCCAGGTCGCGGAGTTCGCGGTAGGCGTGGACGATCGGGCCTTTGTTGGCGGTGATGGCGTGGGCTCCGTGCTCCAGGGCGGCGCGGATGTGGGTGACGGCGGGCTGGCCGTCGTTCACGTTCAGGGAGGTGGCTTCGAAGAGGACGTCGGCCTGGGCGGCGGCGAGCCAGGTGCGGACGTCTGAATGTGGGGCGGACACTCCTGTCCGCCAGCTGCCGGGAGTCGAATCAGAACTTCGATCGGGCAGTGCGCCGGAATCAATGCCGTTTGCGTCGGCGATCCAGCCCAGGTGGCGGGAGGCAATGCCGGTGATGCTATAGGCGATGCCGTGGCGGTCGCGAAGTTCATGGGCTCGATCTTCGAGAAGGCGGACTAGCGTCCGGTTGACATTGCCGAAGCCGAGGAAGCAGAGGTTGTGGGTGTGGATGGGGATCTCCTCGGCGCTATTTTCTGCGACAGCCGCGGCCCGATGAACCCGGGCCGCCGGACAGCCGGGGGCGGCTGTCCCCACATGAGCCTAGCCCCACGTAGCCTATCCCATCACCGTGGTGTGTTCGGGTTTGATTTTGTAGATGACGCGGACTTCGCTGGGTTGGGCGTAGGGGTATTTATCGACGCCGAGATATTTCTTGGCCAGCTTGTTGATGCTGTCGTCGGCGCCGTCTTCGGTGATTTCGACGACGCGGCCGCGGATTTCGAGATAACGGTACGGATTCTCGGGATCGACGATGGCGAGCGAGACGCGGGGATCGCGGCGGACGTTCTTATCTTTCTGGCGGCCTTTGGCGGAGTTGAAGATTACGTGTTCGCCGTCAAAGTCGCACCACACGGGCGTGACTTGCGGCCGGCCGTCGGGCATCAACGTCCCCAGGTTGGCAAAGGCCCGCTTCTGGAAAAGATCGCGGTACTTCTCGGGGATGACTTGCGACATAGGAAGCCTCCGGGAATTTGGGTTGCAGCTGCATTATAGAACGGCGGGGCGGTGACTAGGGCACTCGAGCTGCGCTCGAGAGACAGCCCCTTCGGCTTCGCTCAGGGCACGGTGTGCTTTCCGGTTTGTGTGGTCTTGAGTAGAATTGTCGGCCTATGAAAGCTGACACCAGGATTTCCTTTCGGGGTAGAACCAATTCTTCGCTGCGATGGACTATCGCGATTGCTCTGCTTTTGTTCATGGGAATGGCGAAGTCCCCGCTTCTCGCGAAGGACGCGAGAAATGGGACACCCGGGGTTGAGAAATATCCGCCGACGATTGTGTTTATGACCGACTTCGGCGTGGTGGATGATGCCGTCGCGATTTGCAAAGGCGTGATGTACGGCGTGATGCCCGAGGTGCGGGTCGTGGACCTGACCCATCAGGTCACACCGTTTTCGATTTTGGATGGAGCCCGTTTTCTGGAGGGCGCGATCGCTTATTATCCGGCGGGCACGGTGTTTGTGGTGGTGATCGATCCGACGGTGGGCAGCACGCGCAAACCGATCGTGGCCAAGTCGAAGCGCGGGCAATATTTTGTGTTGCCCGACAACGGACTGCTGACGCTGGTGGAACAGTCGGACGGGATCGAGGCGGTGCATGTGGTGACGAACACCGATTGGATGATCGGGAGCAAGCTGTCGTCGACGTTTCACGGGCGGGATTTGTTTTCTCCGGTCGGGGCGCACCTGGCGCGCGGTGAGGATTGGACGAAGGTTGGTCCAGCGATGGCGGTGAAGGACCTGGTGCGCCTGGACTTGAAGGTGGCGAAGATCGATGAGCGCGGATTGAATGCCACGGTCATCGCCACGGATGGGCCGTTCGGCAATCTCATCATGAATGTCGATGAGAGCGATTTCTTCAAACTGGGCTACAAATTTGGCGAGGAAGTGGTGCTCAACGTGGCCGGCAAAGAGATGAAGATGATGTTCGTGAAGACGTTCAGCGATGTGCCCCTGAAGCAACCGCTGCTCTACATCGATTCGCGCGGGCATTTGGGGCTGGCGGTGAATCAGGGAAGTTTCGCGGACGTTTATGGAGTGAAGCCGCCGGCGGCGGTGTTCATTCCGAAGAAGTGAGGCTGTCGTGTTCAGGCTGGGCTTCGCCCTCGCAGGACAGCCGAGGCGGTTGCCCCTGCATGAGCGGTTCAGCTTGCTACATCGTTTGCTATGCGCGGCAGGACGGCTCGCAGTAACGCCTCGAATGTGGTTTTGACGCGTTCGCCGGTTTCCATTACTTCGGAGTGCGAGAGAGGCTGATCGAGAATTCCGGCGGCCATGTTGGTGACGCAGGAAATTGCCAGCACTTTCATTTGCATGTGGCGGGCCGCGATTACTTCCGCGACCGTCGACATTCCGACCAGATCGGCGCCGATTCTTCTTAAATACTCAATCTCTGCTGGCGTTTCGTAGCTGGGGCCGAGCAGGCCGGCGTAGACGCCTTCATGCTGGGGGATGCCAAGCTTGGCGGCTTCTTCACGCGCAATCTGGCGATATTCCTTCGCGTAGGCGTGGGTCATGTCGGGGAAGCGGACGCCGAAGCGGTCGTCGTTGGGGCCGACCAGGGGATTCGATCCCTGCAGATTGATGTGGTCGCGGATCACGACGAGCGCGCCTTGCGAGTAGCTGAGATTGATGCCTCCGGCGGCGTTGGTGAGGATGACGGCGCGAATTCCCATGCGGGCGAAGACGCGGATGGGGAACGTGATCTCTTGCGGTGAATATCCTTCATAGAGATGGACGCGGCCTTGCATGGCTGCGACGGGGATGGCGTCGGCGTGGCCACCGTTGACGTGGCCGATGACCATTTGTCCGGCGTGGCCGATGGCGGTCGAGCGCGGGAAGGCGGGGATGTCGGCGTAGGGGACGCACGTCGGGTCGGTGAGGGAATCCGCGAACCCGCCCAGGCCGGAGCCCAGGACCAGGGCGATCTTCGGGCGCAGAGCGGTGCGGGCGAGGATTAGTTTGGCGGCGGAGTCGGCGAGGGTAAGGAGGTCGGGCATGATTTTCAAACGAGTTTACAGGTCGTCGTCGGACAGCTGGCGGCCGTGGCCGTTGCGGTCCAGCCAATCATACAGAAATGTTTGGTAGAGATAGGAGGCAACGATTTCCTCGCCGAGTTCGTGGGTTTCGGTGCAAATAAAGGGCAGGCGCAGGCCGACGAGCACGGCGATGAGCGACTGCGTGATGCGATTGGGGTTGGCGGCGCGGTAGGGGTATTCGGACTTGATATCGGTCAGCGACGCGGTGACGACGAGCAGGCTGTGCGGACGCTCGGCCATGCGGCGCAGGCGGCTGATGAATACGGCGCGGTTGGTGGTGAAGGATTGAATGAGATCGGCGAGATCTTTGCGTTCGACTACGCAAGAGTCTTCCATGCCAACGACGGAATAGTCGCCGAGCGGGAGCGCGCGGTGCTTGACGGATTTGAACCATCCCTTGAAGCGGCGGAAGGACAGCGGGTTTTGTTCGCGAGTGTCGATGATGGCGACGGGGAGCGGGGTGTGGAGTTGCGTGCCTCCACGCTCGGCGAGGACGGGGAGAGCGGGTGGCGCGACTGGCGCGGTGCGCGGGGACCACGCTAGGGGAGACGGGACTAGGGTTCGTTTACGCGGCATGGGTTCGGCGAAATGGCTTCTTCTTGGAACTCGACCAAAAGCCCCACTTCTCGCGCAAAGGACGCGCGGGAAATGGGGCACCCGGCGTTCCTTTCTCGGTCCTAGAATTTCTTTTCGAAGTTGGCGAACTCAGCTTCCAACTTCCACTGTTCCCCTGCGCGTTCGTTGGCGGATAGGAACTTTGCGCAGGCGGCGGAAGGGCTTTTTGCACCCGCCGGATCGGCGGCGCATGCGGCGACCGGACGGAAACCTCCTTTTGTTTCCGCCCACAGACTCTGGCCCGGCAGAAAGCTGTGTTCGAGACTTTGGCGCGTCATGCGTTTCAGTTCTGTGTACGGGAAGCGATAGCTTTCGACGGCGCGCAGGTATTCGTGCGTCATGTCGGAGCGGGCGACGCCTTCGTCGTCGGACGAAATCGCGACCGGGACGCCGTACTTGATGTATGCCGGCAACGGATGGTCGTCGCCGCTGACGCCGAGGATCTGGTCGTTTGACGTGAGATTGATTTCTACGAGAATGTTGCGCGCTGCCATCTCTTTCATCAGGCCGATCGGGTCTTTCTCGAGCATCACGTCGACGCCGTGGCCGATGCGTTCGGCGTGGCCGCGCTCGACGGAGGCGCGAATGTGGAATGCGAGATCCTCGGGCTTCACCAGTCCGGCGGCAATTTCGCCCGCGTGCAGGCTGATGTGCACCTTTGGATAAACGCCGTGCAAGTAGTCGAGCATGGCCATGTGCTCGATGAAATCGTGGATGGGGACGTACCAGTCTTCGGGCATGACCAGGTTGAGTCCCACGAAGTGCGGATCGGACGACGCGAGTTCGAAGCCGAGGACGATCTCGGCGAAGACGGCTTCGTGGGGCAGGCCGCGCAGGACTTGATAAAGGTAGCGGACGGTGACGGCGCATCCCGCTTCAGCATCGGGCGTTCCGCACTTGAGTTCTTTTTGGGCGCGGGCGCCGTCTTCCGCCAGGGTTTTGCTGGTCGCGGCGGCGATTTCTTTCAGGCCGCCGGCCAGGAGTTGTTCGCGCATCTTTCCGTAGTCATTATTACTGTCCCAGCCGAGTTTTGTGCCGAGTTGAGCGGAGGCGCGTCCGTCGGCGGTGTGCATGAACTCGATGTACTGCACGTGTTCTTTTGCGGCGCGATTGATGACTGTCGCGACGCCTTCGGCGACGTGGTTGTGCGAGGTCGGCCCGAATTTGTCGAAGGTGGCGAAGAAGTGGTCGTGGCCGGACTCGTCGCCGGGACGCCAGTTGCGCATCGACCAGGCATCGACGATCTGGTTGTAGAGAATGTGATCGTCGTAGGCGCAGCGGATGCTGGGCTTGGGCGTGTAATGGTCGCAGGAATCGCAGGGCGGGCTCAGCAGGTGCGAAGTGGTGCGGTCGATGCAGAAATTATCGGTGGACGCGAAATCAAGGAGGTCCTCGGCGTAGATGGCGCCGTCGAGGTGGTTGTGCAGATCGCCGCCCTTGGGCATGTCGTGCAGAAAAGCCAGCAGCAACGGGGGCTGGCGGCGGATCGAGTCGAGATAGCGGGAGGTTGTCTGCTCGGCGGTTTGGGCCGCGGCGAGGGCCGAGAGCAGGAAGAAAATCAGATAGCGACGAATGATGTGCAGGCTCACGAGGCCCTCCGGGGATTCTGGATTGTAATGCGGGGGTGGGGTCAGCGCCAATTGGACGCAGCAAAACACGTAACCGCGGACGCATTCGTCCGTCAAAATCCCACTTCTCGCGCAAAAGGACGCGCGAGAAATGGGGCACCCGGCGGACCGTGGCTATCGGCAGAGCCGTCGAGCTTTGCTCGACCGGAGAGCCGAGGGGCGCTGTCCCCACATGGGTTTATGGCGTTCTGCTAAATTGAATTCCTATGACGCAGGGTTCTGATAAAGCGGCTCGCGGCTTCGCCAGCGATAACAATGCCGGAGTGCATCCGGAAGTGCTGGAAGCGATCGCACGCGCCAACCAGGGGCACGTCGTGGCTTATGGCGACGATGTTTACACGCGGTCGGCAATTGCGAAGTTTGAAGAGCATTTTGGGGCTGAGATTGACGTTTTTTTCACCTTCAACGGGACGGGTGCGAACGTGCTCAGCTTACAGGCGCTGAACCGGCCGTACCATGCCGTGCTGTGCAGCGACTACGCGCACATCTATACCGACGAATGCGGTGCGCCGGAAAAACATACGGGGTGCAAGCTGATCCCGCTGCCGCATCAGGATGGAAAGATCACGGTTGACCTGGTGCGGCACGCTTACCACGGGATCGGCGACCAGCATCATGTGCAGGCGCGGGTTATCTCGATCACGCAGTCGACCGAAATGGGGACGGTTTACCAGCCGGATGAGATTCACGCGCTGGCTCGCTTCGCGCATGAACATGCAATGTTTCTGCACGTGGACGGGGCGCGCCTCGCCAATGCGGCCGCCAGTCTTGGCCAGACCCTGCGGCAGGCCACGCGCGACCTCGGCGTGGACGTGCTCTCGTTCGGCGGGACGAAGAACGGAATCGTGGGCGGTGAGGCGGTGGTGTTCTTCAATCGCCAGTTCTCCTCCGATTTTCTCTACCTGCGCAAGCAGGGGATGCAGTTGGCGTCAAAAATGCGGTTCATCGCGGCGCAATTCGAGACGTTGCTGACAAATGACTTGTGGCGGCGCAGCGCGGAGCACGCCAATCGCATGGCGCGCGTGCTCGAAGCCGAAGTGCGTAAAATTCCGCACGTTCGGGTGGCATGGAAGGTGGAGGCCAATGGGGTATTTGCGCAGATTCCCCGGCATGCGATTGCGAAGATTAAAGAGCGATACTTCTTCTATCCTTGGATTGAAGAGGAGTGCATCGTGCGCTGGATGTGCTCTTTCGACACGACCGAAGAAGATGTGAAGGAGTTCGTGAAGGTGGTGGCGGAGGCGGTGAAGGGGTGATGGAGCGCATCCTCCAACCTATTGCTTTTTGCCCCGCCATTGACTAAATTGGCCCATTCCGCCGCCGGATGTCCGCTATCTGGCGATCTGAGCAGGAGTTTTCCATGAACGGGAAGTGGTTGAGCTTGGTGGTGCTGGTTGCCGCGGCGAGTCTGCTGTTGGGGCTGAACAGTTGCGGGCGCAGTCAGGAGTTGGTGGCAATCCAGATCCAACCGGTGGTTGAGACTTTCGGTGCCTCGAACATTCCCGTGCCCAGCGATGGGGGATTGACCGTCCAGCTGAGGGCGCTGGGTACCTACATCCACCCGCCGGTCACCAAGGACATTACCGCCGAGGTCACTTGGGCCTCGAACGACACACAGATGATGACGGTCGATGCCAGCGGGCTTCTGACCGTGACTGGATTTTCCTGCGGAGGATCGCTGATTTCGGCCACGATCCGGACCAACACGAGCGCGGGAGGACTATCGTCGTCGGGAGCGATTGTGACCGGATACATGACCGGGAACGTGGTTTGCTTTACGGGAACCGGCGGCGGGACCGGAAATCCAGCGCTGACTCTGACATTCCAGGGAGCGGGAACGGGAACCGTGGCCAGCAATCCCGCGGGCTTGAGTTGCACCAACCCCGGACCGTGCGTTACGCAAGCATTCCTAAGCGGCACGCCGGTTACGTTGACGGCGACGCCGACAGGCACGTCCACGTCTGTGAGCTGGGCGGGGTGTGATTCGCCTGCAAGCACGAATCCCTGCACCCTGACTTTGGTGGGGAATCGAAACGTGACTGTGACCTTCAACTAAGCCCGCCTACTCTCCTTCTTCGAGCATTTTGCCCAGAGTGGGCTTGTGTTTCTCCGGCTTCTTCTTTTTCTCGACCACGATCTGTCCAGCGGGAGGCGCGCCGACGCGCTCACGGGCTAATTCCTTCACCGCGGTCACGGCGCGAAAGCGTTTCACCTTTTTCTTTCTGGCGATGGGAACCTCCCCGTGCTGTCGACTAAAGACTGGAAGCGAGTGTAACCTGAGCGCGGCCAGGCGGGGGTTTCGGAGTCGGGTACGCGGTGAAATGTGCAATAATTCAGCTTATGGAAGAGCGCGATTTTTTCGACGAGAAGCAGGAGAAGAAACCCGCTTCGCTGAATTGCCCCCATTGCCATCAGGCGGGGGATTACGAAATCACGTGGGTGGTGCGCACCAAGAAACGGCAGCTTTCGGGCCGGGCCGACGAGCGTGACCGCGCCCGCTTCGCCAAGTTCCGATCGTACATGGTCCGCAAGGACGACATGATGGCCTGCAAGAACATGCGCTGCCGGAAGCGGTTCGAACTTACCGGCCAGTCGACGGTGATCACCGAGTAGGCCTCCTTAGCGCATTGTTTCAAGTGGAAACACTGGCGGAACCTCGCAGGCCATGGGGCCCATGGGAAACATTTCTCAGGGGGCTGACGCCCATATTTGTTTGTGAGCTTTGATGGCATGGTTGAAGCCGTGCCCTTCCAAAAAAATCCACTCCGCGCATTTCACGCGCGCCGGCGGTCGTTTATACTGACAGGTTTTCCCATCGCCTCCGGAGGCCTTAGGGGCAAGGAGTCCTACTCTTGAAAATCCTGGTGTGCATGAAGCAGGTGCCGCAGAAAGATGCGCCGCTCAAGCTGAATGAGAGCGGGGCGTGGATCCGCGAAGATGTGTCGTACGAAGTGAACGAGCCGGATGCGTATGCGCTGGAAGAGGCGCTGCGGCAGCGGGAGAAGCACAAGGGCGAAGTCGTGGTCATCACGAGCGGTCCGACCCGGGCGCAGCAGGTGCTGCGTGAGGCGCTGGCCAAGGGCGCGGACCGGGCAATTCATCTAGAGGACGAGAAGTTCGTCGGGTTGGATGCGTTGAACACGGCCAGGGCTTTCGCAGCTGCGATCAAAGACGAGTCCTTCGATCTGATTTTCACGGGACTGCAATCCGACGATTATGGGTACGCGCAGACTGGCGTGATCCTGGCTGAGTTGCTGGGACTGCCGCATGCGACCATCATCATGCAGATCGAGAAGACGGACGCCGGGATCCGGGTGAAGCGTGAGCTCGAAGCCGGATTCTTCCAGTTCGTCGACATGCCGACTCCGGCGGTCCTAACGATTCAGTCGGGCATCAACAAGCTGCGCTATGCGACCTTGATCGGCATCAAGCAGGCGAAGAACAAGCCGCTTCGGAAGGTGGCGTTGGCGGAAGTGCAGTCGGCGATTGGCGAGAATCTGCAGAAGATCGAAAAGCTGTACGTGCCGCAGAAGACAAAGAAGACGGAGCGTATCGAAGGATCGGCCGGGGAGATTGCGAAGAAGTTGGTGGACAAGCTAAGGAACGAGTTGCGGGTGTTGTAAATGTTCATGTGGGGACAGCCGCCATCGGCTGTCCGCCGAGCGCAGCTCGGCGAGGTTTCGCGGGAAGTTAGGAGCTAGCAGCTGAGAGCTGACTTTATGCCAGATACGATCTTAGTAGTCGTCGAACAGCGCGAAGGGAAACTGAATCGCGTCTCTTGGGAAACAGTTGCGGCTGGACAGGCGATTGCCGCGGCTACGGGCTGGAGTTTAGAGGCTGCCGTGGTCAGCGGTAATGCGGCGGCGTTCGCGGCGGAGGTCGCGGCGAAGAAGGTCGCAAAAGTCTATGCCGTCGAGTCGCCGAAGCTCGAGCCTTATACGCCGGACGCATTCGCCGCCGCGCTGAAGCAATTGATTGGCGCGAAGCAGCCCAAGCTGGTGCTGATGCCGCATACTTACCAGGTGCGCGACTTTGTGCCCAAGCTGGCGACGGCGATGGGTCGGACCGTGATCAGCGACTGCATCGGGTTTAAATATGAAGGCGGGAAGCTGGTGTTCACGCGGCAGATGTTTCAGGGCAAGCTTGCGGCCGACGTGAGCTTTACCAGCGATGCTCCGTGGTTTGCGACATTTCAGAACGGCGCGTTTCGCGGCGATAAGGCTGAAGCCGGGGCGAGCGCGGCTCCGATCGAAAGCATCAGCGTAGAAATCGCTGACGGAGTGATTCGCAACAAGCCTCAGGAAGTTTTTAAGGAAGCCAAGCAGGCGGTCGATCTTACGCAAGCGGAAATTATTGTCGCGGTGGGGCGCGGGATCAAAGAGCAGAAGAATATCGAGATCGCCAAGCAGCTTGCGGAGGCGCTGGGTGGAGACCTCGCCGCGTCGCGTCCCATTTGCGATTCGGGTTGGCTGCCGATGGACCGTCAGATTGGTTCGTCGGGTCAGACTGTTGCGCCCAAGCTGTATCTGGCGCTCGGCATCAGCGGGGCGATTCAGCATATCGTTGGAATGAAAGGCTCGCGGACGATCATCGCCGTGAACAAAGATTCAGAAGCGCCGATTTTTGAGATCGCGGATTATGCGATCGTGGGGAATTTGTTCGACATCGTGCCGCCGCTGATTGAGGAAGTGAAGAAGGCAAAGGCGGGGGGCTAAGACCACGCCGGCCGCTGATTGGCGCAGATAAACGCTGATCCAGAAGTTAAGAAATGACTTGGCAGTCAGTCGCTGTCTGCGCGGGCGATTGCAGTCGTTGTTGTTGGGCCAACCGTTAATGCTCATCTTCCGCAAACCTATCGAAGGCATTGAGCGGCCGCAGATGCCGGCCGATGTCGTGATCGTCGGTGGCGGGCCGGCGGGCATGGCCTGCGCCTTACGCCTGGCGCAGTTGATCGATGCGCACAACGCCGCGAATCCTGACGCGCAGCTCAGCAAGGAAAATATCTATGTACTCGAAAAGGCGCGCGAGATCGGGCAGCATTGTCTTTCCGGCGCGTTGCTCGATCCGCGATCGATGAACGAACTGCTTCCGGGATTTGAGAAGGAAGCGCCGCTCGACGCGAAGGTCACGAAGGAAGCGGTTTACTTTCTCACGGAAAAATCCAAGTTCAAGTTTCCCATCACGCCGCCGTTTCTGCGCGACCACGGGAATTATGTGATCTCGCTGAACCGCTTTGTGAAGTGGCTGGGCGGCAAAGTGGAGGAAACGGGGATCACGGTCTTCACCGGGTTCGCCGGATCGGAGTTGCTTTTCGAGGGCGATC
>Ga0210402_10002243_pt1 | contig 19033 bp, 14 predicted proteins | sample IncBWC7MmetaG_FD_161055 | JGI IMG/M metagenome (GOLD analysis project Ga0210402, IMG submission 161055) | Forest soil microbial communities from Barre Woods Harvard Forest LTER site, Petersham, Massachusetts, United States - Inc-BW-C-7-M | ecosystem: Environmental > Terrestrial > Soil >... | reverse complement strand
CATCGGGATGGATGTGATTCATCCAGCTCATAGGATCGGAAAGCCATTCCGCGGGCGAAAACCCAAGCATGGTTTCAATCTGTGGGCTCACATAATGCCAGGGACCGCTGGCGCCGAGTTCGGCAACGTACGTAATCGCGGGGAGGCGCTCCACCAGAGTGCGATACCGGGCTTCCGCCGCTCGAAGCTCCGCCTTTGCCCGGTCGTGTTCGATCGCGATGCCCGCCAGGTGAGTGGCGTGCGCGATGAGCTGCAGATGTTTCGCGACCGGAGTACGCGGCTCCCGATAATAGATCGCGAACGTTCCCAGGATCGTGCCGTTCTGCGAAGCAATCGGCGTGGACCAGCAAGCACGTAGCCCTTGTGAGAGTGCTTTCTCTCGACAGTTTGCCCAGAGCGCATCCGTGGCGATGTCGGAGACGATGACAGGCTCTTTTCGGTAGGCCGCGGTACCACAGGATCCCACGCAAGGACCGATCTGCACTCCGTTAATCGCCTCTGTGTATTCCTTGGGGAGGCTTGGAGCAGCGCCGCTACGCAAGGTTGTGCCATCGGCATCAAGAAGAAGAACGGAGCAGAGCATATCGGAATGCCGCTTCTCGATTTGCTGACAAAGGACTTCAAGGACCTTCGGAAGCGGGGCCTGCGCCCTTATCATTCCCAATACGGTTTCGTTCAGCTGGGACAGGGCTTCCGATAACTCCAGCTTGTCTTGGTTCGAGGCCCTCTGAACACCTGTGGACATGCGACTCCTACTGTGGGCTCACCGGAACTTGCTGAGCGATGCCGACCGATTAGCGGCGGCCAAATCATTATTCCTTACCGGTAATCGACGCTAAAGTTACTACAGTAACCAGCCGTTCCCAAAATGTCATCGATAGAAATGGCGAGCGGAGCGGGGAATTTACTCGCTGGTGAAGTAATCCACGGTGACCGGATTTTCGAACAGGGAATAATCGCGGGTCACCACCGTGATCCCGCTGTCGGTGACGAAGTAGCGCTGCCGGTCGGCTTCGGGATCATAGCCGATGGTTGTGCCTTCGGGGATATGTACGTCGCGATCGATGATGGCCTTGCGAATGCGGCAATGCCGGCCCACATTCACATGCGAAAAAAGGATACCGTCTTCTATTTCGCTGTAGGAATTTATTCGGACATCCGGGGAGAGCACGCTGTTCTTCACCGTGCTCCCGGAAACGATACACCCAGCGGAGACAATGGAATCGAGCGCGGTTCCGGTGCGCCCGGCCTCGGCGAAGACGAACTTGGCCGGCGGATACTGGCGCTGATGAGTGCGAATGGGCCATTCCGAGTCATACAAATTAAACACCGGCGAGACCGAAACGATGTCCATATTGGCCTCGTAGTAAGCCTCAAGCGTTCCCACATCGCGCCAGTAGAGCGCTTCCTTCTTGTTCTCATCGACGAAATCAAAAGAGTACACGCGATACTCCCCCGCCATCTTGGGCAGAATGTCTTTGCCAAAATCGTGGCTCGACTGCGCGTCTTCGGCATCTTTCAGCAGCGCGGGAATCAGCACATCGGTGTTGAACAAATAAATGCCCATCGAGGCCGAGACTTTCGCCGGATTGTACGGAGAACGCAAATCAGTTTGCTTCGGTTTCTCCCGGAATCCGTTGACCCGGTGATCGCGATCGATATCGACTACACCGAAGCGAGAGACCTCATCGGGGTCAATCTGGATGGTCGCTAAGGTGACGTCTGCCCCTGAGTCGATGTGCTGCTGCAGCATCCTCCCATAGTTCATCTTGTAGATGTGATCGCCGGAGAGAATGAGCACGTGCTGCGGCTGTTCCGAGCCGATGGAATAAATGTTCTGGTAAACCGCGTCCGCCGTGCCCTGGTACCATTCCTCGCTGACCCTCTTCATGGGCGGCAGTACTTCGATGAACTCACCTACCTCGCGGCCTAGAATGTTCCAACCTTCTCGGATATGCCGGTTGAGGGAGAGCGCCTTGTACTGGGTCAGAATGTAAACGCGGCGTAAATCGGAGTTCAGGCAATTCGAAAGAGTGATGTCGATAATGCGGTAAATGCCGCCGAAGGTGACGGCAGGTTTGGCGCGGTCGCGGGTGAGGGGATAAAGGCGCTCGCCTGCTCCTCCCGCTAATAAGACTCCGAGGGTATCTTTCATCGGCATCGCATCGAAAACGGGCTCCCGCTTTTGGATGGCTGTTCGGGGCTCAGCAGATGCATCGTCGATTCTGTCGGGGCCAACTCGAATCCAACGGCGCACCGGGAAACGCTAAATACTAGCACAGCGGAAAAGTGGAAAGGTGATTGCTGCCTCTTTCCCATATTGGACGGAGTTTACTGTTTAGTACCGGGTACCCCCCTCCCCCCTTTTGGCTGCAAAATCCAGAGAGCAAACGACTTAAATTTTGACTATGTGCTAGATCTTTGAGTTTACAGGACTTACACGCAAAATCTAGAGAACATGGGAGTTAGCACGGGCACAGCGGGTCTCGCGTCCCATTTTGGAACTGGGATGTGCCTAGAGGCGAGGGCTCGCCGGGGTCAGGTTGTCATCCTGCGGAGTCGAGAAACCTACTTTCCGCTCGCACCAGCTACGGGGACAACAGGTGGGCCACCCCGAGGAAAAGCCCCGCCCAAGCAAAGCTTGGACGGGGCACCCTCGAGAGTAAAATGGACGCGATAGTCTGGGCCACCCGCCTCACGCCGGGGTGATAGTGACCACAATCTCTTCGCCGCTCAGCGAGAGCTTGGCTCCGCCGTTCTGGGTAGCGCTTGCTTCCAGTCGGTCTGCTAGCAGTTCGTGGCGCAGGTAGGATTCATGCGCCGGGGGCTGGCCCAACCCACACCTCTAAACTACTCTTCAGGGTGCCCCGCTCAAGCTCCGCTTGGGCGGGGATGTTCAGTTGTCACAGACAGTTTCTTCATTGGCAACTAAGCTTGCGCCGTGCCCTGGGGACTCAAACACTTTCAGCAATCCGGGCAGCTGCATTTCTTGACTTTCAGTTGCTATCGACGACGGTCAAATTTCGCTACTCCAGATTCGCGCGTATGTTTCGAATCGTCACTGGAGCGCGTGCGCCAGTCTTATGGGCTGTGCGTGTACGGCTACGTAGTGATGCCTGAGCACGTGCATCTGCTGGTCAACGAACCGGAACGAGGCTGCTTGTCACAAATGCTGCAGTCGCTGAAGCAGTCGGTGGCACGAACCATGGCCTTGCGGGCGACGGATTCGTTCTGGCAAGCGCGTTACTACGATTTCAATTTGTGGAGCGAGAGCAAATTTGTGGAGAAGCTGAGATACATACATCGCAACCCGGTCGCCCGCGGATTGGTGGATCGGCCCGAGGATTGGCGGTGGAGCAGCTTTCGTCACTATCTCACAGGTGCAGACGAAGTGGTCGAGATCGAATCGCAATGGACCGCGCGGCGGCGAGAGAGACTGGGGATCATGCCGACGGCTCGCGTTCGTGAAAACCCCGCCCAAGCGGAGCTTGAGCGGGGCACCCTGAAGAGCAGATCCAACGGTTAGGCAGCGCGAGCTCCCTGCCGGTCACGCTCGCGTGATCGTAACCACAATCTCTTCGCCGCTCAGCGAGAGCTTGGCTCCGCCGTTCTGGGTGGCACTTGCCTCCAGCCGGTCTGCAAGCAGTTCATGCCGCAGATAGGACTCGTGTGCCGCGATGGCTTCGGCGATTCTTGGCGAGGCGGAATAGATGACTGCGATGCGGTCGGAGATGTTCAGGTTCATGGCTTTGCGCTGGTCCTGGACCAGGCGATTGAAGTCTCGGGCCAGGCCTTCCTGCACCAGTTCGGGCGTGAGCGTGGTGTCGAGCGCCAGAAATGTGCCTTGCTCTTGCATGGCCTTAAGGTTCTCCGGGCCTTCGTAGGAGGTGAGGATTTCTTCGGGCGCCAGTTCGAAGGTTTGTTCCTCGACTTGCAACGCGTATGGGCCACCCTTCAATAAAGTCTTCGGGTCAGCTTGACTCAGAGCTTGTGCAATCGCCTTCAGGTACTTCCCGGCGCGTGGGCCTAGTTTCTTGGCATCGGGTTTAAAGGTCGCCTTTACCAGCGTGGTCTCGTCGTCGATCAGAAGGAGCTTCTTGACGTTAGTTTCTTCGAGAATCTGCGCGGCATACTCGGGATTTTCCAGCACGCGGCGGTCGGCCGCATCTCTGGGACGCACGTACACGGTGCCCAGCGGCGTGCGGATCTTGGTTTTGCTCTGCGTCCGCAGGCTCAAGGCCAGATTCTTGATGCGGATGACGGTATCGATACTTCGCTCCAACTCCTCGTCAATCAGGGAAGTATCCACCTGCGGATAGCGGGTCAAGTGCACGGACGCGGGCGCCGTCGGATCGACCGAGCACACCAGGTTCTGATAAATCTCTTCGGTCAGGAACGGCAGCGCCGGCGCCATTACCCGGGTCACGGTTGTGAGCACGGTGTAGATGGTTTGATACGCATCGGCCTCGTTGGCCCAGAAGCGGCGGCGCGAGCGGCGAAGATACCAGTTCGAGAACTCATCGTCGAAGAGCTGGAAAGCTTCGATCAAGCGATAGTGTTCGAAGTTATCGAACGCGCCGCGTGCTGCTTCCACCAATCGTTGTAGCCGGCTCAACACCCAGCGGTCGAGTTGGTTGGTGATCGGAACCGCGGGGCCCGGCGTCCAGCCATCCGATCGAGCATTGCTCACGAAAAAGCTATAGCAATTCCAAAACGTCAACAATTTCCGCCGCGCCTCGCCGTCGATGGTCTGGCCTACATTGCCCGTCGGATGCAAGTCAGGGAAGTTGAGGTTCTGCGCGGTCTTTTGTTCAGCATAGATGTAGCGCATCACTTCGGCGCCCAGTGCTTCCGCCGCTTCGTCGAAGGCGATGGAGTTGCCTTTCGACTTGTGCATCTCTTCGCCGCGCGCGTCACGGACCAGAGCATGTCCCAGCAAAGCCTTGAACGGAGCGCGACCGTCGATCATGGCACTCATCGCCAGCATCGAGTAAAACCAGTTGCGGAACTGGCCGGGAAAACTCTCGAGCACCAAGTCAGCCGGAAACCACTTCTCCCAGTACGATCGGTCGGTGGAGTAGCGCATGGTGCTAAACGGAACAATGCCCGCGTCCAGCCAAGGATTCCCCACGTCCGCGACTCGCGTGGCCAGGCCGCCACACTTCTCACAGCGAATCTTCACCGCATCGATGTACGGGCGATGCGGCGAATTGCCTTCGAACGTATCCCAGCCCTCGACGGCCCGATCCTTCAGCTCTTCGCGACTGCCGATGACCGTGAAGTGTTCGCACTCGGTGCAAACCCAGATGGGCAGTGCGAGCCCCCAGAAGCGCTTCTTCGAGATCATCCAATCGCGCATGTTGTGCAGCCAGTCGAGTTCGCGGGCTTCGCCCTCGGGCGGAATCCAGCGGATGGTCGGCACGGTGCGCTCAATGCGGTCACGCCAGTCCATGCGGATAAACCATTCGTCGACCGGGCGGAAGACGAGCTCCGACTTGCAGCGCCAGCAGTGCGGGTAGACGTGGGGATAGGGTTCGCGGGCCACGAGCAGTCCCTTGGCTTTAAGCGCCGCAATTACTTCGTCGGAGACTTCATTGGCATTACGTCCGGTGAGAGGGCCGAATCCATCCTGAAAAACTGAACTCTCATCGAGCGGCGCAATGAACGGCAGGTTATTTTCGCGGCCGAGTTCCTGATCCTCCGCGCCGCAACCCGGAGCAATGTGAACCAGCCCTGTACCTTCGGCCTCGCTTATTTCTTTCCATGCGATAACGCGGTGGGATTCAGCGGCAGTCTTGCCGCCTCCGGTCTGACAGTAGGGGAAAACGCCGCCGGGCGTATTCTGCGCCGGCAAGTCGTCGAACGGCCCGGTGTAAGTGAGACCCAGTAGCTTGCTCCCCGGGAGTTCCTCCAACACTTCGATCGTGCCGCTGCCCTTCAGGATGGTGCGGATCGAAGGCAGTTTGTGGACCTCGTGTTTGCCTTCGACCTGCAACTCCTGCAGGCGGTCGCGCTCGAAGTTCGCCTTGGCTACGTAATAAGTCCAATCCCCGTGCCGGACTTTTAAATAAGTCATCTCTGGATTCACTGCGACCGCAACGTTGGACGCGAGCGTCCACGGAGTCGTGGTCCACACCAGCAGCGCAGTCTTCTCCTGGCCCTTAACGGGGAAACGAACGAAGACGGAAGTATGGGTAGTGATGCGGCGGCCTTCCGCCACTTCCATCTGCGAGAGGCCGGTGCCGCAGCGTCCGCACCACGGCATGACGTCGTGCCCGCGGTAGATGAAACCCTCGTCGTGGCACTTTTTGAGAAATCCCCAAATCGTGTAGTTGTTTTCGTCGGAGAAAGTGAAATAGCTGCCGCCATATTCCGCCGAGCCGAGCTTTCGGACAATCTCGCTGGCTCGTGCCGTCTCGACGCGCCCGCTGGGGAGTTTTACGGTTACGACTCGATCTCCGTCAGCCAGCCCGTCGCGCAAAGCGATCAATACTTCGGGATCGTCCCAGTCGCACCAATATCCTAAGCGGATCGACTGCTGGGTCTGCCGCGCGGCGAAAGTCAGCACGCGCTCCTTGCAGGCGCGGACAAATTTCTCAATGCCGTAGTCGCGAATCTCGCGCTTGGTCTTGAGTCCAAGGCTTTTTTCTACCTCGACCTCGACCCACAATCCCTGGCAATCGAATCCGTTCTGGTAGCGCTCCGCCTGGCCGTTCATGGCGTGGTAGCGCTGATACATGTCTTTCAAGGAGCGTCCCCACGCATGATGAACGCCCATGGGATTATTCGCCGTGATCGGGCCGTCGAGAAAAGACCAGCGCGGGCCATTGGCATTCTGTTCGCGCAGCTTGTCGAAAATGCGATTCACTTCCCAGAAGCGGAGCATCTCGCGCTCCATGGTGGGGAAGTCCGGCACTTTTGGAACTGGTTTGTACATGTTCATCAATAATATCGTCTTAGCCGATGTGGGCGCGAGCGTCCCCGCTCGTGCTCCTGGCTGCATGGCTGTGGAGACGTAGCTAGCTACGTCTCTACAAGTCAATCTTTCGCGGAATCGTGAATGGCTGGAATACGATTGTCTGGGGCTTACGCGGCGTCGTCCTCAACCTTAATGCGCAGCGACTTGAGAAACTTGAGGTCCTGGTCGTTGATCTTGAATTCCGTGGTCATCAGGGCCGGCTTTTCGCTCGACTTCTCACCCGGCTTACTGACTCCGATAGTGGCTTCCAGCACCAGGAAAATATCGTACCCGCCTTCTTTGATTCGGGAAACGACATCGGCAATAGGCTCGGAGTCCGCCAACGACTCGTTGATCGCCTCGCCTAGTTCCTTCATTAACTGCTTCAATTGCTGGTCCACGTAACCCCCTCGTAGGATCCCACTTACTCTGAGTTTACTTCCGGGAGGGAGCAAATTCCACCCTCACCCTCTAACTGATTAGATGCTATCGCGGTCGCAACGTTTCGCGACCAAACTGCTCACGCCCGCGATATTGTACCCCTGAAACTCGGCAAACGAAACCCAGGCCGCCAAATATTGGTAAAATCATGGGAATGTCGAGCGTCTCTACTGGCCGAAAGCTGGGTATCGCCGCACGGGTTGCTGGTCGGATGATGTCGCAGCATGCTCACCGCAGTCGAACTCTCGGCGCGGTCACGAACGCCGTGCGGGCCACGGCGTCTCACTTCGGGCGTATACTCAAACAGCTATGGCTTGAGGTGACAGGTTTTGTTTTCTTAGCCTTAGCAGCGATCGGGGTCCTCGCGTTCTTTCGGGAATACGCCAAGTATCAAACCGGCCACGCAACTTCCAGCCGGATCGTGCTCGCCGTATGCTTTGCTGGGCTCTTTGGGTGGTTCGGGGTAAGCTCGTTCTGGAGGGTGTGGAAAAGAAGTCAGAACCTTTAACGGTTCTCGTCATGACCGACAAAAAATTAGCTCCCGAGACCGAGACCGAATCCCACATTGCGGTTCACCCGCTCTATAGCCCGGCCGACCTTGAGGGCTGGGACTACGACCGGCAAGTCGGCTACCCCGGCCAATATCCATTCACCCGCGGCGTGCAGGCCACCATGCACCGCGGGCGGCTTTGGACCATGCGCCAGTACGCCGGCATGGGCGACGCCGAGGAATCCAACAAACGCTACAAATATCTGTTGGCCAGCGGAACCACGGGGCTTTCCGTAGCCTTCGACCTGCCCACGCAAATCGGCCTCGACTCCGACCACTCACTGGCCGTCGGAGAAGTGGGCAAAGTCGGCGTCGCCATCGATTCCATCGAAGACATGCAACGCCTATTCGATGGTATCGAACTGACCAAGATTTCCACCTCGATGACCATCAATGCGACAGCTTCGATCCTGCTGGCGCTTTACGTTGGCGTCGCCCGTCGCCAGGGCGCGGACATTCGCAAACTGTCCGGCACGGTTCAGAATGATGTCCTCAAAGAATTCATCGCGCGAGGGACTTACATCTACCCGCCCAAGCAGGCCATGCGCATCATCACTGACCTGTTCGCATGGACCAACGAAAACGTCCCTGAGTGGAACACGATTTCCATCTCCGGCTACCACATGCGCGAGGCGGGCTCGACAGCGGTGCAGGAAGTCGCATTCACCCTGGGTAATGGCATCGCCTATGTGCAGGCCGCCATTGACACCGGGCTCGATGTGGATAAGTTCGCGCCACGTATTTCGTTCTTCTTCAACGCGCACAGTAATTTTCTGGAAGAAGTTGCCAAGTTCCGCGCCGCCCGCCGGATGTGGGCCCAGATTATGCGCGAGCATTTTAAGGCCAGGAGTCCCCGTTCGTGGATGATGCGCTTTCATACCCAGACCGCAGGCTCCACGCTGACCGCGCAGCAACCAGAAAATAATATCGTCCGCACCGCCATTCAAGCCATGGCTGCGGTTCTGGGCGGCACGCAATCGCTGCATACTAATTCCTACGATGAAGCACTCGCTTTGCCCACCGAACAGGCGGCACGCACGGCTCTGCGCACGCAGCAAATTGTGGCTTACGAGTCCGGAGTGCCCCAGACCGTCGACCCGCTCGCCGGGTCTTACTACATTGAAACGTTGACCAATGAAATCGAGAAACGTGCGCAGGAATATCTGGACAAGATTGAGGCCTTCGGCGGAATGCTGAAAGCCATCGAGCGCGGCTATGTGCAGCAGGAGATTCAAAACGCCGCCTACGAATATCAACAGCAAGTAGACCGCGCCGAGTCCGTGGTAGTGGGAGTAAACCGCTTCACCGTAGAAGAAGAAAAACCCATCCCCACCCTGCACATCGACGAATCCCTGGAACGCAAGCAAGTGGAACGGTTGCATGCTCTGCGCGCCCGCCGCGACGTTAAGCCTTGGGCAGATTCGCTGAAGAATGTCGAAGATGCCGCCCGCTCAGGAGCAAATCTGATGCCGCATATCGTCGCTGCCGTGGAAGCTCACGCCACTGTCGGCGAAATCTCAGACACCATGCGGAAAGTGTTTGGGGAGTACAAAGAAGCGGTAATTATCTAGCTTAGTACTTCTATGCTTGTTGTCATCCCGAGCGTAGCGAAGGATCTTGGTTCTTCGCGTCGCGGGCAAACACCAAGATTCCTCGTGGCTTCGCTCCTCGGAATGACAGCGGAATAGTGGTTCCCTCAGATGTAGCTTAACCACCAATCCTTGCGGCGCTGCTTGACCCCCTCATACCATCGGCACGGGAAATACAGAACAACGACGACCGTGATCCACATGAGGTAAACGAAAGGCAGATTGTATCCCCAGCCGTCGGGAGCACCTAGGAAGCCGCCGTTCAAGAGCCAGGTGACCGGTTGATGAGACAGCACTGCCACCAGGACGGCCAGCGAGTGAATGAGATAAAGATGCAGGATGTAAAAAAACATGGGCACCCGCCCGAAGGTCAAGAGCGGGGACAGCGCCGGCGAAATACTTCGCCTGCCGTCTTTCTGATCGAGTTTCTTGTCGAGCCAAGCCAGCAGCAGCAGAGAAGGGCCAAGCGTCATCAGAAGGAATTGCAAAGACGGCGGATACTTCTCGACATCGAAGAAAAGAATCACAGTCTCTTCCACGGTCGGCTGAATATGCCACGGGCCTTGAGAAACACCACCCAATCCGACGGGAGGATTTCCGTAAAGATTGGTCAAGCGAAGAACGATAAAAGCCACGGTCAGGCCCAGACCGATTTGCGCGATAAGCTTTCGACGGCGATCTTTCTCCAAAAGATAAACTGAGCCAAAAACATAACCTGCGGCCATCACGCCGACCCAAGGAATCAGCGGAAATAGCACAAACTTCTGCACGTGAAAGGGAAGCAGTGCGCCACCTCTGACGTGCAGGATCGTCCACAGCCAGGCAAGCGAACCAAACTGCCGCGGGCGAACGGGATCCAGCAGATCGTGGCCCAGAATCATGACTCCAGAGAAGGCCGCGACCCAACGCAGGGGCATCCGGACAATCGCTGCCATCAGGACCATGCAAGCGCCTAAGGCCCAGATCACAAGAAAATTTCCGCGAGGAAAAACAAAAGTCCATGCGGTTCCGATCACGGTGAATTCGAGGATTATCAGCCAGAGTCCGCGCGTCCACAGAAAGCGGCTCAACGCCTGTGGAGTTCTGCGCCTCCCATAGAAGAACGCGCCAGTGCCCGCCAGAAAGAAAAACAAGGGTGCGCAGAAATGCGTAATCCAGCGGGTGAAAAACAAGGTGTAATACGTCTGAGCCAGATTCTCAGGCTCGAAGCGGAGATTGGTGAAGAAATCCCGGGTATGGTCAAGCGCCATAATGACCATAACCAACCCGCGCATGACATCAAGCGAAACGATCCGCCCAGAGCCAATTTCCGGGAGTGAGGCGGGCGCAGCCGCGCCTGCAACCCCGACCACCCGTGACGATAAGGTCGACGACATAGCCGTCTCCTTTCGACGAAAATACTACTCCATAACTCTTTGGTGTGACGGACCCCGTGCAAGGAAAGTTAGCAGACGATCGATCCCAAGAGCCAGAAGCCAGAAGCTAGAAGCTAAAAGTTAGAAGTCGACCCCGACTCCGAAACGATATAACCGCAGGCTTCGCGGCAGGGCTTGCAGTAATAGAGGCCATCCTCGCACAGGCGGACTTCCATCAGCGATTGGCAGAGGCAGCAGTATTTTTCGCAGTCACAGCGGTCTTCCGTCATCTCGCATTGCATGCAGCGGTACTTCCGGTTTGTGGTGGTGGCCATGGCCGAACTGTAGCGCGGCCGGCAGGAAAGAGGAAAGTGCCGTTGGTAACCGAGAGCCCGCTGAGTCCCGAAATCTTGTTAATAGGCAAAAGTTACGCGATTGTGTCCATCCCCATGCATTCATTGGAAATATAATGGCAATAATTACCTTGACTAACCAAAATGTGCTACGTTGTTGATGCCGTGACAGGGCTAGTTGCTCGGGACGAAGCCGCTAAAACCAGTAACAATGCCGGTGCTACCCTTCATAGCGGCGTTGTGTGTGATGTAAAGATACGTCTCGGATACATCAGTTACGCTATGACCATCCAAATCTACCCACGTGACTATTCTAACTTTCCCCGGTTGACCGACAGGAAGCCCAACGAATGAAAAACTGGATTGTTGCAATCTCTCGTTTGGTTGTACGAATGGAAGTCTTGCCTCTCTCACTTTTTCGCCATTCGGCCAGTACAACTGATAGACCTGCTCAAATGAACGCCCAACGTCTTCCGGAGACGGATTCCAAAGCGTATATACCCACCATTGGATAGGCGCTACTGCGTTGGATGGTGGGGTCGCAACGTCACGTGGAACGCCACCCGGCTCCATCTCCTGCATTGTGATATTCGCGTTCGTCATCACATTGATGATCGAGTGCGTTCCTTCTTTGTCAATGATAAGTTTCTCGCAAGCCAGCAGTGCGACGCATTTCATGAGAATTGGACGACCATTTCGGAAGTGACTATCCTATCTTCCCCACGGGCAGTTGGTTGCTGTCCGGGATGAACCTCAAAGTATAAGTGTCCCGCTTGAGCTAACTGCTGCCAAGCATTCCATCCTGGTGGTGGCGGAGTAGCCACACTAAACCATGGAGCACCGTCCAGCATCCAACTATGCCTCAAATCCACAGGAGAACGCTTGGCATCATCATAACCAAACTCAGTGCCGCAGCTTGGGCAGATGGCGAAATTGTGTGGAAGTTCGCGCATTGCGAATCCGCAAACTGGGCAAGGATAGGCCATATCTAAAATATTCTCCGGCACTCCATATGGAAATAGCAAACGTTAAACCGATAGCCGTGGATCGTTTGTTTCGGTACAAAGTACGTCAGAATAAACCCTCGACTAAGAACGCAAAATTCTTTGGTCAAAAGATCGTAGCGCACGATGTCCCCTTGTGGTCTACGGCACTGGACCGTCGTAATTCTTCGCCTGCCCGTCATGAACGCGTCCGCTCGTATTTCATAGTCCACGTCGGTGGCACACCCGAAATCGCCATCGCGCACGCAATGCTTTTGGAAATGATCTGCTCTTTTCCAAGGGTATTCAAATGGCACGGCGATAAATGATACATTAGGGCCATGCCTAAAACGAAGCCGAAAACGAGCGACGAATACGCGAATTTTGAAACCGCTCTACGCAAGGTTCTCAAGGTATCCCATACTGAAATGCAGCAAAGGCTCAAGGCCGCGAAGCAAGAACGGATAGTGCGACGGAAACGGGCTTCCGACCGCGCTTCCCGCGTAAAGTCTGGCGATAAGCATTAGAACGGCCTCGCATCATCCTTACCTGTTACCTCTGCAAATGTCAGACGTTTCCCCGCCACTTGTGTCAACGCTATATTGAACCGCTCTGCATCGCTGAGTTTTTTCCCATCGGCATCCTTGCGATTATTGAATCTGAATGCCTGTTCATCGACGTATCGGAATAGATGGAACGGCTCAACCGCAAGGTAGGTTCCGTTCAGACCACGCTTGAGACAGCTCCAAAAGTTCTCGATTCCCTGAGTGTGGATTTTGCCGTCTACGTAGTGCTCAAGGTGATTGATGATCTTATGTGCGTATTGCTCAGACAGGCTCATGTAACCCGGAAACTCATCTGTATGGACTTCCGCTCCGGGCATGATGTTCTCGCGGACAACTTGCTCCACAATGAGTTTCTTGCGCTCTGCGATGACAGCCGTCTTGACCTTGCCACCGCGCTCTAGCATTCCCATTACGACGGTCTTGGACCAGTTGTGCTCACGTACCTTCATTCGCAGCCTGCGGGCCTTATGCATGTTACGCGCTTTGCCGCCGATGAAAGTCTCATCCACCTCAACAGGGGAACCGCTGCCACCGAGTTTCATAATGCTGCCGTTCTGCAAAGCGAGACGAAGCCGCTGTAGCATGAACCATCCGGCTTTCTGGCTGACTCCAAGATCGCGAGCAATTTCATAACTGCTTACACCATTGCGGCAGTTAACCAGCATCCACAGTGCGGGAAGCCACTTGGTAAGGGAGATCGGGCTATCCTCGAAGACCGTCCCCAGTTTGACGGTGAATTGCTTGTAGCACTCTTTGCATTTCCATCGGCGCTGAGTCTTGAGATAGTAGTGCTCTTTGTGGCCACAAGCTGGGCACTCAGGGCCATCAGCCCAACGTAGTTTCGCAACTGCATCAATGCACACTTGCTCGTCAGAGAAATGCTTGATTGCATTTTGAAGTGTCTTTGGCTGTTCCATGGTTTTAAGGTACTACAATAACCATGGTTAGTCAAGGTAATTATTGCCAATATAATTTCGCTAACCATGTCTGCCGACTAGAGCAATCCATTGAAGCGGGATAGGTCAGGGAGTAATATCGCGGGTGGGTCAACCCAAATTCGGAGATTCCGTCATGCCGACTCTTGTAGCAGACATCGTCACGACAAAGGAAGAACTAGAAGCATGGAAGAAGGAAAGGGCAGAAAAACGCCAGAAGGGCGGGCAACCTGTCCAACCGCCCCACCTCGACCCAAAGAAGTCCCCCCGCGGCGGGTGGCAGGACGACGTCAATCTGTTGGTAGAGTTCTTACTGGGTCTTAAGAATCTCATGCGATATCTGATAGAGCATCGAGTGCCCGAAAACCCCAGCAAACTCTTCAAGAGCTGCTTCTCAGACGTGGAGGATAACATCAACGCCGCTATTTCCGACCTGTACACGATTAATGGAGAAAATCACGCTGCGTACGTCGACCTCCAGGTGAGAGAACTTACCAAGAAACCCCTGAAGCTTAAGATTCGTGAATGTTTTCGGCGTATCACCTCGAGCCCGGTGCCCGCCGTTCTGGAAAGGTTCGATTCCATCCTAGGCAGCATCTTCCCCGTGTTGGCTACGCTAGAGCCAGTCAAAGAATTCAAGGAAGCTCTGGAGAGCAGGATCAAGCACGATGGCGATAAGGGGATCATCAGCTTGAACATCTTCGGAAATGAGCAACTCTGGAACAAGGCGGAAGCGGAAGACTAGCGGTCCCGACGGCATTAATAAGGCAGGGAAGAGTCCGGCCCGGTTGATGCCCTTGCCACCCCCATGTTAGGGTAATGAGTTTCACCATCCCAACAGCCATTGCTCTGACCGAGGGACCATTGTCCGCTGTTCAATCGACCACGCCGACCATTCGCAAGACCGCGCTCAACAGCGTTCATCGCCAGATGGGCGCGAAGATGGTCGAATTCAATGGCTGGGATATGCCGGTGGAGTATCCCTCGGCGGGCGGGATTATTGCCGAGCACAATGCGGTTCGCACCGGGGTGGGCATCTTCGACGTCTCGCACATGGGGGATATTCGGCTGCAAGGCCCCGAAGCTCTGGCTGCGGTCCAGCACATCTCGATGAATGACGCTTCGCGGCTCGCCATTGGACAGGCACAGTATTCCGCGCTGCTCTATCCGCAGGGAACGTTTGTGGACGACGTAATCGTACATCGTCTCGGCGAAGACGAATACCTGCTGGTGATCAATGCGGGAACGCGCGAGAAAGATTTCAACTGGGTGCGCGACAACACCCGGCAATTCGATTGCAAGGTCGAAAATCTCTCCGACGACTTTACCCAGATCGCGATTCAGGGGCCCAAGGGCGTGAACCTGTTGCAGAAGCTCACGGACGCCAATCTTTCCGCGGTGAAGTTTTATTGGGTAACCCGCGGGACGGTGTGTGGGATCAAGAACATTCTGATCGCGCGCACGGGCTACACCGCCGAAGATGGATTTGAAATTTACGTACCCGCCGACGAAGCTAGCAGCGCCATGGTCTGGAATCAGGTACTGGTGGCGGGCAAAGAATTTGGAGCGATTCCTTGCGGGCTCGGCGCTCGCAATACGCTGCGGCTCGAGGGCGCTCTCTCGCTCTACGGACACGAAATTTCGGATACGATCAATGTGTGGGAAGCTGGGCTCGGCCGTTTTTGCAAAATGGAGAAGCCGGACTTTATCGGCCGGGCAGCGCTGGAGACAGCGAAGGCCTCGGGCCTGAAGCGGACGTTGATTGGACTCGAGATGATCGAGCGCGGCATTGCCCGCGATGGCTACAAAGTTTTTGACGACGGCGGACGCGAAATTGGCTACGTGACCAGTGGATCGTACGCTCCGTTTTTGAAGAAGAACATTGCGCTGGCTTATGTGCCCCCGGAGTTCGCTGTTGCGGGATCGTATGTAAAGGTCGAATGTCGTAGCCAGGGCGTCAAAGCACAGGTCGTACCAACGCCGTTTTACAAGCGTCCGAAAAAGGCTTGAAGCTTGAACCACAAAGGACACTAAGGTTCACAAAGGGAAGCTAGATCATGGCCTATCCGACAGACTTCAAATACACCAAAGAGCACGAGTGGATCAAAGTGGACGGCAACAGCGCGACCGTTGGTATCACGGATCATGCGCAGGAGTCCCTAGGCGATATCGTTTTCGTCGAACTCCCCAAAACTGGCACTGAGATTACCAAAGGGAAGACGTTTGGCTCGGTGGAGTCGGTCAAGGCGGTGTCGGATTTATACGCTCCCGCTTCCGGCACCGTCGCTGAGGTGAACGGCGAACTGGCGACATCCCCAGAGAAGATCAACAAGGACGCGCACGGCTCCTGGATGCTCAAACTCACGCTCAAAGATCCGAATGAGTTGAACGGCTTGCTCTCGGCTGCCGACTACGAGAAGTTCGTTGCGGAAGAAGGCGGGTAGTCTGGTGCTGCCAGAAAAGCGCTTGAATCACAAAGGCACGAAGGTCCGCGAAGGAAAAGATCAATAGCAAATGCAATAAAAGCGTGAGGACATGAACTCCTTTGTGAACCTTTGTGTCCTTTGTGGTTCAAGCTTTGAATAGGGGCGGAACAATCGATCTGACTTGGACTTACATCTAAGCTCTATGCGCTATCTTCCGAAATCTCCCGCCGACCGCGAAGCTATGCTGAAAGCCATTGGCGCGCGTTCGATTGACGACTTGTTCGCACCCATTCCGGCTGAGTACCGGCTCAATCGGGATTTGAAAGTTCCGCGCCAAATGGCAGAGTCTGAAATCGTGGACTGGTTTCGCGAGCGCTCCCGCGAGAACGGAGAAGCCTATGCGACTTTTCTCGGGGCCGGCGCTTATTACCATTACCGCCCGGTGATTATCGATTCGCTGATTTCGCGCGGCGAGTTTCTTACCGCCTACACGCCCTATCAAGCCGAAATTTCCCAAGGCACACTGCAATCCATCTTCGAATTTCAGACCATGATTTGCGAACTGGCCGGCATGGAGGTAGCCAACGCGAGCATGTATGATGGCTCGACCGCGGCGGCTGAAGCTGCGATGATGGCCTGCCGCGTCACCGGGCGCAATGCGGTGGCGATTGCGCGCAGCGTCCATCCTGAGTATCGCGAAGTCTTGGCAACTTATGCGCACCATCAGGGCATGCCGCTGGCCACGGTGCCATTCACCGACAACGGCCGGGTGAACCTGAACGAACTGGAGAAGGCCATTACTCCGGACACGGCGTGCGTGCTGATTCAGTCGCCGAATTTCTTCGGAACGATTGAAGATGTGGCGGCGATCGCCGACATTGCTCACAAACACGGCGCGATGCTGGTGGTTTCGATTGCGGAAGCGGTTTCGCTCGGCATCGTCGAGCCGCCGCGGCAAGCTGACATCATTGCGATGGAAGCGCAATCGTTTGGCGTGCCCCTCACTTTCGGCGGACCATATTGCGGCGTGATTGCCACCCGCGAGCAGTACGTACGTCAGATGCCCGGCCGCCTGGTGGGTCAAACGACGGACAGGAATGGCAAGCGCGGTTTCGTACTTACGCTGGCCACACGTGAGCAGCATATCCGGCGCGAGAAGGCGACCTCGAATATATGTACCAATCAGGCGCTGATTGCGTTAATGGCCAACATCTTCATGACGATTTACGGAAAGGTCGGCTTGCGCGAATTGGCGAAACAGAACCTGGCGAAAGCTGCATACGCTGCCCAGCAATTCGGGAAACATGCGAAAGTGCTCTTCTCTGGCGCCCCGCGCTTCAATGAGTTTGTCGTGCAGACCAGCGAAGATCCCTACGCGATCAATGGGCGGATTCTGGAACACAAGATCGTCGGCGGGCTTCCGCTGAAGAAATTTTATCCGGAACTCGGCAATGCCGCGCTGTGGTGTTGCACGGAGATGACCACGCGTGCGGCAATCGATGCTGCGGTCAAATCGGTGGCTGAGAGTGAGCGCATGGTGAAATTGGTCAAAGAACCAGCCGATGTTCAGGAGGTGGTGCGATGAAGCACGTGACTCGCAAGGCCACCCGGCACGTAAATCAGAATGAAGGACTGATCTTCGAGAAGTCTTCACCCGGCAAAGCCGCATGGAAGCTGGCTCCACTGGATGTGCCCGAAGTGGATTCGGCAGAGCTATTGGGGTCCAGCGAAAGAAAAGATCTGGGCAACATGCCCGAGGTGAGCGAGATCGAAATCATCCGCCACTTCACGCGACTATCGACCTGGAACTACGCCATCGATCTCGGCATGTACCCGCTCGGCTCCTGCACCATGAAGTACAACCCGCGGGTGAACGAGGTTGTTTCGCGTCTGGATGGACTGGCCAACGGGCATCCGTATCAGCCGGAGAAAGTTTCTCAGGGAGCTTTACGGATTCTCCAGACCCTCAGCGAATGTCTGATTGAAATCACCGGTATGGACGCGATCACGTTGCAGCCTGCTGCTGGCGCGCACGGCGAGTTGACTGGTCTGCTGCTGGTGCGCGCTTACCATCAATCGAAAGGCGCACCCCGCAAGAAGATTCTGATTCCTGACTCCGCTCACGGAACCAACCCTGCAACGGCCGCGATGGTCGGCTATGCAGTGGAGAACCTGAAGTCGAACGCTCAGGGAATGGTGGATGTGGCGGCGCTGGCGTCGCAGATGAACGAAGAAGTGGCTGCGCTGATGTTGACCAATCCCAACACGCTGGGCATTTTTGAGCAGGAGATTCATAAGATCGCCGACATTATGCACGCCAAGGGTGGCCTACTCTACATGGACGGCGCCAATATGAACGCGTTGGTCGGCAAGGTGCGTCCTGGCGATTTTGGCGTGGACTTGATGCACCTTAACTTGCACAAAACGTTTTCGACGCCCCACGGCGGCGGCGGACCTGGATCCGGCCCCGTGGCAATCAAAAAGATACTTGAGCCGTTTCTGCCAACGCCGGTGGTCATCAGTAAGCCTGACGGCACTCTGGGCTTCGAATACAACCGGCCGCAGTCGGTGGGCCGGGTGCGTGCTTTCTATGGCAACTTCGGAATGTTTGTCCGCGCACTGGCTTACACTCTCGCGAATGGACCGGACGGTTTGCGTCAGACCACCGAAGACGCGGTATTGAATGCCAACTACATTCGTAAAGGCCTCGAAGGCGTCTACGATCTGCCCTACTCCACGCCCACCATGCATGAAGTGGTGTTCAGCGATAAAGTGCAGGCGAAAAAAGGCGTGAAGACGATGGACATCGCCAAGCGGCTGATCGATTACGGCTTCCACCCCTATACCACGGCGTTTCCGCTGATCGTGCCGGGCGCT
>Ga0210402_10002242_pt1 | contig 19036 bp, 15 predicted proteins | sample IncBWC7MmetaG_FD_161055 | JGI IMG/M metagenome (GOLD analysis project Ga0210402, IMG submission 161055) | Forest soil microbial communities from Barre Woods Harvard Forest LTER site, Petersham, Massachusetts, United States - Inc-BW-C-7-M | ecosystem: Environmental > Terrestrial > Soil >... | reverse complement strand
GCATGCAACTGTAGTAATTTTCGCAGGGCGGCTCGTTCGAAGGCGCGGAAGCGCTTACTATGGTTATATCGGAAAAGTCCTCTGCCTCTTTTGAGCCAAAGCTCTGGATCACACGCTAAGAGTACTACGTAGAACGTCATACGTAAAGCGTTTCACGCCTACCGAACCTCACGGGCCTCCGCAATCTGCTGGAAGCTCAATCCAGCTGGGATATTAGGCTGTGGCAAACAGGCCACGAACTCTCCGAGAAGTGTTCTAAAATCCTCCTCTTGGGCGCACCACCTTTTTCTCCTTTGCATTCAACCGCTTACAATACTAGCCTTGCAGTGACGTAGAACTTCCTTGGGATAGGCTCGACAAGATGAGCGCGAACAAGTGAAGTGTTGATTAGCGGACAAACGACACCAGGAATTGAACTGGGTTAATCACTTCTCCGGTAACCAGAGCCGTGCCGTACCATTACTTCACTTGATGTCATAAGAATGTCCGATACCGCGTTATTATCAGGACCTTGGCACTCCTGTGACCATTCACTTAGATAGCAGCAGGTTGCCTGGACAGGTGCTGGTCATTGGTACAGTACTGGAACTCCCTCATGTTCAGTAGATGGCCCAACTATGAATTCGTACCCTGAAAGGGCTATGAATTTATACCGGTTCACCTTTTATCCACCACAAAATTACAAGAAGAGGATGTCGCCTGCGGCAAGGGCGCCGTTCGCAGTAGCAATGTTTCTACTTGCCATACATGGGGGCTCAACGGCAGGCGCGCAGACGCGCGTTACAACCGGGTCCGCAAAAGGCACCCTCACCTTCACGCCTGCCTTGCGGAGTATGGGAAACGTAGGGCTGGAATCCAGCAAAAGTATTATGGTTACGATTACGAACACAGGCACGGCCAGCGTAACGATTTCCGCGGGGTCGGTCACCGGAGCGGAGTTCAGCGTCACGGGACTGACGATACCGAAGACTTTGGCGGTGGGAGCCAGCATGACGGTCGCGCTAAAGTTTGCGCCGACGGTTGTAGGTGCGGCGACCGGATCGCTCAACATCACTAGCAATGCAACAAACAGCGAAGCGGAATACCTTCTGAGCGGAACCGGTGTCATGACGGGGCTGACCGCGACACCAAGCGTCGTGTCGCTTGGGAGTGTTCCGGAGGGAACAACCAATTCACAGACGATTCAACTTAAGAACACAAGTACGCAGAGTTTGACCATCACCGGAGCGACTATAAGTGCCGCGGGGAACCAATACCACCAGAGCGGCCTTACTCCGCCACTTACATTGGCGGCGGGAGCGACCACACAACTCCACCTGGCCCTGACACCGACGATCAACGGGGCCCTGAACGGGACACTTACGGTAGAAGTGGCTGCTCCGAATGTGCCCCGTGTGATTAATATCAGCGGCACCGGGGTTGCTGCGACGAGAGCCATCACAGCCACGCCGACGAGCCTCAATTTCGGGAGCGAGACGGTGGGAAAGAGTCAGCTGCTGACGGTGAGCTTAAAAAATACGGGAAATTCGCCAGTAATGGTGTCCGGGATCAGTGTGTCCAATCCGGATTTCACGACCGGCGGCGGAGTGATTGGAGCGGCACTGGCGTCGGGACAGAGTGCGACATTGGACGTCAGCTTCGACCCGAAGACGGCGACTGCACATAGCGGCACAGTGAACATTTCAAGCAATGCGACGAATTCACCGGTAAAGATTGCGGTGACGGGGACGGGCGTGTCCGGAACCACTCATTCGGTCATATTGAGTTGGGGCGCGAGTAGCTCGAGCGGGATTATTGGTTATTACTTGTACCGATCGACGACCTCTGGAAGCGGATTCGCGCGGTTGGTGACATCCCCGCTTAGCGGGTTGAAATATACGGATGCGTCGGTACAGTCTGGGAAAACGTACTACTACCAAGCAACTGCGGTGAACTCGGCGGGACAGGAAAGTGCACACACTCCCGAGGCGATGGCGGTAATTCCCTAGCCTTTCGAGTACTCTTTCAGCCAAAGTCTCTTCCGTCACAGTTCGAGGGAAGACTGGCCCGCGTTACGTTCAAACATGCCTTGTTGACGTCCGAACCAGACATCAAGTAAGTCCCGGTCCGGCTTACCCGGAATGAGCCCCACGCCAACCCGAGGATTTGCGAGCGTCGAACTCGGGCCGACGGGGCCATCTACAGTCTACCCCGCCAGGAGAGAATTTACTTTTCTGGAAGCATGGGTTCGGAGCGTCGTGGTGGCAATCGGCATTTAAGTACGCTCAATTCCGGGTACTTATAGTACTAGGTTGAAATTGAACTTTAACTTGACGTATCCACCGTAAAGACTAAAATCAGCGCGGCAGTACTTCTTTGGTGAAACGTCATGTTGTCACCACCGCTCAGTACACCGCCCCACCCGCCCCGTGTGAAGCTTAGATGAAGTCCGAGATGGAGTTGGATCAAGCATAGAGAAGACAGTCATGCAGTCTATGGACAGCGGCGAGACGCGAGCGGCTTGCTCCACACTTGAGGAGGCCTCGATGAATTTCAAAGTGAGACTTTTTGCGATCGCTATCTTCTGCTGCTTCTCCTTTTCGCCGAAAGCATCTTTTGCGGATACATGCTCAAGGACATCGTTGAACGATGTGCTCGCCACTACCTGTTCGATCGGCAAAGTCAGTTTTGCGTTTACCGCTAACAGCTTCACAGGTGTGGGCGTGTCGGCCGATTCAATAATCTTTACTCCCAACGCTGGCAGCCCTCTAGACCCTGGCTTCCTTCTCTCTGGAACCTTCCGTGTCACGGCCACAGGCCTCGGCGAATCATCGACGGAATCATTTTCCTTTTTCTGGATGCCCACGGTCCTCGACCCTGCCTTCCAGATTACGAGCGCAACAGCCCTGCTCATCAACCCGGTAGTTCCTCAGGCGCCGAACTTGGGGTTTATCAGCGGGGGAAATAACCTCGGCTTCACCAATGCAACGGTCCAAACTGGAGAACCAGTCGTGAATCCAAGTACTGCGACAATCAGTCAGAGCCTGCTTCATTTTCCTGATGGTTACTTCGGAACTCTAACCGTGGTTGATGGAACGGGAGACGGCGCCACGACATCCGTTGACTCCATGGAACATCAATATAATTTGACCGCTGTACCAGAACCCGCTAACTTGGCCCTCCTCGCCACAAGCCTGCTCTGTATGGTTGGGCTGAAGTCCAAGAAATTGTTCGCCTAAATTATTAGTTCAAACTGAATTGAAAAGCTACAAGCACGCCGCGTGATTTATTCCCGGCGTGCTTTTTTTTAGTGCTCAGCGTGAAGGAGCACGAAACACGGCGAATAGAGTGCGCGTCAGTGCGCCATTGCAAATTCCACTCGGGAGACTTCCGTTACATCGAATTTTCCAGTACCTACACGGGCTATCCCGAAGTACATCAAAGTGATTGCCTTACCGAACCAGCAGGAATGATTAGAGCTCTACATCCAGTTTGGGAGGTCGATTGGGCCAAGAGTTCTAAAATCGTCTCCTAGGGCGCGCCACTTCCAATCCGACGTTGCGCCGCTTAATGGTCTTTTTCTCACCAAAGACGTCGCACCCCGTAGCTTTCGAAAGATGCTTCATTACTGATGATAGGTATATTTTCGGCATGAGCTTGGGCGATCAGCATGCGGTCAAATGGATCTTTGTGAGAGCCAGGCAAGAGCCCTGCCCGAATGCCATGTTCTGCAGAAATGGCTAACGATTGAAAACCTTCCCGCTCAATTAGGCCAGAGAAATCCGCCGCCAGGTCAGTAGCAGTTGGGAGTTTTCCCAGCCTGACCTTGATGGCGATTTCCCAAGCCGAAGCAGCACTCACTATCAGTGTGTTTTTTGTTTCCGCAATGATCTTTCGAGCGGCTGCCGTTAGCGCAGGGTCATCGGAAAGCCACCAGAGCAAAGCATGTGTATCGAGTAGCGCACGCAACTAGATTACTCCCAGCCTGCCAGTTCGCTCATCGGCAGAGGCTCAAAAAACTCAGGCCCAACACGCAACTTGCCTTTCAACGATCCTGGCTGGCGTTTACCTTTTACCTCGCCGACCGGAACGAGTCGGGCTACTGGCTTTGCCCCCCGTGCAATGATCACTTCCTCTCCTTCGGATGCTTTCTCAATTAGCCGAGAAAGGTTTGTTTTGGCTTGGTGGATGGTGACGATACTCATCGTAGCTCCTTAGCTAACCTAGCTTAGCTTACTAGGGGCTCCCACGCAACCCTGCTGGCTTTCTTCTTTCTTGCAACAACCTCTAAGTCGATAGGGGGTTCACTCAGGAGAAATCGATCTGTGGCAAGGCTGCCACAAAATCGGTGAGAAAAGTTCTAAGATTGTCCCCTTGGGCGCACCACTTTCTTAATCTTTTGCGCCGAGGAACTTACCGCATTATCCTTCTGTCTGTTTAGAACTGCTGATCGAAGGTATCCGCGGACGATTGCGGCGTGGCGCTGAGTACACACGTCCCTCCGCGCGTGGCACCGTGAGGATACCAAGGGTCCATCCCGCCTCTATCCGTGGCGAAACAAGACCTATTAGGCCTGCTTTTGCCGCTCAGCAACCCTTGCCAACGCAATCGTCAACGCGGCCCCGCCAAGGGTTTTCACGAGAGTGGTGTGTTGGGCATAGAAGTTGCTGACGGCATCGACCACCGAAGGATTCGCGTTTTGTGCGTGCGTAGCAAGCTGCTGAACCGTTTCCGGCGAAAGTTTCTGCGCTTGGTCAGCCGTCAACTGCGTGCTCCCCGCTCCCAGTAGCCCGGCAAGTCCGGCGCCCGACAGAACCTCGGTGAGGGCTCCTGGGCTGACTGAAGACAATAAATGATTGATCATTCCTGCCTTCTGATCACCCGTTGAGTTGTTAAACAACGTTGAAAGCATCTGTCCGAAAGCCGGCGTCTTGTCCGAATTAAACGCAGCTGCGAGACCCTCAGCAATAGCGCTTGACGGTGCGGCTTGTGCCACTTCATCGAAGTGCGCGTGAACGTCCGGAGCTGGCTGTGCCGCTGCTCCACCAGACGTGTACTGCTGAAGTAAATTCCCGATCTTATCTGTCCAGGCCATATCCTTCCTCCTAAAGCTCTATCAAATGCTTCCCTTCTTGACACGGTTCATCGAATAAACGTAACCGCGAAATCTACGGAATCAGGAGATTCATTCCGGCCCTGATCTTGTCCGGGTCGGCGAGTTTGTCTTTGTTGGCCTCGAAAATCTTCATATACATGTTAGTGTCCCCGTAGAACTCCTTGCTGATTTTCGAGAGGCTGTCACCCGGCTGCACGGTGTAAGTCCGCGCAGTAGGGGCGGGGGGTGCGCCCACCGCCGCAGCCGCTGCTGCCGGCGCCTGGATGTCCCCGATAAGATCGGAGAAGTTCGGATCGACCAGCTTGATCTGGTCCCATACGCGGTTCTTCAATTCCGTGGAAGGCGCGGTTGCCCGAATCAGGAGCTTGTCACCCTCCATGTTCAGGTTCTGAAGTTGAACGCCTTGCGACTGAATGAAATTCAATACCGACTGGTACTTCATTTTGAGCTGCTCGAATCGATCTGCCATTGGATGCTCCTTTTGGACCGAAATTAAATGGGCGTCTGAAGGGTTACCGAAGGAAAATACCAAACGAGTTTTCGTCGCCAATCTGCAACCCTACGCAGACACAACGGCGGGGCCACTGTGTAGAATCTCCATTCCAAGAACGGCTCGGGCGGGAAGTTGACAGGGATGGCAAAATTCGGTCGGAGGTTACACCAATGCATACCTCGGCGCAATACCAATCATGAGCCGCGCCCATTCGAACGATTGCCGCCTATCCTCTGTAATTTGCTCAAATTGCGCTGCCTCCTCAAGCCTTTATAGAGTTCGCTCTCAATGCGACACTACAACCAGACTAGTCGAATTGGCGAAGTACTCGCAATCCTCCGCGGGCTAGCACTTGGCAAGTCGCGTTAACAGACATTGAGATTCAGATGTCCGGCATGGGGACGAGTCCGGCAAGGGCTCCAAATATTCTTACAGGCTAAATCCAGCAACGACCTCAACCTCTGGCAAAAGTGACGCTATCTCTCCCAGGAAAGTTCTAAACTCGTCTCCTTGGGCGCACCACTTCTACCCAAACAATTTGACCTAGGTCGTTAAGCAGAATTTTCCAAGAGCGACAATCAACACTCTCCGACACATCATTGTTCAGGTCCTACGCGGCAGGCGAATTGCTCGCCCCGCAGAGAAGGGAGGTGGGCTATCTCTCAACAGGCTCGTCGCTACACGGAGAGCCAGCGGCGCATGTGTTCCGGCGTGATGTTGCCGCCTGTCAGGATTGTGGCAATCGACTGGCCTTTGAAACGCTCGCGGTAGGTTGCTAGCGCAGCCAGGCCAGCGGCGCCTGCCGGCTCAAGAACAACACCGAGGTCCCGGTGCGCCTGCTGCATCGCGGTTATCAGCGTGTGGTCCTCGACGAGGAGGATTTCATCCGCGAGGCCGATTAGATCGGCGACAGCTTCCGGGTACGGGCTCTGCACATCGATACCATCGGCAATCGTTTCGGTATGACCGATTTCCTGGGTACGCCGCGCGCGCCAGGAGCGTTCCATGGCCGGTGCGCCGCTGGCACAAATGCCGATCATCTGTGTGGCCGGCCGGTGTGCCTTCACCCACCGCGCAACGCCGCCCATCAGTGCTCCATCACCAAGCGGGACGAGGATCGCGTCAAACGGTTCTGGCCACCGCAGCACCTCCAAACCGATCGTGCCTGCACCCTCTGAAATCGCGGGAATGCGTCCGTCCTCAATCATCTGCGCGCCGGTTTCCGTCGCGAATGCCTGCGCCGCCGAATGGGCAGCTTTGAAATTCTCACCAGCAAGTCGAACGTCCGCCCCAAGCGCGCGCATTCGCTCCACCTTCAGTGGATTCGCCGTAACGCCGGCGAAGATCGTGAGCCGCATCCCCCGCTTGCGAGCAGCAAACGCCATGCCCTGGCCAAAGTTGCCAGCCGTGGCGCAGACCAGATGGGGGCGTCCCTCCAGCATCGCCGTGAAATATTCCGCGCCGCGCCCTTTGAAGGAGCGAATCGGGTTCAGCGTCTCCACCTTCACGACGATGCGGCACTCGAGCTGTTTTTCCAAAGGCTCTGCCCGAAACTGAGGTGAATTTAGAAACACCGAGTCGATCATTCCCGCGGCCTGCTGAATATGCTCCAGCGACAAACGATGCGGTTCCCTCACCTGAGCTCCTCGTGATGCCCTGCAGTATTCTCGACGTGCGCTTGCAGCAAGTCCAATATCGTCCATCGGCTGTTATTGCGCTCGCGCAAGAGGCGAGTAACTCACGCCCGCTTGCGTGGGTGAATTATATCTAACCGAATTGGAGTCCAACTTCTCTAATTCATGTCTACCAATTTAAAGGACATGCGATGTCACAGACAATTCTGGTAACCGGCGGCTCGGGTTTTATCGGCAGCTATTGCATCATGCAGCTTCTGGCCGCAGGCCATCAGGTCCGCACGACCGTTCGAAGCCTGAAACGCGAGGGCGACGTGCGCGCCATGCTGAAAATTGGCGGCGCCGACCCGGGCAATCGCCTGGCTTTTTTTGCTGCCGATCTGGAAAACGACGCGGGTTGGCGAGAGGCGGTTTCGGGCTGCGACTTCGTCCTGCACGTGGCCTCGCCCCTGCCCCCCAGCGTCCCCAAACATGAGGACGAGCTGATCGTGCCCGCTCGCGAAGGAACGCTCCGCGTGCTGCGAGCCTCGCGCGATGCAGGCGTTAAGCGGGTGGTGGTGACCTCATCGTTTGCCGCAATCGGGTATGGCCACAAGGTGCGGCAAACACCGTTCGACGAAACCGACTGGACGGACCCCAATGGCGACGACGTGGCCCCGTACACAAAATCGAAAACTCTGGCCGAGCGTGCTGCCTGGGAATTCCTTGCCCGTGAAGGTGGCAGCCTCGAACTTTCCGTCGTCAATCCGGTGGGCGTGTTCGGGCCGGTTCTGGGTCCCGACTATTCGGCCTCGATCCTTCTGGTGCAGCGCATGATGGACGGCGCAATGCCTGGCGCGCCGCAGCTCTATTTCGGCGCGGTGGATGTGCGCGACGTTGCGGACCTGCACATCCGCGCCATGACGCAGTCCGCCGCCAAGGGCCAACGCTTTCTGGCCGTTACCGGCGATTTTCTGACCATGCTGGACATCGCGAAAATCTTGAAAGCCCATCTGGGCGAGTCAGCCAAACGCGTCCCGTCTCGCCAATTGCCAAACTGGATGGTGCGCCTCGCCTCGCTGCGTGATCCGGCAATCAAGCTGATCCTGCCCGAGCTCGGAAAGAAAAAGAACGCCACCAACGAAAAAGCGCGACGTCTCCTCGGCTGGTCACCGCGTTCTAAAGAAGAGGCACTAGTCGCCACCGCCGAAAGCCTGGTGCGCCTCGGCCTCCTGAAAGACAAGCCCCAAAAAGTCGCATAGACAACGCCTGGTAGCGGCGTAGTGCTTGGGAGCGATCGGTCGCGCGGGTAAGGTCCTGATTGAAGAAGCCCGCGGAGGACTTCACCTCCTTCTCATGCCACCTTGCAATCAGGCAAACCAGAGCAGCGGCCGCATTCGCGGTGTTCCTAAGTGGACAGACATTTCTCTGTGCGGCGCGCAAGGTGATTCTGCGGAGATATTCTCTTGAGGTGAGCGGTGATGCGTACCGTGCTTCTGGCGGCAGCGAGTTTTGTGTGCGCTCTGGGGGTAAGCGCGCAGCAACACAACATAGACACGCAGAAATCCACGTTGACGATTCACGTCGGCAAGACGGGCGCATTCTCAGCATTTGGACACGAGCACGAAGTGAGCGCGCCGATTCACAGCGGAATGGCAGACACGGGCTCGCATCCTGCGGTTGAAGTGCGCGTGGATGCGCGGGCCCTGCGCGTGATCGGCAAGGACGAACCCGAGAAAGATCGCGCTGAAGTGCAGAAGACGATGTTAGGGCCGGAAGTGCTCGACAGCGAGCATCATCAGGAAATCGTATTCAAGTCCACCGGTGCGGAGTCTGCTGGACAGGGACGCTGGACGCTGCGAGGAAATCTGACCCTGCGCGGGCAGACGCGGCCAGTCACGGTGCAAGCGACGCTGAAGGACGGGCGCTATACCGGCGAGGCCACCGTGAAGCTCACCGACTTTGGGATCAAGCCTCCCGGAAAAGCCGGCGTCAAAGCCAAAGACGAAGTTCGCATCGAGTTCGACGTCCGGCTGGCGTCGTAGAACGAAGGATGGATGTCTCCTTCCTCGAGTTCATTTTTTGCTTTTACATTCATGCGCAATCTTAAGCAGGGCCTCGCGGCGCGCGATTATTTCAGGACCGTGTCGCAGTAGGTCGAATCCGCGCCGAACGGGCCACCGCACAATTCTGCTTGTTGATATTGATTTGCCTGCCCGAAGTCTTTCAAAACGCCTTCGATATATTTTGGACGGTGCGCAATGCATCCGGATTGATTCGACTGCGCGTATACCGGCACGGAAAGTGCCACCAGAAAAAAGAGCGCGGCCGGCATATGCCAAGCGGAAGTGTGGCTTTCATTTTGTTCTCCTGATGGAAGCAACCGGGGATTCCGTGCGCGGGGGTGGCAGGAAGCGGAATCACAGAGCTCGAATAAGCTATGCCGCGGAATAATGGAATGTCAACCAATTCCAGAAGCGTTCAATGCGGGGCCCGAACTTAAGGGTCAGGGAGTTGCTGGAGCGTTGCTGGGTACGTGTGAGCTCAATTTTCGGATTACAAATTCCTGCAGGATATTGGCGGCTGCGGTAGCGCCTATACCTATGGCCGCGTTTTCAAACGTCAATGCGGCGCCCCGATCGCTCGCCGGATAGTAGAGATTAGAGATCCCCCCGGCCGCAAGTCCGCCGATGAGCGTCGAATAGCAAACCTGCCAGTGTCCGTTGTCGCCCTTGCAGATGACGGAATTAGCGATGGCGTAGAAAACTCGAGAGCGCTTGCTGCCGGTTCCTTTGTAAAAATAACGCGGATCCTGTTTGAAGAGCGAAGGCAGAATCGCACCTCCGATGAACGTGTTGGTAACGACGTCCGTATAGGAGGCGCCATAGCGCTTGGCGTAACCCTGGGCACCTTGCCCGTATCCGCTGAACTGGTTGCGCGCCTGCTGAATACCAGCGATGGCGCCCGTAATTCCAAATGTCACCGGATCGAGCGTCGACTTCCACGCTAACTCGAACTTTTGCCGGGTATTCAGCGGCGCCGCGTTCGGAATGTAGCTGACGTAAAAATTCGGAATGAAACCCAGCACGCGTTGCTTTTCCTGATCCTTGATTTGCTCCTGCGCCAGTTCAACTGGCGTGAATTCAACCCGCACTTCGGTTACTTCGGTTGTAAGCGCCAGGGTGACCTGCGGGACCACTGCGTTTTCCCCGGAATGCAGAACTCCCGAAGAAGTCTTCGTCGCGAACCCCTCCGCCGCAACTATTAGCTGATATGGCCCGGGGAAAATGTTCGCAAAAGAATATTGTCCATCCTCGCCGGTCTGCATTTCCTGGTTAGCGGATTGGTCTGGACGGACGAGCTTCACCCGCGCACCAGCAACTGCTGTTCCATTTGGATCGATGACCGTCCCATGAATTGTTCCCGGAACCGGCGCATCTGGAAGCTGGGCGCTCGCCACGGAAGCCTCACTTGTCCGCGCTTCAGCTGGGCTTTGCTCAGAATCAACGGGGGAGGGAGCCTGCGGGGCCTGGGCAAATGCCGGAAGCGCGCAAATCAGGACAGCAAGACTCAGCCAGAGTGGGGTCCCGGGTCCCAAGAGAGTTTTGCGGAAAATCCCGCCAGGAGGTTTCCTGTAGGAGACGTTTCTTGTGGAAATCACACCTATTATTTTACAGCCTTCCCGCTGACTTCCAGCAAGTTTTGCCCGCCACGCACCGCTCTGGGCAAGAGGCATCGCGCATGAGTTGAGATTTTCTGGCAAAGGGCGCGTCTAAGCGAGTACAGTGCCATGGAGCTGGAACCGGTGGGATGCCATCGGCGGAAGTTCGGGTTGCCCGGAGAGGGAATCATGAAAACTTCGAAGTGGATGTGGACGGCGGTGGTGATTCTGACGATGGCGGGGCTGGCGCAAGGTGGGCCGCCCGCGGTAAACAGCGGCGAAACGCTGGTGAAGGAAATGCACGGGCGCTACGCCGCGTCGTGGTATCCCGCGGTGACGTTCACGCAGAAGAGCACCACGTACAATCCCGACGGCACCACCAAAGTGGAGACGTGGTACGAAGCGGCAATGCTGCCAGGAAAACTCCGCATCGACATTGGGCCGCCCAAGGACGGCAACGGGTACGTGCTTGTCGACGGAAATGTGACCGTCTTCAAGGAAGGCCAGGTCAAGGCAAACATTCCGCAGGTAAACATGCTGCTGGTGCTGGGCTTTGACGTGTACAAGCAAACCCCAGAGGCGACGCTGGCCATTGCCAAAAAAGAAGGCTTCGATGCGGGGAAGTTTCATGAAGAGACTTGGGAAGGGAAGCCCGTCTATGTTTTCGGCGCTGAAAAAGGCGATTTGAAATCGAAGCAGTTCTGGGTGGAAAAAGACCGCATGCTGTTTGTGCGCCTGCTCGAACCCGACCGCACCGATCCGAACAAGACGCAAGACATTCGGTTCGCCGATTACCGCAAACTTGGCGGCGGGTGGATCGCCGCCCTGGTGGAAGTCTACGTGGACGCGAAAAAAGTGTTCAGCGAGGAATACACGGAAATCAACGGCGACGTAAAGCTCGACCCTGCCGTCTTCGACGCCAAGCAATTCACCTCAACCCATTGGGAAAAACCGTAATCGCCTGCTTCAAGCTTAGGAAGCGGACACTCCTTTCACTTCGAAGTTTTATCTGAGCTCTACCGATCCTGCGCCTGGGCAAGAAGCTTCTTCAGCTTGCCCTCGATCGAAGCATCTCCGTCGTGCTCTTCCTGCAGGACGCCGTCGGCATCAATCGTGAAGGTGTGGGGAATCGCGGTCACCCCAAACATTTTTGCAACCGGGAACCTGTGAATCCGCCATCGCGCTATTGCGGCCAGCTCATTTCGTTTTTGGCGATATAGGCCTTCCATTTCTCTTCATCGTCGTCCCGGCGGAGGTTCGCCCGACGGTTCAAACAAGTTCAATACCGAAACTCGGAGGAGTAGTGAAGGCCCCCCTTCCCACTCAGAAGGGAGCAATCAGAATGCCAACGGTCACGCCTTTCTGCTTGCCTAACCGATTGAATTGAAATTACTTACGATACGTTGGTGGCGCCTGCACTTTCCAGTGTGGGATTTGACCCAGGATTTCCGGGCGCACTGCGCGGTTTTCCGACCGGAAACAACCCCGGACGTTTCCGTGCCGAACCCGGCGCACGCGTGTATTGTTAAGTAGAGATTCCATCGGATGAGGCCATGGCGAATTTGCGCATACTGATTTCTTTGACCACGAACGACAACGACTATCAAGTCGAACAAGCCAGCGCTGCCGAACAGGCGGCGCAGAAACACGGCATCGATCTCAAGATCATCTACTCGGATAACGACGCGATCAATCAAAGCACCCAGATTCTGAAAGTCGTCCAAGAATCCGAAGAAGCCGACCGCCCGAACGCAATTATTTTTGAACCCGTGGGTGGAACCGCTTTGCCGCAGGTGGCGCGCGCGGCCGTCAACCAGGGCATCGCCTGGGTGGTGTTGAATCGCGAAGCGACCTACGTGCCGGAGTTGCGTGGGTTGGGCAAAACGCCGGTGTTCGTGGTGACCGTGGATCATGTTGAAATTGGCCGCATCCAGGCCCAGCAGTGCGCGGCGCTGCTCCCAAGAGGCGGCAGCGTGCTTTACATGCAGGGCCCCTCCGAAAACTCCGCCGCCAAAGACCGCGCCAAAGGCATGCTGGAAAAAAAGCCGGCAAACATGCACCTGATCACGTTGAAGGGCCAGTGGACCGAAGAAAGCTCGCAACGCGCGGTACGCTCTTGGTTGAAGTTGACCACCACCCGAAAAACCGTGATCGATATGGTGGCCGCACAGGATGACGCCATGGCCATCGGCGTACGCAAAGCGTTTCAGGAAGTGCCTAACGAAGTGGAGCGCGAGCGCTGGCTATCGGTGCCGTTCCTGGGAATTGATGGCTTGCCGAAAACGGGACAAGCCTGGGTGCGCAGCGGCCTCCTGCGCGCCACAATCTTCAGCCCGCCGAACACCGGGCAAGCAATCGACATGCTCGTGGACGCCATCCGGCACGGCAAGAACCAGCCTGAGAAGGCCCTCACCATTCCGGTGTCCATGCCTTCCCTCGAAGCACTCCGCGCGCAGAAGTAAGAACTTCAGCCGACCGTCGCAGTAGATTAGCAGCACTCCGGGTGCCAGAGGATATTTGTAACCAGCGCCTACGACTTTTAACTTTTGAGCGGGGATCAGGTACGCTCCCGGGATTTGTGCGTCCAGCGTCGCGAGCACGGTGCCGTTCGCCTTGGCGAGTTGCGCGAAATGGCCATCCGTAGTCTGCTTCGCTGATTTGACCCAGAAGGGGAGGTGCGACACATCGTGATTATCCGTGATGAATGTGAATCCCAGCGTATTTCCCGACTTAAGTTGGAGCAGCACATTGCGCGCATGCGAGACGCTAAATCCGTGCTGAGGCGCTTGCACGAGAACCCGGACGAAGCCGAGTTCCGTAATCGAACAAGTCGCCAGCTCCGGAACTCCTCTCAGAGCCAGCTTGCGAACCCAACTGGCGACTCGTCCATGGAATTCGTGTTGCGGGAATTCTCGTAACAACCTAGGGGCCCGCTGGTTTGTCTATGGTGGGGCTGGGGAGGTTCGAACTCCCGACCTACGGTTTAGGAAACCGACGCTCTATCCATCTGAGCTACAGCCCCACGATTTGTAACCGATTCTATCACGGAGAGTTATGCTCGGTCAGTTGATGTGCCTGTTCCCAACCGTTGCAAGGTTGTTGCTAGTTTCTTTTTCCAGCCTCGCACCCAGCACATCCATTGCGTTGACCTGCGACTCCGTTACGCTCTTGATGTACACATTCTGCGTTAGCCCTACGTTGCTGTGCCGGAGAATCGCCTGAATGGTTTTATCGTCCACACCTAGCGCGTGCAGGTTGGTTGCGGAGGCCACGGCGGAATGCGTGCCAACCGTGCCACCTTGGAATGGAACTATCCAGCCTGAATGCATGGTCACTCTCTCCGTGTTCGGATTCAGGCGCCCGGCAATCCACGCAACGCGTGAGGGCCGGAACAAGCTCCCGCTTCACAAGATTGTCCAGGTTGAGAGGCTTTCCGTTTCCAGCCTGGAAGATTGGCAGATTGCTGTCCTCTTGGAGGTACATCGGCAACCGCTCGTACCATCGTTGTGAGTGCCATCGAAAAAAATTATCGGATCCTGCCGGGATAGGAAGGGTGCTGCTCGGGTGAGTTTTCTTCTCAATAAAAAGCAATATATTCCTGAATTTCATCCACGCTATAGAATTAGAACGTGAAAGAGCACACGCTCACACAAATTAATTCCTGAATGACCAACCCCCGCGCTGGAGCTGGTAAGGTGTCGGGCGGAGAGTCACCATATCGAGCACCTGTATACGGTTCTTTCCAGTATCGCGGCATAATCCAGAGTGTAGTTCAGGGTGCTGTGAGGGTACCAGAACGAAGATGTCCGGTTTGCCGTGCTTTCCGGACAGGTGAGGTAATGGTACGACACTTTTCCGGTTAACTAGCCGATGCTGATCTGGGGAGAAGCATTGGGGCTCGGCTCAGCGCCTGCGCCACCTAGCAAACGACGGTTCAGTGCTCCGCCGGTGAAAAGCATTTCTTCGATTGCGGCATCCACAGCCGCTTGCGTTAGCACGCTGTCGCGAGAAGATTCGATCTGAAACTGGGCACATCGCCGCATGAGTTCCTTGATGAAGGCCGCGCTGACGCCCTTGGTCCGGCTCACTACGGTTTCCAGCACTCCATCGGAAATCTCCAGCCCCCTGGCATAGAGTTTGGTCAGCTTGGTGCGGCCCTCTTCATCGGGCAGCGGAAACTCAATGGCCTGGTCGATACGGCCAGGCCGGGAAACCAGCGCCGGTTCAATTTGCTCGGGACGATTGGTCGTCAGGATTAGCAGGACTTCGGCGTCTTCCTGCAAGCCATCCATTTCGTTCAGCAGCTTGTTTAGAAGAACCTCTTCCCTTGGATCACGCATATGCGTACGCTCGCGGGCGATGAGGTCTACATCTTCAATGACCATCAGGGACGGCTGCAAGAAGCGCGCCAAGCGGAAATATTCGCCAATCAGGCCGACCTGCTCCGCGGTGACCAACAAAGTGGTGTGTTCTTTGAGTTGTGAAGCGAGGTAGTGAATGGTGTGCGTTTTGCCCGTACCAGGTGGACCATAAAACAGCAGACCCTTGCGCGCCTGAAAACGTAGCGACTTAAGTTGTTGCCGTGCGGCTATGAATCCAGTGATGTTGTGATCGAGAACCGCCAGAGTTTTTGACGGGAGGATAACGTTGTCGCGATCGATTTTGGCCAGACGGTGTACCTTGACTGAGCTGCCGCCACCCATCGGGTCGATGTGGGCCTCCAAGGAAATGATGCGGCCTCGGTAGGTGCGGCCCTTTGCGACCATGAGTTCCAGCCGATGGAAGAACTCCTGCAAGAACTGTCCACCGCGCTCCCCGGACGGAATGGCAATCTCCACTTGCACACCGGTCCACAATCCAAAGCGGCCCCCCGGCGCCAGAATGACGGCAAATGGTAGATCGCCGTCGCTTGATATCCACAAGCCGTTTTTCAAGCAGCGGACGGGGATGGGTTCGCCCACGTCGATTTCGTCGTACTGAAGCGGTCCAGCATCTACCGGAAAGTGCCCGCCTGCTAGCGTATCCGCGAGGGACGGCAACTGCTGTGGATGTATGGATGTGATTCCGAAGAGAGTCGTGCGCGAGCGAACTTTGAGCAAATCCTCAAGTGCAGATTGGATATCGACTCTCGCCGTGATCGGAAACTGTCGGCCTGCCGTGGCAATCTGTCCGGCTGGAACGCCAAAGTGCTTGAGGAGGGTTTTGCGTAAGCGCGAACTACCAAAGGCCCCTTGACCTACAGAAAAGGCGATTCCCATATTGCCACCCATAATAAGTCTTCAATGCGACACTGACAAGCCTTAGCCGAGTTGGGAGGTGCCTAGTTAACTGGACAAGTCAAGTAATGGTACGGAACTTGTCCCGCACGACTAACCAGGCATGTTGCGCGGAACTTTTCCTCTTCCGTCGGAGTCTGACATTTAATGTATTGTCTTACATGCCGGAAGCTGCAGGATGCGGAGACGGCACACTCCGTGGCCTGGCCTGAGGTTCTCGAGCGATCCTGACCCCTTCAGCGATCGTTAGAACAGGAACTTCAGAGCCAGCTGCACAATGCGTCCGGGCTGCGCCGCCTGGACATAACCGAAGTTCGGTGAGTTAATGTCGTTGTTCGGCAAGCGGAAGTTCACATTATTGAAGATGTTGAAAAACTCCGCCCGGAATTGAAGGTTTATGGACTCATGGATCGGAATCGTCTTGATTGCCGAAAAATCCCACTGCTGATACGCCGGACCCAGCATGGTGCCGCGACCAACGTTGCCGAATTGCCCGGGTTGTGCATGTGCGAAGGCGCTGGTGTTGAACCAGCAGCCAGCAGTTCGTATCGGCACGGACACGCCGTTCTGCAGGCACGACCCTGAGTTTGGATTACCGACGAGGTTTGGCCGAGCGCTGAAGAAGCCGGTAATTTCCGGCGCGCCTCCTTGCGCTGAAGGATTGCTCGAATCGTACACGGTGAAGGGAAGGTTGCTCTGCGAGGTGGTAATCCCATTCACTTGCCAGTTCCCCAAGATGTGTTCGTACCAGTTTTCCGGCTTGGTAAACCACGGCAGATTCCATTGATAGCTGAGGACAAAGCGGTGGCGCGCATCGAACATGGAACGCCCGTGCTCGGCGGCGAGATCGAATGGACTTTGCGCCAAATCGTTTTCCCCCGCCGTGCTTTGTGACGACGAACCCGTAATGTTGAAGGTAGAGGAATCATCCAGAGTTTTGGAGAAGGTGTACGAAGCCAGGATTGAAACGCCATAGCTAAACCGCTTGCGGAGGCTGACCTGCAACGCATTATAGGTCGAGTTCGCGATTCCCGAAATCAGGCCCGCCGAGGAGAATGTGCACGGCGTAGGTTGCTGCACCGTGCAACCAGAGTATAGCCTCCGCTGGTCCGAAAACTGTCCGTTCTGTGCCGGCGACAAGTTCGGATCGTAAACTGTGGGATTGCCTTCGACGAAGCGGGGAAGTCTAGTCCCCTTGGTTCCTACATAGCCGGCCTGCAAGAGCCAGTCTTTTCCGAAAGAACGTTCTACGTTTAGGTTCCAATCCTGCGCGTAGGGTAGTTTCAATTTGGGGTCAAGACTAAGAAGCGTCATCGGATACACAAAACCGTTGACCGGCGGAGCGATGCCTATGTACGGATTGGCAAACGACTGTGGACCATTTATTTGGGAGGTCAGAAGGTACGGCGGCGCGCTAATCGGAGTCTGCAGCGGGCCACCTTGTCCCGTGTAATAAGGATCGTAGAAAATTCCGTACGCTCCTGTGACCAGCGATCGGCCGCTGCCCGTCGGATCCCAGGCGACGCCGACACGCGGAGCAAATGCAGTTTTTTGCGTCTGGATGAGGCCGCGTGGGACTCCCTTGTCCCCGGGGTACAGCAAGCCTGCCGGAGCATCTGGATTTACGGTGGACTGCACACCGGGTATCCACAAATTTTGGCGATCATGTATCTCGGTGTAGGGTGAAGGAATTTCATAACGCAATCCAAAATTCAGCGTCAGTCTGGAATTGATCTTGTATGTGTCCTGCGCATATATATTCACGGCATGCCCGCGCAAGCCACGAGAGAAATCGCCGCTGCCCTGCAGGAAAAAGACGGGGTTGCCAGACAGGAAGCTGGCAAACGCATCGGTGAATGGGAAGGTCGCAAAGACAAAAAATCCGTTGGTGGCAATGCCTTGCAGGACGTTGATCTGGTCGTACTGATAACCGGCGCCGAATTTCATCTGGTGGCGGCCGCGGACCCACGTCAACGAGCCGGAAAAGTCGAATGAATTCTGGTACGTATTGCGCGGGCCAGTGATTGGGTCGCCGACTGAAGCATACCCACCGGCCTGAATGAAGGGCGGACCAATCGCTGATTCCAGGGAAGGTGCGTATTCAAAACCCAGGCTCTCTGGAGTTGTGTGATTGAGGTGTTCGTCAAACAAGAATTTGTTTCTCAAGTAGGAAAATCGTGCAACGGCCACAATTGTGGGAGAGAAAGTGTGCGTTTCCTGGGCAATAAAGTCCTGTGAACGCTGATTTTCGCCAACGGGGAAGCCCGATACGTTCGCGCCCGAAGTGGAGAGCGGATCGAACTGCGAGTCCTGGCTGAAGCTGTAGCGGAAGTTCAGCATGTCCTGTGGTCTCAGGTAGTGGTCGAGACGGATGCCAAATTGATCATTGTGGGCAGTAAAGGTCTGTGTGCCTACGAAGATGTTCGAGCCCTCGTTCGCATGCGGATAAAAGGGCAGAATGTTTTGCGAAATTGGACTAATCGCGTCTGGGCTAAAAACCGGAAATATCTGGTTAAAGGGGACCGGGGTGGCCGGGTCTGTGAGGACAAGCCCGAGTTGGCCCTTGGAGAAGGGTACGCCACCCTTTGTGCAGATGCCGCTGGCATCAAAAGCGCCGCCTTGAGTGGTGCACAAGTCGCCGAAATCACCACCTCGCTCTGCATCCGACGGAACCGTGGTGCGCGTAGTTTCTCCCTGGCTGTTGCGTAGGCCCTCGTAGTAGCCAAAGAAAAAAGTCTTATCCCTTTTTATGGGGCCCCCGATGGTTGCCCCGAACTGGTTGCGGTGGAGCGGCTCAACGCTGTCCGCGAAGAAGCTCTTGGCATCCATGGTATCGTTGCGGAAAAACTCCCAGAGCCCACCGTGAAAGTTGTTGGTACCCGAACGGGTGATGATATT
>Ga0210402_10002241_pt1 | contig 19040 bp, 16 predicted proteins | sample IncBWC7MmetaG_FD_161055 | JGI IMG/M metagenome (GOLD analysis project Ga0210402, IMG submission 161055) | Forest soil microbial communities from Barre Woods Harvard Forest LTER site, Petersham, Massachusetts, United States - Inc-BW-C-7-M | ecosystem: Environmental > Terrestrial > Soil >... | reverse complement strand
AATTTAACCATTATCGGTGCTTCAACCGGAATAGGCCGCATTGTTGTTAAACAGGCATTAGGAGCCGGGCATCATGTAACTGCGCTTGCGGAAAATATAGACCGCTTGCGTGATAGACCTAATCTTACTAAAATCAAAGGAAGTGTACAGAATTACAGCGAGGTGAAAAAAGTGATAAGCGATGCCCACGCAGTGATCATGACCATTGAAAGAAGTAAAGAGCAAATGAACAGTCTTCCTTATGTGAATGCAGCGATCATCATTACCGAAGTATTTGATGATATGAAATTAGAAATCCCTCTCATTGTTGTGACCGGTTTTGGAACAGGGGCTAGTTGGAAATACCATGGTTTATTCCACAAAATTTGCCTGTGGATGTTTAGAAGGAAAGAATACAAGGATATGACATTGATGGAAAAAATGCTGGCCTCCAGCAGGGTTAACTGGATAGTTGTAAGACCGGCGTCTTTAACGGACGGGCCCCTTACGCAGGAATATAAAATAAAAACGCATTTATATAAAGGAATAAAGATCCGTAAGATATCAAGAGCGGATGTGGCCCATTTTCTATTATCAGAAGCAGCAAACCCTAGTATGCTACGAAAGTATCCGACGCTGACTTACTAATGAATATCTGTGTTTAATCAAAGAGTCCCGTTTTAGCACAATACCATCTTCATTTTAGCGATGACATGGGCTATGAAAAACCAAATGCATGAAAAGTCCTGTTAATAACAGGACTTTCGTGTAGGTGATATTTGAAAAGATTCTCTATATAATAGTTTAAAGAATCTTATTAATATTTCTAATTGTGAATAATTTATTTATGACAATCTGTCTTTATGCATAAAAAGAATAATATAAAAAATAAAGCGAGCTATGAAAACTCTTTAATTTAGATATTCTTCACAACCATTTTTTTCTATTTCTCACCACATTTTTTTTATTTATTTCTAAAACTAGTTTTTCAGAAATGCAAAAATGAGCTAAAAAATACATATTATTTGTTTTTTTAATTCAAATAGTAATTTGTCATTGTCCTTATCCAGCCTGCTTTTTGGCTTATTTATTGCATTTCTTTGCACGTCGAACATTGAGATAACCCAAAACGAATTCACCATGACTGGCATGCTACGATCAATCAGCATTAAAATTGCGGTAACCACATTATTGATAACTGTTTTCAATTCAGCTGTTATGGCAGATGGAACCGATCATATTTCAGGCGATACTTCCATGACAGGTAGTGCAGTATTGGCCGGCATTTTTGCAGTGCTTGCTTTTGTCGTTATATTCTCCAATAATAAAAAAACTCAGTAAACCTACGAAAGGTATTACCATAACTCTTCTATTTATAGTACAAACTATATTGTGAAAAACCAAAAAACAAGAGGGGCAACTATATAGTTGTCCCTCTTTCTATTATGCAGATGGGTTAGTCTAATTGTATATATCTTCTACCAGTGCTTTGTATTTTTCCATGATCACTTTTCGTTTGAGTTTAAGTGTTGGGGTAAGCTCGCCGGTTTCAATGGTCCATTCGGCAGGTAATAATCGGAATTGTTTTACCTGTTCTACATGATTAAATGAACCGTTGTATTCTTCAATTGTCTTTTTATAAAGATCGATCACCGTTTTATTCTTTATCATCTCTTCATTTGATAAACCGGTTGTTCCTTGTTTTTTGAACCATTCTTTTAGATGAGAAAAAGAAGGAACGATCAATGCGCCAACAAATTTCTTTTCTGCTCCAACGATCATTATCTGTTCGATGAACGGACTTTCCTTCATTTTGTTTTCAATCGGCTGAGGCGCTACGTATTTACCACCGCTTGTTTTAAATAATTCTTTTTTACGGTCGGTTATTTTAAGGTACATCCCATCTTCAAACACACCGATATCACCGGTATGCAACCATCCGTCAATTAATGTTTCGGCAGTGAGGTCGGGCCTTTTATAATAACCCATCATCACACTCGGGCCCTTTACACATATTTCTCCATCGGCTTCTAACTTCACTTCCTGTCCTTCAATAACCGGCCCTACTGTACCGAATTTAGTACCTCCTTTGCGTTGACAGTTCACACTGATCACCGGTGAGTTTTCTGTAGGGCCATATCCTTCATAAATAGGAATTTTTGCGGCAGAGAATATTCTTATCAATCTAACCTGGCAAGCGGCACCACCGGTTACAATAAAATCTAAATTATTGCCCAACGCTTCGCGCCATTTGCTAAACACTAATTTATTCGCGATAGCTAATTGTATATCATACCATACACCATTGCTTTTTTGATTATCGTATTTATTTCCCAACTCAACCGCCCAATAAAATAATTTCTTTTTGATCCCTTTCTGTTCTGCTCCTTTTATCATGATATTCTCGTACACTTTTTCCAATAATCGCGGAACCGTACAGAACAGGGTAGGTTTTACTTCTTTGAGGTTTGCCCCAATGGTATCCATGCTTTCAGCATAATAAATAGAATTGCCACTCATGCAATAGATATAGGTTACCATTCTTTCAAAAATATGATTGAGCGGTAAAAAACTCAATGCTTTTCCATTGATATTATCTTCAAAAGGAAAACTGTTTTTTGAATGTATGGCGTTGGAAAGAATATTACGATGACTCAACATTACTCCTTTTGGAGTGCCGGTAGTGCCGGATGTATAGATGATCGTAGCGCAATGTTCAGGAAAGATCGTTCTTTTGATCTCTTCCAGCCGATAGCTATCGGCTTTTGTATGATCGGTTTCAGTTGATAATAATTTCTTCCAATGCTCAACGCCGGGCATTTCATCAAAACTATATATTCCTTTAAGGCTTGGAACATTGTGATGGATAAGATCTATTTTATGTAAAATATCTTTTCCGCTGATGAATACATATTTAATACTGGCGTCATTGAAAATAAATTCTAATTCAGGAGTATTGGTAGTAGGATAGATGGGACAAAGTGCAGCGCCGATCTGCTGGCAGGCAAGATCTAAAAATATCCATTCAGGACGATTGCGGCTGATCAATGCGATCTTGTCCTGGTTAGCGATATTCATATCCCCGCCACTGATGCCAAGATCCAATAAACCGATGCTGAGTTGATCAACGATTGATTTTACTTCAGCAGTACTGTAAGGTTTCCATTCACCGTTTTCCTTACTGACCAACATATCATTCTTTGGAAATTTTTCCAGTTGATATGGCAGCAGATCGAATATCCTTGAATGTTCATTCATGTAATCGCTCGGTATTTGACTAATAACGCAGGGTTATTTATAGTATTGTCCTGTAGGAACTTTATAGATCCTTCCTTTTTGTAAGGTACTGAATGTTTCGTATGCATCATAATGCGTATTCACCCATGCCTGGTAAGCAGGTAAATTCTGCACGGTGGCAAACATCCACTGATTGTAAGCATCAAACATTCCTTGTTGAGATAATTGGCGTTGCCAGTCAAAAAGACGAAACGGAAACTTCGTGCCGTATTGTTGAAACCAATCTAATACAAAACGGGTACGTATCATCGTTAGTGATTCTGGAGTAATGCCCAACGTCGCCAATTTACTTTCCTTATTCATTATTGACAAGTAGGCGGTTACAAACGCATTTTGATCTTTATTATTTTTGGTGATATCAGCAACCGAAAAAAGTTTCTTATAAGCTTCCAGTATATCCGTTTTTATTTCAGGTGTGCGGCTGCCGGATGGTTCCATATTAATGAATGTTTCTCCATATAAAATGGTCCATACAAAATCGCCACTATAATAATAGTAACGCGCGGCATTGTAATAATCTTTGGAATAACCGGGATCAGCTTTGATACCCGCTTCCCATGCCTGTATCGAATTATCATCCTGTTCGTTCCAAAGTAATTCGCCCAGCTCATTGTACAAAGGCCCGTCACCTGGGAATTTCTTTAATCCTTTTTGATATAATTTCTCGCAATCTTTATTCATACCCATTGCCTGATAAATATCGCCGGCTATCTGGAAGGCCTGGTCATCCGCATCCACTCTGTCTATTAAAGGCTTGATCGCGTTCAATGCATTCGTATTATCTTTTTGCAGATAATAACTCATTGCCAGGTCTTTTATGATCTCTATATTTTCGGGATAAAGTGCGGTACCTCTGGTCAATACTAAAACGGCATTGGCGTAATCAGCTTTAAGCATGAAGTTTCTGCCGGCCTGTTCCATCTCATCAGACTTGGCCTGGGTTGAATCAAAATCTGCCTCTGATTGAGCAAATGTCTGCGATACGGCAAGCACCAGGGCAAGCATCAAAACTAATTTATTGTTTTTCATTGTTGTAAAGATAAAAAAAAGAGATACAGTATCAGCATCTCTTTTCTTCAAATAATTGGTTTAACGAAATATTAGTTTAACGGATCAAATGCGTCAACAGCCCATCTCTCAACTTTGGTTCAAACCAGGTTGATTTTGGAGGCATTACATTTCCGCTATCGGCAATATCAAATAATTGTTGAATGGTTACGGGGTGCAGACTGAAAGCGATTGCCATCTCACCACTTTGTACTCTTTTTTCGAGTTCACCCAAACCTCGGATGCCGCCAACAAAATCAATGCGTTTATCAGTGCGCTGGTCTTTGATATCCAATATCGGATCCAATATATTGTTCTGAAGAATAGTAACATCTAAAATACCGATCGGATCCTCAGTATAAGTTCCTTTTCTTGAAGTAAGCTTATACCAAATACCACCAACATACATTCCAAACTCATGCAATGCGATCGGTGAAAAAGCTTTTGGTGTGGTTGATATGATAAAACTTTTTTCGAGTTTCTTTAAAAGCTCTTCAACACTCAATCCATTTATGTCCTTTACCACACGATTGTAATCCATGATGTGTAATTGGTTGGATGGAAATAAGGTAGTTAAAAAATAATCAGCTTCCGCAGTTGCTTTATCTCCCAACGCTTTTCTCACTTTTGCTGCTGAAGCGGCGCGGTGATGGCCATCCGCGATATAGGTGCAAGGAACTTTTGTTTTGAAGATATTCGTTATCTGATCAACGGTTTTATCGTCATTGATGATCCATACGCTGTGTTGAATACCATCGCTTGCTATAAAATCATATACCGGTTTTTTTTCTTTTTTCCAGTTGTCAATGATCGCATCGATCTCATCCAGGTTTTTATATGCTAAGAAAACATTACCTGTTTGTGCCCCGATCGTTTTCATATGATTGATACGATCCAGTTCTTTTTCAGGGCGGGTGAACTCATGTTTTTTAATCAGGTCTTTTTCATAATCATCAATGCTGCTTCCACAAACCAAACCGGTCTGACTTCTGCCATTCATGATCAACTGATAAACATAATAGCATGGTTTGCTTTCATGAAAAAGGATCTTTCTGCTGATAAACGCATCCAGGTTATCTTTTGCTTTATCATATACTTTTTGAGAATGGATATCCGTGTCTTCAGGAAGATCGATCTCACTTTTGGTAACATGCAAAAAACTGTTGGGATTATTCTCTGCTTCCAGTTTTGCTTCTTTACTGTTCAGTACATCGTAAGGCCTTGCTGCTACATTCTTGGCATGTTGTGCCTCCGGTCGAAGGGCTTTAAATGGTCGAATTGAGATCATCTTATGTGTTGGTTATTATGCGGAATTGATTTTAATATTATGCGTGTTGTTGAGCAAATTCTTTCATGGCATTTACCAATACTTCTACACTGCTTAATGGCAATGCATTGTATATAGAAGCCCTGAAACCGCCTACAGAGCGATGCCCTTTAATAGCAACGATGCCCAATGATTTTGCATATGCTGCAAATTTTTCTTCCAATGAAGGGTCGTGCATTACAAAACAAATATTCATCTTACTCCTGTCTTCTTTTGCTGCGGTTCCTTTAAACAATGGATTACTATCTATTTCATTGTATAATAAAGCCGCTTTGGCATCATTTATTTTTTCTATGGCATCCACACCGCCAATAGATTTTAACCAGCGAAGTGTAAGCATGGCAATATACACCGCGAATACCGGTGGTGTATTGAGCATGCTGCCTTCTTTAATATGGTTGCGATAATCCATGATAGTAGGGATCTGGCGTTTAACCTTACCTAAAATATTTTTATTCACTACTACCATATTCACACCGGCACATCCCATATTTTTTTGTGCACCTGCATAGATCAGATCAAAACTATTAAAATCTAATTTCCTGCTAAGGATATCACTGCTCATATCTGCTATCAATGGAACACTTGATGTAGGCATCTTTTGCCATTGTGTTCCAACAATAGTATTGTTAGTAGTGATATGAAAATAAGTGGCGTCGTTGGGTATCGCAAAATCTTTCGGGATAAAACTATAATTGCTTTCCTTGCTGCTACATACTACATCTACTTTACCAAATAGTTTTGCTTCTTTAATTGCTTTTGCTCCCCAAACATCGGTATCAGAATAAGCCGCGCTTCCTTTTTCATCCAATAAATTCATGGGTATCTGCATGAATTGAGTAGAAGCGCCACCGTGTAAGAACATTACTTCACGATCACTGTCGAGTTGCATCAATTCTTTCACCAATGCAATGGCTTCATCCATTACCGCCTGGAAGGCAGGTGTGCGGTGACCGATCTCTAAAATAGATAAGCCCGAATTATTATAATTCAACACAGCTTCGGAAGCCTGCTGAAAAACTTCTTTAGGTAAAACAGAAGGGCCCGCATTGAAATTATGTAGCTGTCCGGCTTGTGGTTTTGCCGGAGAAATAATGGTGCTCATGCTAAAAAAATTGAACTGCAAAGGTACTAAATATTAACATGTTGCGCTATTCAACTCTTTTGAAATTCTTGGTGCTAAAAATTAAAATTAGTTGCCTCAGGCCGGCGGGCCTCGTTGCTGCATCTCGGCTTAGCCGAGACCGGATAAAAAGAGGCAGCTTATGCAGCAGCTGGTGTTAACTCGAAGAAATACATGTTAAACTCTTTGTCTTATCCTGCAACCTAAATGCTTTAACGCTATTTTTCTGAAGCCTTGATTTTTTTGTTAGTTTTTTTATCAAGAAAAGAAGTAAATAATTAATCTTCCTGCCTGCCGATCATTGTGCTGCCTTGTTTCCATTGATCATTCAACTCTTCCAGCTGTTTTTCATCGGCATCAGAAAGTTTTTGACGGGCTAATTCCTGTAGGTCGGGTTCTCCGGCATTTACCCATGCGGTGTACCAGAAAGAAGCGACCGCATAAATAGATTGGCGCATTCTTCTTTCTACCATGCCATTTAATAATTTATTATAAGCAATCGTGAAAGCGGATGAATATTGCCGGATGATCTTCCCTTTTCTTTCTTCAAATGAATATTGTTTATCAGAAGGAAATGTTTTGCTTAATTCTTTTTCGATGGATAGAACAGAATCTGCTTCTTGTGCACTTTCCAAAACCCTTGCCCAGATGAAGTCTTGTGGATCTTTAATATAATCGGCCTTGCCGATAAAAAAATCAAATTCTTTTGCTGCCAGTAATTCGGGTATTCTACTTTCCCAAAAAGCGTGAATACCTTTTTGATCAGTTAATTGTCCATCATGATTGCTATTGGTATGCAAGGGCACATGTGCATCTGCGATATAATGTCCGATCTCTGCACTGTAACGCAGGATCTTACTAAAATCTTTTTGGTTGAATGCATTGGTAAGCCGATAAAGCATGGTTGGAATATACCATGGAACTATGCCGTATTTGTTTAAAGAGTCTTCACCATATTTTGCAACGGCATCTTTCCATTTATGCGGGAGATCGGTGTAAGGATATTGTCCGTAATGATCAATATCTATAAAATGTCTCGGGCCCTCTGCTTTAACGGCGTAGCGTCTTTTATCGGGGTCAGTTGCATGTTCTGTAATAAAATCGATATTCGGTTTATACAAGACCAACATTTGAGGAGGCAATAAAAAAACGGCATAGTAATTTATTTGCTGATGCGCATAAAAGCCCCAGCAGTAAGAGCGATGGAATGAAAGGGATAACAGTAAAGTGAATAGTACGGTTTTAAGCGCCTGCTTCATTTTAGTACGGATTAGGTACTAAACTTACGACATTTTTATATCTTCTATCACATCTGTAACACCGCCGCTCACAGCGAACTTCATAGTTTGTGCCGCGCTTATATTGGTGATAGGGCGTACTCTTTCTTTTGGTATAATATAGACATTGCCCGCTACCGAATATGCCATGGGAATATACACTGCTACGTAATCTCTTAATCCAAATTCATGCATATCGTCCCTGGTAACAAAACCAATTCGCCATACATCATTGTCGTCTACATTCACCAATACATTATTGGTAAATTTTTTCTTTTCGCCGGCAAATGCTTCAAAGAAATCTTTTAAAGTAGAATAGATGAATTTTATGCCGGGTGTTTTATGCAATAGCTGATCAAAACCGGATACGATCTTATTAACGATAAATGAAGTAGAGATATAGCCAACGATGATCGCTAATCCAATTATCATTATAAATCCAATTCCCCAGGGAAAATGTTTGATGTTCCCGTTCTTATCTTCCATAAGCTCGGGCACTACGCTGTGAATGATATTGGGCAAAATGCCATCGATGAACATAAAGGCAGATGTAATGGCCCATATCGTAATGGTAATGGGTGCCAATATCAATAGCCCTTGTAAAAAATATTGCAGTAATTTTTTATACTTGAAGGTGTATGGCATAAAAAACAATTTAGCCCTAAAGATAGCGCATTGCCCAGCTTTGCGGCATATGAAATAATCATTACCACGGAAAAAAAGTTGATGGAAACTTTGGTTACATTAAAAGTTTCCATAGTTTTGTGTCCGATTATGACAGATATAGCAACAGGTGAACGGATACAAATAAAAGCGCGCGAGCTTTTCATGCAATACGGTTTTCGTAGTGTGAGCATGGATGATATTGCCAACAATTTGGGCATCAGTAAAAAAACGATCTACCAGTTCTATGGTGATAAAGATGAATTGGTAGATGGTGTGATAGATGATCAGATAAAACTTACCCAGGATTGTTGCGTAAAAGATAAACTGGATGCAAGAGATGCCGTACACGAGATCTTTTTAGCAATGGAAATGATGCAGGAAATGTTTGCTAATATGAATCCTTCTGTATTGTTTGATATGGAAAAATTTCATCCGAGGGCATTTGCAAAATTTCAACAACACAAGTATAATTTTTTATACAAAGCTTTTACGGAGAACATTGAACGCGGTAAAAAAGAAGAATTGTTCAGGGAAGATGTTGACACCGACATCATGGTAAAAACAAGATTGGAAATGATGATGCTTCCTTTTAATCAACATGTTTTTCCTAAAAATAAATTTACACTGATAGAACTACAGTTGCAATTAACGGAGTTCTATTTATTCGGTATTGCTACGCAAAAAGGACATAAACTCATTCAAAAATATCAACAGGAACGAATAAAACTAACAGGAGATGCAAAAAAATAGTGTTGGAACAGGATGGAAACTACTGGTTGCCTTATTGGCAATAGCAGGTAACGTAAACGCGCAAACGAAAAATGAATTTTCTATACAGCAATGCGTTAATTATGGCATGAAAAATTCAATTGCCGTAAAAAATGCGCTGTTAGATATGCAGAACCAGGTAGAGGTCAATCGGGAGATCACTTCTTCTGCCTATCCGCAACTAAGTGCCGATGGAAACTTTAATGACTTTTTCTCTATACCAACGCAGGTGGTTCCTGGAGCAGCCGTTGGAGACACCTTTCACAAGTATGATGCACTTCAGTTTGGTACAAATTACCAGGTGACCGGCGGTTTTAATCTGCAACAATTATTATTTGACGGAACCCTTTTTGTAGGGTTGCAGGCAAGAAAATCTGCATTGGCTTTTTCCGCGAAGCAGGTAGAGATAACCCAGGAGCAAATAAAAGCGAATATCTATAAGATCTATTACCAGTTAGCTGTAGGAGAAAAACACCTGATCGTTATTGACACCAATATTGCGCAGGTTCAAAAACAATTGCATGATACAAAAATTATGTATGATAATGGGTTTGCGGAAAAATTGGATGAGAACAAAGTGTCTGTACAGCTAAATAATATTTTAACGCAACGTGAAAAAATATTCAATCAATTGCAGGCAGGTTATGTTGGTTTGAAATTTTTAATTGGCATGCCGCAAAAGGATACGCTGGTATTGACGGATTCGATCACTGACGCGGATCTGCAGGATAATATTTTAGACGAAGCGTATAGTTATAATGACCGAAAAGAAGTTCAACTGATGCTATTGAATGTACAGCTGGATCAATATAATATCAAACGTTACAGGCTAAGTGCCTTACCAACCATATCCGCTTTTGCCGGGTATAGCCAGAATGCATTTCGAAATGATTTTGATTTCTTCACTGCTAAAATACCCTGGTATCAAACCTCTTATGTTGGACTCAAATTTCACATGAATTTATTTGGTGGTTTTATGCGTACAGCAAAGATCAATGAAACAAAGATCGCTTTACAGAAAACACAGAATAACCTGGAGCAGGTAAAACAACAGATAGACAATGATGTGGCATTATCAAGATTAAATTATAGTACGGCACTCAATACGATCGAAACGCAAAAGAAAAATAATCAATTGGCACAGGAAGTATACACTACTACGATTTTAAAATATCAACAAGGTCTTGGCAGCAACCAGGAAATATATGATGCGCAGGTACAATTGACCACTGCGCAGGATAATTATTACAGCGCTTTGTACGATGCCATTATTGCACACGTAGATTACTTAACAGCAATCGGAAAACTTTAATCCTATCAACCAAAAAGAAAATGACTAATACTATAAAACAATCAACGATGAAACAATATTTAGTGATCGGAATAACGGCAATGTTTTTATTGTCTTCCTGTGGTGGCAGCAAAGATCAGCTGACTGCAAAGAAAGCGGAGATGGAAAAATTGAAGATAGAAAAACAACAGATAGATGATAGTATCGCATCTGTACAGGCAGTAATCGATAAATTAGACACCACATCTGCTGACGCGCAAAAAGCAAAACTGGTAGCCGTGCAAACCATCGCGCTAACAGATTTCAAACATTATATACAATCACAGGGAAAAGTAGATGCGTTGAACATCAGCTATATCTCTCCTGCCGGAGCGCCGGGTGTTGTTAAAGAAATATATGTACAACAAGGCGACCAGGTAAAAAAAGGTCAGTTGTTATTAAAGTTAGATGACGCGATAATTAAACAGAATTATACTGCTGCACAACAAAACCTGCAAACATTGAATACGCAAGTTGCTTATGCGCAGGATATTTATAATCGCCAGCAGAATTTATGGAGCCAGGGTATTGGCACAGAAGTACAACTATTAACGGCAAAGAATAATGTAGCCAATTTAAAAGATCAGTTAAAAACTGCACAGGAAAATGTAAAGTCGGTATGGGAGCAGGTAAACACTACTAATGTATATAGCGATGTAGATGGTGTTGCGGATCAGGTGAACATAAGAGTAGGCGAAACCTTCTCAGGCGCTACACTTGGAGGTCCTCAAATAGAGATCGTTAATAATTCAAATTTGAAAGTAACTACTTCTATTCCTGAAAATTATTTGAGCAATGTAAAAAAAGGCACTGCAGTAGTAGTGCAGATCCCGGATATCAACAAAACATTCAATACCTCCGTGAGTTTTGTTAGCGCTTCCATCGATCCGTTAACACGTGGTTTTGTTACGGAAGCAAAATTACCGGCAGACGCTTTATTAAAACCTAACCAGATCGCATTGATGCAGATAAAAGATTATGAAGCACCAAAAGCGATCGTTGTACCGGTAGCTACTTTGCAAAATGACCTTACGGGAAAATTCATTATGGTGGCTTCTACAGAGAATGGAAAGTTGATCGCACGCAAGCATCCGGTAACCATCGGTTCATTGAATGACGATCAATTAGAAGTTTTAAGTGGATTAAAAACCGGCGATGTATTGATAACAGAAGGTTTCCAAAGTTTATACGACGGACAGTTGATCACAACGCAATAGAAATAAAATATAATATTCATCTTATCGTCTTAAAAGATAAGGTTCAAACTAATTGTATGAGTGTATTAGAAAATTTTACAGATAAGTTCAAGCAATTCAAGCCAACCAGCTGGAGCATCAAGAACAAAACATCTATCTACCTGTTGATGATATTTGTAACGGTATGGGGTGTTATGCAATTTGTGACATTACCGAAAGAACAGTTCCCTGATATCGTGGTGCCACAGATCTATGTGCAAACTATTTATTATGGTAACTCGCCAAAAGATATTGAGAACCTGGTAACCAAACCGATCGAAAAACAGATCAAAGGAATTACCGGTGCCAAGATCGAAAAAGTAACCAGTACTTCACAACAGGATTATTCTGCGATCATCATCGAGTTTGAATCGGATGTAAAGATCGATGTGGCTTTGCAAAAAGTAAAAGACGCGATCGATAAAGCAAAGCAGGATCTTCCTACTGATCTTACGCAGCAACCAACGGCATTAGAGATCAACCTGAGTGATCAACCGATCATGTATGTGAATGTTAGTGGCGATTATGACCTGATGCGTTTGAAAAAATACGCGGATAAATTAAAAGATAGATTAGAAGATCTTCCACAATTGAATCGCGTTGATCTCGTGGGTGCACCCGAAAGAGAATTCCAGATCAATGTAGATAATTACCGCATGCAGGCTGCCAATATCACGTTTGATGATATTGCCAATGCCGTGTCTCGTGAAAACATGGATATCAGTGGTGGTCTATTGGATGTTGGGAATATGAAACGCAACATTCAATTGAAAGGCCAGTTTAAAACGGCTGCAGATATTTCGCAGGTAGTGCTTCGTAATACGGCAGGTGATCCTATCTATTTAAAAGATATTGCTACCATTAAAGATACTACCAAAGAAGGCGAAAGTTATGCGCGCCTGGATGGTAAAAATGTGATCACGCTGAATATCATTAAACGTTCGGGTGAGAACCTGATCGAAACAAGTGATACCGTTAAAGCTATTGTAAGAGAATTACAAGCAACGGTGTTTCCAAAAGATATGCATGTGGTGATCACGGGCGATCAAAGTAAACAAACAAGAAGTTCGTTCAATGATCTTGTAAACTCAATAATCATCGGCTTTGTATTGGTATTGATCATATTGATGTTCTTCATGGGAGTTACCAATGCATTCTTTGTGGCATTGAGTGTACCGTTGAGTATGTTCGTGGCATTCATGTTCTTACCCGCTGCAGATATTATAGTCGGTACGCATGTTACGTTAAACTTCATTGTATTATTTGCTTTATTATTTGGCTTGGGGATTATTGTGGATGATGCGATCGTGGTTATTGAAAATACCCATCGCATATTCAGCCAGGGGAAGGGCCGCATTGATGCATCTAAAAGTGCGATGATGGCAGCGGGTGAAGTATTTGTTCCTGTATTAGCAGGTACATTAACCACATTGGCTCCGTTCATTCCATTGCTTTTCTGGCCGGGATTGATCGGTAAGTTCATGATCTACTTACCAACGATGTTGATCTTTACTTTATCTGCATCATTGATCGTAGCCTTTATTATGAACCCCATCTTCGCGGTTGATTTTATGAATCACGAAGAACACGAAAAAACGAGAAAGAGTGACATCTTCCGCAAGCCTTTGTTCTGGGTGATCATTGGTGTTGCTGTTTTGTTTGATCTGATCGGAATTGAAAAGAATCACGCAGTACAAGGCATTGTAACAGGAGATGATATTGTTAATCCGGGAACGGCTTATTTATTCTTCGGTAATTTATTATTATTTTTTGCAGGCTTAGTAGTGTTGAACAAATATGTATTGGATGGATTGATCCATAGCTTCCAGAATAAAGTATTGCCATGGATCATGACCCATTATGAAAATTTATTGCGTTGGGCATTGAAAGGATGGAGGCCGGTTCATTTATTATTAGGCACCGTTGCATTGTTCTTCTTAACGCTTTTCATTTTTGTTGGCTCGGTAAAATCCAACAGGGTTCCGGTGGTTTTCTTTCCACAAGGAGATCCTAATTATATATATGTGTATTTAAAATTACCGGTGGGGACGTCGGTTAATTATACAGATTCCATGACACGTGTATTGGAAGGAAGAGTAAATAATGTATTAGGCACAGGAAACGGAAAAACAAATCCGATCGTTGAAAGTATTATAAGTAATGTGGCCATTGGTGCGAGCGACCCTAGTGCAGGTGATAGAAGCACGCGTAGTGAACTGGGCCGTGTGCAGATATCTTTTGTTGAATATGAAAAAAGACATGGTACCTCAACAAGGCCGTATTTGGATTCTATTCGTAATGCAGTAAAAGGAATTCCCGGCACCGAGATTTCTGTTGACCAGGAAAAAGGTGGTCCGCCAACAGATCCACAGATCAATATAGAAGTAGTAAGTGATGAATTTGATGATCTTACTAAAACTGCTGTCGTATTAAAGAACTATTTAGATTCTATTAATATTCCGGGTGTAGAAGAATTAAAAATGGATGTTGATCTGAGTAATCCGGAAATAACATTAACGGTTGATCGCCAGCGTGCATTGATCGCAGGTGTATCCAGCGCGCAAATCGGTGATGCATTGCGTACGGCCTTGTTTGGTAAAGAAGCTTCTAAAATAAAAGAAGGGGAAGATGAGTATAAAATTCAGATAAGAAATGATACCAATCAACGGAGAAGCCTTTCAGATCTGTTGAATATGGATATCATGTTCCGTGATTTTGCCAGTGGCGGACAAATAAAACGTGTACCGATCAGCAGTGTGGTTAAGTTTGATTTGACCAGTACTTTGGGAAGTGTGAAAAGAAAAAATGAAAAACGTACGATATCACTTACTTCAAATGTATTGTCTGGTTACACACCGACCGGAGTGAATGCAGAGATCGCAAAATACCTCGCTGCATTTAAAAATAAACCGGATAATGTAACGATCAAACAAACAGGTGAAGGAGCTCAACAGGCAGAAACGGGAGCATTCCTTGGTAAAGCCTTGTTGATCGCATTGGGAGCAATATTGGTCATATTGGTATTACAGTTCAATTCCATCAGCAAGCCTGTGATCATTTTAACTGAGATCATTTTTAGTGTTATTGGGGTATTACTTGGATTCACCATTACCGGAATGGAGGTGTCTGTTTTGATGACAGGACTTGGAATTGTAGGCCTGGCGGGCATCGTGGTGAAGAATGGTATCCTGGTAATTGAATTTGCCGATGAGCTGCGGGCGAGGGGTATGAAAACCCGGGAAGCCGTGATACAAGCGGGTAAAACCCGTATTATCCCCGTATTATTAACAGCTTTGGCAGCAATTTTGGCCCTGATACCACTTGCAATTGGATTTAATATTAATTTTGTAAAAATGTTTGGGGAATTGAACCCGCATATTTTCTTTGGAGGAGATAATGCAGTGTTCTGGAAACCATTAAGTTGGACCATCATTTTTGGATTGGCTTTTGCGTTCTTTATGACATTGATCATCGTTCCGGCGATGTATCTGATAGCAGAAAGATTAAAGCGCCCGATGCGTAGAATGTTTGGAGGAAGATGGATCAGTATGTTGGGCATACCGCCATTAACGTTATTATTTATACCGTTGATGATCATTACGATGATAAGACATCGTGGGGATGTTAAAAGAAGAAGAGCAAGATCAGATAGCCACAAGGCAGATGAAAAATTAATTGGAAGTTGGTTTTAGATTAAATACAGTTGGTTGCTGTATTAGCCCTCCGTGAAGACGGGGGGCTTTTTTATTTTGTTGATTGTTTTACTTATCGTATATTTGCGATATAAGATAAATAAATGGCTTTTAACAAAAAAGAAGAATTCACCCAAAAAGAACAAGACCTGGCAGAATTTGCCAAAGCACTCGCACATCCTGCACGGATTGCCATATTAAAAGTATTGGCACAGCACAATGAATGTATTTGCGGCGAAATAGTGAATGTTTTGCCATTGGCGCAATCGACCGTTTCGCAGCATTTGAAAGAATTAAAAAATGCCGGGCTGATCAATGGCACAATAGATGGCCCGCGTAGTTGTTATTGTATTAACTGGAAAGCATTTGAAAAATTCAATAGTGAGTTTGGTTTATTATTCAACAAACTTAAACTCAATAATGAAAAAGCCTGTTGTTAAAAATATTCTTCACACTAAAAAATAGCACTATGAACACAAATCAAAAAGATCCTAACTGTTGCATAACAGGAGGAGACTGTTGCGGCGGCCTGGCTGATCTAGGCTGTTGCTAAATTAAATATGCCGGAGAAAATATCCGGCATATCTTTAAAATAAAATTAGAGTATGAAAAAATACATTGCAGAATCAGTAGGAACATTCGGACTTGTCTTTTGTGGAGCAGGTGCCGTTACCATTAATGAAATAACCGGTGGTGCTATTACGCATGTAGGCATTGCCGCTACATTTGGATTGATCATCATGACAATGATCTATGCATTGGGAGATATTTCCGGTGCACATTTTAATCCTTCCGTTACATTGGCTTTTGCCGTAAGCAAAAATTTTCCATGGAAAGAAGTGTTCCCATATATCGCCAGCCAGGTTTTGGGTGCGTTTGTGGCAAGTGTTTTATTGAAACTTTTGTTTCCTGCTTCTGCTTTATTAGGAACAACATTGCCGGCAGGTAGCGATCTGCAATCTTTTGTATTAGAGATAATACTTACGTTCTTTTTGGTGTTCGTGATATTACGTGTCGCAACAGGTACCAAAGAACAAGGAATGTTTGCAGGACTAGCTATTGGCGGCACTATATTATTAGATGCGATGTTTGGAGGTCCGATATCAGGTGCATCAATGAATCCTGCACGTTCATTGGCTCCTGCAATTGTAAGTGGCCATTTAGAACATTTGTGGATATACCTTACCGCTCCTTTTATCGGTGCATTGATCGCAGCTTCTATTTATGGAGTATTAAAAAAATAAGCATGTCTAAAAAGAAAATTTTATTTGTTTGTATTGAGAATAGCAACCGAAGCCAGATGAGCCAGGCATTTGCAACGATACATGGTGGTTCGACTATTGAAGCATATAGTGCTGGTAGTAAACCAAGTGGTATCGTTAATCCAAAAGCAATTGTCGCAATGAAAGAATTGGGTTACGATCTCAGCAAACATGATAGTAAAAGTCTGGAGGAAGTAAAACAATACGCGCCGTTTGATGTAGTGGTAACAATGGGCTGCGGTGATGCCTGTCCATGGATGCCGGCGAAACAATTTGTTGATTGGCAGATACCCGATCCAAAACATATGGAACCAAAAGAATTCAATGAAGTAAGAGATTTTATTGAAAAGAAAGTAACAGAACTGATCAGCACATTATAATAAAAAAGCCCCTTTTAAACAAGGGGCTTTTTATTTCTATCAGAAAGAAAATTATTTTCTGCTGTTTAGTTTGGATAGCAAACGAAGTATTTCCATATACAACCAAACGATGGTAACCATTAATCCGAATGCACAATACCATTCCATGTATTTAGGAGCGCCGGCTGCAGAACCTTGTTCTACCATATCAAAATCCATAATAAGATTTAATGCAGCAACTACTACGATCACTAATGAAATTCCAATGCTAAGTGGAGAGCTGTCATACATGAAACCAAGGTTTACATGGAACATTCCCATTATCAATGTTATCAGGTAAAACACAGCGATACCTGCTGTTGCAGTAATGATCACTGATTTAAAACGTTCAGTTGCACGAATCACTTTGAACGTGTATAAAAAATACATCGCGATAGCAGTGCCAAAAGTTAATCCTACTGCGTCGATCACGATATTCGGAGCCTGTGCAGCAAATGCATTATTATAAGCAGCTGATATAGCGCCTAAGAAAAGCCCTTCCAATAAACCATATAAAGGAGCCAAATAAGGAGCCCATTCTTTTTTAAAAATGATGATGATCGCGGTGATAAACCCACCGATTACACCGGTCCATATCAATGGAGTAACGTTGCCACCTTCTGAAAATTCTTTCCAGGAATAATAAGCACTTCCCAATAACATCAACAGCATGAAACCAAATTTATTCATGGTCCCTCTCATGGTCATTACCTCGCTGTAATCGGTAACGGCACTATTGTCAAAAACCTTGGAACCTAAGGCTGGATTGCTTGATTTAAATAAAGCCATAATTGTAATTTTTTTAGTACGTAAAATTAAGCAATATCGGGGATATTTTGCCCTGCCGTCTTGCTCCGGGCAGTCAGTATGCTTCAAAATAATCTTTCTTTAACAATCGGCTTTCCTGCGCAATAAATTCTGTAACTTGCACCTCCATTTTAACGACTATGAGTACACAAGAACAGGTATTACAGGATGTGGTGATCAAATTTGCCGGCGATAGCGGCGATGGTATGCAGTTAACCGGCAGCCAATTCACTAACAACACGGCTTTGCTGGGAATCGACCTGGCAACTTTCCCGGATTTTCCGGCAGAAATACGCGCTCCTCAGGGTACTTTACCGGGAGTGAGTGGCTATCAATTACGCTTTAGCAGCGATCATATTTTTACTCCCGGAGATATATGTGATGTGCTGGTGGCGATGAACGCAGCTGCATTGAAAGTAAATTTAAAAGGCCTTAAAAAGGGCGGTATCATTATCGCCAACACAGATGGTTTTGATTCAAAGAACCTTCGTTTGGCGGCTTACCCGGAAGGAGTGAATCCTTTGGAAAATGATAGTTTGGAAGGTTATGAAGTGATCAAGATGGATGTGACCAAGATGACACGTGAAGCATTGAAGGACATCACCATGGGTACAAAAGAAAAAGACCGTGCAAAGAATATGTTTGTATTGGGCTTTTTATATTGGATGTACAACCGTACGATGGATAATACCATTCAATTCTTCAAAGACAAATTCGGTAAAAAACAGGATATCGTTGAGAGTAATATAAAAGCATTGCAGGCCGGTTATTTCTTTGGTGAAACGACCGAAACCTTAAGAACCCGCTACACTGTTGATAAAGCGAAGATGGA
>Ga0210402_10002240_pt1 | contig 19041 bp, 24 predicted proteins | sample IncBWC7MmetaG_FD_161055 | JGI IMG/M metagenome (GOLD analysis project Ga0210402, IMG submission 161055) | Forest soil microbial communities from Barre Woods Harvard Forest LTER site, Petersham, Massachusetts, United States - Inc-BW-C-7-M | ecosystem: Environmental > Terrestrial > Soil >... | reverse complement strand
CGGCTCACCGGGCGGATCGAAAGTCTGATTGCCCAACCCGTCAGAAATAAACACGATTGCATTTTGCAGCCCGCCGTTTGCGTCGGTGACCACATCCTGGCTCAAAACCGGAGCTCGATGCTGTTGGGCGCAAGTTTGGTCCGCCGCCATGTTGACGGTTGTGGACTTTGGCGCTGTGCCTACGAACTTGACCACTCCTCTGAGAGTAGCGGTACGCACAGAGGTGTTGCTTACCGAAGCGGGAGGACCCGCCTTCACAGCCTTCAGGCTGGAAATGCAAAGCATCGCTGTCAGAGCAAGTATAGGAATGAGCCTCTTGGTTGTCTTCGTCGTCTTCGTTGTCATGCAAACCACTTTTCTGCCGCGGGCGCGGGGGGCCTGATTTTCTATTTGTTAATCGTGCTATCAGTGAGGATACGGACGGAGAAAAGTGGAGTTGTCATTCCGCAGTCAATTTCAAGTCACTTTTGTGTTGCGTTTTTGTCACGCACGATTTGCGTGAACTTGACAATTTCTTGGAGACCACAATTTTTGGGGACGACAATTTGTGGAGCGTGCGCTCGCCTTTGGACGGGCGAGACGCGTCTCTACGGAAAATTAGTTGGTGGTTGTGGTGGTCGCGATCGCTTAGGCGGCGTGGCCGCGCCAGTCGGCGATTTCTTTCAGACCTTCTCCGCGGGCATGTTCGAAGAGTCTGACTTTGTGGCGCGTGTGTTCGAATTCGTGGATGTCAGCCCAGACCTCGGCCTGCCACGATGTCTCGTGGGTCGCGGTCGCGCCGCAACTGGCGCAGCGGGTGTGAAAGGTGACGCCTGGCTTCGGAGGAGTCTGGACGTCCTGCAGTTCGAGAAAGACGCAGCGCACTTCTTCGATCTCTTCGCTCGGACCGAGAATATGCTCGTAGCGCAGCAGGTATCCAAAGCCGAGTTTGCGGGCTTCGATTTCCGCTTCTTCGCGGGTGTGGAACGGCCCGTATTCGGCTCGTAGTTGCTCGGTCGAGTCGCACGCCATCCAGAAAATATCTTTGTAAACCATACCTGCCTCAGTCTCGGATTGAACTGGTAAGCGCTGACCTGGTGAGCGCTGGATCGATGTAGCGCTGAATTTGATGAATCAGATCGAACGGGTCCGCATGCATCTAAGCAATTTGATTACCGGAATTGCCGGCGTCGGCACGTTCATCCAAACGGCTGCGTGGGGGAAGCGCTGGTGGACTATTCGTATGAAAACACGTTGCTTACGCCGGCAGTCCCGCGGAACCAACCGCTCGCCGGAACCCATGTGTACAGCGACCGGTGTGCAATATGTTGCCGTCCCCAACGATTGGAGGGAAAGAATTTCGAGATAAAACGCGGGATAAGAAAATACAGCGCTTAAAAATTTTGGTTTCTTATTTGCCAGTGATGGCATTTGGAACTCCACCGGCAAGGGGGGATCGGCCACCTCGGCCGAATTGTGCTATGCGTGGTCGGTTGCCGTGAGTAGTTCGGACACAATCTACTTTCAGGACTTGAGCTATCGCCGCGTCCGCAAAATCAGCGGTGGCATCATCACTACCTTCGCCGGCTCGGGCTGCGGTTGCAACGGCGACGGATTGTAGCCTCTCTATATTGCGTTCGATGATCCAGTGGCCGTCGCGGTCGATTCCAAGGACGCGGTGTAGGTGCTGGACGACTGGGATCATCGCGCATGAAAGATCCAGTGATGGAGGACGCCGGCGGACCGCCCGGCCCCCCCGCTCGGCAGGACGGGCGAGACGCCCGTCGCTCCACCGATGCGCTTGCGGAGGGCTTTTCTTTGCTGCGCTGCCCGAAAATTGATGTGCCTGGTCCACGCTCCACCCTGCCCCCCGGGGGCAACAGCCCATTGCCCACTTGCATATGCCAGTTCGCCCCGCCGTGGCCGACCACCTAAAAGCGCGAGTTCCCGCCGGGTCGACACTCCCAGCTTGTCGAAGGCGGCGCGCAGGTAGTTCTTCACCACCTGCTCGTTGGTGGGCAGTACCCCGACAATCTCTTCGTTGGTCAGACCCTGCCAGACGAGGGTCGCGACGTGAATTTCCTTGGCGGTTAGCCGATCACGGGGTTGCAAGGTTGCGCCTTGCTCCTTAAACGTCGCGGTGGCGAGCTTCTCGCTTCCGGCCTTCTTTCATGCCCGCGCGCAGAAACAAAGTGCGCAGGTGCTGTTTCACCGTCCGCGGGCTGATATTTAAGATGGCTCGCGCGATTTCTTTGTTGCTGCATCCCTGCACGAGCACACGCAACACCTTGCTGGTCACGGGGAGTTATCCTAATTTCGTTAAGGTTAATCATCGGCTTTTCGTCTGCTCCTTCAATTCAGTCTTGGGGTCGCGACCCGCCAAAACAGAAGCAAGCGGTTCGCCAAATGTTCGCTGATCAAGAACGTCATTTAGAACCATACAGTTACACGGCAACCTGCTCTCTTCGTGCGCCTTCTCTTAGATCGTTCTCAGGAATGGCTTCCAGATTGGAATCCCCACTCGGGAACTTCTCCCAAAAGGCCCTCAGTCTTCTTTCTTTTTCAGACTAGCCACACTTGCACTACAATGACCTCAGTCTGGACTGTATTTCTCCCCCAGATGCCATGCCCGCAAACCGTCCCAACCTGGCGCTGGACGAGCAATCCTTTCAGGGACTGCTGTCGGCCGCCTTCACGATTCAGGAGCACAACGACCGGCTGAAGCTGGCTGGACAGACCCCGGCAGAACCGGAAGCCCGCCTCGAACCAGCCAATATTTGCCCGCATTGTGGCGCTCCGAAGCCGGCAGCTCCGAAGGCAGCAGAAGGATCACGCTGTGAGAGCTGCGGCCTCGACGAGTTTCGTCCGGGCGAACGTTTGCAGCACAATTGGGCTTCGATGTGGCTGATGAGCCAGGAGCAGCGCTTATGGCCCGAGCGTTCTCCGGAGATTCGCGAAGGTATAGGGAAACGCGTCCCCCCGCTTGACGCGGAGGGCAAACCCCGAGCTCAGGCAGCGCGCGATTTCGCCGCATCCGGCATTCTCGCTTTGCGAGTTGCAAAGGAGGTTCGGCCGGAACCGATCGCGCAGGAGGAGACTTCGATCATCGAGCAACGGGAACCCGGCAAAGCAGCGGCGGAAGGCCGATGGATCACTGAAGCGACCGACGACTTTCCGCGAGAGGGCTGGACGCGAGAAAATTTGACACAAGAAGAATTACGATCAGAAGGCTCAGATCTAGCCGTCCAACCATTCCAGTTATCCGCCTCCGAGGATTCGTACGCGGCCGATGCGACGACCGATGCCAGCGTCAGCCTCGACGGCAACGCGACGAGCTCCGTGCTTCAGCGCTTTGCGGACTGGCAGGTGAAGCTGCGCTTTCACCGCGCCGACCTGTATCTCGGAGTGGCCATCTTCGTGGCTGCGCTGGCCCTGCTGTGGCCGGCGGCCGCCGCGCCGCGACCGGCAGCGCTCGGCCCTTGGGAAAGGGCGCTCGTGATGCTCGGAATCGCCGAGGTTCCCGCGCCCGTACTCCATTTTCAGGGAGACCCCAGCCTCGCGGTCTGGGTCGATCCGCACACCGCTCTCTACTACTGTCCCGGCGAAGAGCAGTACGGAAAAACGGCCGACGGGCGATTCAGCCCCCAGCGCGAAGCACAGATGGATCGTTTCGAACCCGCCAGCCGCAGCGCCTGCGAGTAACCTTCAAGGCGGACACTCCTGGATTCAGAGGTTGTAATACTCCTTAAGTAATACTCCAAGACCCTACCGCCGGTTTGGAGCGCCCGGTGTAACTCCGCCCGGGGTCGAATAAAGAACCGGCCGCGCAAGCAGGTGACATTCGTCACCAGGGGCTATGTACCGTCGTGCTTTGACCCATTTTCAGCCCACCCCTACGATGAGACTAGCACTCGCACCCTCGCGAACCATAAAGGACATGCGAGTCCCAAATCTATGTTTCATTTGACGACGCAGAAGAGAGGTCGCGGGTTCTCCCTGATCGAATTGTTGATCGTGGTCGCCGTGATCATGATCCTGGCGGCGATTTCCGTGCCGCGTTTGTTGAACACCATCAGCGACATCAATCTGAGATATGCTGCGACAAACATCAGCGGCCTTTTGCAGTCGGCTCGCATGCAATCGGTCCGAAAAAATACCTTTTACACGCTCCTGCCAACCACGTTGTCCACCGGCGGTACTGGATACTATGTTCATTTTCAGAGCGGAACATATGCCGTCGGTGATCCGCTCTTACCCCTCGGCACCCGGATAACTGCCTACACCGGAACGGGCAGCGGCGCACCCAACGAAGCGAGCTTTACCAGCGGCACCAGCAGCAATGGCCTGAGTTTCGCCCCCAACGCGGGGTCGGACAACCCGAGTTTCAACGCGCGCGGACTCCCTTGCATTGGGGTTCCGGCCACGGGTGCCTGCCCGTTTGTCCCCGGTCTGGGCTTCGTTATGTTTCTGTCGAAATCCTCCGCTCTCGGAAATGTCTCCTGGGCTTCGGTCGCCATCACCCCGAGCGGACACATACAGATTTGGACGAGCGACAGCAGTGGCAATTGGGTACAACGGGATTGAGGGACGAAATGTCTAAGTCGCCAAACACTCTAACGTGCAGAATCCGGCGTCGGGCGAGACTCAGTGAGAGCGGCATGTCTCTGCTCGAACTGATAATCGCCATGACCGTGCTCACAGTTGGAATGCTGGGTTCTATGGTCATGATCCTGACTGCCATGGAATCGAACTCGCGGAACAAAACGGATAACCTGGCGACCATTCTGGATCAGGAAGTGATGGAGAAGTTTGCCACGTTGAACAATTATCCGAAAGCGTTATCGGCAACGATTTATGACTGCGCCCTCACGGGCGGAAGCGCGGATTCGCACCTTGTCTCGCTGGGTCAGGGGACCTATGCAGCCGGCGGAAACGGCGCGGTCCTATATACCTCATCCACGGTCCCTGCAGGGTACAACGTGGGAGACATTGACTGGTCTCAGGCGACTCCCACGCTGGCGACTTCGACGACCGCGGGTTACGCCATGCTGTATCGGACGTGCAGCGGAGACAATTATGAAGTCCGCTGGAACATTATGGACGCCAATAATCCTGCGGCTGTAGCACCCGCGGTGAGCCGCATCAGTTTGCTGACGGTCTCGGCGCGGCAAACTGCGGCGAAAGGATCGCCGCTGGGCATGCTCTTTGCGCCCCCCACGACCCTTCGCACTCTGATTGAGAGTTCACAATTTTGACATCGGCCATTGCACATGAGCAGAGCGACATAAAAATGAAGACACCTGGACAAACCGCAATTCGATCGCAAGCGGGCTTCTCATTGCTTGAACTCGTCATCGTGTGCGCAATTCTAACGATCGTGCTGGCGGCCGTTTTCAGTGGGATCGATCTCGTCACCCAACGGAGTCAGGCGGAGCAGACCAAGGTCGATCTGACTCAGGAAGGGCGCGAGTTCGTGGATGAGTTTGAGCGCGATTTGCATCAGGCGGGGTACCCCAACTGCCGCATGGTCACTGCCCCGGGAACTACGAACAACTGTCCGGCAGATTACCTCAATATAGTGGCTGGAGTTGAGGTAGTGGCGCGGAGTTCAGCTGTGGCGGCGGGCCTGGTTTACGTGTCCAATACCCAGATCGTTTTCGAGGGTGACGTGGATGGCAACGGCACGGTCGACAGCGTCCGGTACCAGTTAGCGGACTCCGCGGGCAATTCCCCACCCACCGGAACCTGCCCCTGTACCATCCAACGCAGCCAGAAGCCGAAAGTGGATGGAACCTTACCCCTTGCCCAGATCCCCGCCTGGAGTCAGGAATTGCAGAATGTCGTCAATAGCGGAGTGCCTGGGGTCGATGCGTCCGGGAACCCTTTGCCCTACGGAGGCGGGTTGAACATATCGGGCAACACGGCTTGGGGAGCAACCAATACTTCCTACTACGCTGCCATCAGCAGCTTCAAGGATTTTCCGGTCTTTCAGGCCTATGACCAGTTTGGCAACATCGTCCCCTTGCCCCAGGACATCACCACTGCGTCGGGCTCGGCAATACTGAACTGCGGTGTCACCTCCACAAATTGTGTTAAGTCGATCCGCCTCACTATTAATCTGCTCGCGAACGCAGTCACGGGCGTTGATATGAAGACCCGCGTCCGGCCGGTGACGACATTGGTGGGTACCGCTCGCCTGGTGAATAACTAAGCCTGGTGAACAACCAAGGAGGACTTCTTTCGTATGCGCAAACGCAATCTTCGCAATCGCAGTAATCGCAACAATGAAAGTGGCATCGCGCTGCTCATTGTCCTCATGGCGCTGTTTCTGGTTGCCGCCGTCGGCATGGGCATGATCTACATGTCGAATACCGAAACCACGATCAACACGAACTACAGGGACACGCAGTTGGCCTTCTTTTCGATGCGCGGAGGGCTGGAAGAAATGCGCGACCGGATGCGCACCACCGCCCCAAGCCCAATTACGCTTCCGACGGTGATGCCCAGTACCACTGCGGGTTCCATTGTCTATATCACCAACCCCGGAGCATCGGAGACGGTGACTCCAGCAGCGTTCGGTAGCAGCTACTTCGACGACGAGTTCTGCCATGAAGCGTTCACGACGTCGGGGGTAACATACCGCAGTCCAGGTACACCGTGCGGCTCCGCTGATGCGCCACCCTCGGGCGGCGTGACGACCGTGGCCAGCGTTATGCCTTACACAGGTACGTCTTCTTCCCTGAAGTACAAGTGGGTTCGGATCACGTTGAAGCAGAATGGAACCTTCCCGAACGCTCTAGTCGCCCCAATCGATGCATCCCACCCCGCCGCATCGCAGGTCTGCTGGGACACGATCAACAACAAAGAGACGGTCTTGTACGCGCTCGGGTCCACTTATGTCAACTGTGCTGATGCGCGAGCCCACAACCTCCTGGTGGAACCTGTCTATATCGTTACCTCGCTGGCCATCACCCCGCAGGGGAGCCGGCGCGTCGGTCAGTATGAAACAGCGGCCGTAAGTATCACGCCACCCCCATCGGGTATTGGTTTGGATGGATCCGGCACTAATTTTGGCCCACCCAATTCGAACAACGGTGCTATCAACGGCGTTGACAACGTCCCGGCCGCTCCTGTTGTAACGGGCTGCACCCCCGCGACTGGTGCGTTGGTGCCGGCTATCGGTACTTCGGACATGGCTGATGAGATCAGCACCGCTGCCGCCATTCCCAACGGCCGGATTGGTAACTACCCGGGAGCCGCGCCGACGATGCCGACCGGCGTGGCGCCTACTCCTTCCGTTGTTGACATGGGTTCGGATGCGGGAGGCACGAACCAGTTCAGCAATTGGTCGACCCCGGCGCAACTCAACTCCCTGGTCGCTGCGATCGCGAATGGAGCCGACCAAACCGTCAGCGGCTGCGGCATCGGCGGCGTAGGCGGATCAGGGTGCAGCGGATCCTACGGTACGACTGCCAGCCCGCAGATCACCTATGTAGACGGGGATGTTACCCTCAGCGGCGGCGCGGGCGTCCTGGTCGTGGCCGGGTCGCTTACCATCAGCGGCGGCATGCAATTCAACGGTTTGATCCTGGTCATTGGCCAGGGTATCGTGTTGATAAACGGCGGCGGAAATGGCAACATCTATGGATCGATTTTCGTGGCCCAGACCAACAGTTCGACCTCCCCGTTCACGCAGCTTGCTGCTCTCGGGAATCCCCAATTCACCTGGCACGGCGGCGGCAAAGCTGCCATCAACTACAACAGTTGCTGGGCCAACATCGGAAGCAATCTGCACTACTTTGTGATCGCTTCTCGCGAAGAGATGTACTAAGCCGCACCGGGATCGCCGCCCTGTTCAAGATCGTCGGGTAAGTGTCTTGAATTCCAGAAGGCTGCTGGGCGCAAAGGTGGATGTAGGAACCCCGTGCCGCCGCGTGTGCTATGCCGCGAGCGGACGGCCAGTCCTTCGATAACGCCACAAGATTAACGCCAGGCCGGAACCGATCAGTACCATGGTCGAAGGCTCGGGAACAACTGGCTTCTTATGCCGTTTAGGACGGCAGTGCCCATCAACCATTTGGTCGTTGTTGTGGCAAAGCCCGGAGGGAATCGGCACACCGACCGGCACATACGGGAAGAAGAAGTTGCCAGCGAAAAGCTTGGGCGCAATCGGTTCGCCGCCGGGCAAGTCGGGCGGGGCGAGCATGGGCCGGATGGACAAGGATGGCGCCGCTTCGATCCCCGCTACGGGCTGGTCCAGAATATCTTCGTCCGGCTCTTCATCGGAAACTTCGGGCTTGGCGGTGTCGGAAATCTGGTTGCCGCAACGCGCGCGCGCCGTGATTTTGCCGTCGGTTAACAGCAGTTCGCCGAGGTGCAGACGAATTCTTCTGCGCGTCCAGAACACAGTGTCACGAATGCGATAAGACAGATAGACTTCGCGGGCTTCGGTGACGCGCTCCAGACGGGCGTGCCCATAATCGAAGTGGGCGTAATGCCGGCGAACTACCCAGTCGCGCAACGCCTTATAGCGGAGATCGTCGAGATCCTTCACACCTCCGGGCACCACTGAGTAAGGATAGACGCCAGGGATCCGGGCCAAAAACTTCGTGGCCTTGGAGGACCGCGCGGCTACGAAAGCGAGATCCTTGCGAACGTTTCCTCGCGTCCAAAAAGATTCAGGCAAAACCTGGGAAGCATGCAAGGAGGGGAACGAGAAATAGCGCGCCGCATTCTGCCAGCACGCGCCAACAATCACCGTCCCCACGACCAGAGCGGCCATGTTTCGCTGTATGCGCAAACGACGCCGGTACCAACTCCGCCTCCGTCGCACGGTCTTTCGAGTCGCCGTGTCGTTCAAATCAGCGTCGTTCACAACAGCACTCCTACCCGGCACAGAGCCAGGGACGGCAGAGGGGAGAGCCAACTAGTCGAGAGCATTCCTCCATCCAAACCACGGCTCGGAACCGGTTCGGATACAGGAACTTAGCGTGCGTAACACCACCATCTTAGCAGAGTTGCGCAAGAAAGTTCCCTCCTAAATGATACTTGGAGCGACCTTTCTTCCCAATCCGGCAAATACCCTAGAGGAGTTGGCGGCGAAACTGCAGAGCCCTCGTTCCGAATTCTCAAACCCGGCCAAGATACAGTGACATCGAAGAAGTCCAAATAGCACGGATGGGCAGTGTTCACGCGGGTTGTCCGCTGTTCCCCCTTCACCTGTACCCGAGCGACACGACGCGAGAACGCCCGACACGGGCAGGGATTGAGCGGTTGCGACACAACTCATGACACAACTCTTCCCGCTGTGCCGCGTCGATTGCCTCGGGGCAAGCCACCGGTCACGCAATGCGAGCTGAGATCCAAAGGGCCGAGTTCGCCATGTTTCAGTTCACTTGAGCAGCACCCAGGCTTCGATCCCGAGGGCTTCCTGCTCTGTATGTCCGATGCATCTATCTATCCCAGTTCCGTCACGGGCAAAGCGCGGAGTCCGTCAGCGATTGGAAAACTGTTCGGTGTGCGGCAAATGATCGCGCTGCTGGCAATCCGCGACTTTCCCACCACGTTGCGCACGAAATCGAGGTTCACTGCGTCGCTGGCGGCTGGCAGTTCGGTCCATTTCGGCTCGAACAATTCCAGACGTCCACCGATGTCAACCACGAAGTCCACTTCGCGCGTGCGGTCACGCCAGAAGAACAGGCTACCCATGCGTCCGGCGCGGCGCTCACGCTCTCGCAATTGGGCAAAGATGAACGTTTCCCAGATGGCGGCTGCCCCCGGCGCTTCACGGAGAGCTCCCTTGGAGCGGATGTTCAGCAGCGCACAGAGCAGGCCGGTTGCTTACTCGTCAGAGCTTCCTCGCCAATGGTTGGCAGACTCTCGCGGCTTTCACCGACGGGGATTGTCTCCACCATTTCAAATGAGACATTTTGCCCCTTCAGCTTCCAAGGCATTTCGAGCTTGATTCTATGCGCCACATCGCCTCCACCGTTTGTTAGTACAAATTGCCGGAAGTGTCAGGATTACCACTGTGGTTTGAAGACACGAAGCTAAATCGGTACTTAGTGTAAACAGTTAGTACTTTATCGCAGGTCCCGCCAGGCAAGAATGCGGCGGGCAGATTGAAGTCAGTGGCGGGACTTGCGATAAAGTCTGTTGAACGAAGTCGCTGGCGTTTGCGACGGACGCGGTGGTCTCTGGGTTTTCGATTGTACACTACTCATGCCAAAAGGGTTGAGCGATCGGGGCCCAAATGGAACACCGCGAAATTCCTTCAACCGCGACCGGCATGACCCCCTCATCTTATTACTCGTGAGAGGAAGATGGATACAAAAATCTTCACTCTTCTCCAGTCCGTCGCTAGGACAACACGCGTAGCGTCCGTCGCGCCAGCGACTTCGTTCAACGCCCGTTCACATCAACTGTGGGGATTCCGCGGCACGGGTACGGACCGCCGTTCAGTGTGAACGCATGATCTAGTCGGCCATATCCCTCCGCAGATCTCCCCATAGATTGTCTGGCATTTCAAGGAATAACTTGACGATCTGAGGATCGAACTGGCGACCGGACCAGAGTTCGATTTCCCTGCGGGCGGCCTCAACTGTTTGCGCGGGGCGATAAGGGCGGTCAGAAATAATCGCGTCCAAGGTGTTCGCTACCGCCACGAGCCTTGCCCCAAGCGGTATTTCGTCGCCCTTCAGTCCACGGGGATAGCCAAGTCCGTCGTAGCGCTCGTGGTGGGAGTACACGATTTCGGCACCCTCCGTCAGAAAGGGAATACGGGAGATGATCTTGTAGCCTCGGTAGCAGTGCTCGCGCATGATGGCCATCTCGTCGTCCGTGAGCTTGCCGGGCTTAAGCAGGATGGCATCGGGGATGGCCATCTTGCCGATGTCGTGCAGGAAAGCTCCGCGGGCGATCACGTTGATCTCTTCCTTCGGCAGGCCCATTTTGCGCGCAATGGCGACGGTGTACGTGGTAACGCGTCTGGAGTGGCCCTCGGTCGCGGCGGTCTTGAGGTCGAACGCCTCGCCCAATGCTTCGAGCGTGATGTCATAGGACTTCTCAAGGTTCGAGAGTGCCGTTTTCCATTGCTGGGTGCGGGCGTCAACGAGCGCCTTGAGATTCTGCTGCTGCATGTGAGCGTCAGCCCACCATTTAAGATTCTCCTGATGGGATCGGAGCGCCAACTTTTCGCGGCGGTACAAGTCCAACTTGACCACGAGGAACGCTACCACAAGGATGACATCGAAGCTAAGTAACCAGAACACCCGACCCTCCCGTGGCTGGAGTCTCAAACTGGAGTCTCAAACTGACTGCGAATCCCAACTCAAAACCCCAGACTGAGGGGCGAACAGACGGCGCACACGTGTGACATCGCCTGGTTACATCAACTATCCCGTTTTCTGGGCTGTGAGTGCGTGCGTCCGTTGGTAGCAGTCGCGGCCCTCTTTAGTAGCCCAAGGAATATCTATGTCGCCCCAAACCGCATGGAAATCCACTGGGCAGGATCCAATGTCGGGGCCAGTAAGCTTAAAAAGCCACACTTCAACATTTTCTCTTGTGAACTTCCCAATCATGCACGTGTCCCAAAAGGTCAGGTCGATGCTCCACGCCGCCACGCTCCCTACGATTTCAATGTAGCCTTTGCTCATGTTATTGGCCACTTTTGCTGGTGGTACCCTACGATTTGGACTGCCTGAATTTCACGTCGGGAGCGCAGCACGCCATCATTCTATAGCGGCAGTCAATTGAAGTAACATCGCGATAACTACCTCTGTTCTCCTAGACAGGGTTTCTCGCCCCCGATGCTCCGACAGCCTGCCTGTTGGCCGCTCGACGGATCGGTGGGACAATTGGTCGGCACTACTCCAAAGCCAAGACGGGAGAGAGACCTTGAGCACGATAGCAACTCCCCAGCCCGAACGCATTCTCGTAGAGGACGACGAAGAAACCATTCGCGAGATTATGACCGACATGCTCACTTCTGTGGGATACGAATGCAGAATGGTAGAAACACCAGCAGCGGTCTTCGACGCGCTCAAGTCGGGAGAACCCTTTGATCTAGTTTGCTGCGGTATTACAGAATGGCCTGACGAAGATTTCGAGCGCATGGTCAAAACATTCCCGAAGGTGCCTGTCGTGGTTTCTTCAGGAACACTCGACATCTTCTTCACGCTGAAGGTTCTCCACATGGGGGCTTACGATTTTGTGCTGAGACCCTTCGAGCGCGAGCAATTGATCTTTGCCGTTAGGCGTGCCTTGGATTATCGCCGTTTGAAACTGGAGAACCTCTTCTTGCGAGACAAGTTGGGAGTGGGGAGTGGCATTGAGATAGCTCGGAACCTGCTGAAGTTAAACTGATCAGACCACCGCGAACGACTTCATTGATTTGATTCGGGAGATTGCGGCGGGAGGTTGTCTGGTTGAGGTCCACGTCGGGAGTAGCCTTCCCAAATGCCCCGAACGATGAGGTAGGCGGCAATCAGGTCGCATAGGACCACGGATGTGGCTTCGGCTGGGGTTGACGGCATGTGAATGGGGAGCGGGCCTTCAGGAACAAGATGATAGATAAACCCCACCTGTATGTAGAGAATCAATGCGCCGACAATTACTTTTCCCCACCCGAACCTAGTGGAGCCGACCGTGTTCGGATTGACCATTCGCAATCCAGAGTAAAAGAGATACGCAGCAAAACAGGCATTAAGGATTAAAAAACCTAGCGTGTAGAGCATTGGTAAGAGTCCCGCTTGCCAGATGCCAGCATTTTGGCCAAATCCCAGGCGACGAAGAATCAAGAGCGAAAGCCCAACGCTCGCCAGAACCATTACAGCGCCGAAGACTTGTTTGGCTCGATGCTTGAAACCCATGTGAACACCTCTTCTTCTGAGCGTAGGGCCGTTGATTATAACTGAAGCGATGCCCTTCGACGGGGAGGGGCAACGGAAGATCATGCGGGACGTTCAGTTGCTTAGCCCAAACCAACCTGAATTGTGTGCTATGGCACCTAGGAAGGTTGGTGTATCATCCACCTGTCGACAAGCAGGTGGGTTATGAAAAGAAGTACTCCATACCTTTTTGCATTGATTGCTAGCCTGAGCTTTGCAACCACCCGTTTTGCCGTCGCCGGAACCATAATCCACGTCCCTGCTGACCAGCCGACCATTCAGGCAGGGATTAACGCGGCAAGCAATGGAGACACGGTGCTCGTGGCTCCGGGTACGTACAAGGAGAACGTCAACTTCAAAGGCAAGGCCATCACGGTCAAGAGTTCGGGGCGCGCGAGTACCACGATTGTTGATGGGGGAGGAATTGGCCCCGTCGTGACATTTGACTCAAACGAAACATTGACTTCCGTGCTGAGTGGATTCACTCTACAAAACGGCGATGTAAGTAACACTTATCCCTTCGAGGGCGGCGGTATTGCGATTGAAGCGGCGTCACCAACGATTAGCGGCAACATCATTCAAGACAATAAAGGAAGCAATGGCGGCGGGGGTATCGGGTTAGGTTTTGCATCACCGCTCATTAAAAGTAACATCATCCGCAACAACACCCAATCTTCGCAGGTATCTGGAGGAATCGGCGGCGGCGGAATCAGCGTGAGGGGCGCGAGCACCGCACAAATTGTCCGAAATACGATTCAGAACAACACGTGGCCGACTGCCTTTGGTGGCGGCATTTCGTTATTCGGAGCCGGATCGGTTCTCATAGAAAACAATCTTTTTATTGGCAACACCTGTTACGACTCAGGCAATGCAATTGCGATGGCTAACGATGTGTCAGGAACAGTCATCGTCCAAAATGTGTTCACCGGGAATAACTCTACAAACGGTTCGTCCTTGTTCTGGTGGAACTCACCAGCCGCCTTGGTGGACAACACGATCACCGACGGGCCGACGTCAACCCCAAGTTTTAGCCTCATAGCAGCCACGGGATTGAGTTCGTCAACGGTCGTGGCAAATAACATCATAACTGCCACAAACGTGGGTACGATAGCTTTCGATTGTGTCTCGGGAGACATTTCGAATCCGCTGAATTTCTACAATAACGATGTCTTCAGCAAGCAGGGCGCGGCTTACGGCGGTTTATGTACCAACCAAACAGGTTCGAACGGAAACATTTCAGCGAATCCAACATTGGTCAGCAAAAACAATTTGCGCCTGAAAGGCGGTTCTCCGGCGATAGATGCTGCTAACAACTCCGCGCCAAATCTGCCCACCACGGATTACGCAGGCAATCCCCGCATCATCAACGGAAATGGCGGTTCGACTGCTATCGTAGACATGGGGGCATACGAATTTGTTCCGGTTGTCCTATCGCCAAAGAGCCTCCCGTTTGGTTCACAAACGGTCGGGAGCACCACAAGCAAAACAGTAAAACTGGCAAACGCTCAGAATAGAGTTCTGAACATCTCCTCTCTCTCAGTCCCGACGGGCTATTCTGTGAGTGGTTGTGGAAGCAGTGTTGCAGCGTTCAAGAATTGCAATTTGACCGTGACATTCCATCCGTTGACGAGCGGGACATTCAATGGAACGCTGAGTGTCACAGACGATGCTGGAAACAGTCCGCAGACCGTCAGTCTTTCTGGTAGTGCTCCGTAACGCGACCCAGTTCACTCGAAGGGGAATGGACTGCGGCAGGTCGCCTTTCTGGGTCATCGGTAGGTCTGTCACCCACTTTAAGGACGATACGACACGTCGGTCGAGTCGTGCCTGCAACATCGAAATCGCGCAGTACAGTGGTGACGAAACCAGGCTGATTGACCCAGACAGCATACCTACCTGTCCGCAATACCTGAGTCACGACGCCGTCCAGCCCTGTGTGTGAAATGGTCGTGCCGGACTGCCCTTTAAACACCACTTCCGCACGTGGGATGACGGCCCCCATTTCGTCGACCACGGTGCATTTGACCTCTGGCAATGGTTCTTGAGAATAGCTACCGAGACTCATCCCGAGAGCAACAGCCACTATGGCCACAAGGCGCAGAAGCGAGCCCTCGCGCGTGAGGCACGGCTGACAAGTGACTCCTTGAACAAATGCACCCTCGTGAGGATTCATGCCAGCACTGTACACCGATTGCGGACCACCCGGTGTGGCCAACTGTTTAAATCAGGCGATTACACTCATAATGCATTGAGAATTTCAGGCACGGCTCCGCGTGCCCGCCGTGTACCTCCGTTGCGCGTTTCAGGCCAATGCGAGGAAGTCGTGAGGCAACCCCCGGCGAGCCTGTTTGAATTTTTGTGTGACAGAGTGTGACAAGATTGGCTGACGGAGTGTTTGCAAGTTGTTGAAAATATGGTGGAGCTAGTCGGGATCGAACCGACGACCTCATCGTTGCGAACGATGCGCTCTCCCAGCTGAGCTATAGCCCCATACGGAGGGAAGTTAGTGTTTTTGATTTTACCAGCCGTCGCTCGATTTCACCTATTACAGGTCGTTTTGTAAGCGTGACCGCCGCGCCCGGTTGAATCACTCTACGCGTTAGATCATCTAAACGTCTGGCGCTCAAAACATGAGCGCTCAAACATCGGGCGCTCAAGCGGTGAGCGCCTGAAATCGAGGTCTATAATTTACCTGTGAGTTCTTTAAAGGTAAGACAAGTTGCATCCGCGGACTTCCCTACGCGCTGGGGGCATTTCCTGATCCACGGGTTTGCGACCAGGGCGTCTGCATCGGGCAACGGTGCCAAGACCGAAGAGGCCGTGGCGCTGGTGATGGGCGAAGTGCACTCGGGGTCGCCGCTGGTGCGGATTCACTCTCAGTGTCTGACCGGCGACGTATTTGGCTCGCTGCGCTGCGATTGCCGCCAGCAACTTGAAATGGCGCTCTCGATGATCGCCCATGAGGGGGCGGGCGTCCTTATCTATGAACAGCAGGAAGGACGCGGCATTGGCCTGATGGCGAAACTGCAGGCCTACGCGCTCCAGGACAGCGGATTTGACACGGTAGAAGCCAATGAGCGCCTTGGTTTCAAAGCCGACCAGCGCGAGTTCCTCATGCCGGTTGAGATCCTGAAGGCGTTGGACATTCGGCGAGTCCGCCTGCTGTCGAACAATCCCGATAAAGTCGCCGCGCTGGAACGCGCCGGCATTCGAGTGACGGAACGCGTGCCCTGCGAAGTCGCGGCCACGGAACATACGGAAGAGTATTTGAAGACGAAGCAGGAAAAACTGGGGCATTTGTTCACCAGTCGCCGGGGCCAGCATTAAGGGTTCAGCACTAAACCGATCGCAGCAACCGCCTTAGTCCAGCCCGGTTCTTCACCGGCAGCCCGCGGAGCGCGGCTCGCGCCAGTGCAACGTAAACCTCGCGCGGACCGGGATGCTTGTTCAGCGCCGCCAGGTGCTTCCCCACTGTGCCCGCGTCTCCACGAATCAGCGGTCCGCTAAAAGACTGTGCCGGACCGAGGCGCGAGTAATTCGCCAGAGTCTGCCGGATGATGGGGAGGCTCTTGCGACGAGCGTCCTCGCGCGGAAAGCCGGCGGCGCGAGCCGCTTCTTCGAGCGTCACCAGAAACGCCAGCAACAACGGCGATGTCAGAGTGGCCCATGCGTGGTACGCCGCTTTGCGCGCGGCGGGCAATAAAAAACTCTCGCCTTCCAACTTGCGGATGATCTGCCGTGCAACTTGCGTCGCCGCGTGATCGCCTTCCATGGCAAAAGGCACACCCGTTAAAGAAGGATGTGTTCCCGCAACGAATGTCATCAGCGGATGGACCGACGCGACCGCGATGCCTGCCTTACGCAAAGGCTCGAGTTCGCGGCTGAGTAAGGCTCCGCTGGAGTGGAAAGCGAAACGAACTTTACTCGAAGCTTTGCTCTGAACTTTGCTCTGAACTCGATTCTTCCTGTGAGCAGCCTCGCGAGTAGACAGATGAACAGCCAGCGCTGATGCCGAGCCACGAATCTCGCGGTCGGGAACGCAGAACCACAGCAACGTGGTGTCCAGCGCCGCGGAGCGAGTGGTGACTGTCCGCGCGCCCACCCTCGCGGCGAGCGCGCGTGCATGTCTTCGCGACCGGGGCGTATCGCGCGCGATGATCTCGGTAATTGTGAAACCGGCGTCGTTCAGCGCCGCGGCTAGAAAAGTCGCCAGGCTCCCGGCTCCGACGATGGCAATGCTGGGCTTTCTCGTCATTGTTGTTATTGTTCTTCCGGCAATCGGTTTTCGGTTCAACGGCGCAGCATACCTTATATTGTTGTCATGGCGAAATCGAAACGAACGAAGTCAGCAGCAACGAAGTCAGCGCAAGCCCGCGTTCTATCTTCCCGCATTCGTTACCAGGGCCCGGTGTTCAGCGTCACGACCGATGAGGTGGAAGAGCCTGGAGGCGTGCGCGCTCGCCGTGACGTCATACGACATTCTGGCTCCATTGTTGTTCTGGCGGTTGACGACCCGGTGAAATCCGCCCGCAGAGCTGAGCCACACATCCTGTTCGAGCGCCAGTATCGCCACGCCGCGCAGTCGATGATGTGGGAGCTGCCCGCAGGACGCATCGACGATGGCGAAACGGCGCTCACCGCCGCCAAGCGCGAGTTACTCGAGGAGACTGGCTACAGCGCTCAGCACTGGAAGAGAACCCTGCATTTCTATGTAAGCCCCGGTTTTCTCGACGAAACGATGACCATCTATCTGGCTCGCGGCCTCCGGGCCGGCAAGGCCCAGCCCGAGCCGGATGAGAAAATCACAACCAGATTCTTCACTTTATCGGAGGCGAAGCGGATGGCGCTCAATGGGCGCATTCGCGATGCCAAAACCATCTGCGGCATCTTGTGGCTCGCCCAGATGCCGCGACCAGCGCGCTAGAGAGCCACGCGGGTCAGAATTCCTCACTGCCAGGACCTGGCCATGACCCCGGGCTATGCATTGCACAGTCTTGACAGTCCTGCCAGTCAGCAGCACAATGCCTACACATTTTTTGCGGGCCCCTGGAATCGCGCCTTTTTAGGGGGAAATCCGCAAAAAAAGAGGGGGGCGCACGTGGAACGTCTGAAAGGCACCGTCAAATGGTTCAACAATGCCAAAGGATACGGCTTCCTCGGTCGCGACGATGGACCGGATGTATTCATTCACTACAGCTCAATCACCACCGAAGGCTACAAGAGCCTGCAGGAGGGCGATAAGGTGGAGTTTGAGATTGTGCAGGGACAGAAAGGGCCGCAAGCGGCCAATGTCACGAAAGTCCCCTGAGCGGAGACCCCTTTTGTCGACCGGTTTTCCCGGACCGAGTGTGCGCCAGGACGCCCACGCTAGTGCCGCGACCGCGTGATTGTTACTGCTGTCGACCCAAGATTGCTGGTGGAGAGCCGGGCGAGACGCCCGTTCCTCCATCGCAAGAACTCACCGTGCGGCCGTGGTATTAGTTGTGTTCTCGGGCGCCCTCAACCCCCTGCTGTGCCGCTTTCTTCAGCGTTACAATCGTTCTCTCAGATCTACAACTCCGAATGGACAACAAAGCCATCGCCGGACTTCTCTACGAGACTGCCGATCTGCTGGAGATTGATGGGCAGGACTCGTTTCGCGTGCGGTCCTATCGCAATGCGGCGGAGGCGATTGAGGCGCTGCCGCAACAGATCGCCGACCTTATCCAGGAGCCGAAGAAGCTTCTCGAAATTCAGGGCATTGGCAAAGGCATGCAGGCAAATCTGCTCCAGCTTTTCAAAGAGGGGCGCATCGAAGCGCACACCGAGCTCCTGAAAAAATACCGTCCGTCGATGCTCGAACTGCTCAAGATTCAGGGTCTCGGGCCGAAAACGATTGCCTTGATCTGGAGCGCCCATCAGGTGAGCGACCTGGAGGGCGTGGAGAAGTTGGCTCGCGAAGGCAAGATCCGCGAACTGCCGCGCATGGGCGAGAAGCACGAACTGAAGCTGCTCAAGGCGATTGAAGATTACCGCCGCATTGCTGGGCGATTCCTGCTCGATACCGCCGAACAGCTGGCCGAAAAACTCGTAGAACATTTGTTGGCAACACCCGGCATCGAAAAAGTTACGCCTGCCGGATCGCTGCGCCGCGGACGTGAAACTGTCGGCGACCTCGACATCCTCGTCACCGGCA
>Ga0210402_10002239_pt1 | contig 19041 bp, 15 predicted proteins | sample IncBWC7MmetaG_FD_161055 | JGI IMG/M metagenome (GOLD analysis project Ga0210402, IMG submission 161055) | Forest soil microbial communities from Barre Woods Harvard Forest LTER site, Petersham, Massachusetts, United States - Inc-BW-C-7-M | ecosystem: Environmental > Terrestrial > Soil >... | reverse complement strand
CCAAACTAATCGTCCGCGCCGGCCCCCAAACCTTCGAAGCCAAGAAAATTTCCTAGCTTGCAGTTATCGAAATGTGTAGGGCGCCAAAGCAGAGTCTTGAAGCAACTGCGGCAACACCGGGACTGTAAAATCCGACGAAATGGTAGTATAGATGGTGACCGTAAGAGTCAGGACGGTCGTCAATGGTGTCCTCGCAATGAGCGTCCGGTACAACAAACTTTACGAAGTACCCGCCTACGGTCTGCCCGAAGTGGCCGTGTACCTCAAGGTCCCATCCACCACTCTTCGCTACTGGCTCACCGGTTTCAGCAAGCGCCCTCCAATCATTGAACCCGTGGAGCTGAATCCCATTCGTCTTTCGTTCTTGAATCTGTTGGAGTGTCACGCTCTCGCCGGAATGCGGAAAATTTACAATCTTAAGTTGCCCAAGGTCCGCGCCGCCCTGCGAAAAGTAACCGAGAAATTTCACAGCCCTCATCCGCTCGTCAACGAAGTCTTTCTCACGGACCGTGAAGATCTATTCATCGAACGGCTGGGGCAGATCATCAATGTCTCGCAGCGCCATGATCAATTGAGCTTGGAGTTTTACAGGATGCATCTGGAAAGAGTGGTAGTTGATCCAAAAGGTCTCTTCCATTTCTTCCCCTTTGTCGTCGCACCTAGCTCTTCCGAACCAAAGACCATCGAAATCAATCCCATGGTCGGATTTGGTAAGCCGGTAATTACAGGAACAGGTATTTCGACTGCTATAATCGCGTCGCGCTTTAACGCGCGCGATTCTGTCAGCAGTCTGGCCGAAGAATATGGCTGCACGACGCAGCAAATCGAAGAAGCTCTCCGCTGGGAGCGCGCTATCCCCCTCCCCATCGCCGCCTGACGACTTCGTCCTCTATCTCGACGAAAATCTCTGCAACTCTCGCGCAATCCTCGACACCCTAAGCAAACTCGGCGTCCGCTTTGAGCGCCACCTCGATCACTTCGAACGAGGAATTTCGGACGAAACTTGGTTGCCTCTAGTAGGCTCAAAGCGCTGGGTCTTGCTGACCGCGGACAAACGCATCCGTTACAACTTCCTCGAAAAACACGCTCTCGAAGAACACGCCGTCCGCGAGTTTGTCTTCACTTCCGGCAACATGTCCGGCCAGGACATGGCCGCGGCGCTCGAACTCGCCATCCCCAAAATGCGCCGCCTCTGCCACAAACTCAAACCACCCTTCGTCGCCTCCATCACTCGCCTCGGCGAAGTCCACCTCCGCTGGCCGAAAAGTTAGCCCTCGTTCGATTCGTCTTGCATCCATTCTGAGCCTGTCTGCAGTCAATTGACGGCGCGCGTCCGTGCGACTAACATCTCCCCGGAATTTGGCGAGGACAGCATTAATGCGATCGTTCTTTCCACTAATTGTGCCTTTCGGGTTTTTGTTAGTCACTTGTGTCGCCAACACCGAGCCGACGCTCTCCCGACAGGCCGCCCCTGCTGCAACTCCTCTGTCGGCTGCCGCCACGGATACAGCTGCGCCAACGACTCTTAGATTTCTCGCCGTGGACCACGATGGCAATCCCGTCACCGACTTGCGCGCGGAAGAACTCTCTGTTCAGGTCGGGAAGCAGTCACGGAAAATCGTTTCTCTCTCGCCTGCGAGCACAGATCCCCGGACTATCGGCGTTTTCTTCGACATTAGCGGCAGCCGCCGCGCGGACAGACTAATCCCCGTAGAGGTGCAGGCAACCGCGAAATTCCTTGCGTCTATTTGGCAACGGGATGACGTCGGCTTTGTTATTGCCTTCGGGGAAATCCCCGTCACTCTTGCGAAACCGACCAACGACTTACAACAGATTGAATCAGCGCTGCAGAAGATTCCTGAGGCCACCTATCGCGGTTCAACTGCTCTTTATGACTCGCTTTGCGCCGTCGGCATCACTGGATCGCAGACAGGACGCGGCGAGAAGCTGTTCATCGTGGTTGGCGACTTCGAGGATAATTCCAGCCACAAGTCAGAGCAGAAAATGATAGAAACAATTCGGCAGGAAGGAGTTCGCATCTTTCCCCTTCTCCGATTAGAAGACAATGAACGGCGCGTGAGCAACGTTCGCCGCTTAACAAAAATAGCCAAGGATATCGCTGGAGAATCCGGAGGGGACGTTCTCACTGTTTCCACAGAAAAAGACCTCGACAACGTCTTCCGTCGGCTAACGAATGAGTTACGGGGGGCGTACCGGCTGACCTATGAGCCATCGCCGCATGACAGCAAACCAAAAGAGCGACGGGTACAGACTACAAGGCGCAACGCCGTAATCTTGTTCCAGAAAGACTAAGAGGCAAAACCCTTAGGGCGGGTGGGACAGCCTTAGCGCAATACAACGATTTTGAGTCTGTCTTTTCCTGGGGTGGCCCACCTTTCGCGTTTGGCTTTTGAAAAGGTGGGTCTTCCTCAACTGTGAGCCCCGGACTGTCAGCTAACACAGCCACCAAACGCTGCTCTACTCACAACCCACCACCCCTACTCACTTCCCGTAACCGTCTCACCAAACTACAAATTCCCCGCCAACTCCTTCTATCCCCTCAACTTCCGCGCGTCTCATTCGAACGATACCACTCCGTACTATAGCTTGACAGTAATCTGGAACCGTGCTATCATTCCTTGTGTTTGTCAGCCAAAATCCGCCCCTGGCCGCTTCGGTCTTCATCTCCCGCCCCGTAAGTCCTTTCGTTGCCACTCTTACAGAACTCCCGCAACCAATTGAAAACGCAGCAACTTTAAGTTCTGTATTTGCCACTCTTACGAGCCGCGTCAAGCATAAGTCTTGTATTTGCCACTCTTACAAAAAAACACCCGGGTGGGGGTTACCTGCTTCAATCCAAACCGGACTAACTCAGATTGTCAGGCTATTCCTGCGGGTTTGCCCGTTCGCCTCGTTCAGCTACAATGCTCGTCCGTTTACTCGCGAGGTGAACTGGTGAGTGGTCTGCCCAAAATTCCTGGAGCTTGGTGTGTTTCTGGTAGGGGCGCGACATGTCGTGCCCTCTTCTCCGCTCTCGTCACTCTGCTCATCGCCACTCTTTGTTCCGTTCCAACTGCCCACGCCCAGGAGCGCCGCGAGCGCGAACCCAACAGCGTCTACGCCGCCCGCCGCGCCAGACTGGCCGCACAGGTTGACGCTCCGATCGTCCTCTGGGGTTTTACCGGACGCGAGGAATTCTCGCAAAATTACATCTTCGAGCAGGAAGACAACTTCTATTACCTCACTGGCCACAATGAAGAAGGCGCCGGTCTGATTATTCTTGCGTCCCCGAAAAATCCTTCAAACGGTTCAAGCGCTGCATCCTCGGACGGTCCCCAGGAAATGCTTTTCCTGCCGCCGAAGAATCCCAACAAGGAAAAATGGAACGGCCCGCGCTTGTCGCCCACGGATGCCGGTATCCAGGCGCGCATCGGTTTCGGTTCGGTGCTGCCCTTCCCCGAAATGCGCGCCACTCTCGAAAAGCTCGCGAACCTCTATCCCACCATCTACACCATTCTCCCCTACGAAAAAGAGAACGGCGGCTACCCGCACGAAAAGTCTGTTGTGGACTGGATTCAGCTGGCCGCGCCGCAAGCCAAATTAAAAGACGTGCGGCAGACCATCGGCGCGCTGCGGGAAATCAAATCGCCGGGCGAAATTGCCTTCCTCACGCAAGCCATTGAACTCTCGCTCGATGCGCACCTCGCGGCCATGCGCATGATGCGCCCTGGCCTGCACGAGTATCAAATCGCGGCTAAAATGGTGGAAGTTCATGCCATGGGCGGCTCGGAAGCGGAAGGCTACGCCCCCATCATCGGCGCCGGCCCGAACTCCACCGCGCTGCACTACGATAAGCTCTCTCGCAAAATCGAAAATGGCGACATCGTCGTTCTCGATGTTGGCGCGCAATACTCCGGCTACTCCGCCGACATCACGCGCACGCTTCCCGCCAACGGCAAATTCACGCCGCGCCAGCGCGAAATCTATGAAATTGTTCTCGGCGCGCAGAACGCCGCTCTCTCCGCCATCAAGCCCGGCATGGACCTTTGCCAAAAGGGTTCAAAGAGTGTCTTTAAAATTGCCTACAATTACATCAATTCGCACGGCAAGGATCTCCACGGCAAATCGCTGGGCCAGTATTTTATTCACGGCCTCGGACACAATATCGGTCTAGATGTTCACGATCCCGGCGAGTATTGCAAACCGCTCGAGCCCGGCATGGTCGTCACAGTCGAACCCGGCATTTACATTCCTGAGGAAAATCTCGGCGTGCGCATCGAGGACGACATCCTAATCACCGAAACGGGCTACAAGTTCCTAAGCCAGCGCCTCCCTCGCAATCCCGATGAAATCGAAAAAATCATGGCCGAGGCCGCCGCCCAGCGCTCCAAAGAACCCCAGAAGGGCAACGATTAAGGGGAACCGAGCTAACGATTATGTGCGTCGGCGTCCAAACCCACGGCAAACTTCTTGCGGTTTCACTTCTTTCAGCGGAGAATAAATTCTATGAAGCGCAAAGAAAAACCTCTAACGATGGACGAAGCCGTCGAGAAGCTCGCGGCACTCCTCGAGCCTGTATGGTCGAAATTCTCTCCGGAAGAAAAAGCCGAAAGACTGCGGAAGACCAAGCAGTTCATTTCCTCCGTGAAGAGGAAAGAGCGCGCCAAGTCTTCAAAATCTCCTCGAGTTCGGCCGGGTCGTCGCCCCGCCCTAGCAGGCCGATAGCGGCGATCACGTCAGTTTCTCTCGTAAACCCGAGGATCATTCGCATCCTTTCCAATCGCTCCCGTTGCAACTTCCGCGCTTCAGCACTGGCCGGACGCTTGCCTCGCCGAGACTCCTCCGCCATCACATCCCGGATGTCGTCGTCTTTTGTTCCGTTCGTCATGTTCAAAGCTCGGAACGATAACGGCTTCTTACTTACAATTCAACTATCTTCACTGATTAATAGAGGACTGCGATTGACCGCTGCGAAGGCCACCCTTTATACTGTTCATTCGCGCTGGGCGCGTAATTCCGCCCAGCGTGCCTCGAGTCATTCCGCGTGCACCGCATCGCAGAGCGGGCTGCCTGCAGGAATTTCCGAAATCAGCAAATCTTCCAGGGAGATGTCGGCCGTCCTGCGGTCGCAAAAATAATGAGCAGCGTTAAAGCCACACAACTCCGCCCCGGCATGGTCATCCAGCATGAAGGCCAGCTTTTCACTGTTTTCAGCGTCGATCACCGCACGCCCGGCAACAAGCGCGGCTCTATGCAGACGCGCATGAAGAATCTCCGCAGCGGCACCATGATCGATTACCGGTTCCGCGCCGAAGAATTCGTCGAGCGTGCGATTCTCGACGAAGTCGAGTTTGAATACCTCTACAATGAGGGCGACGAATACCACTTCATGAACACGCAAACCTACGAACAGATGCAGATGACGCGCGAAGAACTCGGCGAGACCGTCTACTATCTCATCCCCAACACGACCGTTAAGATCGAATTCTTCGAGGAAAAACCGATCGGCGTCGACTTGCCGGACACCATGGAATTAAAAGTTCTCGATACCGAACCGACGCTGCAGAAGGCCACGGCCAGCGCGGTGATGAAGCCGGCAACGCTCGAAACGGGCCTGGTGATTCAAGTGCCGCCGTTCGTCAATTCCGGCGATAGGGTAAAAGTGGATACGACGGAAGCGCGCTACGTTCAGCGCGTTGAATGACGTAACGTAACGTCTAGCGTTCTGAACTTCCGTCAGCGAATTTCGATTTTCGCGTTTCGAGTTTCGATTTGATTTTCCGCCTCCGCAGCTAATTTCCGCGCGAGCGAAAATTAGAAGAGGCGAAAGAGCCCCGGGCAACCGGGGCTCTTCGTTCTTTGAAAAAAGATCCCGCGCTCTGTTTCCTGCGCATCGCTTCTCAGGCTGCTGGCCGCAAATTTCGAGTCTTGTTGCTTATGCTTTGTTGGCGGCGGATTTTTCGCCGGCCGGATGCGCGCCGAACACGCGGTCGAAAATCGCGTCGACGTAGCGAAGCTGCCGCTGCAAATCAAAGGTGTGCGCTAGCGCTTTCGCATCGAGAAACTTCGTGATGCGAGCATCCGTGGCCACGCGCTCCTGAAAATTCGTATCCGTTTCCCATGCGGCCATGGCATTTTCCTGCACGGCTTTATACGCGTCGTCGCGCGGCATGCCTTTTTCCACCAGGTCTTGCAGCAGTTGTCCGGAGTACACCAGGCCATGCGTGGATTCAAGATTGCGCAGCATGTGATCCGGGAAAACGCGCATCTCGCCGATGATCGTCGTCATCTTCGCCAGCATATAGTCCACGAGAATCGTCGAGTCCGGCAAGATGATGCGCTCGACGGAACTGTGCGAAATGTCGCGTTCGTGCCAGAGCGCCACATCTTCGAATGCCGCCATCATGTTCGAACGCACAAGCCGCGCGAGGCCGCAGATTTGCTCGGACGTCACGGGATTGCGTTTGTGCGGCATCGCGGAGCTGCCGCGCTGCTCTCCGCCGAATGGCTCTTCGGCCTCGCGAACTTCGGTGCGCTGCAAATGCCGAATTTCCAGCGCGATTTTTTCGAGCGACGCGGCGATAAGCGCAAGCGAGCTGAGATACTGCGCGTGGCGGTCGCGCTGGATGACCTGGGAAGCGACGGGCACAGCGCTCAGCCCAAGTTTTTTGCAGATGCGCTCTTCCATTTCCGGTCCGAGATGCGAAGCGTTTCCCACCGCGCCGGAAATTTTTCCAACCGCCATCTGCGCGGCTGCATCGCGGAAGCGAGCAATGTTGCGCTGGTTTTCCGAAAACCAGTTGGCTATTTTTAATCCAAAGGTGATCGGTTCCGCATGAACGCCGTGGGTGCGGCCGATTTGCGGCGTATGGCGGAACTGGTGCGCACGCACGTCGAGAATTTCGCCAAATAGAACAAGATCGCGCTCGATGATATGCGAAGCATCGCGAACCATCAGGGCTTGCGCCGTGTCCACGACATCGTTCGACGTCAGTCCGTAGTGCAGCCAGCGCGCGGCGGCGGGATCGCCGATGGATTCGCCGACGTTCATAGTGAACGCGATAACGTCGTGCTTGACGCGCGCTTCAAGTTCGTGAATGCGCGCGACGTCGACTTTGGCGCGCTCGCGAATGATTGCCGCTGCATCTTTCGGCACCAGGCCGGCTTCGGCGAGCGTTTCCGTCGCAGCCAGTTCGACATCGAGCCATTTCGCAAAGCGATTCGCGTCGCTCCAGACATGGCCCATCTTTTCGCGCGTATAACGTGGAATCAAACCCTCACTCCTTGGGCGTGACGCAAGTCTCGCCCGATCAAACAGGCCCAGGGTTAACCGATTTCAGGTTCAAGAAACACGTGCTGCGGTTCAGGTCCCATCATACCGTATCTTGCTCGGCCAAAGGACACGCCGGGGTGTGCTTTGGCCCGGTAGAAAATGTGCCCTCGTGGGACGATGACGCGCCAAAACGGTCCGCATCACGCGGTCCGGCGAGCCAAAGCTGACGGCAACTACTTGCCTTTCAAGGGCTTGGGTAAAATGCAAAAAAACAAGGTACGTGGAAACAAAATGAGGTAGTAGATCGTCTATAGGGTAGGGTATAGGCGGTCTATAGCCTGAACGCCGGAGGCGGAATGAACGAGCGATACAAGAACCGAATCGAGCTGCTGCAAGGCACGCTCGATCTCCTTATTTTGCAAACGCTTCTCTGGGGCCCGCAGCACGGGTACGGCGTCAGCCAGGCGATTCGCGCAAATTCCGGTGACCTGCTGAAGGTTGACGCCGGCTCTTTGTATCCGGCGCTGCACCGGCTCGAAAAGCAAAAATGGATCGGCGCCGATTGGAAAATTTCCGAAAACAAACAGGAAGTAAAAGTCTACCGCCTGACGGCTGCGGGAAGAAAACAGCTCATGAAGGAACGCTCACGCTGGGAACAGATTTCGGATGCGATCGGCGGCGTTCTGAATCCCGCGAAAAAAGAGAGCGCGTCATGAAACTCTGGTGGCTCTGGAGAAAGCGGGAAAAAGAGCTGGAGAAAGAGATCCAGCACCATTTGCGCATGGCCGCGACTGCGCGAATGGAGAGAGGGGCTTCGGTGCGAGATGCGCAGGCAGGAGCGCAGCGGGAGTTCGGCAATGTCGGGTTGGCTAAGGAAACAGCGCGGGACATGTGGGGCTGGCGCTGGCTTGAAGATGCGCTTGAGGACTTGCGGTACGGACTGCGCGTGTTGAGCAAGAACCCTGCCTTTACGCTAGCCGCCGTGCTGGCGATCGCCTTGGGAGTCGGAATTAACGTTGGAATTTTTTCAGTGCTGAACGGCGTGGCGCTGCGGCAACTCCCGATTCCCCGCGCGGAGCAGGTAGTAAGCGTGAACCAGGTCCTCCACGGACGGTTTTCGCGGAATGTTCACGGCGAAGGAGGCTTGTTTTCGTACCCGGAGTATCTGGACTATCGGGACCACAGCCATGTGTTTTCCGGACTAACCGGCTACGAGCCTTTTGTAGAGGCAACGCTTGCCGGCTCTAAAGCGGAGCAGCTATTGGGAGCGCTGACCTCCTGCAATTTTTTCGAAGTGCTAGACGAGCATCCGCCTTTGGGGCGCGGCTTTGTTGATTCTGATTGCGCTGTTCCGGGCGCAAATCCGGTGGTGGTGATCAGCGACGATTTGTGGCGGCGAAGCTTCGCGGCTGACCCTGCACTCGTTGGCCGCACGATCATGTTGAACCACAGCTCTTACACCGTCATTGGAATTGCGCCCTCGCGATTCACAGGCACGGAAGTGATTCCTAGCGCGTTCTGGGCACCCATAACCATGCAAGAAGCCCTGGACCCAGGAGGCGACCTGGCGAGCGATAACTTGAGCTGGCTGGCCATGCTCGGACGCATGCGGCCTGGCTTGTCGCCCGAGCAGGTGCGCGCAGATCTCAGCGTGATTGCTGGGCGCATTGACCAACAATATCCCGGGCGCACCACGTCATTGTTGATCTCGAAAGCGACATTTTTCGGGAGACCGGCGGAACGCGAGGTTCTGGTTCCGATCGCTTCCGTAGTCCTCGCTGCTTTCGGACTGGTGTTGCTGATTGCGTGTGCGAACGTCAGCAACCTCCTGCTGGCGCGGGCTTCTGTGCGCCACAAGGAAATCGCGTTGCGGTTGTCGATCGGCGCAAGCCGGTGGCGGCTGGTACGGCAATTGTTGACGGAGAGTCTTCTGCTGTCCTTGATCGGAGGCGCGCTGGGATCACTACTGGCGTTCTGGTCGTTCACCAGTATCACGCATTTTGTAACCTCTCAGCTGCCGCACGAGTTTTCTGCTCTCTCTGTGAATGTTGCGCCGGACCTTCGTGTGCTGGCTTACGCACTGGCGCTGACGCTGTTCACCGGAATTGTGTTTGGGCTGGTTCCCGCTTTGAGGAGCTCGCGGCCTGACCTCAACACCGCGTTGAAGGGAGACGGCTCACACTCGGGCTCCAGTAAGAAGAGCGGACGGTTCTTGCGCAACACTTTGGTCGGCGCGCAAATCGCCGTGTGCATGATCCTGATGTTGGCTGCGGGATTGTTGCTGCGCGGGCTGCACTACGCCCAGACTGTCGATCCCGGGTTTGATATGAAGAACGTCGCAACAGCGTTTTTCGATCTCAAGAGACAAGGCTACGAGGAGCACCGCGCAACGGGATTTGTGCAGAATCTCCGAGAGCGCATCGCGAGTCTTCCCGGAGCTATCGAAATCGCGCAAGCGGAGACCGCACCGCTGAGCCACGACTGGAGCGCCGACCACTTCACTGTTCCGGGCCTCGCAGCCAAAGTCGCGATCGAATACAACCACGTTTCGCCAGAATATTTTTCTGTCGTTGGCATTCCCATTGTGCGGGGACGCGGCTTCGAGGCTGGTGACGGACGAGACGGCTCCGGAGTGATTGTCACAGAATCGACAGCACGACAGCTGTGGCCGGGCGAAGATCCACTTGGGAAAACTTTGCGTGAAGACACTGGACGCGAGTATTCGGTGATCGGTGTAGCGAAGGACGCCCAAGTGTCGCACCTTGGCGAACTTGAGACCACGTACCTTTATTTTCCCGCCGGGCCGAAGGACAACCTGCGCACGTACATGTTGGTGCGTTTCGCCAGCGGCTACACGGCAATTTCCAAAGGCATTCGTGATTCGGTGCAATCCCTTGATCCCAACATGCCCGTTGATGTGGTGAGACTCGAAGACTACCTCGACGTTTGGCGTTCGCCGTCTCGCATTGCGAGCGCCCTCTCAGGAGCACTGGCCGGTCTCGCGCTGCTGCTCGCCTCGATTGGCGTGTATGGCATGGTCTCCTACACCGTAAGCCGGTCCGTGCGGGAGATCGGCATCCGCATGGCGCTTGGGGCAGACAGCGCCGAAGTTATGAGACTTGTGGTGCTGCAGGCCATGCGGCCAATTGTGATCGGCGGGCTAATCGGCGTAGCCGGATGCGCCGCCGTGTCGTGGGTGCTGTCGAGCATGCTGTTTGGGCTCAACGCTCGAGATCCGATCGCGTTCATCTCCGTTCCGTGCTTCCTATTGGCGGTGTCGCTGATCGCAAGCTACGTTCCAGCCCGGCGCGCGATGCGCGTCGATCCGATGGTGGCGTTGAGATACGAGTAAGAGAAAACGCGATGGGAAAAAGTAAGGAAGTGCCGAGGTTACGAGAAAAAACAGTGGTCGCGCGAGTGTTGGATCCGGCGAAGAAAGAGAGCGCGTCATGAAGCAATGGTGGAATTGGCGGAAGCGGGAGAAAGAGCTGGAAAAAGAGATCGAGCATCATTTGCAGATGGCCGCGAATGATCGCGGAGAACGTGGCGCATCCGCGCGCGATGCCGCGGCCGGAGCGCGGCGGGAATTCGGAAATGTGGGCCTGGTGAAAGAAGTGACGCGGGATACCTGGGGCTGGCGCTGGCTGCAGGACTTCGTGGAGGACGTGCGGTACGGCTTTCGAACGCTCTGCAAGACTTTGGGATTTTCGCTCATTGCGATTGCAACGCTGGCTCTCGGCATTGGAGCGAACACGGCAATTTTCAGCTTAGTTGATGCGGCCCTTCTGCGCGCTATTCCGGTGCGAGATGCGGAGCAGCTCGTGCTGCTGAAGTGGAAAGCGCGCACGGAACCGAAACACTGGAGCAACAGCTCCTACGGAGACTGTGCATCGAATTTCCAGAAGGCAGGTTCTTTCGGGTGCTCGTTCTCAGAACCCTTCTTTCGGGAACTGTCGAAAAAGGAGGACATTTTCTCAGGAATGGCGGCCTTCGCAGGATCGGATCGGCTCAATGTAAGCGGGATTGGGGCCGCGAGCGTGATAGACCAAGCAGAATACGTGACCGGCGACTATTTTGAAGCATTAAGAATCAGACCCGTATTAGGAAGATTGATCAACCGCGAAGATGACACCGCTTCAGCGGAGCCCGTCGTCGTTCTGAGTTTCCGCTACTGGCGCAGCCAATTCGGAGGCTCCCGAGACGTTTTGGGAAAGACGATTCTCTTGAATCGCGTGCCGTTCGCGGTTGTAGGAGTTGCGGAAGAATCCTTCGATTCGCTTTCGCCTGGGAACCACTTCACCATGTGGATCCCTCTCGTCATGGCGTCGCGTCTTAACCTGCCTTGGGACAACCGCGACGTAAACTCCTCCTACTGGTGGCTCGTGATTGTCGGCCGCCTGAAGCCGGAAGTGGCCGTGGGAACGGCGACAGCGGAAATCAGCACCATGTTTCAAAATAACGCCGCGCACGCTTATCAGGGATTGCCGATGCTGGGTCCAAAGGACGGTGGCGCGATTGACCTGCTGCCGCTTGATCAGGGGCTCACCGGACAGCGAACAGATGCATCCGCGCCGCTGTATGCATTGATGCTCGTAGTCGGATTTGTCCTCTTGATCGCGTGCGCAAACGTGGCCGGACTGATGCTGGCGCGGGCAACATCGCGGCAGAAAGAGATGGCTGTGCGTTTCGCACTAGGAGCTTCGAAAAGCAGAATCCTGCGACAGCTTCTGACAGAAAGCATGATGCTCTCCTGTGTAGGCGGGGCCTTAGGAATCTTGTTCGCAAGCTGGTGCGTGGCAGCGATTCAGACCTTCCTTCAATCGAGCATGGACGGCCCCTTGCCGTTTACCGCGACGATCGACACCCGCGTGTTGCTCTTCACGGCCGCCACGGCGATTTTCACCGGAATTCTCTTCGGTTTGGCACCGGCGTTTCGCGGGATGCGCGTAGATTTGACCTCCGCGCTTAAGGAAGGAGCAGGAAGCAGTTCGCAAACATCGCGCGCAAAACGAGGCTGGTTTAGTGCCGGCAATGCGCTGGTGATCGCCCAAGTTGCATTGAGCATGGTCGTACTCGCAGGAGCGGGACTGCTGGTGAGGACGCTGCAGAATCTGAAGAACGTCTATCCCGGATTCGATACGCGAAATGTGCTCACATTCAGCCTCGATCCGACGCTCATCGGATACAAGAACTCCGACTCGAACAATTTCTATCACGAACTCCAAGACCGGCTGGCGAAGATGCCGGGAGTGGAGTCGGTAAGCTATTCGTGGAGGCCGCTGCTCGCAGGAGGGCTGTGGAGCAGCTCGTTCCACTTGGAAGGCAGACCGAAGGACGAAGAAGCGGATGCCGATATACTGCCTGTTGGACGTGGATTCTTTCACACCATGCGAATCTCGCTGCTGGTGGGCCGCGAATTCAACGCCGGGGATTTTGCGATCTCCCAAAGGTTGGCGGCCGCGAAAGAGAAACGCGATGCGGAAACGGCGGCCAAACTGAAGACTGGCACACTCGCAGCGAAAAGCAAACCTCGTGCAGAGGATCTGCCGCCGGAGCCGGCGATAGTGAACCAGGCGTTCGTGCGGAAGTATTTTCCAACCGGGAATCCTGTGGGTCGCGTCTTTGGAACGCAGGAAGCCGACCCAGCTAAAGATATGGACAAGAGCTCCGGATGGGAAATCGCCGGAATTGCGAGCGACGCGAAATACAATCAACTGCGGCGAGAAGTCCAGCCAACCATTTATGTTCCGAGCAGCGGCGGGGCGGTTTCCTTCTCGTTGCGTACGGAAGCAGACCCCATGAAAGTCGCCCCGCAGATTCGCGCGATTGTCAGTCAAATGGACAGCAACCTCCCGATCTTTGAGCTGAGGACCGAAACGCAACAGATCGACCGGCAGATTTTCGCGGAGCGGTTGGTAGCGCGCCTTTCTGGATTCTTTGGAGCGCTGGCGCTGCTGCTGGCTTGCATCGGATTATACGGACTCGTTTCGTATGAAGTGGGGAGGCGCACGCGCGAGATTGGAATACGGTCAGCTCTGGGGGCAGCGCAGCGCGACGTACTTCGGCTCGTGCTGACGGAAGGAATGCGGCTGGCGCTGGTGGGCGCGGTGGTGGGAATCGTTCTTGCGTTGGTGTTGATGCGTTTCGCGAAGGATTTGCTTTATGGCGTGAAGGCCGCTGACCCAGTGACGTTTCTTTGGGTAACGTTGCTGTTGCTCAGCGTGACGCTGCTGGCGTGTTTTGTGCCCGCGCGGCGGGCGGCAAAGGTCGATCCAATGGTGGCGCTGAGATACGAGTGACGAAACGGCAGTCTATTAGGAACAAGAGTTCTCTCCCCAACCTCCTCCACAGTGCGATGATATGGCAGGACTTACGGATGGCATCCTGCTGCTGTCGTTTACGCGCTCGCTGCCGCTCCATCGCGAACTGACCTAACCGCAAGCCCCTTTTCCTGTCTAATGAATCGGATGAGCCAAAGCGCCGGCAGCATGCAAGACCGCGAAGCAGCCCAGAACGCGGCCCGAGAGAGCGATGCCATCGCCGTGGAGCGCACGCTCGCCGGCGAGCGCGATGCCTTTCGCGGGCTGGTCGAGAGGCACAGCCAGCAGCTATTCCGTCTGGCGTACCGCATGACGGGAAATGAGCACGATGCCGAGGAAGTGGTTCAGGAGGCTTTTTTGCGAGCCTACCGGAACCTGGGGCAGTTCGGATCGCGCGCGAATTTTGGCACCTGGGCTTACCGGATTGCTGCGAATTACGCGATTGACCGCATGCGGCAAAAACGCAGCGAGGATGCGCGACGCAGCACGCCGAGCAGCTTGGCGGAAGAGCAGGAGCAGGATCCATTGGACTTGGCGCTCGATGAGAGGCCGACTCCGGACCGGCTGACGATGAACACCGAGCTGAGGAAAAAGATGGAAGAAGCCCTGAAAGAGTTGAGCTCCTCGGAACGAACGGCCTTCGTGATGCGCCATTGGGAAGGCTGCGCAATCGAAGAGATCGCTGCCGTGCTGAAATCCACGACGAGCGCGGCGAAGAACACGGTTTTTCGATCGGTGCAGAAATTACGGCGGGCTTTGGAGCCTTACGTCGGAGCGCGGGGCGCTCTGCAAGCAAAGGCGGCAGGGGCTGCGCCGGACAACAAGGGAACGGAACTATGAAACACCTGAGAGAAGAAGAATTGATTGCTTATCGGGAGGGGGAGACTACGCAACGCGAAGCTATCGCCGAACACTTGACGGGCTGCACGGCCTGCCGCACTGAACTCGACCGCATCGAAGCGGTGCTTCACGCCCTGGATAATCTTCCAGTCCCCGAACGAGGCCCGGAATATGGACGGGCTGTGTGGCAACAGATTGCGCCGCGTCTGCCAGAAAAAGCCGGGCGCGGATGGGGTGCATGGTTCGAACCGCGCCGCTGGGTTGCCATCGGAGCCATGGCGGCCATGGTGATCGCTGCATTCGTCGCGGGACGCTGGTCAAAACCAAAAGATACCGGAACACCGGTTGCCAGCGTGGCGCAGGTGCGGGAACGCGTGCTGGTCGTGGCCGTTGGCGAGCACTTGGGAAAATCGGAAATGGTGCTGATGGAACTGGCGAACGCCGCGCCGGAAAATTCCGGACAAAAGCAGATCAATATCTCCGCGGAGCAGAAGCGTGCGGAAGATTTGCTGGATGCCAACAGGCTGTACCGCGAGACGGCCAAACAGGATGGCGACGCGGCGCTGGCCGACGTCCTGGATGACCTCGAGCGCGTGCTGCTGGACGTGGCGCACAGCCCGGACGAACTCACGCCGGCGAAACTGGAGTCGTTGCAAAAGCGCATCGAGGCGCACGGCATTTTGTTCAAGGTTCGAGTGGTCGGCAAGGAACTGCAAGAAAAACAAAAGCAAACGAATTCCGCGCCAGCACAGACGGGATCGCAAACAAGAGAGAGGAACAAGGCATGACCATCGGAGAACGGACAAGCAGAGTGATGACCATTGGGATGATTGCGGCAGCATTGCTAACCGCGCCGCGCCTGGCAAAGCCTGCAGCGGCCCACGGCAGCAACGGCACTCCCACGGAATCCTGGCAGGACCAGGACGCACAGGATCGAGACCAAGAGGCGCGTGATCGCGCACAAGAGAAACGCGACCGCGAGGAGGAGGCACGCGACCGTGAACAAGAGAAGCGTGACCGCGAGCAGGAGCGCCTCGAACGGCTCGATGAACTTTACAGCGATGGACGCGAGGCCCTGGACGAAGACCGCTATGACCAAGCGGCCGGGAAATTCAGCCAGCTTGCAGAGATGAACGGACCACAGACGGATGCAGCGCTCTATTGGAAAGCCTATGCGGAAAACAAGCTAGGGAAGAGAGACTCCGCGCTGACCACGATTGCCGACATGAAAAAACGGTTTCCCCAAAGCCGCTGGATCAAGGATGCGGGAGCGCTTGAAATCGAAGTGAAGCAATCGACCGGACAGCCCGCGCACCCCGAGTCACAACCGGACGAAGAACTGAAAATGCTGGCGATTCAGGGGTTGATGAACAGCGATCCGCAGCGAGCGATGCCGTTGCTCGAAAAAGTGCTGAACGGCCCCGGAACACCAAAGGAAAAGTCGAAAGCGCTTTTCGTGCTGGCACAGAACGGTTCGGCGCAATCGCGCGAGATTCTAGGGCGAATTGCACGAGGGCAGAGCAATCCGGACCTGCAACGCAAGGCCGTCGAATATCTGGGATTGTTCGGCGGACAGCAGTCGCGGCAAACGCTTGCGGACATTTACGCGTCCACGAACGATCCGTCCATCAAGCGCGCCATCCTTCGCAGCTACATGATCGGCGGCGACAAGGAGCATCTGTTTGCCGCGGCGAAATCCGAAAAAGACGCGTCGCTGCGCACTGACGCGATCCGTCAACTTGGGCTGGTTCACGCACCGGAGGAACTGCGGCAGCTTTATGCGGCCGAGACTTCGCCCGAAGTGAAAAAAGGCATCCTGCAGGCGTTCTTCCTTTCCGGCGACGCTAAATTCCTGTCGGAAGCGGCGCAAGGAGAGAAGGACCCGGACCTTCGCCGCACAGCGATCCACAATCTGGGCTTGATCGGCTCAGAAGACGCGCGACAGGCCCTGCTCGCAATCTATTCCAAGGAAACCGACCGCGAAAACAAGGAGACGGTGCTCAACGCACTCTTCATTCAAGGAAATGCGCATGCGCTGGTTGCCATTGCGCGAAGCGAGAAGGATCCAGAGTTGAAGAAGACGGCCGTCTCCAAGCTTGCGCTGATGAATTCAAAAGAGGGCAACGATTATTTGATGGAGATTTTGCAAAAGTAGGAGAAGTGACTGGTGACTAGTGACTGGTGACTGGATGAGGGCGCGAAAACTGGGGTGAGGTGGATATGAAGACGCGGCGCAGTATCCTAATCGGGCAAACAGCTTTGATAGCGGTGCTTTTCGCGGCCAGGACATTGACCGCAGGACAGACAGCGGAAACGCCGCAAGTGTTGAACGCGAAGCTGGAGACGCGGGCGGTGACCGCCTCACTTGCGGAAACGCTTCGCGGCATCGAGGCGCAAGCGGACAAGCCGGAGTGGGTTGCGTATAGCGTCGCGGAAATTGCGGGCGACCGCACGGTCTGCTGCGGAAACTACAACGACGGATACGGGAACTGCGGAACGTGCCGGCTCGAAAAAGAAAATGGTATGACCAGCACGAGTTCCGGAACTTCAGGAAAAAACGGAACCGTCGAACTCGAGGGTTCGCGGCAGCTTGTGGTGCTCTTCCGTCTGGAAGGCAAACAAGTCATGCGCATTCGCGAAGCTTCGGAAAATTGCACGCTGGACGTTGGCGGGTTGCCGTTTATCTGGCTGACCGGCGTGAAGCCGGCGGAGAGCGTGGCGCTGCTCGCGGATTTCGTCCACAAAGCAACTTTCGAAGGTCACGGCCAGCACGAAATCGGCCAGGGAGCGTTGTCCGCGATTGCCCTGCATGCCGACCCGTCGGCCGACCGCGCTTTCGAATCATTCGTCGCCGCGGATCAGCCGGAGCAACTTCGCAAGCACGCCTCCTTCTGGTTGGGAGCCGCGCGCGGCAAAGCGGGCGAGTTGCTGCTGCAGAAAATGGCGAAGAGCGATCCCAGTTCCGAGGTGCGCTCGCAAGTAGCGTTTGCGTTCTCTGTAAGCCACGAACCGGAAGCGCTCAACGAGATGATTCGCATGGCCAAAGACGACGAAAGCTCGCACGTGCGTGGGCAAGCTCTCTTTTGGCTCGCGCAAAAAGCAGGCCAAAAAGCCATGGGCGCTATCACCGGCGCAATCGACAACGATCCCGACACCGATGTGAAAAAGAAAGCAGTTTTTGCGCTAAGCCAGATGCCGAAAGACGAGGGCGTGCCTAAACTCATCGAAGTGGCGAAAACCAACCGCAATCGTGAAGTGCGCAAGCAAGCCATGTTCTGGCTGGGCCAATCCAACGATCCGCGCGCGCTGGAATTTTTTGAGCAAGTACTGTCGCGCTAGGGAACTAGCGCAAGAGATCTTCCAGCTGGATGCGGGCGTCGGTTTTGGCGTCACGGTATTTGACGATGACGGCGCATTGCAGGCTGAGGCCGTGTTTGGCCCCGACGGGATGCGATACCGTGCGCGACCCGGGCACGACAATGGCTTCCGCAGGGATGACAAGCGGCAAGGATTCGCCGGCAGAATTTTCACCAGCGGTGTAGACCGCATCGCGCACCAGATCGTACACGGGGATAGAGCGGTTAAGAATCGTCCCGGTGCCGAGAACCGCGCGTCGCTTCACGACGGTTCCCTCATAAACGCCCGAATTCCCTCCCACAAGCACTTCGTCTTCAATGATCACGGGCATGGCGCCGACAGGCTCAAGCACGCCGCCGATTTGCGATCCCGCGGAAATATGGCAATTGCGGCCGATTTGCGCGCAACTGCCGACCAGCGCGTGCGAGTCGATCATCGTTCCATCGCCGACGTACGCCCCCACATTGACGAACATCGGCGGCATGCACACCACACCGCGCCCGATGTACGACGCATCGCGAATGCTTGAGCCGCCCGGCACAATACGAATTCCGTCGGCGGTCGTAACAGCGCGAACGGGATACGTGGATTTATCAATGAACGGCTGGCGCGCAGCATCAACCGACATGTCGACAACCACGCCCATCCGAAAGCCGAGCAGAATTCCCTTTTTCACCCAGGCGTTGACGCGCCAACCCGTCGGCGAAGCAGCATCCGGCTCCGCCGCGCGAACTTCGCCGCGATTTACGGCGTCCTTGAATTCGCGGAAGAGCCGGAAATGTTCTTCGCTGTACTGGGCCGGAGGCTCGTCAAAAAGGCGTTCAATTTGCTGCGGCTGCATGAACTCTCTCAATGAGCTCCAGAGATTCCAGCACGGCGCGGACACGCGCTTCGCTCTCCGCTTTTGGCGGAACAAGCGGGAGGCGCCACACCGGCTCGAGCAAACCCATTTGCGCCATCGCCGCCTTCACCGGAATGGGATTTGATTCGACAAAGTTTACTTCCATCAGTGGATGCACACGGCGGTGAATTTCGCGCGCGCCCTGAAAATCTCCGTCGAGCGCGAGCCGCGTGAGGCGCGCCATGTCTGCGGGAACTTCATTCGAGACAACAGAAATGACACCGCGCCCACCGAGCGCGATAAGCGGCAAAGTGATGGCGTCGTCACCGCTGAGTACGATGAAGTTGTCCGGGACAGCATTGAGGATCGCGGCCATCTGCGAGATGTTACCTGAAGCCTCCTTGATGCCG
>Ga0210402_10002238_pt1 | contig 19054 bp, 21 predicted proteins | sample IncBWC7MmetaG_FD_161055 | JGI IMG/M metagenome (GOLD analysis project Ga0210402, IMG submission 161055) | Forest soil microbial communities from Barre Woods Harvard Forest LTER site, Petersham, Massachusetts, United States - Inc-BW-C-7-M | ecosystem: Environmental > Terrestrial > Soil >... | reverse complement strand
GGAGGACTAGCCATATCTCGCCCGTTAACTACGCGCTCTAAAGGGTAACGTTTTCGAGTTGCGCGGTCGCGGCGTTCGGCGTCCCGTCCATCGGCCCGTCGATTACCCAGGTCAACTCTTCGCCCGGAGGTTTAAAAAGCTGGAGAGCGTAAACCGGATCGAGATTAATCGTTAGCTCGGCGTAAAGCCGGTAAACCCCGGCGAGGACTTCGACCGGGTCGAGAGTAAAAGAGATCTTACTAAAGGTCGCCCGGGGCTCCCAATAGCTAACGTCCCGGAGCATAGCGACTTGGGCCTGAAGCGTCGCGATATTTCCGGGCATATCGATAAAGGACATATCGAGCCCAAAGGTCCGCTGTAGCCGCTGGGTTCCGAGCCGGGTACTAAGGGTATTAAAGACGTTCTGGAGGACTTCCTCGACCGTTCCGGCTTCGACCTCGAAGTCGAACTGGAAATCGCTCCCGAGATCGAAAAGCTGGTCGCCGACCTTAGCGACGAAAGAAGAGAGGGTTAGGGCCGAGGGCATACTTTATCCTCCGGTCGCCGCTCGTCCGGCGGCGTTCGCCGCCGCGATCTGGGCGGAAGTCGCGGGACCGGCGGCGAGAATATTCGGGTTCGAGCCGAGTCCGAGACCGCTTACCGCCGCGCTTCCAACCGGTCCCGGTAAACCGATCGAAGAGATAAAGTTTCCCGCCGCTCCGCTAACCGCCCCGCTAACCGAGCTAATCGCCCCGGAGACGGCTCCGGTAACCGCTCCGGTTAAAGCGCCGAGCGGGTTACTTAGAAAGTTCATTAGCGGGCTCGGCGGTAAGGCGTACTCGATTAGTTTAACCGTCGCCGTCATAACGATTAGGTTCGATCCCGACCATTTCTCCATCTTGGCGTCGACCGATTCGCATACAAAAAGCGTAAGTAGGCCCCGGCCTAGGGGCGTATTCCCGAGGATGCAGGGCATCGGTAACTTCGACTCGGCGAACGTTTCCAGCATCGGTAACGAGGCCGCCGGAGAAAACGTCCACGGCGAGAAGAACGACATCTCGATCGATAATTCGATCGGCTCGACCCCAGTATCCTCTAGGACGTCGTTCGAGTTCATTATCTTATGCCGCGCCCAGGAATTCTTCCGGACCTTGCTAATAGAATGGGGAGAGAAGAGCGAGCCTCGACCCGCAACGAATGGTAATGGGCCTAGACATCCTAGCATCATACGACTTTAATTACGCTAGCAAGAGTTCGTCGAGAGACCGTCGGCGTTCGTCATATGCGGAGTCGTCGTTCCTCCGCCCTTACAACTCGTAAAGCCGTCGACTTCGAGCGTCCCGGTAACGACGACGTTCCCGTCGAGCTTAATATTCCCGGCTTTAACGATCGCCGTCCCGGCGGTAATATTCGCCGTCCCGCCGACGGACGCGGTAAGATTCCCTTCGCTATAAAGGAGAGTATCGCCCCCGGCGGCGAAGGTAATCGTTTTCGCCCCGAGAACGTTTAACGCGCCGGTATCGGGGTTGTACTCGACCTGGAAGCCGTCGTCCGCTAACATCGCGACGCTATTCGGCGAACCCGGCCCGATCGCTCCCCCGTTCTCCGTCGGGTTACTCCCGAGAACGACCCCTTTCTCGATCCCGGTACCGAGATGGGCGACGAGGACGTTCGTCCCGATCCGGGGTAAGGAGTAGGTCGTTACCCCTCCCGCCATCGACGAGGCGACCGGGATCCAGTCCGAAGTAATATCCCGGTCCGGAAAAGAGACCCGGACCTGGGGGCCGCCGACCCCGTACTGCCGGTCGATTACCGTCCCCGACCGGAGGAGGTTAAGCGAGGTCTGATTAAAATCGTTCGAGCCGTAGGAAGGTCCGATCATATTTAAAACGCGGTTATGCACCGCTCCAGGTTAACCGTCGAAGTCGCTCCCGCGCCTTTAACGAAAGTATGGGTCATATCGACGACGAGCCAGTTCCCGTCTAGGTCGCTCCGGCTCCCGGTAACCGCGTAGACGGTCCCGGATTCGAGCGCCGCGTTATAAGGGACGACGATCCCTTTCTTATTCCGTTTCCGATTCTTCTTTTTAAGTTCGGACTTAGCGACTTTTTTCGCCCGCTCGACCTTATCGGAGTCGGTTTCGATACTCGACGTCGTTCCGTTCGCTTCGGCGGCTAGTTTAGCTTTTAGGAAAGGGTTGAAGTGTTCCCCGGTCGTCGGATCGGTATCGAGCTTTAGATTCGGTATCGCCATAAAACTACGTCTCCGGCGGACCGCCGGATGATCCGGGCGGGAGGAAAGGGTTGTAATGAACCCCGGTCTTCGGATCGACCGATAACTTGGGGCCCGCGCTATCGTGGGGGTTAGCCTTAACCCGATGAGTCGTACCGAGATCGGCGTTCCCCGGATCGGTAACGGTCTCTTTAACGGTCTTACCCGTCCGGTGATCCTTGAAGGCGACCTCCGCCGCCTTATAGATGTCTTCGACGCACTCGTTTAGTTCCCAGGAGATAATCCCTCCCGTCCCGTTAAAACCGCCCGGGTTACCGGGAAGCGGGAGAACGAACGCGCCGACGGGAGCCTGTTTCTCTAAGGCCTCGTGATCGAGGATCCAAATCGCGTCCTTCCGGATCTTTAGGGCGAAGTCGTTCTGCTGGCAGTGTTTACCGAGATGGACGAGGTCGGATTGATCATGCTGGTCGTCGCGGTCGAGCTTCGGGTTATCGGTCGCCTTATACTGGAGCGTTAAGCCGTTCTCCTTCGCGACTTTCGCGGCGAGATCCTTTAAGGTCGACTTTTCCGTCGCCCGGCTCTTTCGTTCCGTCCTTACCGAGCACTCCGGCTTTATCGGGATCGACGTACACTCTATATCGATATTACTCCCCCCGCCTTTATCCCCCTTCATCCGGACCGTATGGATATAGAAGGTTCCGCAATCCCGTACCTTCCCCCCGGACGCCAGGGAACAGGTAACCGGGAGGGCCGCTTTAAGATGGAAGCCGCGCCGGAAGGTTCCCTTCGGGTCGGAGATCGAGAAAGAAAGCGTATCGCCGGTAAAGACGAGCCCCTCCTTATAGGTAACGTGGGTAAGGCTCGCGAGGATCTGGGCCGGGAGCGGGGTACCGCCGATCGTAATACTCGGTACTATCATAGAGAGATTACGAGGTCGCGGTTAGCGTCCCCCAGGCCACGGCGGAAAGGTTCGGGGTAACGTTTACGACCGGGATCGTTAAAACGACTCCGGCGTCGAAATCGACGACGTCGGCGTAGACCCGGTTCGCGGTAATAATCTCCCCCATATACTTCTCGGTCGTAAAAAGATCGAAGGAGATGCTATCGAAGGCGTCGCCTTGGATCGTCGTGTACTGGAAAACGGTCGCCATCTCTTTCCGCTAATTACGCGACTCCCGGAAAACGAAAAAACGAGGCGAAATGTAGAGAGGGTATATGAAAAACTTAAAAATATTTCTATCGGTTATAATTTGTATCCCGGTCGCGCTCTATTTCTGGAATGAACATAAACCTTCTCCTCCAGCCCTTAGTAAGGAGGAAAGAAAAAGTTTCGAAACTGCTCGGTGTCACTTCGAAATTACCGAATACCGCGCCCTAAAATCCTTCGGTAATTTTCCGGGAATGCATCCGCCGAAAGGCGCTCTCTACGTCCGGATCGCCTTTACTATCCGTAATACCCAAGGGCACGAATCGACCTCACTCAACTTCGGTAACCTCTTCCTACTGGTAGACGGAGCGGGTAATACCCATAAACCGATTCCCTTTTTTCTTACCGGCGAAAACGGAGGAGTTAGCCTCGAACCTAAAACGGAAAAACCGGGCGCGATCCTCTTCGAGATAGCGGAGGAAGATGTTAAAAACCGGGAGTTACTCCTCCAGACGGACGACGCTAGTCTTCGCTTCCCCGCCCCGCGAATCGACGAAAACTAAACGAGCATCGCCGCCGCGTTAATCGAAGCGATCGAGGCGTTCGCCTTCGCGACCGCCGAGTTAATCGCCGAGACGAACGAATCGATCGCCGAAGAAACCGCCGAGGCTTTCCCCGGTAACCCGGAGAAGGTCGAGGCGACGGTATCGAGGTTACTCGAAATCCCGGAGGCTTTATCGGGAAGCGCGGCGAAACTATTCGAGACTCCATCGAGCGAGCCCCGAATCTTATCCTCTCCGGGAGGAGAGATTTCGCGCTGGGTACGGATGTCGGGCTGAGGGATAAGCGAGGCCTTCATCGCCCGGGCCCGGGCCGGGGCGAAGACGCTTTCCTGCTCCGCCTTATTCATCCCCTTAAAGAGGTTATCGAGGGTCTCCTGGAAACGGGCGAGCTTCGCCGGAGAAGCCCCTTGTAGACGGGCTTGCTCCTCGGAGGCCTGGATTCTCCGGTATTCCTCGCCCTTTATCGTCTGGCCCTTACCGAGATCCGGTAAATATTTCTTTATGAGGGCGTCCCCGACGACGTCGGCCATCTTCGAGACCCCCCAAGCGATCCCCAACTCGGCTAACGTAACCGTACCGACTCCGAGACCGAAACCCAACCGGGATAGTAAGGTCGCGCCTCCGGCTCCGGTAGCGGCTTCTCCCGCGACGACTCCTCCTCCGGCTCCGGCGACTCCCGGTCCGACTCCCGCCGCGACGCCCGTATTAATAACTCCGGCGTTAATCGCCGCCGTATTGATATAGGGGACGGCTCCGAAAAACTCGGCGATATTCTTTATCCAGCCCGCAATCTTAAACGCCGTCCAAACCTCCGCGACGGCGAGCATCCCCTTCTTAATATTCTCCCAATTCTCGGTAATCGCCTTTATAATCCCGGAGAGCGTCTCGGCGGCTCCGCTAACCGTCTTCGCTAATTCGTCGAGCTTCGCTTGCCACCGGGGGTTCATCATCTCCCCGATCTCGTTCGGCGAGATATGCCCGGTCAAGGTCATCGGCTCCTTACCGAAATTAAAAACGGTCGCGAAGAAGCCTTTTACCGCGTCGCCTAGCGTATGTAACTTGGTAATGTTCCCTTCCTTACCGAAAGCCTCTATTAGGTAGGAGATCGAGATCCCGAGCCCTTTCGCGAGGCCTTCGAACCGGTCGAAGGCGTGGGTTAAGACCGACGGGGTAAGATATTTTAAGACCTCGTTCGCGATCGGGCGGAGAAAGTTCTCCATCTGCATCCCGAACGAATCCTGGAAGTCTTGGAAGTGGCCCTCGAAGCGTTTAAAGATCCCGTTTAACCCTTGGAGCTGGGCTTCGGCGTGCTGGTAGGCCGCGCCGCCGGGCCCGGTCATAAGCTCCATCCCTTTCATTAGGGCATCGATCGATTGCTTCCCGGTTATCTTCCCCTTCTTCATTAGGTCCGTTAACTGCTCCGGAGAGAGCTTTAACGCGTCCGCCATCGCCTTCTTAAAATTAAATCCGGTATCGACCGACATCTCCCGAAGATGGGCGGCGTCGACCTTACCCTCGGCGAGGATGCGGGTGTAGGCCTGGGTAACGCCGCTAAAGGCGGTCGCGTCCCGGGAAACGTCGGCGAGATGCTGTAACTGGGTCTCGACCGATCCGACCGTCTTAAACCGTTCCGGAGCCGCGCCGAGAAGAAGGCTAGTCGCCTGGGAGAGCTGCTGGTAGGTCTCGGGACCCTTCTGGCCCTCGAACGACCGGAACATCATATCCATCGCCGCCGCTTGGCCGCCCCGGCCTTGGGAAGCGAGGATCGAGTGGATTGTCGACTGGAGGGCTTCCCGTTCGGCGTGGATCTCGACCGCGCCGTGGGCGAACTCCTTAACGCTTTCCATAGCGTTACCGATCCCCTGAGAGATATTACCGACGATCGAGAACCCGGCCCCGAACCCTATCCCCCGCATTACCTCCGTCCCGATTTCGTGGAAGGCGTGTTTAAAAGAGTGCGAGATATGCTCGGCGGATTTCTTTCCCGCCTCGGCGATCCGGGCGAAGACGCCCTTTACCTCCTTCTCCCCTTTCTTCGCGCTCGCCCCCATACCGTCGAACGCCTGAGCGTAGAACCGCTTCATAAACTCGGAAGAAGTCCGGGCGTCAGCTCCGAGTTCCTTAAGGCGGGCCTTGGCGGCGTTGACCGCCGCGATTAGGGAAGGGTCTAGCTTCCCCATTATCTCGATATTTAAGGCTTCGACCTTACCTTCGGCCATATACGGAGGGTAACTACGACGACTCTTTATGAAGATCGGAAAGTTTTTTCATCCAGATCGCCGCTTCCAAGATCGGTAACGAGAGCCAATACGCTATATCGCCGCGCTCGTGCGAGAGGCAGAGATAAAGCCCCCGTAAGGTCTCGACCGGGTCGTAGTCCGGAGTAGCCGCCCGTTCTAGGCTTACCCCGCAGAATATAAAAAATTTTGCACCCGCTGGAAAACCTTGTGGACGTCCTTAAAACTAAGCTTCCGGAGATCTTCGAAAGTAATCGAGTTTAGCTCGGCGACGACCATCCCCTGGAAGATGTCTTCCCCGAGCTTATTAAGGGAGGTCGAAAAGACGTAATGGTTCTCGTCCCGGAAGCGGTGGACTAAGCGGAAATACTGCTCCCCGCTCATCTCCGAAACGTCGCAAAAGAGTTTATCGATTACCCGGTTCCCGACGGTAATCGGTTTCTTTAAAGTAACGTAACGGGTATCCTCCTTCGCTTCTACCGGAGGTTCCGGAACTTCGCCCGGAGTATGGACAGCCCGAACCGCTTCCTCGATCGCGTCTATCTTCTTCATTTTCTTTCGCCCTCTAACTACGCGAAACCCCCGGAAACGAAAAAACCCTTCCCTCTTTTCGGGAGAAGGGAAGGGTTTTGCTTATGAGAAAAGCGTTAACCGATATTGGCGCGGGTCTGGGCGTTAAGGTCGACCCCGTTAACGATGCAGACGTTCGAGAAAGGATCGATTTCCCAATATTTGGTACCGTTAAAAGTAAGGGCGAGATAGAGGACGGAGAATTCGAGTACGACCATCGCCTTCGTCGCGTTCTCCCGTTTCCCGAGGTCCTGGGAGTCGGAAACGACGTTCATTATTACCTCCTCGGGGAGTTCGGCGAATTTACCCTTCGAGGTATCGTACACTTGCAAGGAAGAGAGGCACCGGATCCGCGCTCCTTCCCCGCTAAAGATCGAGAGCGACTGGATCGTATTGGTATGGAAATTGAGCGTACAAGTCATCGGCTCTACTTGACCCGAGACCGGTAGATTAAAGCTTCCGCCGAGCCCCGCGCCCTTAATATCATTTTTTGTAAAAACGAGCTTTGGGCAGGTAATATCGCTCAGTCCCACGAACTGCGCATCGGCGTCGTTATAGACCTTATAGTTCTTGCACGCGGATGGATATTGCATAGTCGAGGCTAATTACGCCGGAGGCGATTAAGTGGAAACGAGCTGGATATTCGTAATCGAAGCGGCGAGGCCGACGGTATCGTAGACGAGCGAAATTAGGAGGGTCCGGATCGGAGTCGGCGGCGACCAGAGGATCGTAAAATGGTAACGTCCTCGAAGGATTTCCTCGATCGGGTTCTCGTCCGGATTGAAGGTACACCGGGCCGTCCAAGCGGCCTGGGCCTGGACGAGGGTATTAAGGTAGGCCTGAATCGTCTCGTTAATCGAAGAGAGGGTCCGGAGGTTCCCTGGCAAATCAATAAACTGGTGCAAATTTACAGAAAGCGTGTTGCCTAACCAAATGAACATTCTCTGGATCGGGATCCAGAAATGGACCGGATCCGAGTCGTTCGGCCACGCCAGAGTAAAATCGCCCAGGCTGTTCCAGCCCCGGAAATTTAGGAAGGTAAAGACCCCGAGATTCTCGATATAATCGGCCTGGGTCGGGTCCATAAAGACCGGCGTCCCGTCCCAGAGAATCGTCCCGGTAATCGAGGCCGATTTCGTACTCGGCGCGACGTAGGGAATTCCGCCGAATTGTTTATCGGTATTCGCGCAGAGGACCGCTTCCATCGTGGAGGCGTGGTACTTCTTATCGCCGAGTTCGACGGCGGGCCATCCGGCAAGAGTAAACCGGGAGACGAAATTATTCGTATTCTTCCAGAGGTTAATCTGGCCGTACTGACGGACGTTATGGGCGTCGATGTCCCCGATGTACATCGCCCGGAACCGCCCGTTATTAATGTTCTGGCACTGGGCATTCGCAGCGGCATAAACCTCGGGATCGGCCCCGAAGCCGGGCGTCAATACCAGAGCCGGAACGAGATCGGTAACCGGGAAAACTTTTTCGAGGACGGCGAGACCGGAAGAGTTCCCGTTAACGTCGACCCCGCCGATAATATCGTTCTTATCGATATTCGAGAGGTTCGGGGTATAGAAGGTAACCGTTACGGTCGGCTCGTTCGAGAGCGCGGAATTCGCGAAAACCGAGATCGTCCCTTGGAGGAGGGTCCCGTCGTTGTAGGAGAAATTATAATCGATCCCCGAAGTGTAATGCGTTCCGCTAGAGCCCTTTACGACGAGGGAAGCGAGAATAACTTCGCCGTCGACGAGGATCGTATTCGACGCGGAAATCGTAAGCCCGGCGATCGTCCGGAACGTACTCATCGACCACGGGTCGAACGGGTTAATAACCGTAACCGGGGAGACCCGGTTCTCGACCATCGCGCAATCGTAAACCTCGGCGGCCCCGTAAGGATTCGTCGTCCCGGGACCGAACCGGGTCGAGTAGCCGAGCGCGGTCGTAAAGTCGGCGGGGACGAGGCAACTCACGGGCGCATTTACCACCTTCGCGTACGGCGAGAGCCCGCTTCCCGGCGTCGTCCAGATATAGTTCGGAGAGGTATGAACCGGAGCGGCGGCAACTACCACGATATGGGCCGAGTCGACCGGCGTTATTACTTTGAGCGCCGTAGGGGCGTCACTTACTTGAACGTCGCGAGGATTAGCGGCCATAGCTACCCGCTAACTACGCCCCGCGAGACGGCTACTCCCCCTCGCCGGGCCGCTACTTTACCCGGAAGGGCGAGAAGGTCTTTTTACCGACCGGCGGTAGCTTCGAGGGCCCCGGAAAGAGCGGCTTCGTCCGGGGCGGCATCGCTCCCGGAGGCCTCCGCCGGGCCCAGGTCGAGAAGTCTTCGAAGAACGATTCTAAGCCGGGATTCTCGGCGAGCGCCGAGGCGACGTGCTCCGGGTATTCGCCCGGGAAACGCATATAGGTATGGAGCCCGAGTTCGCGGCTATTCGGGCCGGTATAAATCCGCATCTTCGGTTTAGGAGATGGTATAATCTTCCGAGCCATAGAGAGGGCCTTCATTTATTCCCGGGGTCATTAACCCGAATTTCGCTTCGACGCTTCCGAGAAAATACCCGAAGAAATCGACCGAAGGATCGAGGATAACGTCGCCGTGGACGGTATCGTCGAGAAGAAGAAAGCTTTCGCCGAGAACGCCGATCTCGTAGAAGCCGGTAATAAGCCGGTTAATGATATTGGCGGTGTCCTCGTAGCCGTTCCGGGTTAGATCGTCGTCCCAGGTTAAGATCGCGGCGTGGAGCGTACCGACCCCGCTCTCCCGTTTATAGGACATCGCATAACAGCAGACGGCAATCGAGGGCGCTTTATAAAGCGGAAGCCCGTTCTCGGGCCCGGCGTCGACGGAAGGGATCCGCCCCTGGTAGACGGTCGGGACGACCGGCGGTCCCTTCGGATCGTACGGGTTCCGGACGAGGATCGGCGGATTATTAACCCAACCGGTTATCGACTGCATCGCGGCCCGTTCGAGATCGAGCGGAGTAAATCCGAACCCTTTCATTAGACTTTAATATCCCCTCCGAGGATCGCTCCGATGTAATGGGCGAGCCGCTCCTGGAGCTTCGAACGCTCGAACGCTTCGATCTTCGGCCAGACGGTACTCTGTTCGTCGATCATTTGCGGCGCGGCCCGACCGACGATCGCGTGGATCGGATACTTTGGAGCGCCCCGGTAACCGGTATACCCGCTTCCGCGTCCGACGACGGCCTCGCGAAAGGCGTGCCGGATAAGCATAGTCTGGCCCTTAACCTCCTGGACCTGGACGCCACTCGGTCGAATATCCGAGTGGGGGAAAAGGTGGAGCGGAGCCCGGGCTCCGGTACTCCGGAGAAGACCGTACATTCCCGCTACTCGCGGCGTCCCGAACGCTTTTAAAACCCAGCCGTACGGAATATTATAACGTTCCCGGGCGGCGCGGGCCGCCTGGGTCCGGACCGCCCGAAGCGTATCCATAATGGCGTGCGAGACGGCGAAAGCGGCTCCGCCGGGGATCTTCGAAAGATCCGAGATAACCTTATCGAGATTCTCAACCCGCCACGATATATCGATTAGAGGCATACGTTTACGACGTCGTCAGGATCATTAGTTGTAGCGTCCAGATCGAATCCTTTAACCGGGCTTGCATAATCTTATACCGGGTATTACCGACGAAGAGATAATCGTTGGCCCGCATCCGGGCGTTCGCCGGAACGTCGGCCTCCCGGATAAGGGCGATCTTCTGGTTCTCGTAAAGGACCGGGTTCGTCCCGTGGGTATGGGTATGCATATAGGCCGAGACGTCCTTAACCCAGAGACAGGTTATAAGCCGGGGAACCCCGTCGGCGAAGGTAAAGAGAATATCGTCGCCGTCGACCGAAAGGGCGTCGGAGAAGGCGTCGAGGAAATTATCGGAGACTTCGGACATTTCCCCCTTAACTACGCGCTCCCTCCCGCCGGAAAAGAAAAGCCCCCGGGTACTCTTATTCGCCGGGGGCTCCGTCTATCTAAGAAAAGTCTCTTACTTGAAGAGCCCCGAGTCGGTCGAGTAGCAGAAAGCGGGGCCGTACCGGAAGTCGATGTCGCACATCAGGTTAATAATAACCCGGATCTGGAAGGTACTTGCTAGCGTATACGGATCGGTCATTAGATCGATCCCTCCCCACATCGCCGAGATTAGATCCCGCCAGCGACCGAAGACTACCTTGTCGTTGGTAATCTGATTCGTCGCGAGAGCCTTAAAGCCGTTTACCCGGCCTTCTCCCGGAGCCGCTCCGTCCTCCCAGATAAAGGAAGGATAAAATTGATTCGTCGCCCGGGGATCCACTTTCGCCATCGTCTTCCAGAGCGTCTTAACGTTCGGGCTCGTAACGTACCCGCACGTCCCATCGTCGAGATCGATATTATTACTCTCGATATTACCCTCGAACTGGACGACTTTACTCCAGGTCGGGTACCCGCTCCCGAAGGTTACGGAAGGACTCATCTTCGTATACGCGGACGGCCAGACGGTATCGGCGGTCGTCGCGAAAATTCCGACCGGCTGGTTGTTAATACCGGTCCCGTAAAGAGCGGCGCTATCCTGGGCGTGGGCGACGGTCTCTAGGAGATCGTCGCGAACGACGGTTTGGACGTCGACGACGGCCTGTTGCAATAGCCACTTCGAGAACGCGGTAACCGCGCCGAGCCGTTGGGGTTGGAAAACGACCTGATCGAAAGTTTGGCCGGACCGGGTAATGTCCTGGACTTCGGAATTCCAGGTCGCCGTCGCGGTCGACGTCTGGCGGGGCATAGCGAAATTCCCGGTTAGACCGGAGAATACCGTCGCCCCCATCCGCCCAATTACCATCTTCGTCCGGAGGAACGGGATAAGGCTATTATCGATGATCGTTGGGACGAGAGCGCCGCCGGTCGAAGCGCCGCCGGTCGCGAGAAGATCTCCGGCCCGGGAGTACACTCCCGGCATCCCCTGCGGCATAAGGGAAAATTCGGGAATGAAGAAACCGGTCGGATTACGGCCTACCTGTTTCGCGACCTCTAAGGACATCTCGCGTTCGAACCCGGAAATATGTTCCGCGCCTTCTAGGATCGCTTTCGCTAGGTTGTACTGCTTCCGCTCCCGGGCGTTCGTCCCGACGTTCGAGTCGAGGGTCCGGACCGAGATCGGCGGAGCGGTATTGACCTTGTTCTCCAGGATATAGGAGTTAAAGTCGGCGAGCATTTTACCGGAACGGACGTACTCTTCCGCTTCTTTAATTGCGCCGAAGCGGTTCCCGACCGCCATAATTTCCCGCGTTCGGGTTAGTTCGATCTCGCGGATCTGGTCGGGCGTCTCCACGACAACCTCAACGAAGGGTTTAGCGTTAGCGGCGGTGGATTCGTTATCGGCCATAAGTTTTCGGTGTTCTAACTCGCTAACTACGCCCGGCGTCGCGGCTACTTCGGCCCGCTCTTCGTCGGAAACTTCGATCCCAAATTTCTTCGCGGCGGCCTTAATCCGGCCCTTAATCGTCGAGAGTTCCGAGGAGCTATATTTCGCCGCATTCTTCGGCATATTTATGTAGCTCCAGGCCGCTTTGGCGTGCGCCTTCGTATCGATCGGGTACTTATGATTCTTCTTATCGGCGTACTCGACGTCGCCGTACGTCGAGTAATGATCGTCGTCGTCGTCGGCCTTATCGGCCCGTTCTTCGTCGACGATTTCGACCGGATAAAGGTCTTCCGCCGCCCGTCCGATCCCGATCGTCGCGTCCGCCGGAACGCCGACTAACGAAAGCTCGTACGGCATCCACCGCGTCACGGTAAACTCGTCCTTCCCGTCAATACTCCCGGTCCGCTTCATCGACATTACCCGGTACCCGACGCTTACCTCGGTCCGGACGCCGTCGGAGATGTCGTTAAGCATCTCGGTCCCGAGCGGGTTACGGCTCATCTTCACGGTCGCGTACCCTTTATCGCCCCGGACGGAGTGCTCGATAACCTTCCCGCCGACCCGGTCCCAATTATGATTATCGAGAAACGGGACGCTCCGATTTTCGAGCCGAACGCTATCGATCGCGGAGTCCTCGTGCGAGAGACGCTCGAAATACATTTTCCCTTCGACTAACCGGGCGACCGGTTCCCGGCTCGAAAAGCTCATCCGGACCGTCCGCTCTTCGAGATTAACCGGATTCTCGGGGACTAGGGTTAAAGCGCGAAACTGGAGAGGGAGATCCATAACCCCTAACTACGCCCCCGCTTTCCGTCGCTTAGACCCGTTTCGCCGGTTTCGCCGAACCGTTCGTCGAGGCGCTACTTTCCGTCGAAGGAGGATTCCCCGGGGAACTCGAAGGATCTTCGGTCGTCGCCTCGACTTCCGGCTGTCGGGAATAGGGGTTAACGAAAACGATCCCGCGTTCCTCCTGCTCGTCGCGTTCGGCCTCGACCTCGTCGAGAAACTCGTCGTAATCGATTCCAAGATCGCCTAGCTCTTTCCGCCGGGTCGCGAGACCGCCGTCGATCGAAGCGAGGGCCGATTGAGTTTCTTTCGTCGGATCGACGTAGGAATATCCCCGGGGCCGAAAAACGATACTCGCGCAGACTGCGTCGACCGAACTAAACGGGATCGGGATAATCCCGGCCAGAACCGCGCATTCTAGCCAAGGCTTAAAGATTTTCGCGAGTAGCTGTTCGACGAGGAACCGCTGGAGACAACGCCAGTTTTCGTTCTCGATGTCTTTACCGAACCGGGCCGAGCTATAGTTAACCGACTCTAGATCGTTCGCGACGCTCGAATACATTACCCCGAGCCCGCTCGAAATCGTCCTCAAAATGCCTTTTTTGAAGTGCGCATATTGTTCGTTCGGTTGACCAGGATCGAAGGGTTTAAACGTGTAACCCGGGGGAAGCTCCCCGATTAGGCCGGGCGTAATTTCCTCGATAATCGAGCCGTCGGGCCGCTGGCCTTGGCCCTCGTAACGGGGAGCGTCCATCGTCCGCTCGTAGAAGCCCATCTTCGCCGCCGCATTCCGGGCGCTAATAACCGCCGCTTCCTCGTACTTCCCGAGCATCCGTAGGTCGATCATCGCGGACGTAAACCACGAGATCCCTCGTACGGCGGTAATCCGAGTCGGGAGCCAGAGATGAAGCATATCCTCCGCTTCGATCCGGACCCGTTTACCGGTAATCTGGTTCGACCAGAGGTCCGCTTGATAGAAGTCGAGGCAGTGGTAGGCGACCGGTTTTCCGAGATCGTTCGTCTCGACGCCGGTGGTTATCCGGTTGGCGTTCGGCGGGTTCGAGGTGTTCGCCATTATATCGAGGGAGTCGACCTCCATCGCCTGGACCGCGAACCGGTACTTGTTACCCCGATAGCCCCGATGAAGCTTAAGGAGGGCTCCGCCGTCCGTCGCCATCCGTTGTAAGCACATCTCGTCGAGGGTCGCTCCGGACCACTGTTCCGTTACCTCGTAAACCCCGCTCCTCCGGAAATCGAGCCACGCCTCCTTTATTAGGGCGTTCAACGGCTTATTAAGCTTACCGCCCCGCTGAAGCCGGACCCGGGGCTGCATCCGGATACCGGTCGAGCCGAGAACGTTATTCCGGAGTTCCCGGAGAAAGGCGATAACGTGGCTATTGTTCCGTTCGAGATCCCGCGCTAGATAGCAGATCCTCCGCCAGGCGTTTAGGATCTCGTAGGAACCGGACGTCGCGAACCCTTGCCAGTCGGCGGTATAGGGCCGGACCGCCGCCGCGTCGTATAAACGCTCGCTGTACGGATTAAGCGCCCGGTCGAGCCAAGCGTCCTCTTTCGACCAGAGCGTCCCGGGCGAAATCGACGGAAGTCCAGTATCCCCGGGGATACTGCGTTCCTTAAGCCGGATCTCCGGGATCGCCGTCGAGACCGGCGGCCCGAGGAAAAGGTTACGAAGGCTAGAAAGGATCGCCATATTCTAGTACTCGATAAAGGTCGAGACGAACTGCCGGTAGGCGGAAGCGCCGCGTAAAGAATCCGCCTCGTCGGCGACCTGGGCGGCGAGGGCTTGGCGGACTTTAAAGAGCTTATCGAGTTCGTGGAACTGGTACATCTGGCCCGCGAATTGAACCATCGTGGTCTTCTGCCCTAGAAGCGCGGTAAGACATTTATCGCACGCCTCTAGCATTAGCTGGAGGTTGGTCTTCGTCCCCGTTATATTCGCGGTCGTCGTAATATCGGGAATGACGTTTACCCGGCCCGTATCGACCGTATACCGGCGAACGCCGTCGCTTACTGTTATTGTAAACAAGTACGGATTTATTCCGACGGTCGCGAGCGGAGCGGTCTCGGTCCCCGCTATCGTCCAGAGGAAATTATCCCCGTCGAGAATCGCGGTCGAGACGAGCTTCGTTTCTCCGGCTCCGAAGGTTAAAATGGCGGTCCAATCCCCCCCGCCGTATTCCCCGGAGGGCATCGTCACGTCCCAAGAATCTCCGGCGACGAGGAGATCGGGGAAGACGGGATGAATTAGCGGCGAGTTATACATCGTTAAGGGGTAACTACGTTCGCTTAAACCGCCGTATCCTCGAATAAGGGAACCCTTAGCGGGAACTCGCCCCGGAATAGGTAGGCTCCCCGCTCGGAGCCGTAAAGGATCTCCTTTAGGGTAAATTCCCCCTCCTCGATAATCGCCGGGGCTAAGTTCCGCATTAGGTAAGCGAGCCGGGAGAATTCGTCGGGGGTAAGAACGTTCGCGTACCGGAGAAGCGCCCGGCCCCGGGTCCCGATTAGATCGGCGGCGACGATCGGCTTAAGCTTCCGCTTATCGATTAAAACGCGCCGGATCGCGAGAAGGGTAATATCGTAAAGCTTCCGGGCCCGCTCCGGGGTTAGGCCGTAAACGACGACGATCGCGTCCGAGGCCTCGTGCCGACGGAAGGCGAAATTCGATTCGAGAAGATTACGGACGAGGTAACGCTGGGCCTCTTGCTCGAAAGGGCAAACCGAGAGCGTCCGGATCCGCCGGACCCGGTAGGCTATATCGTCGACCGCTTGCCCGTGCTCCTGCCCATTTACCGAGAAGCGGACCGAATTTTCGAGAAGATCGTCGAACGGGAGATACCGGTAGGAAACCCGCCGACGGCGGCGAACGGCGTCGACGAGACCATGCTCCGTCGTCTTCGTAATAAAGGTAAAGATCCGGCCTTTCGCCGGATCGTACCATCGCCGGAACCCTTTCGCTAACCGGAGAAGCGCCCGGTTCCGTAACTCTTCGACGCTCTCGAAATCGGTCGTTCCCCGGAGCGAGATTAACCGCTCGACGATCGGGAGACAGGAAAGAAGGAGTTCGTTTAAAAGGGCGAGGTCCTCCTTCGCTTCCTTCCAACGGAAGTACAACGTTAAGACCGTTTCTTCGTTAAAGTAGAATTTCTCTTCTTCGACCGATTTTTCCGCCATTAGAATGGCCGGGACCAACCAGTACCCGAAATACGGCGCGGCCCAGACGGAGGAGAAGTACTATTCGCCCCTACAAGTTCTGGCCTTGGAGCTTCTTTCGGGACGAGCGACCCGTCTTCGACGACGAGCGGAGGAACCGGGACCGGGGGCGGCGGAGGCTTCGGACGCCAATCTTTAGACGGGGGCGACGCGATCCAAGCCCGCGTCTTCTCCCAATCCGGATCGGCGATTTCCCGCGCCGCCATCGCCAGTACCCGGACGTCGAGCGACTCGTTCCGGATATGGGAAGCGCGAAGTTCGAAATGGGGGAAGTTGCTAGTCTGTACTAAACGTTCGCTCGTTAACTGGTCGAAATAGGTCGTATCGTAATTCGAAGCGTCGTTCGAGGGGTAGTGGCAATAGCCGGGCCCGTAATCGGTTAGTCGGAGGTTCGAGTAGAGATTCTCCTTCGGGGTATCGGTCTTTAGGATAAAGAGCCGCTGGTTAGAACCGCCGGACCGATTGCACCAATTCGGCTGGAACCCCTGAAAGCCTTTACTCGCGAAGACGAGCCGGGGCGCGCACTTCCGGACGAAGGCGTACATAGGATGCGGTTTATCGCCGGTATCGATTAAGGTGCAGTAGGGCGAGAGGATATGCCCCGAGGGATGCCGAAAGGTCTTCTTTATGTAGGTATCGACGTCGTCCCAGAACTTCGGGAGTTGCGGGTTACCCCGGAGGACGCGGTACTCGATCCCCCAGCTTTCATCGTTCAGACCCCAACCGACCGTCTCCATCTCGACCCGGTCCCGCTGGACGTCGATCCCGACCGTCAGTAACAGGACGCGTTCCGGGAGAACGATCTCCCCTTCGAACTCGTCGTAATACTCGCGCCGGTTATACAACGTCAAAAAGTCGGGCGGCGGAATACTCTCGATCTCGTAGGTCTCGGCGCAGATTAAGTTTTGCCACTCCCGGAGCGCCCGGGAACCCATCGCCGACTCCGCTAGGTACCGGTCCCAGAAGTAATGCATCCAGCTCTCGTACCCGGCCTTACCGGGACCGAGTACAATGAAGGCGTTCGCCCAATAGCCCCGATGGTTCTTAACCTCCGGATTAGTAGCGATCCATCGGCCTTTCCGGACCATCTCCTGCCTCCGGTCGTCGTTATAATGGGTACCGCAGCTCGGACACTCTAAGTAAGCTTTCGCGGTATACCGGGAAACGATCTCTCCCTTCGCGTCCTTCTCTTCGGGAACCTTTATATGGTTCCAGAGGATTACGAATTCGAGGCGGCACTTCGGGTTCGGGCACTTTACAAACCACTTCCGCTTATCCGTCTTCCCGAACTCTTCTTCGATCCTACTAAAACCCTTAACCGTCGGAGTGCTCGTCTTAATCGAGAAGGCGTTCCGGAACCGGGCGGAGCGCTGTTCAACTAACACGATAACATCGCCCTCTTCCCGGTTAACCTTCCCGACCATCGCCGGGTAGCGGTCCGTCTCGTCGAAGCAGGTTATCCGGGCCGTATGGGCGCAGAGCTGGGCGGCGCTATTAGCGCCTCCGGCGACGATGTAGCCGCCGGGGTAGAGCTTATGGCTAACAGTGTTTTCGCCGGACCCGATATTAGAGCGGGATTTACGGTCGACTAACTTTCTTAGGGCCGGAATACTCTCGATTAGCGGGGTAAACCGGTTTTTAGACCAGACCTTCGCGTTATCGCCGGTCGGATGGACGACGACGCAAGCGCTTGGATCCTGGTCGATCTGCCAGCCGAGGATCCCTTCAACGATGCTCGACTTACCGATAAATTGGGAGCACCACATTAGGGTTAGGCTCGCGACCCCTTCTTCGAGGATCGTATCGAGGGGCTGGACTTGGTACGGATCATTATGCCACTTTCCTGCTCTCGGGGAATGGGGAGGAGCGAACCGGTAGAGTTCTTGCCACTTACTCGGGGCGATCGGTTTACGGGGGGCGAAATGGGTTAGAAGAGAGCGGATCCAGTTCGCCTCGTCCCGCGTCTCGGCCTCGATCGGATCGCGCCTAATCCTCTTCTTCGCCATTTTCTCCTCCCTCCTTCCCGTTCTTACTTCCGACGGCGATTTCGTGCGACTGCTTCTCAGCTACTCCCCGAACAACTACGGGCCAGGTCGCTAGGGTATTCCGGAGATCGGTCTTCTCGGTCTTGGAAAGGCTAGAGGCGTCGATAAGCCGGGCCGTCGCAGCGACGATATGCTCCATACCCCGTAGGATCGAGTTCCGGTCGAGAAGCTCGCCCCGGAGCTGGGCGTTCTTTAGGGCCCAGTTATCGGCCTTCTCCTTCGTCTCGCGGAGCCGTTCGCCGTAGATGTCGCCGAAGACGGCTTTAACGATCTGGGCCGTAGAGTAGGCCTTATCCTTCGCGTCGGGGTTCTCGTTTACCTCGATAAGGCGCTTCTTTATCCAGTCCTTCGAAACGCCGAACTCGCGGGCGGAGGCCTCGACCGACCATCGGAGGAGTTCCTTTACGTTACCGGGAGAGATCGGAGAAGGCATCGCGGAGGTAACTACGCGAGGGAACGGGTAGTTATCGGTTTATGAAGGCGATAACGAGAGAGATTTTAGAAAATGTGGAGAGTCCGGACGGGGTCGACGACGTTTATTTAAGTATCCCGTGTTATTGCGGTCCACGGGTTCCTACCTGGATCCGGTTTTCGAAAAGTCTCGGCGTTTTAATTATCCAGTGCGCCCATTGCGGTACGGATCTCGCAATGGCCGAGGTAGGTTCGGAGAAGGACTCGAAGCTTTGCACTTCCTTGGAGTAAGTAATTATCGTCGCTTTCGGAACGTCGGGCATAGAACCGGAAGATGATTCCGGCGGAGATTCTTACCTCTCATTTGAACACCGGCGTTTCGAGTCTTAACTCTCAAGTCGAAATTCTAGGAGTTATAATTTTTCGGGCGTCACAGGCGG
>Ga0210402_10002237_pt1 | contig 19059 bp, 19 predicted proteins | sample IncBWC7MmetaG_FD_161055 | JGI IMG/M metagenome (GOLD analysis project Ga0210402, IMG submission 161055) | Forest soil microbial communities from Barre Woods Harvard Forest LTER site, Petersham, Massachusetts, United States - Inc-BW-C-7-M | ecosystem: Environmental > Terrestrial > Soil >... | reverse complement strand
CGAACGGCTGGTTTCGGCGCATCCTCGTCATTGCCGGACGCCCCGGCGAAGGTCCGTTGACCGAGTCGACAGCAGCCGCTCGCCCTTTTGGCAGCGGGAACCGCTCGCGTTTGCTGGCCGCCATCATCGTGTATTGTTGAGCCCACGACCTACGCCCTGGCCAGCCGCCTCAGGGCAAGCTGGATGGAGGCGAGGGCAACGAAGGCGTCCAGGGTTTCGGCCAGGTTCTCGAAGTCCTTGGCGAGACGCCGGTTGCGTCCGAACCAGGTTAATGTGGCCCTGGGTTAACAGGGCGTCGGTCCGGATCATCCGGAGCCGGCCATCCGCGGTGAGGCGGCGCACCGTCTTCTCAGACACGTTCAAGATCTTCGCCGTGTATACGATGGTATAGAGACTTGGGCGTCTTCGCGGGGGAAGGCGGCATCGGCTCCTCAGCAAACCAAGTAATCTTACGGGTCGGTGGTGTCCTAATTTTGGTCGATAACCCATCGCCCCCGTAGATAACTGCCGACGGTGGCGAAGCGCAGCGTACGAAGGCATTGGCCAAAGCAAATGCAGGCGGAAGCTTCGGTGACAAGCAAGCCGTGTCCCCGGATATCGTCCTAATGGCGAGTGCCTCGGCGGGTTGCGAACTCCCCGACCCGGCTTTGTCCTAACCGCCGCTCGGCGTGCGGTACCAAAATCGGTGACATCGGTGACATGTTTGAAATTGCTTTGCTCTTCGTCATTTCGATCGGTGACAATTCGAGTTGCCTGTCACCGGTGGAAATCCGCTGAGAACGGCAGAAACCCGCATTTGTCACCGTGTCACCGATCGAAAGTAGGGATTCGACGGGAAATATATCAATCATCACGGATCGCGAGCGGGGAGATAGCGTCTAAAGGCGTCGTCGAACCACTCCCGGCGATAACCCTTGTCGTGCTCGGTACCCCGCCGAACGGTCGCGTTAGTGCGTATCTTGAAGCCTTTGAGGATTGCCGCGACTTGACGAGCGGTAATCGGCTTTCCGTTCTTGAATTCGGACCACGGTCGATCCTCCCGCTTCACGAGCGCCGCCACGATCTCGGAGCTGAACAAAACTTCGTGCCGGCCGGCGTCCGAGTCTTCCGCGTTCGGTTCGAAATCGAATAGCTCGCGCAAATCGCTGAGCAGCGACACCCCGACGCTCTCATCGGTTACGTCTCCCGACAACGCTAGCGCTACCTGGCGGGCCAATTTCGACCATTCTCCGCCAGCGACATCGGCGATCGCTACGCAGATCTCCCAAGCGTCGGCGGCGCGGTCATTGAGGTCTGCGGGCATATCGGGGACCGACGCCTCGATCTCGGACAGGTGATCGGCCGTCCATCGAGCCGCCTTTCGGGCGAGTTCGCGCAGCGGTCCGGCATCGCGGCGCCGTAATCTCGCGACTTGCTCGGTCGGCAATTTCCGTTTCAACGTAATGACGAAACCGCGGTCGATGATCGTCTCAGGCAGCCAGCCGATGCCGGCGATCGCCTGTGGGCACCAGGTCGAGAATTTGCGCGCTTCCCACCGATCGCCGATCTGCACGTTGCGCAGGACCTGCGCTGTCTCCTTGTCGAACCCGCTGTTGACTATGCCGCGGAGCTCTTCATTCTCGCGCATGAAAGTGTCGGCCTCGTCGATCAGCAAAGAGGGGGCGTGGTCTTCGATGACCCGAAACAATGTCGCGGCGCGGATATTCGAAGCCGGCAGCGCACGCCGCACCAGGTAACTCAGCACCTGGATCAACCGCGTCTTGCCGCTGCGCTTTTGCGGGCTGGTGATCAACAGCTTCGGAGCAAAGCTGGCGACAGCGAAGGCGTGCGTGAACAATACCCAAAGCGCAACCGCGCGGGCAGCCTCGAGCTCGAGGATGACATATCGGCGGATAGCTTCAGCCAGCTCGTTGAGCAGGGCGGCACCGTCGACCTCCTCTGGCCATGGTTCAGGCTCGAAGAGCTCGACGGGCCGGCCTTGGGTGCCATTACCGACCCGGATCTTGGCGCGCTCGAAGGCAACTAGCTTGTCGAGCAGGCCGACAGGGCAACCCAGCCGCTTCGCCGCAGACTTGCGCTCACGCCCCCATGCCAACAGCCCGAGCTTTGCTAGTCGAGCGATCTCGGCCGTATCAGCGGCCTCGTCATCAACATCGATTCCCGACTCGGGGGAACTTTCGTCCGGTTCGGCTTTTACCGCTGGCATCTCGAAGGGCGGGGCGACCCGGGTCAACTCGACTAGCCGCTGACGCGTTCCCCCGGCTGTAAGCCAGTCTGAGACATCACCCTTCTCCGGCAACCCGGGAAGCTCGAGGATCGCGACGAGGGCCGCCACTGGGATGAGGTTCACGGCGACGGCCCGCGCGTGAAACTGGCCCGCTTCGTCATTGTCGGGGATGACCATGACCTGCCGCCGCACAAAGAATGGATTGAGTTCGGGACGCCATTTCGGTTTTGGCGGTTTGCCATCCGGCCGCGGTTTCGCCGCGCCGCCGGGGTTGCATGTTGCGAGGAGCCCAAGCCCGGCCAGCCGATCGACGTCCTTCTCGCCCTCGACGATAAAGATCAGCTGATCGACCGGTGCAGCAAGAAGCTGCGGCAGACGATAGGGCACTTGCCTAATGCCCTTGGTGCTCCATACCCACCCGCCGGCACCGTTTGGCCGCCTCTGCAGGAAGGTCTTCGGCTGCAGCCGAACAACCTCGAACAGCAAATTGCCCTGCTCGTCACAATAGGGATAGGTCGCGACAATGTTGAAGTTTCCATTGGCCTTTCCATTGCCTTCTTCAGCGCTGAGATCGATCCCGAACTCGCTCTTTAACCAGACGCTTGCCTGGACGCTGCTCATGCATCCCTTGCGGCGGATCAGCTCCCAAGACCCGCCTCCGATCGATTCCTCGTGGTCAAACCACTTCCCGGCCTTCGGCCCGGCGATCTCGACGCAGAGACTGCCGTGATTGCCGAAGCGAAGTTGAGTGCTGTTGGAGAGCGTCGTGTTTTCGGGCCCGAGCAGGCGTCGGGCGATGTCGGCGATGAGATACGAAAGATCGGTCACGGCGGATCGAGTGCGCCCCTCCGTGTGCCCGCATCGGCAAGCACGGTTGGACGCGCGCTGCGGATCAGTTCGATGATGGCTGTAGTGTATTGATCGCGAGTTGGACGATCGCGAAACTCGATCGCCTTATCGCAGATTTGGCGGCCGACAACGTTGGACTTAGAAACCCCGTGCTTGCCGCGCATTCGGTACGAGGGCCATCCCAGCAATGGCCAGTGCTTCCCGCGCATCAGCCGCGGGCCCCTTACGACCATGCCGCTTGCTAGCTCGACATCGCTAAATGCGATCGTTGCCGAACCACGCGGATTCGACGCGTATCTCAACAACGTGGCCCCGGCCAGCGCTTTGACCTACAAGCGGCCGCTTCGCCGCGGCGCAGATGGGTAGGGGTCGTCACGGCTCGCGCCCTGGGCTTAGACGGTCGAGCACGGCAAAGCCGTGCAACGGCCTCGTCCTCCAGCACCCTCTCGTATGCCGCGCGGTCGAGTCGCGTTTCGATGGCGCCACGGACAATGTCGGCAAGGTCGCGTGGATCGAGCGCCTCAGCCTGCCACGTTTCATCGCCATCAAAGCGGCGTCGATCGGTTGGCTTGGGGGGTGCGGCAGGGAGCTTGTAGAAGGCCGCCTGCTCGGGAGTTACGGCAAGGCGTACAAACCGGACATCTCCGCCGTAATGATCCGCGAAGCTGGCGACGTCCTCAGAAAGGGAACTGAAACAATGCACGCCGCTCGGATCGTGATCACCAACGTGCAGCACGGTGACGGGCACGTCCGTCCATAGCCGGGCAATCTGATGCTTGGCGGTCACGGAATCGAACCCGCCGGAAGAGTAGACTCCGATACCAAACGGGTCGGCGATACGCTGGAGTTGAGGGACCATGCCGGACGCCTCGCACCACAGCGCCAGGCGGCGGGTCTGCCCGGCTTGCCGGTCAAGACGTAGGAGTCCGGCTGACTCCCTGACGGCGTCGAGGAAATGATCGGCACTACCGAAGAAGTTTGAGATTTCGTTCGTGAAGCCGTCATCTCGGACCGCGTCCATATCGATGACTTTGGCGCGGCGCGCCTTGTTCAACGTCTCACATAGCCGCTCGTAGGCGCGCTCGGTCTTTTCGTAAGCGTGGCGGCCGACGAGGATGTAGAAGATTTGTCGGAGGGTCAGAGGCAGCTGCTCGACATATTCATCGAGAACCTGTTTGATCCTGCAGAGCAGCTCCCACGTCTCTGCACGCGGGTGCCACGCTTCGATAAAACCGCGAGCCCGCGCAGACATCCTCCTGCCCCCTGACGTCGATCAAGGCCTATCCGCGGGCGGTGCGGACAGCACGAAGGTATTCATCGAGATCGCCGATGTAGTACCAGCACCTCCCGCCGATGCGCACGCTGGGGGGCCCTTTCTTGGACAGCGCCCACATCGCCAGGGTCTTTTCTGAAAGGCCTAGGTAGCGCGACGCATCGCGGCGGGTCATCCGGCCATCCGGCAGGACGCGCACGCGGACCCGGTCGACGACCTCGGCGGTCCCAGTGTTGTCGGAGTGGCCCGCCAGCTGCCGGGCCGTCAGGTCTCTAGATAGTCCCACAGTCACCCCTTTCTGCTCAGGGTTCCTTAGCCAGATTCGGTTCCCTTAGCCAGAAAGGTGATCCGAATTCGGAGGGCTTGCAATCCTTTTATGTTCGAGTATTCTAGCCAGAACCTGCTAGAACGAAATGTATCAAGGAGTATCGATTGAGCGCTGCCACGAGCCGGGGTGGGCGGCCACCCATGACCCCGGGCCAGGCGAAGCGAGGCACTTTCGCGACGCGGCTGCGTCCACGCCTGAAGGCCCGGCTGGAAAAGGCGGCGCTGGAGAACGGCAGGTCGTTGTCCGAGGAGATTGAGGTTAGGCTCGAAGAATCGGAACGCTGTGTCGAGGAGCTCCACCGGGCCCAGCTACAGAGCGCCTCCGCGACGCGGAACGGCTTTTTATTGGGCTGTCAGTCGAGCGTGCTCGCTGCGTTTATGGGCGCCTCACTGGAAAGGATCGCGAGTGGGCTCGCCTCGGGCCCGAGCGCCGTACTGCCCTTGGACCTTGCCCCCGTATACGCAGCGCGGGATCGCGTAAGTCAGGCGCTCGCCGCGGTCCAAAAGACAAGGGGCCAGGCCGTCTATGGCAGGATCGCGGATGCGGTCATTGCGGTTAACGAGCTCCAAGCCCATTTTGCGACGCTCGCCGCGACCCTCGACCAATTCATCGCCGAGCGCAAGTCGCAACGAAAGCCACAACGGAAGCGCGGTTAGGGAGGCGACGGATGGCACTACGTTTTTCCAAACTGACCCGCCCGGCCATCCGCCAATTGCGGCCGGGGGAAAAACTGGCCGAGCACGGCATTACGGTCGTGCGTCTCGCCAATAGCGACCTCCGCTACGCGGTCGGCGTGATGGTCGATGGCCAACGCATCCACCGCGTCATCGGGCTCGGCAGCGACGGCGTCACCCGCACCCAGTGCGAAGAGTTTATCGAAGCAAAACGCACCGAGGCACGCGCCGGCCGATTGGCACTGCCAAGACGCCGCAAATTGGCGCTAAGCTTTGCCGCTGCTGCGGCGCGCTATGTCGAGCGCCTCGATCGCAGCGGCGGCAAGAACATCCGGGTCAAGCACCGTCAATTGCGGATGTACCCGGTCCCGCATTTCGGATCACTGCGGCTCGACGCGATCAGCGAGTTTGCAATCGATACATACAAGCAGCGGCGCAAGGATCAGGGCGCCGCCAATGGCACGGTCAACCGCGAGCTCACGACCCTGTCGCACCTGTTCTATTGCGCTGTCGAATGGCGCTGGATCGACCGGGTGCCGGTGCGCATCGGCAAGCGCCTGCTCGCCGAAGACGAGGGGCGGATAATTGCCTTGTCCGAGCAGCAATGCGAGGCGCTGATGACTGCGGCGCTCGCCAGCGGCCATCCCGACCTCTGGCTGTTCGTTGCCTTCGGGCTCAATACGGCGATGCGGCACGACGAGATCATCAACGCGCGTTGGGAACACCTCGATCTGGCAAACCGGCGCCTCTTTATTCCGAAGGCCAAGGCCGGCAAACGCGAGCAGCCGATCACCGCCGAACTCACCGCGATCCTCGAGCGGGAGCGTGCCAGCCGCGACGATCGCGAGGGCTGGATCTTCCCATCACCGTACACGGGCACGACAACCGGCCGCCGCGGCAACCTGCGCCGCCCGTTTGCCAAGGCCGTTGTACGCGCTGGGCTCGATCGTGCGGTCACCCCGCATGTCATGCGGCATACCGCGATCACCAAGCTGGTGCAGGCCGGTGTCGATGTCCCAACGATCCAGCGCATCAGCGGCCACAAGACGGTAGCCATGGTGTTGCGGTATGTCCATGTCCACGGGCAGCATATCGACGAGGGGATCGCCGCGCTCGGTCGGGGGCTGCCAGCGTCACGTGCGAACATGGGTGGGGATGAAACGGGAATCTCTGCCGAACACGATTACACAGGAATTACACAGACGCCCTCGCGCGGGCCGGCTAGGAGAACAAAAAAGCCCAAGATTTCTTAACGAATTCAGATTGTTGCTGGACGCCGGCAGCGGCGTGTTCTAAAAATGGTCGAGGAGATCATCACCGCGCTCTCCCGCATCCGCCGGCTGTTGGTGATCGCCCGCAATTCGAGCTTCACCTACAAGGGTCAGGCGGTCGACATTAAGCAGGCCGGGCGCGAGCTCGGCGTGCGGTACGTGCTCGAAGGCTCGGTGCGCAAAGCCGGCGGTCGCGTCCGCATCACCGCGCAGTTGATCGACGCAACTAGCGGCGCGCATCTCTGGGCGGAGCGATACGACCGTGAGCTGGCCGACGTCTTTGCTGTACAGGACGAAATTGCGGAGCGGGCGGCGGCGGCGATCGAACCGCAGCTGTTTGTCGCCGAGCGCGTGCGCAGCGAGCGTAAGCCGCCCGAGAGCCTCGACGCCTGGGAGTCCGTGGTTAGGGCGGTTTCCGCAATCGCTCAGGCCAACCAAGCCGGGACGGCGCTGGCCGAAACGATGTGCCGGCGCGCTCTCGACATCGCGCCCGACTACGGCCAGGCGCACAGCCTACTCGCCTGGGTACTGATGCAGCGTCCCTATCTTTCAGGCGCTTTGAACGCTACCCTCCCCGAAGCGGCGAGCGAGGCGCGGCTGGCGCTGGCAATCGATGAGCGCGACCCTTGGGCTGACCTGGCGCAGGGCGTCGTGCTGTTTCGGATGAAGCGGCACGCCGAGGCGGAGCAGGCCTATCGCCGCGCTCTGCAGTTCAACCCCAATTTCGCGCTCGCTTATGGCGCGCTGGGTCAGGCGCTCGCTGCCCAAGGAAAGCACGACGCAGCCGCAGAAAGCGCCGAACACGCCCTGCGTCTGAGCCCGGGCGACCCGCTCGTCGGCGGTCGGGCTGCGCACACGATCGTGTTCGCGCGCTTTGCCGCGGGCCGCTATGCCGAGGCGATCGCCTTGGCTCGGCCGATGATCGAGCGATATCCCGAGTTCCTCCCATTCCGCTACGTGCTGATTGCGGCCTTGGGGATGGAGGGAGATGCGGAGGCGGCCGCGCAGGCGCTCGCCGACCTGCTCCGCGTCAAGCCAGATTTCTCGATGGCATGGCTGCACGAAAACATGCCCTGGGCCGGAGACATCGGCGGACGGTTGCTAGAAGGCTGGCGGAAAGCCGGGGTACCGGAGAAATGACTGCCACCCGCCGTCTCGCCGCGATCCTTGCCGCCGATGTGGCGGGGTATTCGCGGCTGAGGGGGGCGGATGAGGAAGGGACACTCGAACGCCTCAAGGCGCTGCGCCGCGAGCTCCTCGATCCGAAGCTCGCCGAGCATCATGGCCGCATCGTCAAGACCACCGGCGACGGCCTCTTGGTGGAGTTTGCAAGCGTCGTCGATGCGGTGCGCTGCGCGGTCGCGGTGCAGCAGGCGATGCCCGAGCGGAACACGGGCGTCGGGGCAGACAACCGCATCGAATTGCGCATCGGCATCAATCTCGGCGACGTGATCGTCGAGGGCGACGGCCTTTATGGCGACGGCGTCAGCAGTGCTTATTCGCCACCGATCGGGAGCAACCGAACTCGGATGCGCGAGTCCTCGAGCACGGCGATGCACCCTTGTTGCAACGCCGCTGCCAAACCCGGCAGATTTGCCACCAGCAGCGCCGCCTGTCGGTCCGGATGTCTGTCGCGCGCCTGTCTGAACAGCAGCACTGACGGTTCGCGCTCCCGCCTCAGCGCGAGGAGGGTGCCAAAATCGGTGTCTGCCGAGATTACGATGCGCTCCTCGCTCTTGGCGCGCTCGAAAATTGCGTCATCCGCGGCGACCTGCAAGCCATAGTCGCGCACGTGCACGGCATCATAGCCGCGTGCCGCAGCCGTTCAGCGAGGATCGGGGACAAGGCGTTGTTCACCAGGAATTTCACGGGACGGTCAGCGGCAGCTCGCGTTCACGCACCGCGTGGACGGCATAGCGCAGCGCTTCAGGGATGTCTTCGCGCTGAAGATCGGGGTAGGCCGCAAGGATTTCCGCATCCGCCATGCCGTCGGCGACCATGCCGACAACCGTCGCTACCGGAATGCGGAGACTGCGAATACAAGGCGCCCCACCCATCTGCCGCGGGTCGACGGTAATTCGCGTAAATTTCATTACAACCTCCGCCCGGTGTTCCCGTCACCGTTCTCTAACTCGGCATGATATAAGGCACAGGGCAGGTATTGGCGAGACAGAGACAATCGCTCTCCTAAGCCCGACAAGGCGAGCTCCACGCTCGTTCCCGGCACTGTCAGCTGCGGTTCTGCTATGATCGCCGCGGCAGGGAGAGGCCATGAAGCAGCCCGTTGAACGCCGTCTCGCCGCGATCCTCGCCGCCGATGTGGCCGGGTATTCGCGGCTGATGGGGGCGGATGAGGAAGGTACCCTCGAACGCCTCAAGGCGCTGCGCCGCGAGCTTCTCGATCCGAGGATCGCCGAGCACCGTGGCCGCATCGTCAAGACCACCGGCGACGGCCTGCTGGTCGAATTTGCCAGCGTCGTCGATGCGGTGCGCTGCGCGGTCGAGGTGCAGCAGGCGATGCCCGAGCGGAACACGGACGTCGTGGCGGACAACCGCATCGAGCTGCGCATCGGCATCAATCTCGGCGATGTGATCGTCGAGGGCGACGACCTCTATGGCGACGGCGTCAACATCGCCGCGCGCATCGAAGCCCTGGCCGATGCCGGCGGGGTGTTCGTCTCCAATACCGTTCATGACCACGTCCGCGACCGTCTGCCCTTTGTCTTCGAGGATCTGGGCGAGCAGCAGGTCAAGAACATCACGAGGCCAGTGCGCGTCTACCGGGTCCGCGATGCTGTTGCCGCCGCCAAAACCCCATCGGAGCCGGCATCGCCGGCGCTGACGCTCCCCGACAAACCGTCAATCGCGGTGCTTCCCTTCGCCAATATGAGCGGCGACCCGGAGCAGGAGTATTTCGCCGACGGCATGGTCGAAGAGATTATTACCGCGCTCAGCCGCATCCGCTGGCTCTTCGTGATCGCCCGCAATTCGACCTTCACGTATAAGGGCCAAGCCGTCGACGTGAAGCAGGTAGGGCGCGAACTCGGCGTGCGCTACGTTCTCGAAGGTTCAGTGCGCAAAGGCGGCGGGCGCGTCCGCATTACCGGGCAGCTGATCGACGCGGTCACTGGTACGCATCTCTGGGCCGACCGGTTCGATGGCTCGCTGGAAGACGTCTTCGAGCTTCAGGACAAGGTGGCGGCGAGCGTCGCCGGCGTGATCGAGCCGGCCTTGCAGGCTGCCGAGGCCGCCCGCTCGGCTGACCGACCGACTGCCGATCTTACCGCCTACGACCTCTATTTGCGCGGCTACGCAATGCTCTGGTCGTCGGCAACGCAAATCCGAGAGGCGTTAAGTCTGTTTGAACAGGCTATCGAGCGCGATCCGTGGTACGGGCCGGCGCTCGCCTGGGCCGCGCTCTGCTGTTTTCGGCTGGATATGGACGGTCGGAGCGAAGATTCGGAGGCGAACCGCCTGAAGGGCACTGAATTTGCCAGACGCGCCCTGCGGGTGGTCGGCGATGACCCCGGCACCCTGGCGACTGCTGCCCATGCGCTTGCCTATTTCGGCGAGGACATCGGCGCCATGATGGCGATGGTCGACCGCGCACTGGTGCTCAACCCGAACTTTGCGCGCGGCTGGAGCAGCAGCGGCGTGCTCAGATTGTTTGCGGGTCAGACCGACATCGCCATCGAGCATATCGAAGCTGCACTGCTCCTCAGTCCCCGCGCCCGAGTCGGCACGTCATTCGCGGTGATCGGGGCGGCGCATTTCCTGAGCCAGCGGTTCGCTGAGGCAGTGCCGAAACTGCTTCTCGCGATTCATGAAGACCCCAGCTACCCCAACCCCCACCGTTTTCTTGCTGCCTGCTACGCGCACATGGATCGTCTCGACGACGCACGAGCGATCGTCGCACGGCTGCGCGTCATCACTGCTGTCGTGATCCCGGACGCAAGCTGGCTCCGGAACCCACAGCACCGCGAGCTCTTCCTATCTGGCCTGCGCCTCGCGGCAGGCGAAGCGGAATGACCGCGACCCGGCGACTCGCTGCGATCCTTGCCGCCGATGTGGCGGGGTATTCGCGGCTGATGGGGGCCGACGAGGAAGGCATGCTCGAACGCCTCAAGGCGCTGCGCCGCGAGCTCCTCGATCCGAAGATCGCCGAGCATCGCGGCCGCATCGTCAAGACCACCGGCGACGGCCTGCTGGTCGAGTTTTCGAGCGTCGTCGATGCGGTGCGCTGCGCGGTCGCGGTGCAGCGCGAAATGGTCGAGCTGGGCGCCGGAGGTTGCGACGGCGGCCGAGACCCGGATATGACCCCAGCATGACCACGGCCTCCGTTCCCCGCGAATTGCTCAATGCGGTCGTCGAATATTTTCGCCCGTTGCGGGTGATCCTGTTCGGTTCCGCGGCGCGCGGCGATGCCGGTCCGGACAGTGACATCGACCTGCTCGTTATTCTCGACGACAGCGCGCCGCCGCAGCACCTGACCTTGGCCGCCGGATACCAGTCGCGTCGTTCTTATCATCGTGCCGCGGATGTAATTCCGTGCCGCGCGTCTGTGTTCACGCGCAAGAGCCGGATCGCCGGGACTCTGGCCTACACAGCGGCAAGAGAAGGCGAGATCGTCTATGAACGGGGATGACTAGCCTGAACGGCGCCGCGAGGCTGCGGGCTGGCTTGTCGTCGCCCGCGAGGATGTCCGTGTCGAGCGCGCCTGCCTGGCACTAAATCCGCCGGCGCTCGGCGCGGCGGCATACCAAGGGCTTGCTGGTGGCCGCCGCCGTGGCGTTTCGCAAGACGCACGACATCGACGAGCTGGCTGATCTCGCGGCCTCGAACCATCCCGAGTGCCGAGACCTGCTGGACACGATCCGCCCTCTCACGGTGTGGGGCATTGCCTATCGCTATCCCGCCACCGAGGATATCCCCGAGCCGGTCCCGGACAGTGCAGAGCTGCATCAAACGATCGGCATCATAGAGCAGGTTGCTCAGGGATTGCAGGCGGCGACGGGCCTCGGAAGCCCCGACCATCCCGCTAAGCTAGGGCCTCGACGATGAACGAGGAGCCGGGGTAACCATGACCGTGACCCGTCGTCTCGCCGCGATCGTCGCGGCCGATGTGGCGGGGTATTCGCGGCTGATGAGGGCGGATGAGGAGGGCACACTCGAACGCCTCAAGGCGCTGCGCCGCGAGCTTCTCGATCCGACGATCGCCGAGCACCGGGGCCGCATCGTCGGGTCAGGCCCGGGGACCAAGACCACCGGCGACGGCATGCTGGTGGAGTTTGCGAGTGTCGTCGACGCGGTGCGCTGCGCGGTCGAGGTGCAGCAGGCGATGCCCGAGCGGGACACGGGGGTTGCCGCAGACGACCGCATCGAATTGCGCATCGGCATCAATCTCGGCGACGTGATCGTCGAGGGGGACGATCTCTACGGCGACGGCGTCAACATCGCTGCGCGGCTGGAAGCACTGGCGGAACCCGGAGGCATCTGCATCTCTCGGGTGGTCCGTGAGCAAGTTCGCGACAAGGTCCCGTATTCGTTCGAAGACATGGGCGAGCAGAGCGTCAAGAACATCGCACGGCCGGTGCGTGCCTACGCGATGAGTCCGGCAGCCTTGGCGTCGCTGCCTGCCGTCGCGCCGCCGATACAACCGGTCATGAGCACGAGAGCGGTCAGCGAGCCCATCACCCCGGTAGCACCGCGGCTTTCCGTCGTCGTCCTGCCCTTGGCAAACCTGTCGAACGATCCGGAGGAAGAGTATTTCGCCGACGGGATCACGGACGATCTGACCACAGATCTTTCGCGGATCCCCGACACCCTTGTGATCGCCCGCAACACCGCCTTTACGTACAAAGGCAAATCGGTCGATGCGAGGCAGATCGGGCGAGAACTCGGCGTCCGCTATTTGCTCGATGGCAGCGTGCGGCGAACTGCTGACCAGGTGCGCGTGAACGTGCAGCTGATCGACGCCGAAAGCGGCGTGCAGCTGTGGGCGGACCGGTTCGACACCGATCGCGCCAACCTTGCGGCGGCGCAGGACGAGATCACCGGCCGTCTCGCCCGGACTTTCAATCTCGAACTCGTCAAGGATTTGGGCCGCCGGATCGAGCAGGAAGGGGCGGTCCATCCCGATGCGCGCGATTTCGTCATGCGTGCGTGGGCCTGGTACCATCGGCCGCGATCCGCAAACACTCTTCGAGAGGCTCAACAGGCTTTCGAGCGGGCACTGGAGATCGACCCGGGCTCGGTCGACGCGCGGATCGGCGTTGCATCCGTCTTGGCTGTTACGTTAGCCAATGGGTGGAGCCGCTCGGTCGAGCAGGATCAAGCGCGCGCCGAATTGTTGCTCCTTGAAGCCCTCGAGCGCGACCCGAGCCGCTCGATGGCGCATTTCTCGCTGGGGATCCTCCGCCGATTTCAGAACCGGCTGACGGAAGCGCGGATCGAGCACGAGACAGCTATAGCCCTCGACCACAACAATAGCCGCGCCTTTCATCAGCTTGGTCTGACGTTGATGTTTCTGGGACAACCGGAGGCGGCAATGTCTCAATTCGAAAAAGCCATCCGGCTCAATCCCCACGATGCGAATATCGCCGACCCCTATGGAGGATTGGGTACCTGTCATCTCTTCCTCGGCCATGTGGATCAGGCAATAGACCTTCTCAGGAAGGCGCGGGTGGCGAATCCCCGTCTTTGGTATGTTCATCTAAACCTCGCGGCTGCGCTCGGCCTGAGGGGTGACCTCGACGAGGCACGGACCGCTCTGGCGAAGGCGATCGAGCTCAAGCCTGAGATGAACTCACTGGCCTGGCTCCGCGCTTACCCCGGCGCCGGTGATCAGCAGTACGGGGCACTTTACGAGAAGACCGTGGCGGTTGGCCTGCGCCGCGCCGGGTTGCCGGAAGGATGAGCCAAACCCGTCGTCTCGCCGCGATCCTCGCCGCCGATGTGGCGGGGTATTCGCGGCTGATGGGAGCCGACGAGGAAGGCACTCTCGAACGCCTCAAGCGCTGCGCCGCGAGTTCCTCGATCGAAAATCGCCAAGCACAAGGGGCGCATCCCCCGAATTGACCCGGGGACCAAGACCACCGGCGACGACATCTCTATGGTCCGCGGTGCGGTAACACAGGTGCCACACAACTCGGTGGCATGTGTTATGGTTCTATTTATGAACAATGATGACGCGGGGGTACGTGATCGCCCGAGTGACAGTGTTGGCGCGCTGGATTTCGATCGGCGCGCGCTCGACGATCTCTGTCGTAAATTTCGTGTGCGCCGACTTGATCTCTTCGGCTCGGCGACAACGGGCCATTTCGATCCCGCACGAAGCGACGTGGATTTGCTGGTCGAGTTCGAAGCGATGCCGCCGAGTGCCTATGCAGCTGCATATTTTGGCCTGCGCGCGGCGGCGGAAACGCTGCTCGGTCGGCCGGTGGATTCTCGTGACCGAGACGGCACTCGCAAACCCCTACCTACGTCGGCGGATCGAGGGAGAACGGCGAGCACTCTTCCCGCAGCCATGATCTCCAATGAGGCCGCTAAGTATCTCTGGGACGCACAACGCGCCGCCGAGCGTATTGCACGCTTCACCTCCGGCCGGAGCTTCGACGATTATCTCGCAGACGAGATGCTGTGCGCCGCAGTGGAGCGGCAGTTCGAGATCATCGGAGAGGCGTTAGCCGGTCTGCGACAGGTCGATCCTGGCATTGCAGCCCGCACCCGGATTTGCCGCGCATCATCGCCTTTCGCAATGTGCTGACCCACGGCTACTGATACGCGTCTGGTATGGGGTGTCGTCGAGAACGATTTGGTTCGGCTCTGTACCGCGATCACGCAACTGTTCGGATCTGCTCCCGGCCCATAGCCTCCCAAGCAAGCGGAACGCGATACTCGTAGGCAGCCCCATTCGGGTGCCACTATGTTTGCTTAATGCGCGCCCAGCAGCGGCTCGTGTACCATCATCCGCCGAGAGGAGGCGCCATGGAGCCTGCAGGGTCAGCTCGCGTCGAACGCCGTCTTGCCCCGATCCTCGCCGCCGATGTGGCGGGGTATTCGCGGCTGATGGCAGCGGACCGGAGACATGATCGGCAGGCAGAACAGGCCCGAAAGCTGATACGAGGAGGAGATCATGGCCAGCAAAACCGCGGCGTTGCGCAGGCTCCTTGCCGAGGAGGCGTTCATCCACATGCCGGTCGCCTATGATGCGCTCGGCGGCCGGCTGATCGAGCAGACCGGGTTCAAGGCGGCCTATGTCGGCGGTTTTGTCACCGGCGGATCGCGCTGCACCTCCGAGCCGCTCTTGACACTGGATGAGCAGGTCCGGGTGGCCGGCGATGTCGCTAGGGCGGTCGGTATTCCGGCGATTGCGGATGCCGGTGCCGGTTTTGGTGAGCCGCTGCACACGATGCGTGCGGTGCGCGAGTTCATCCACGCCGGCGTTGCCGGCGTCCATATCGAGGACCAGCTCTTCCCGAAGCGCGCGCATTACCACAAATACGTGGCCCACGTGATCCCGCGAAAGGAATTCGCCGACAAGATCAGGCTCGCCTGCCGCCAGCGCGACCAGAGCGACAAGGATTTCGTAATCATTGCCCGGAGCGATTCCTGCCGTTTCGAGGGGCTCGAGGAAGCCGTCGGCCGGGTCAACCTCGCGGCCGAGCACGGCGCCGATATGGGGATGATCTTCCCGCGCGACCTCGCCGAATTGCAGCAGGCGCCGAAGCAGTCGAAGATCCCGCTGGTCTACGTCGTCAGCCGCGGCAATCGCGACAACCGGCCGGTCGTGACTGCGGCCCAGCTCGCCGAGATGGGTTACAAGGTGGCGCTCGACGCCTTGCTCGCCCTATTGGTCAGCTTTCATTTCAATAAGCGTGCGCTGGAGGAGCTGAGAGCGACCGGGGACTTTACCGGCCTCAGCCCGCAGGACTGCGTCACCGCGCGACACGACATCGAGACCCTCGTCGGCCTCGATGAATTCTACGCGATCGAGGAAGAGACGGTCGAAGAAAGGAAATGGGGCGAGCGGTAGCCGGAAGTGCCCGAAGTGTAGGAGCCCTTCAGGCCGAGCGTCCTTCTTGATAATATTGTGACCAACAGTTACATTATTATCTGGTGAAGATTGTTTTCCGCCGAGCTGCGGAAAAGTCGCTGGACCGAGTTCCGGCTGATAGTCGACGCCAAATTGTCGACCGCATTGCAAGGCTTTCCGCCGGGCTGCAGAATCAGGCCGCTCGCTGGTAGGCCGGGTTTGTTTCGGCTACGCGTCGGCGATTACCGCGTGCTGTTCTCGATAGACGAAGCCGCGGAAGTCGTGACGATCGAGTTGATCAGGACTCGGGGCGACGTTTACACGAGGTGTAATACGGATTTCCGGAAATTGCTGGATCTGGGTGTGGCTTCCATCTAGCAGGTGCCACCTATAGAGCGGGCGAAGCTGGAGCCCGGGCGACCGCGCAGAGCGAGCGGACCAGGCCGTGGTTGGTGGCGAACCGGTTCCAGGCCATCTCGCAGGCGAGTTCGCCGCGAAGACGAGGAGTTCGCCGCGAAGACGATGAGTTCGCCGCGCAGCTTGCGGTACGTCACGGCGCACCGGTCGAAACAACGATCCCGCTCGAGGTGGTCAAAGCCAAGCTCGACGGCGTCCATCCGCTCAAGGCCTGGCGCGAATTTCGCGACATAACACAGCTTCAGCTGTCGTCGCGCTCCGGGGTCGGGCGTGATTTGATCGCGCAGATCGAAACGAGCAAAAAGCAGGGCGGGGTCGGGACGCTCGAACGTCTTGCTCGGGCGCTCGGAGTCCCCATCGAAGCTTTGCTTAAGGCGCAGGACTGAAGGGGTGAAGCCGCCTCAGGCCGCGTCGGGCGCGAGCAGCGCTTCCTGGTCCAGCGTGTTGGCCCAGTCCGACACCGTCGTGCGGTGCAAGACGCGGCGCTGCGTGTCGTCGTAGGGTCGGCCGCGGTGCATCGTGCAGCGGTTGTCCCAGATCACGAGGTCGCCAATGGTCCAGCGGTGCTGGTGGACGAATTGCGCCTGGGTGGCAAAGGCGATCAGCTCCTCGATCAGCGCCCTCCCCTCCTCCACCGGCCGGCCGATAATGTGCGAGGCGTGCGAGGCGAGGTAGAGGCTGGTGCGGCCCGAATAGAGGTGGTGTCGGACCAACGCCTGCCGCACCGGCGGCAGTTCCTTGAAGATATCATCGTTGAAATCGGCAAAGCCGATCTGGCTGCGCGATCGGAAGATGCTGTGCTCGACGACGAGCCTGTCGAGCTCGCCCTTGCGGGCATCCGGCAAGGCGTCCCAGGCTGCCCGCATATCGGCGAATTCGGTCTCGCCGCCTGATGAGGGCAATTCGCGGGCCGAGAGCAGCGAGCACTTCGCCGGGATGTGCTTGAACGAGCTGTCGGTGTGCCAGAGCTGGTTGCCGAGGTTGAACAGGTTGCGCCGATCGTCGCGCGCGAGCACCCGTCCTTCGGGATCAAGATTGGAGATGTCGGCCACATCCGGTCGCAGCCGCATCTTAGCGCCGACGTAATTCGGGTTGACCTCGAGCGGGCCGAAGAGCCGGCTGAAGGCAAGCTGCTGCTCGTCGGTCACCGGCTGGTCGGGGAAGAGGAGGATGCCGTGCCGACTGAACGCCGTGTCGATTTCGGCAAAGACCTCGGGCACCACCGGCCCGGTCAGATCGACGCCGCGCACTTCGGCGCCGAGGGTCGGGTGAAGCGGGGTTACCGCGATCGCCATGTCGCTCCCCTTCCTCATGCTGTACTCGTAATATGAGCCGCGATGGAGAAGCGATCAATTCGAACGCAATGACGACTTCCGGCATCAAAGCGGTTGTGGATTGGCTGATTGACGGCGCGCGATCGGCACCGCAGCCGCAACACGTATTGACCCAATTGTCCGAGCGCCTGGTCGCTTGCGGCATTCCGCTGTGGCGGGTCGCCGTGTTCGTCCGCACATTGCACCCCAACGTCATGGGGCGGCGGTTCCTGTGGCGCCCGGACGCCGAGGTCGAGCTCACCGAGGCCCCGTTCGAGCTCCTCGAAACCGAATATTTCCGCGATAGCCCGATCGCCCGCGTCTATCAGACTGGTGTCGCGATCAGGCGCAAGCTGGCGGATCCGGACTGTCCCGAGGATTTTCCGGTCCTCGCGGATCTTCGCGCGGAAGCTGTGACCGACTATCTGGCGTCGCCGCTTGTCTTCACCGATGGCGCCGTTCATGCGGTGACCTGCACGACGCGGCAGCCGGGCGGCTTCACCGACGAAGAGATCGCCGGCATCGAGGCGGTCATCACGCCGCTGGCGCGGGTCGCCGAGATCCGCTCCCTGCGGCGAATGGCGAGCACCTTGCTCGACACCTATGTCGGGCACGACGCCGGCGAGCGCATCCTCGCCGGGCATATCCGGCGCGGCGATATCGAGGAGATCCACGCGGGAATTTGGCTGTCGGATATGCGCGGGTTTACCGCATTGGCCGATGGGCTGCCGCCGCGGGTGCTGATCGACCTCCTCAATCGCTATTTCGACTGTCAGGTGCCGGTAATCCTCGAGCACGGCGCCGAGGTGCTGAAATTCATGGGCGACGGGCTCTTGGCGATTTTCGCGATCGCCGGCGACGAGACCGAGGTGTGCAAGCGCGCCCTCGCCGCCGCGCGTCAGGCGCAGACAAATATCGCGGCACTCGCAAGCTCGGCGATGCCGGGGTTGCGCTTTGGCCTGGCCTTGCATATCGGTGATGTCCTCTACGGCAATATCGGCAGCGGCAATCGGTTGGATTTCACCTGCATCGGGCCCGCGGTCAATTTTGCAGCGCGCATCGAAAAGCTGACCGGCCAGCTCGGACGCACCATCCTCGCCTCGGGAGAATTTGCCCGCCACTGCCCGGGTGAATTCTCGGCACTCGGCGAATTCACGCTTCCCGGGTTCAGTGCAGCGCAATCGGTCTTCGGTCTCGCGGATGAGGCGCCGCGACAGCGATAGCAGGGGCTTCACCCGTTTTGCGCTCTGGCGGCGTCACCGGCAGCCGTCGCTTGGCTGTTGCGCGTCTCTCCTTTAAGGTTAAGACGCGATCCTGAGGGGTCGTTGTTCACGGGGGGAGTGGATGGCAACACGCCTGTTGGGGGCAGCGCATGCTTGGTTAGCGATTTGCTTGATTTTGTCGAGCGCCGGCTTAGCCGAGCGGGCGGGTGCCCAGGTAATGGACGAGGCGCGGCAGGCGGGACGCGCCGCCCAGACGTTTCCGGCGGCCGACGAGGATTACTTCCAGGGCATGGATGGCGGGATCGCGCTGACCCCCGACGAGGTCAAGGGCCGCAACATGTGGCTGGTGTGGACCGGCGGCAACGACCGGCTATGGGACAAGTTGACAAACCTGACCTTTGGCGCGTTCGACCTGCTGAAGATCCTACGCTTTTTCGCAGACCGAGCTGC
>Ga0210402_10002236_pt1 | contig 19065 bp, 19 predicted proteins | sample IncBWC7MmetaG_FD_161055 | JGI IMG/M metagenome (GOLD analysis project Ga0210402, IMG submission 161055) | Forest soil microbial communities from Barre Woods Harvard Forest LTER site, Petersham, Massachusetts, United States - Inc-BW-C-7-M | ecosystem: Environmental > Terrestrial > Soil >... | reverse complement strand
CGAGTCGCAACCAAGGTGAGCGCCGTATATTGATGACGCGGAATAACTCACAGATGATCTTTCCGATGCCCATGAGCTGGATTCGCAACCACATGGATGCGTCTGACGGCGAACTCCTAATCCTGACTGGAAACGTGCTTAGCGGTATTCTCGATCTCAGTCAGGTGGAACGGGATGAGTGGCGACTGCAGGACGGTGTTTTCTCTTCAGTGCCCGGGAACAGCCCGCAAAATCTGGCCGATCAAGTGACGAGGAGTCGCCGGATTAGCCAGGATCACCGCGCACCCAAAATTATGTCGGTTCGCAGCGCTGCCTGGCGCGTCGATCAAATCCCCGAATATGCTGCTATTGCCAATAAGGCAAGCAAAGTGGGCATCCGTATAATTCTTCTTGCGCACCCCGAACGTGCTCTGGAACTGACATTGGCCCTAGAATCCGGAACGCTAAAGGCCGATTCGGATGCTTCGCGAGCCTGGCGGGTAGTCCCGATACCACAATGGTCCGAGGATGCCATCTACTACTGGGTGCATGAAAACATCGCGATCGCTGAAAGCGGCGAGGCTATCGCAGCGATAAGAACAGCCACCTGCGGATTCGGAAAAGAGGTTAGCACGTTATGCGCGGCCAGTTTGACTCTCGAGACTGCGCTATCGTCGCCGAAAACACGGCGACAGATCCTCGCACCCACACTTGAGACCTTCTATCAACGCATCGGTATGCCACCGTCTCTCATTGAGAAGCATGGCGAGGCCATCAAGAGTTTTCTCGTGCTTGTCAATGGAGCGGACCGCGGCAACCTGGCGGAGATAGACGAAATTATGCAGACGTACGGTATCAGCAAAGCAATGTTTGATTTCCTGTACTGGATGGGGCTGGTTCAGGAAGGTCCCGAACACACCTGGCGGCCGCCAACGCTAGTTGCGGAGCTGATCAATTAACACTCACCATGCGCACACGATAGACGCCGGCCTCTATTGGCGGCTCCCCGACCCACGCAGCTTCATTAGCAAAATCGCGATGCGTGTGAATACAGCGCGGGTGCTCGTGGTCAACCTTCCCCGCACCATGATTCCCGGCACCCATGACGGCATCGTGAGAGGGTTGTCCGACGCCCATATCCGCGACCCCATTAGACTTCTTATCCGACGCGGAACTGATATTGCCAGTGACGTGGGTGCCCACTTTTCCAACCGACGATTGACGGCCGGGCAACTTGCTGACTACCAGGCGGCAACGCAAATGGCCGTGATTCTTCAGGCCGAAGATGACCTGGCCCAGGCGATGTGCGAACAATACACAATGGAATTTATGGCCGCCACGGAGCATTGCGACGGAAATGTTCACTTGGTTACGACCATTCATCACAGCGCGAACCAAAACGATTCACACATAGGAAAGGTGCAACTCATTACATTCGACGGTGGCCTCACTCCCGACGAAATGGACGCCTATGTCGCCTTGCGTATGGTGAATCGGCCGGGCCCGGGTAGCACACGTCTTCTGCGGGCCATCGTAAGCGAATTTGCAGGCTTCGACGTCCAGTTCGCGGAACGCCTGATGCATATGGAGGACTCACAATTACTCGGGATCCGCGATCAGCTTAGTCTGTTGTTAGGTGAGGACCCCGACCGATGGCGCACACTAGACTGGCTCACCGGCACGACTTCAATAGTGTCTTCCACTCCGCATGTATTACACGATTTCTACGTCTCGGAGCACGGGTTAAACGACCAGAAAGAAGATGCCAAAGACCGAATCTCTCGACGCTACTGGCGCGCTTGTTTGAAATCGATCACGCCCTGGCTGGAAGAAAGACGGAGTGAAGTGTTGCGCTACTTCCACCCGCAATTGTCTCAGATCGCTGCCGCAGATCCGAGCGGCAAAATCCCCGTTCCGACTGGCAACAACAGATATCGCTACGTTGAACCAGACGAAATCGAATTCAATAACATTGTTGGTCTTTTTTACTCAAAAAAACTCTCACCGAACAGCCCCCCGGAACAAAAGGCATTAAACATTTGTATGTCGACAAAATCAGTGCGGGATGATATCGCGCATATGCGGGCACCAGCCAGCACGGATTTGTTCAGTTTGATACACGGCATGGACGATCTGATCAGAATCTGAAGTCTTTCAACTCCGCACAGCAATCGACAGGTAAGTAGGATGCACGGCAAGTGCCGACAGCTGTGCTTAAGGGAGTATCAACAAGTCACCAGAAAATGCAATCAGGAACCCGCTATGTCTATCGATAGCTGCCCATACGACTTCGATCGATTAGTCAACGAACGCATGGCTCTTCGATTCGGCGAGCTAAAATCTGCTATGGTTCGACCGCTAAACGCGGCGGGTTTGGTGGGGTACAAGAGCGCCACGAAGGAGGCGCTTCAGTTTCTCGACAAGCCGGCGGATTTCCCTGGTTGTTACGTGTTCTGAATATTGATATTCCTGTTTGTGTTGGCATTTCAAGAATCGGCTTGAACCGCTATTCTCGGCATTCCATTAGAAGCGAGTCAAGATGGTGGCTTAAAGGCATCGATCTTCGCGCGAACGAATCGACCGAATTCCGGAGTGACCTGAAAGTAAGAGCTTCCCCATTGCATTGCGCCCACCAAATTGTCCCCGCCGGCGGTGGTCAACGGGACATTAGGATGATGGCTTTTGAACTCCGCGACTACGGAATCGAAGTAGATTGGTGCCTCGAACCACGCGGCGCCATAGTGAAGAGCGAGATTGTTGGCATAGACGTAGTATGGCCAGCGCTTGAAATCCGGATCGCCAGCCTGTTCCTCCGCAGAACGAACGCGGGGTGCACTGGCGCACGCGTAGTATGGAAGAAAGCATCTTCCCCCGACAGCGACCTCCAGCAGACAGTCACCAATTCTGATCTTATCGGGGCTTTTGGCGAAATCTAACTCGGACCGGGGCTCAGCAAACAATCGGCGACTTCCAGGAAGTATGGGACGATCTTTCACGCCAGAGACTTTTATGTAGTAGCGCGCATGGGGCGACAAAATCACATCGCGATTCTCGGCGCTCGGTGTCGAGTAGGTATTTAGTATATTTTTTAGCCCGACGTCGAAATCACGGTCTTGGCCTCTCGGGTAACGCCTTTCGTAGGCTTCCACTGCATCACATAACCGGTCGATTTGGTCCTCAGTCAAATTTACATAGTCAACTCGGCTTTTCGCCAAAGTGATCAATTGCCCTAGTTGACCCTCATGCGTTACGACGAGTCCTGTCTCGTGATTCCGCACTAGTCCCGCCTCCGTCAAATTGGCGGAGGTAACCACGCCGGCAAAGGGCGCGCCCTCCCGGGAAAAGACATATATTTTTGAGTGAAGCGCTTGGTTGATAGAAATCTCCGGCCACGCCCCTGTGGCCTGCTTGATCGTTCGTCCGAAGCTGCGAAGCGCGAACGGCTTCTCAAACTGATCCTCGCCTCTAGGTGCACACGAGGAGATCAGCGAGATTCGTCGATCCGTCAGTCGAAGTCCGTCGATGAGGGGGCCGAACTCTCGATAGAGAAAAGGCGATACCAGCAGGCAGGCCTCGCAAGTAGTCAGCAATTGCTGCACCAACGACATATGATTAGTGAACTCAATGGAACCCAAGTTCCGACTGAGCTTTAGCACCCCTGGCGAGCTGTTGCTTACAAACAGTGAATCGGTTTCCATAATCCGCGCAAATCCGTTGCCGCCTAGAGGTACGAAGTATAAGTCCATCAGGATGGACGTTTGTCGGCGAATCGACAGCTTAGAAATATTTGAATCGCACGGCCACCCCGTTGGGACCTGGGCGATTCCATTTTGTGCTGCTAAGTCAACGAATCGGGCCTTCGCGCGCCCGTGGATTGCGCGGCCCCTCAGCTAGCTTCGCGGCCGCCCATTCCTTTTCCGTCAACGGGGGTGGCATCTGATCAGAAAATCGCCTCACGTTTGCCGCAAGCTCGGGCTGTCGCTGCCGAATTAGAATGTCGCCGATCGCAATCCACGCACGTCGAACCTCGTTGCGCGTGCTCACTAAGTTCGCCTTGCCGGGTTCGAACTGCAGCTTTCCTTTCGCCAACTCCTGCGCAACGGCTTCGACTTGCCCACGAAGGTACACGGAGTCGCCTCTCAAACTCGCTCGATAGATGCCGTCCTTCCTTGCCTTCACGCATTGACCACGAACTGCGCGTTCCGTGGCGTTGGCTTCAATGCCGAGTAGTCTCAGGTTTCGGGCAAATTCGGACCGCCAACGTCGAAGCGTCGCCTTCTTGATGTTCAAGCGCTCGCCCTGTTCATTGACGGCCTTGAGCACGAGATGTACATGAGGATGAGCCTCGTCAGTATGCAAGACGAACGCATACCGATGTTGACCCCAGAATTCCTCTCGCGCGAAGTTTCGCACCGCCCCCAGCACCTTGCCTGGCGGCGTTCCAGGCGGCATCGAGAACATAAGTTTATGGACAAGCTTCGGCGGCTTCCTCCCATTGGTACCGGCAAGGGTTGCTTGGCGCCGCACGTCGTCGATATCGAGATCCCACCCGTCCAGGAGATCCTTTCCTATCCGGCCGCCTAAGCGCTCACCGTCATCGGTTTCAAGTTCAAGCTCCCCTTTGCGCCCGATATAGTCGAGGTGCTTGCCCACTGCCTTCAGATCGTGGCTAGCGCGAGGCAATACTTTCACTACCGCTTCTGGCGTCCGTCGCACAGTCCGCTGGATCTGCTCGAGCTGTCCCGGCGTCAATAGACCTCCGGTCTCACGAGGCGCTCCCCGGCCATAGCTCGCGATGTCCAACAAGGGTTCGCCTTCCCGAATCCTAAAGGTCCGCTTGGGCATGCCCGGTCTCCCAGCTGGTCTCATTCGCTTTGAGAAGCGCCTTCGTGTTGTCCCGCAAGGCGACGCATATTTTGAGCATTGCCCGAAATTCGGCGCCCGCAGAGTCCGCGATCCGACCGCCCTGAGTGGCTGCCTTGGCGATCTGGTTGATGTTCCGGCCAATTGACGCTAGCAGCGCGATGCTGCGCTTGAGCGCCAAGAATTCATCCTTGGGTAGCGGCGTAAGCTTGCGCAGGTGCGAACGCAGGATCACAGAGGCGTAGGTAGCTGGGCGCATTCCCCGCGCCTCCGCGCGGGCATCCAACAAGAGCTTATCCTCGTTCCTCAAGCGGACGAGCATGGGCTTACCGCCGCCCTTGGGCCCGCGCGCCTCCCTGGTTGGGCGACGAACTCCTTCTGGCCGGGAGGATGCACCCTCGCCAGCTGAGGGATCGCACGCTCGGAGTTCCCTAAGAACTAAGCGCTTCAGCCACGCCGCCTCCGACTGAAAATCTTGCTCTGCGACAACCTTCACCCGAAATTTGACCTCGGGTGAGACGCGCGCTTTCAAGAATTCCGTACAAGCCATGGGCCACAATGTGGCCCAAAAGTAAGCCGGAGGCTATCCTGCATTTCGCGGTTTTTTCAGCGAAACTCAAACAAGGCTCGAACAAATCAGTGCCGGTATCGGACCCAACTGGGACATCTGCTTACGACCGCTGTTGGGCTACATAATCGTGGAGAGTAGTTGCGCGGCACCCAGTCAAGGTGGTCGGGCGATGGCCGTCTCCTCAGATTCGCTCAGGTCGTCGTCATACCATGCGAAGTCCCCGACGATCTCCAGCACGTCGCTGCCAACCACCAAGGGCAGCTCACGCTTGCTCGAGCCGAACTCGCACCGCTCATGAGGTCCGAAGACGCGGCCCGTTGAGAATCGGAGCAGCGCCAGATTGAACCGGGCCACCGCGCGCCGGGTAATGTCCGAAGCGTACTGCCTGCCGTGCGCGCAGCCATAGGCCAGCAGGCGCGGCGACACCGGGAAGACGATGGAGTTTTTCGGGTCATCCAACCGTGTTGGTGCTGTCGGCGTGCTCCCATCAGTGGGGAAGACACACACGGGTCGGTCTGTCGTCAGGAACCCGCCAGAGTCCACAGGGGCCTCCAACAAGCTCCATGTGCGCCGTCCGAGCATCTCAATCATTGACATGACGCCCCGCAGCTCTTGGAGGATCAGAAAGTTCTGGTGAAACTCCATGGAGAACCTGCCGCTCTCGACGAATTCCCGGTGACGCTCGAAGTCGACAAGCAAGCTGGGGTCGAGGGCACCGGCCGCTTTGATGTCGGCAATCGTAGCCTGCCAAGCCTCTTTCGACTCCAGAGACTTCTGCAGCAGCTCCATCGTTACGCGATTGGCTGCTCGGGTGAGCTGCTGGCGCGTCGTTGGGTTGCGGGTTGCGATCAGGCCCATCAGGTTGAGGCCGTAGAGCCATTCCTGACTACCGGTCGTCGCGCGGCCGGCGCCGATCTCCCGGAGTGCGCTGATGGCGTTGCTTTCGAACTGGCCTAGGCGCTTCTCCAGCTCGTTGCGATCGAGGTCGGGCGACTCAATCCGATTGAAGTCGCGCTTGACGCACACGTTGCCCGTCGACGTCCAAAATGACTTCCGCTCGACGCAATCGACAACGAAGACTTGGGAGCCCGTGTTGCCTTCATGGCTGAAGAGTCCCAGGTAGCTTTCGGGTATCCAATGGTGACGGCGCGCACCGCTCATGAGCTGAATGATACTGTAGCGTTTGGCATTGCCATCTAAAATAACCTCGACACAGAAGTGAGTGGTGCGGATTGATACAGACAGAAACCCTATTTGTTCTTGGTGCGGGCGCACATTATCCGTATGGAATGCCGCTAGGAAGCGAGTTGGCGCGACAAATCATTCAGGAGTTGCCTGCGAAGCTGCCTCGCTTCAATCCTCACGGACCACCTAAGCTCGGCAAATTCAGCGAGATCTGCACACAGATTTACTCGGGCCATGTGCCACTCCTATCCAGGGGTCCACACAACCTCTTGCCGCAGATGGTGGAGTTTAGAAATCGACTGGAACAGGCCGGTCAACAGAGTATTGATGATTTCCTACGGACCTATCACGACGCGCCAGGATTCTCTGAAATTGGTCGTCTGGCCATTGCCTATCTGCTGATGAAAACCGAGTTCCGCCACGATTTCGGGCGCTCTAACACGAAAGCCACGGGAGACTGGCTGACAGAGCTATTCAACCTGATGCACCGTGGAACGAACGGCACGGTTGAGGATTTCCTCGAGAAGAATCACGTTTCTTTCGTGACGTTCAACTATGACCGGACCATCGAGCATTTCTTCTATCTCAAGCTGCTTCACACGTACAACTTGACCCCAGAGAATGCGTTGGAAGCCCTAAAACAGATCGAGATCAAGCACGTCTACGGCTCGTTGGGTCCCTACGATCTAAATAAGAGGAACAAGACGGACTTTGTGAACGCTGACTACAAGCAGGCGGCGGATGGAATACAGTTGATGTTTGATGTTCGACAGAAGGAAACCGATGAAATCCTTCGCGCGCAGCGGCTTTACTTTGATCATTCCAAGAAGCAAATCTTCCTGGGATTTGCGTTTGATGAGCAAAACATCAAGACGCTGCGGCTCAACCGAATGAACAATGAGATGGCGCTCTACGCAACGCGGTACAAGATGACGGAGTCGGCTTGGCAGCACGTAATGAACTCAATGAAACCGGCAACGTTCAATGTAATGACCCCGAGACCCGAGTGGGACTGCCTGAGTTTCATTCAAAACGTCTATCTGAATTGAGATAATTGGCTGTCGATTGGCCCACGTCGGTGCGCGATGAGCGTCTGCTAATAGGCGGCCATTTGATTCCACAGAGCTACCGTGTTTGGCCGAAACTAGCCCATTGACTCGGCATTATGCGTTTTAGGACACTCATAAGAGGCCACGCTCGGCAAAGCTAACGGCGTCACCGCCGGCGATGATGATGTGTTAGGAGGATTTCAGGAGTGTCAACCGTATTTACATTTCAGAGAGGGAGACTAGAGTTCCTCTGGCCCAGTAGGCCATGACTTTGTTGGAGGCGAGTAGCTCCGCGTGGTTAGGATCATTCGTAAGTCGGAGCTTCCGCAACCCAATCAGGTTCCCCCGTCGCTGCGGGCTGCAGCGGTCGCTGCGCTTGGGATGCGTGTGCGAGAACCGAGACCAGTCGGGTTTCCGCTGCTATTCACTTCCGATATGCAGCTCATCGAACCTGCCGTCGCCTTCTTGCATGAGCATCTCGTTCAGCGAGCGCACAGCGCCGAGACAGTAAGAACCTACGCAGAGATTCTCGTCGACTGGTTCGACGCGCTTGAGCATAACGGCATTCACTGGGGCGAAGCGGACGCGGTCGATCTTGTGGCGTATCGCAACCGCATGTTGTCGACTCCAAGTCCGCGGACGCATCGACCTTATAGTATTCGGACGATCAACCATCGGGTCCGCGGCGTCCTGCGCTTCTATGAGTGGGCCGTGCGGCATGAGCGGCTTCGCTCATCGCCATTGACCGGGCGAGACACCGATTTTACGGTCACACGCCGTTACGATGGCGCATCACGCCATCGCGATCCATCGAGCGACCGTGGGATCTTCCTTCTGCGACAGTTTGAGGCTCTCCCGCGCCCCCTCACAGGAGCACAGGCGTGCGAGCTGATGGCGCGGCTCGTCCCACCGTATGACCTGATGGCGCGATGGCAGTTGTATACCGGTCTTCGGGTGAGCGAGCTACTACGCTTGTCGATTAACGACGTGTCACAGCATGACAGCGATTTCGGCCCCGACGCGTCGCCGCGGCAACGCGTGATCGACGTCATGTGCAAGGGCCGTAAAAGTGGCTATGTGCTGGCCTCCGCGAGCCTGCTCGACGAGACCCATGTGTATCGATCTCAACACCGCCGAGCCTGGTTGAACAGGGCCGCTCGCCGGCGCCGGCCTTCCACCCCCAACGCACTCTTTGTTAACGATCGCGGCACAGCGGCCAGGAAGAACACCTATCAACATATCCTCCGAGCGGTCGGTAAGGACTGCGGTTTTACGGTGACAAGTCATCAGCTGCGAGCCACTTTCGCATGTATCGTGCTGGCTCGGCTCGAGCAACTCGCCGCCGAAGGCGCAGCGATCAACCCGCTGCTTATCGTCAAGATCCTCCTTCACCACGAACGCATCGAGACCACCGATAGGTACCTGCGTGCTGTCGCGTTCGACACGCACTCACTGACTGACATCCTTGATTCGTTGATCCCGGAGACCATATGACCGGGAAGGCGCGGCTGAAGAAGGGATTTTCACGTCGTTCGGCACCGATTGTGTTGGTACCATCGCTCGACGCGCCGCGGCGATTGGAACGAACAGTACTCGACTTTCGCACTCTTCATCTTCCGCGGGATGTCGCGGCGGCGCTGGCCGAGGCCTTCTGGCAGCGCGTTGGCGCCGGTCCCATGCAGACCATCCAGGATCACTGGGCCCGCATTCGATTCTTTGGCCGTTTCAACCACCAGACCCACGCGGTAAAGAGTCTGGCCGATCTGCAGGGCGACATTCTCGTGCGCTATGTCGAGTGGCTCAACGCACAGCGAACGGCCCGTGGCAGCCCGCTCGGCAAGGCCACGCGATCCTCCACCTACACATCACTCCATAAGCTCCTGCAATGGCTGGTGCGGTGTCGACCCGGATTAGTCGGAGCCATCGACTGGCCTATTAACCCCTTTCCCTGGCGCAACCGAGATACACGCGGCCGAGGTACGATCTCGGCTTCGCAGGTGCGCGATATTCTCAGGGCATGTGAGCACGATATCGCGCAGCTTCGCCTCATGCGTGAACGGGGTCGACAGCTAAGACTCGACGCCCGCGCAACGGGCGCCACCTACATGAGCGCGCCCGGGGCAGTGCTTGATTTCATCGATAAAGAGTTTCTCGGAGTTCTACCACCGACGCCGATCCTGTATCGAACGCATAATCACTTTAACCGTTATCTGGTCAAGCACGGCGGCGTGGACGTGATCGAGCCCTACCTCTATCCGAACGGCTACGGGCTTTTTCCCTATTATCTCGCCATCGTTTTGCACACGGCCGGTAATACGCAAGCCATCGCCAACCTCTCGATCGATTGCTTGCAGCCGATTCCATTGATGGAAGATCGGGAGATGCTGGTATGGGAGAAGCCTCGAGCCAGCCGAGTACAGCGACGATCATTCCGGCGCGCTGATCCGTTCGAGCCGCCCGCGCTGGTTCGCGAGCTTATCGACTGGACCAGCAGACTCCGGTCGCATGTTCCCCGCCACCAGCGTAATCACCTTTTCTTGATGAAGCCGCGGTGGAGACCCACCGCGGCAACCCGTGTAAAGCTCCACCGCGCGCTGGAGCGATTCATCGCGGCCCATGCCCTGAAGCCTTTCACGTTCAGTTCCGTTAGGCCCAGCGTCCTGACGGCTCTATATCGATCGTCCGGCGATTTGCGCGCTGTCAAAGAGATGGCGAACCACGCGAGCATTTCGACCACTGTCCGCTACGTTCAAGGCCCGGAGGTCGCCGCGCAAAACAGCTTGCGCATGGCGGCGCTACAGAGCGCGTTATTGGGTCACGTCGAGACGTCCGCGGACGATCGATCATCGACACCACCGGCGGCTCCAACCGCATCCACCCCGCCGTCTGGCACGGCTGTCTCGATGTTCGGATTTTCCTGCAAAGACCCTTTTTCCGGTCTGGCGCCGGGCACACGCCGGGGCGAGCTCTGCACGAACTTCCTTGCATGCCTGACCTGCCCCAACGCCATCATCCCGACCAATGCGGCGACACTCGCGCGCTTGCTCCACGCGCGAGAGCACTTGCAGGCCGCAACCACGCACATCCATCCGGCACGCTGGTCGGCGATCTATGCGCCACAGCTACGGATCCTCGATGAGGACTTAATACCTCGGTTCCCAGCGCGCGCGCGTCCGGAAGCCGAACGGCTCCGAACGTCGTTACCTGCACTTCTGCCCCTCAGATGATCGTATCGCGCACACCCCTGGCGGTACTGCCGCGATCAGCGCCGGCTTCGGCGGAACATCTGCGAGCACGCGATTGGTTTCTGCGTGACTCGCATTGGGACGATGTCCAATGGGTACTCGCTCCAACGAGCGCCGCCTATGAAGATCGCCCTGTTGTCATTCGCTGGGACTTCACTCTACCCAACGATCGGCGGTTCACGCATCGACAGTACGCAGCGTTCTTGGAGAGTGCAAAAGAGCATCTGGCACTGATTCGTGTTCGCTCCGGTCGTTCTCGCGCCGGCTGCGGCGGCACCTCGCTGCGCATCCATTTTCAGTGTCTGAGAGCGCTTATTCGATGGATGATCCAAGAAGGACTCCAGCGCTTCGCGGATCTCGATGCCGAGCTCGTTGCAGATTTCACGCGAACCATAAGGCGGCGCCGCGGGCGCACGCGCGCCACGATCTCGCGAGAGACTTTAAGTCACTACTATCGGGTGGTGACTGATCTATACCGGCAGCGCGGCGCTGTGCGCGATGCCTTGCAGATCGACCCATTTCCTGGGCTGAGCGTTCGGGCAGCAACACCCGGAACCGATGAGCGTAATCCAGAGTCGTATACGCCGGACGTAGTGGCGATTCCACTCATACAGGGCGCCATTGAGCTTTTGAACGCAACCGCTTTTCGTACATTGGCGATTCGCGAGAGCTGTCTACAGACTTATCAACGATTGCGTGCCGCCAAGGTGGATCGACGTGCGGCACGCCTCGCGATGCTCTCGGGCCTCTATGAGATCACCATCGACACGCCGCGCGGGCCCTATCGATTCGATTCCCATCGATCACTATCAAGCCTCATTGATTTACTTTATGCCGCATGTTTCGTTGTCATTTCTTATTTGGTCGGGCCTCGCGTTAGCGAGATACTGCGCCTACGGGTCGGTTGTGTGCAGCCATTTGATAAGCCCGCATCCGACCTCTCCGTGAGCATCGCCGCCATCGTCGGCGCGATCTATAAGGCCGAGTCTTATCACGGCCGCCGACACCAGTGGATCGCTCCGCCGCCGGCGATACATGCCATCACTGTTTTGGAAGCGCTCTCGGAACCCCACCGCGCCCGCTCTGGTCGGGCGGAGCTCTGGCAACGACCTCGCATCCGTGATCTCGGTATCGACGAGTGGCTTCCTGAGAGCATCATGACGTTGCGCGTATCCGACACCAGGAGCGCCAACGAACGGGTTAACCGCCTCGTGAAGTGGCTCGGGGTACCAAGATACAAGGGTCGAGGTTGGCGGTTCAGTTCCCACCAAGGTCGTAAGACTTTCGCACGCTTCGTCGCGCTTCGCGATCGCACGGCGATCTACGCATTGGCGCAGCATTTCGGCCATCGCGATATCCGCCAGACAGACCAGGGTTATGTGGGCACCGACTATCAACTCTACCGCGAGATCGACACTGCGGTGCTCGATCAGTCTATGTCCGCTTGGGAGCTCATGTTGAGCGCGCGAACACTCGGCGGACGCATGGGGGCAGAGGTCCTCGCGCGTCGCCCGAGATTCCGAGGCGCGCACGTGAAGCAAGAGATTCGAGCTTACGCGCGCATGCTCGCCGAGACCGGACTGACGCTGGGCGTGTGTGAGTGGGGATATTGCGTTTACCGTGAGGAGATGAGCGCCTGCCACGGCAGCCCAACGGCCCCCGATCCTGTGCGGCGCGAGCCCTCGACTTGCGCTCGTTGCAAGAACTTCTCCGTCACGCAAGCGCATCGCCCGTATTGGCTCGAACAGGTGGACCGTTACGAGCGTTTATTGAACGACCCCGCGTTGCCCTCTCAGACGCTCAAGATCGCACGCGGCCGACTGGACGAGGCACGCGCGATGATTCGTTCGCTGGATGGTCACATGAAGGAGACTCGCCGTGGTGATCCGGTCCCTCGCTAAAAGTTCCATATCACGCAAGATCGCGTCCAAGCCGGTCGAGCAACGCCTTAGCGAGGCGCTATCGACCTTCACCGACCCCGACCCGTCGTCTCGATCAAAACATCGACCGACAATATCAACGCTGTGTCGGTGCGCCGGCGTGTCGCGCAACACGCTGTATCGATACTATCCGGCCATGGCGGATAAGGTGCGGCGACTTCGCCGCCAGCGCGGCCGTGCGCAGGCGACGCGTGAGAGTGTGGTAAAGGCGCTGCGCTCAGAGGTTATGGCGCTGCGAGATCAACTAACCAAGCTCGCGACGCTCGCCGATCATTATTTTGCGGCCGCGGAGGAGCAGCGCGCCCTGGTGGCGCGGCGAGATCGAGAGCTCGCCGCGCTCAAAGTGGGATCGCGCCCATCGCGCATACCGCGCTGAGCGCTCGGTGGCGACGTGCGAGGGGCTCATAAGAGCCCCTGCTGCGCGAAGCTGAGTACATTCGAACCAGCGAGTATTACGTGATCAACTAGGCGCACGTCGATAAGTGCGAGGGCTTCCTTCACGCGCACGGTGATGAGCTCATCGGCTTGGCTCTGGTCCGCGACGCCCGACGGATGATTGTGATATACGATGCACGCGGCGGCACTTTTCTGCAAAGCGATCTTCACGATTTCGCGGGGATGCACCGACGCGCCATCGATGGTGCCGCGGAAGAGATCCACGCACTCAATGACCCTGTGCCTTTTGTCGAGGAGGATCAGTCCGAAGACCTCATAATCCAGGTGGCCCAGGCGCATCGTCAAGTATTCACCGGCCTTTTGCGGCGATTGCAGAGAGGCACCACGACGCACGCGATGGGCCAGCACTTGTCGCGCCGCTATGAGGATTGTTTCACTCGTTGCAGGGACCACCGCGCCCTCCGCGGTTAAAGTATAAAGATTATGGTTCGACATGATTGCTCTCCGGTATTTTCTCGGGCGGGATTGCCCGATCCGGAGGCAGGCCATCGCAGCGCAGCCGTCAGGGCCGCGCGAAGCGCGCTCGCGAGCACGGGAGTCCCCGCGCGCAGGCCTTGACGGCGAGAACGATGGCGTAAAATCAAGAGATTCAGCAAGCCCGCCCTCTTCGGTCTTCAGGCTTTTTTTGGGGTTCGACTGCTGTCATGATGTTTTGAACACGAGGCTGTACAGCTGGATATAATCGCGCACTTAACTAAGGACCCGGAGCAACTGATGACAACCGGCTGGTCTTTGCCCTTCAATGGCGGTTGCCGCTGCGGGCAACTGCGTGTTCAAGCAATCGCACCACCTATTTTGACGATGGCCTGCCACTGCACGGGCTGTCAGCGAATGAGCGCCAGTGCGTATTCGTTGACAGCAATGCTTCCGAGCAGCGGTTTTGTGGTCACGAAGGGTGAGCCAGTCATCGGCGGACTGCACGGTGAGCACCGACATTTTTTTTGCTCGCATTGCAAGAGCTGGATGTTCACTAGGCCGCACGGCATCGATCAGTTTGTCAACGTTCGGCCAACGATGTTCGACGATGTGTCCTGGTTTGTACCATTCATCGAGACCTACACGAGCGAAAAGCTCCCCTGGGCGACGACTCCCGCACGTCATAGTTTCGAGAGATTTCCGGCCAGAAGCGACTACGCCGGACTGGTCGCGGAATATGCCAAGGAGGTCGGAAACCGCAAATAGCGGGTGTGTCCGCAAGGACGCGCGAATTGCTAACCATCCATCGGCGCGCATTCACCGGCTCCGGTCGCGCGCGCCTGTTGAGCCCTCGCTATGGGTTGCCGCGGAAGATCCGCTTTCCCCTCTACTTATCTGTTCGATCTTTGGGCGGCTAGGTCGCCAAAAGTGTCACCATACGTCTGTTAAAAGGCGCCTCGGTGGTTGGCACGGCGAAAACCCTACTTGTCGAGCCATCTTGACCACCGTAGTGACACTACAAAATCCACCTAAGATATGGTCCAAGACTCGTATATCCACGAGATCCAATGCGTCCTTCAACCGCCTGGTAATGAACTCGTCCGCTTGAGAGGGCTCTGCGACTCCGCTTGGGTGTGGGTGGGCCAGGATCACTGCCGCAGCGTTTTGCTTGAGCGCCTCCTTCACGACCTCGCGAGGGTGAACCGATGCGCCATCAATCGTGCCTTGGAACATCTCTTGGTAGCTGATGAGCCGATGACGCTTATCGAGGAAGATTACAGCAAAGACTTCGCGCTCGAGCGCTCCGAGTTTGAGGCTCAAGAACTCCCGAGTCGATTTCGGGCTAGCTAGCTGCGTGCCCCGTCGCACGCGCCGAGACATATAGTCCCGAGCTGCGGCGATGATCTCCTCGCCCGTTGCGGGACGCTCGGTTCCGTCTGCCAATTGAGCGATCAATGAAATAGATGATGTGTTCATAAGACGGTCCTCTTCCTTTTTGCGCGGGCGGGATTGCCCGTCGGAGGAAGTGGCACGCGGCAGCGCAGCCGTCAGGGCTCGGCGCAGCCGACTTGCGGAGCACGGCGCAAAGCGCCGCGCGGACGGCCTTGACGGCGAGAACCGCGTGCGATTCTGAAATCACAGGGCAATCCCTCCTCTCCCATCTGCGCCACATCGAGCGGTGCCCCATCAAGCGGGTGTACGGAGCAAACAGGAGCCAAACTTCTTTGTGTCGGCCCGACAAAAAAAGGGGAAGGAACGCCCCAATTGAGACGCTCCTTCCCTAAGATGCAAACGCTTCTAGGCGACGAGGGCCTCCGCAGCCAAATCCCATATGCCGCCGTTGATTCGTACGTCCTGGGCAATGGCGGTGATAGAACGCGTGCGGATTAGTCGTCCGGAGGCGGTTCGACGCGTGAGCCCTCCACGTAGAAGATTTTCTTGAATTCTATTCGTGACCCGCCAGAGATCGTCTCCGACGTCCTCGGACCGGCGCGCCGTGAGGAGTTGCGCAGGTTCGAGCCCGCTCGGGGTGCCCTTCGGGTATCTCAGCTCAAGTGCGCGCTCCGCGAAACTCAACTGCTCATCCTTCGGGAGCCTCCGTTGTTCCATGTGCTCGATCTGTGAGGCCAGACTCTCGAACCGTTCGGTCATTTGGAGCGCACCGATGACGACCTCGTCGACAATATTGCCCCTATGGCGCACACATTGCGTCGGAAAGGCACTCCGCGAGACGATTAACCCATTCGTACAAACGACCCGAAAGATCCCGATGCGCAATTGATAAGCGCTCGTCCCGTCGTGGCTGTTCAAGAACAGGATCTCCAATACAGAGTCATTGAGCTGCACGGTTTCAAACCGCCGGCGCAACCTTACGACGTGCCGTGCGTGTAGGGGACTCCTTGAACGGGTCGGAGTCTGAGTTGCACCCACCGGCACGAATCCCACATTGACTAGGCCGGCAAGGACTCGTTCGGTCGGAATGAATGTATACCGTGGGCTCATGCGCTCATGAGCCGAAGGCGCAAACACCGCGGGAGCTCTTAAGCGTACGGCATCCAGCGAAAGCTCTCGGGCCAATGCGTCACCGGAGGTAAAGGAAATATCGGACATGCTATTCATGATGGATTCCTCGATTCGATCTTGGGCGGGATTGCCCGCACCTCGAGAATCACGGTGCGCACCGCTGTCAAGGATCGAAGACCGACTGAAAGGAGGCGAGTGCTTCCCGCACTCGTCCTTGACTGCGAGCACGCCGTGATACGCTGTCCACCAGTCAGGTAATCCCGCCCTCCTCCCATTTCCTTTTCTTCGGCTTCTACGGCTCCCGGATTTGAGTTAATGCCGCCCGCAAGGCGATTTCGTGCGGCTAGCCGGACGGCGTTGCTCGACCCGGCGCGCCGTGGGGTATTTCTCACCAGATACCGCATAAATTCGCGTTGAGTCGAAACCGGAATCAATTCGATGATTCGGCTCATGTTGGCTCAAATGCGTGTGTGGATCGAGTGTCCGGCGTGCGGGCCGTATCAAAAGTTCGATCGTGAGGTTGTCTTGCCGATTGAAGATCTCACCCCGCTGCTGGAGAGGACAGAGGCGGTCTGCGATCGATGTTGCGGGTTAGCCATTATGTGCTTCGAGCGGAGGGTGACTCGCCTGCACTGAACAGTGAACTGCGCTATCGCAAATCGAGCTCGCGCCGCAAACGCTCTTCGAGCATCGCGGCAAGTACCAGGGCGTCATTGAGCGCATCGATCGGATTGCGTTCGGCCGCGCTTTGAAGGGCGGATTTCAGCCACTCAGAGGTTTCCGGATCGGCAAGGATCGCGTCAGACTGCGGCAACGGCCACGTGGCGTTCATCGGGTCGGGTCATCCGGCCGGATCGTGCGCGGAATTTTGGTGACCTCTTCCGCCCTTGAAGGATCCCGCATGCGCACCTCGGGTAACGGCTCGCCTTTGTGGATCGACGCCGCCATCGCTTCGCGCATCAACGAAATAAACCTTTCTCGGTCTTTGGGATCTGCGATTCGGCGCGCCGCAAATTCTTGCGCGGCCCGGACGCTTAAAAAACTGGACTTAAGTTCGGGATGCTCGCGTACCGTCTCGCGCACATCGGCCTGCTCGTCCCGCAATCGTCTGGCGAGCCGCGCGCGCTCGGCGAAGAATTTCACCTTCTCAACTACCCAGCGGGTGCGGTGCGCGTGATGCGCCTCTTCGGTCACAATGCGTCCACCGGCCACTCGGCGGCGGGCCACGACCGTCACAGCTTCGCGCGCTACCCGTCGCGCACCGATGAGATCGCCCACTTTAGGTCGGGTCTCGCCAGAGGTAAGCGCCCGCTCTAAGTCCTTTCCCCAGAGTGTCTTGGCTCCTCGGCTGGTCAGGAGTTTCACGTAGTAGGAAGGGTTCTCACCGCTTCGAAATTGATAGTTGGCACGCCCGTGTTCCGTGAGGCGGCCGATGAGGAGCGAACCGCCGCGAGTGGGCCTCGTGTGACGAGTAACGGAGCGAGATGCCGATGCCGTCGGCTTCTGATCGATACTGGATTCGATGCCACCCACCGGCACCTCCGGCCGCTTATTCATGCCTTGAGGGACTCTTCATCGAGTCGGCGCCTCTTCGCCCCGACTTGGCTCAGGAACTCGTGTCGCTGCCTTTTCCTTCAGCCGCACCGGCGGCAAAGGCTCGCCGCGCGCGATGGCATCGGCAAGGGCGGTGCGCACGTGACTCACAAACCTCTCCTGGTCTTGAGGGTCTCGAAACTGGCGCGCGGCGATTTGCGCGGCGTGCATCTGCAGGTAGGTTCCCACCAGTTCCGGGTGGCGTCTCGCCCCTTGCTTAGGGTCCACGCTCGGATCACGCAACGTGCGTGCGGCGGCCGCGCGCGCGGCAAAAAAATCTTGTCTTTCCACGATCCAACGATTGCGATGCGCCTCCAAGGGCTTTTGTCCCACGACCTTGCCTTCGGAGTCGCGTTCGCGCTCCTGGACGGTTACGGTGTCGCGTCGGACGCCCCTAAGTCCAATCTCATCGCCAATTTTAGGCTGCGTGAGCGATTCCTTGAGCGCGCGCTTTAGGTCGATGCCCCAGATTTCGCGCTCTCCGTCGGAGGTCTCAATTTTCACGAAATAGGAGATCGGCTCCTGGGGGTCGTGCCGATAGGCGGCGACGCCATGATCAATGAGTCGGCCCGTAATGAGGCCTTTCGGGCGATCGCGGACACCCTCATCGCGATCAGCTCCGCGTCCGGTGCCAGGCGGCGCGGATCGCTCCGCACCTGCGGGTGTCGCCACCGTGTCGCGGGCGAACTTGCGCGCGAAGAGTGCGCGCTCGAACTCTGTGGGCGTATATCCACGAACTTTGAGCCCCAGCGCGCTAGCCGCCCCCCACGCTTCTTTGCGAAACCGCTCTGATCCTGAAACCGTAATGTCCTTCCAACCTCGCGCCTCGGCAATGGCGATGAGACTTTTCACGACCTCCATATTTTCACTCGGGGTGATCAGGCGGGCGCCGCGGTCAGTAAAGGCGTGAGCGCCATCGGAGAAATAGTAGCGGTGACCCACCTGAACAAAGCGTTTGCGGATGTGATCCGGGATTTGACGCCCCGAAGTAGCCGAAGCGGCGGTCTCGCGCGTGCGAGTGCGCGCATCTTCTGCCGACGGAGATTCTCGCGAGTCCGTGGGTCTGGCAGCCCGGGCACGCTGTCGTGAGGGCCGAATCGAATTCGTGAGTTCCGACTTAAGGCCGAAGTCTTGCCGTCTGGAAAGTCGCGCTCCGTCTTCGGAGCCCGCCCCCACTGTCTCGGTCGACTTGGAATCCTTCTTCATGCGGCTCCTTAGCTAGCGCCCACGAAACGCGTCAACAA
>Ga0210402_10002234_pt1 | contig 19072 bp, 20 predicted proteins | sample IncBWC7MmetaG_FD_161055 | JGI IMG/M metagenome (GOLD analysis project Ga0210402, IMG submission 161055) | Forest soil microbial communities from Barre Woods Harvard Forest LTER site, Petersham, Massachusetts, United States - Inc-BW-C-7-M | ecosystem: Environmental > Terrestrial > Soil >... | reverse complement strand
TCCACGCCTTCGAGCCCCCCCGTCCGACGGACGATTGCACCCGCGGCGGGAGGAATCATAAAGAGTACAACTTTCGAGTCGCGATGTGGAATTCAATGGAGCTCGCTTGGAGAAGATGATGAATTGAAAACGACCTAAAGTTCGGTCCGCCATCGAGGACGGGGCCGTATTGCGTGCGTCCCTGGCGCGCAATCGCTTCATCGGAACCGAGCTCGTCGCCCCGAAGGATAAATCGACTCGCACTCGATGCGGCGCGTGCCAGGGCTGCATGAAACAAATGAAACAAAATTGACCTCCCGCTGAAGTTCTCCTGCCGCACCTGCCCAATAGACTCAGTTCAACCCCGGCTCAAGGGAGATTCAGTGCATCAGAACGGCAAGACACCAGGCGAGATTTCGCTTGAACCCGCAGGCGACGCGTGCGTCGTCTGCGTCTATCGCACCAGGCCTGGTTTTCGTGGAGGCTCGATCGATGTTCATGTATGAGACACAGTACCGTTCGGCAGCGGCGTTGTTGCGGGTTGCCGCCGTCATGCACGCCGGGGCTCGACACGTGCGCGCCGCGGCGAAGCGGTTGGATGCCTGGCTCGAGAAGCGGCGGGTGGCTGCAGCCGCGCTGCATGATCTTGGGACGATGAGCGAGCGGGAGCTGTTCGACATCGGCCTCACTCGAGTTGACGTGCACCGCGTGGCGTGGGGTGCGTCGGATCGAAATCACCACCCAATCTGAGGACCTTTCAATGCATGAATTTCAAAACAACATCGACCGCGCGCTCTTCGCTTGCAGGCTATGGCTGCATATCGGGTTCATCGGCGCCGCCGCCATGGCTGCCGGGCTCCTTCTGTTGTTCGACGGTGAAGGGAAGTGGCTGTCGGCACTGGCCCTGGCTTTCTTAGGCGGTGTGCTGGCGGCAGCGAGTTGGCGTCGCGCACTGACCGTCCTCGACCATGCCGAGTGGGCCTCAACCGTCGCCACGGATGCACCGGGCGAGTCGACTTCGCGCGTCTCTTTCAAGCAATCCGGACGCGGCGCGATAGCCCTGTTGTCACCTATCCCGCTGCAATCGAACCGGAGACACGATCATGAGCTTCGCCATCCAGCGCCTGAATGAAGGTATACGCGCAACGCTGTTGTCGCATTTTCTCGCGTTGCCCATGAAGGACCGCTGCCTGCGTTTCGGCACGGCGCTTGCGCCGGCAGTCATTGCCGGCTACGTCGACGGGATTGACTTCGTCCGCGGCGCAGTCTTTGGCGTTCGCGACGATCGGCTCGCGCTCGTTGGGGTGGCGCATATGGCAATCGAAAACGATGTGGCCGAAGTGGCGCTCTCCGTCCTCCCGATGCACCGTGGCCGCGGCGTCGGCAGCGCGCTGTTCAAACGCGCCGTGGCGCACGCACGAAAGCGCTGCATACCGAGGCTCTTCATGCTCTTTCGGCTGGAAAATGCGCCGATCATGCGCATCGCGCAAAGGTTCGGTATGCGCATTGTCGCAGGCGGTGGCGAGGCCCGCGCCCATCTCAAGCTGCAACCGGCCTCCCTGTCGTCGATTGCTGTCGAAGCCAACGAGGCCGTCGCGTTCATGCCCGGCGTGGTCGGACAGCCGACCGGCGACTCGGTCGCTCCGCGGATCGACACGCATTGGAGTCGAATGCTCCATTACGACCTCTCCAATGGGGAAGTCGAGCCGCGGGCGCGGCACGCGCTTGCGGCGAACGGTTTTGGCGACGCCGCGAGCACCGATACTGCATCTTCCCCGCGGCTGGCGGCGAGTATCCAGCCGCGACAAACCGCTCGCGCCCATCGCTCGCGCACCCTGGGCAAGCTCATCGTCGCGGCGATCCGGGCAGCCGCTGCGAGCGTACGCCGAGCGCATGCGCGCTACAGGCAACGTCGGGAGATAGATGCCATCTGCGACTCACTTCGCCAGCTCGATGACCGCACGCTGCGCGATCTCGGCTTCCACCGCGGCGAATTAGGGTCGATCGCGGCGGAATTGACGCGCGGCGCAGAGGGCACCCGCGTACGGACGTCGCGCAGTTTTCCGAACGCTGGTTCGAGCGTGACCGCGCATGAGATTGCGAATCCAACGATAGATCCACAAAAACAGAATAAGGAAATAACGATGCCCCGCCACGAGACCTCCCCGCCGCGTGTCGCTTTCGGTATCGCGGCTGTCGCCATGACGGTGATCACGGCAGGCGTTTTGGTGGTGATACCGGCGAAGGTGGAAGCCGACGACCATGATCCTGGCGGGCTGGCGGCGTCGAAGGTCGCCGCACCGGCGTCAACCAGCGCCGTTGCCGGCGCCACGATCGACGTCGTTTCGCTGCACGTGGCAGAGTTGGCCACGGCCTTGTGCAAACCGTCCATAGCGAACTGCACGTCCAATACAAGTCTCCATCCACGTCAATAGGAGTACAGCCATGTCCGCAGTCATTTCAACTTCCCCGCCTGCCATCGATCTCGCTGCAGTCAAGACCCGCCAGCAAGCCGCCTGGTCCACGGGCAACTACGCCGTGGTCGGCACGACTCTGCAGATCGTCGGTGAGAACCTTTGCGAAGCGCTCGACCTGCGCGCGGGTAGCCGCGTGCTCGACGTCGCCGCCGGCAACGGCAACGCGACCCTTGCGGCTGCGCGCCGCTGGTGCGACGTGACCTCGACCGACTATGTGTCCTCGCTGCTCGAGTCCGGGCGGGCGCGCGCGCAGGCCGAAGGCCACGCGATCCGGTTCCAGGAAGCCGACGCCGAGAACCTCCCGTTCCCCGATGCGTCGTTCGACGTGGTGATGTCCACCTTCGGCGTGATGTTCACCCCGAACCAGGACAAGGCGGCGAGCGAGCTCGCGCGTGTCTGCAAGCCCGGTGGCAGGATCGGACTGGCCAACTGGACGCCCGAGAGTTTCATCGGACAACTGTTCAAGACGATCGGCAAGTACATCGCACCCGCGCAGGGCGTCAAGTCACCGGGACTGTGGGGTACCAAGCCAAGGCTGGAGGAGCTCTTCGGCGAGACCGCGCGGGAGATCCGTACGACCGACCGCGAGTTCACTTTCCGCTACCGTTCACCGACACACTGGATCGAAGTATTCCGCAACTACTACGGCCCGATGAACAAGACTTTCGGCGCGCTCGATGCCGCGAGGCAGGCTGCCTTCACCCTGGACTTGCTAGCCCTCATGGAAAGCCGCAACCGCTCGCGCGACCGCACGCTGGTGCTGCCGAGCGAATACCTCGAAGTCGTGATCGATCGGAAGTAATGACTTCCCGCGATAATCAATCCGCCCGGCGACCGCGGGGCTTGCCGCCGTCGAGGCCGCCGCTTGCCTCTTCCGCCACTGCCGGGCTCCCGCCGCCGGACTTGGTCGCCGCAATTCCACGGCTGCGCCGCTACGCGTGCGTGCTGACTCGCGACCCAAGCCGCGCCGACGATCTCCTGACACGTCGGCGCGCGTGGGACGTGAACCAGTCTGCGCTGCGCGACGATTGAGCCACCACAACAGCGGTAACACGATCAGCGTTCCAGGCATCAGCAGCAGTGCGATATAGAAGACTCGCCTTGCGACGTTCTTGAAAGAACGCGCCGCTCCAACTGGCCTCGTGTGAGGATCAAGAGATTCATGGTCCGTGCGTACCATCTGTAAGGGCCTCGGCTCTAGGCCAACATGACGAACACGGCGACTACGATGGACAGACCAACCATCGCGCCGACTAGAAAATCGGCCGTTCTCGGCAATCGTTTTCGTTTGCGTATATTCAGATGCATGATGTCGGGCAAGTGCTGTTCTTGGAGCGAGAACGGCGACCGTGCGACGCGAGTCGGCAGCATCGAGCGCGCCGAGCGGGAAACGCGTCCTCTCACCGCCGCGCCTAGTTCTTTCTGGCGTAGGTGATGAGCGACAGCGTCGCCCCCTGTGGATCCATGATCGTTGCGAACCGGCCGACGGTCGGGATGTCGGTTGGGGCGAGCAGCACGCGCCCGCCCAGTCCCGCCGCGCGGGCGACCACGGCGTCGACGTCGTCGACCGTGACGTAGCCGCCCCAGGCGGGCGGCATGCCTTGCGCATTGGGAGGAACGGCAGTGATCCCGCCCACGCCCTGGCCGCCGACATTGATCACCGTGTATGTGGCATTGCCCATGTCCGTGTCCTGAAACTGCCAGTCGAGTAATTTGCCGTAGAACTTGCGCGCTTCCTTGGTATCGCTGGTTGTCAATTCGTACCAGCTGAAGGCTCCGTGCGTTGCGGAGGGTCTCGCCATGATTCCAGTTCCTTTCGTGGTGTGAAGACGTTAGCGCCGGCGTGCGCCGGTGCGTCGTTGCGTGACGTAGGTCAGCGCGGCTGCAGGTAGGACTGCAGCCAGGCAAGCACGCGCTGCCACCCCTTGTTGTGCGAGTCTCGCTCGGGCACGGTCGTAAATCCGGAGTGGGTAACGGTCACGTGCGTTCCCGAGGACGTCGGCGTCAACTCGACGAGCACATGCGTCTCCGGCAGGCCGCTATCGCCCCAGTCGTGATTCCAGGTAAAGCCGAGCGCCCTGGGCGGCTCGAGGCGCGTGTACTGGCCGGAGACCGAGAACTCCTTGCCCTCGGCGCTCTTGCCCTCGGTGCGCCACTTGCCGCCGACGCGCAGGTCGCTTTCCAGTTTCGTGCCGCGGTACGTCGCAGCGTCGCCCCACCATGCAAGGCGCTGCTGCGGATCGATCCACGCCTGGAACACGCGCTCCGGCGGTGCTGCGATGTCGATTTCGACGACGATGGTGTCGTTCAAGCTCAGCGTGTCGTTCATGTCAGTGCGTCCTTCCTTTTTGCTCGACGAAGTGTTTGAGGTTGCGGAGTTGGTGCTGCCACATGTGGCGGTAATGCGCGAGCCAGTCGTCGACGTTCTTGAGCGGCCCGGCGTTGAGCTCATAGAGCCGGTTGCGGCCGATCTTGATCTCAGTGACCAGCTCGGCCTCGCGCAGGATACGCAGGTGCCTCGAGATCGCCGGCCGGCTGATCGGGAAATCGCGCGCGATCCCGCCCACGGGCTGGCTGCCCTGCCGCAGTATCGTCAGGATCGCGCGCCGGGTCGGGTCCGCGAGCGCCTGGAACACGTCGCGCTCGTCTGCCCTATCGGCAACTGTCTGGTTACGCATCTTCTGCAATGTTCCCGGCTGTAGCCAAGGCATCGGTCACAGTTAGGTAACCGATGCGTTACCTATTGTACGCGACGGCAAGGCTTTGTCAAGTGCTGTGCACGGGCCTGGGCCGCCAACGTGCCGGATCGGACTGCTGGCAATTCAAGCAGTGGAATGACCCGTCAGTCCTCCTGCATCTTGCGCATGTAGTCTTCCAGCCGCTTCCCTGGCTCGTCGGGATAGCGGGCATCCGCGACATCGACGGCGCCGATCCGGTCGAGGCGGAAATTGCGAAAGTTCTGGCGCAACTCGCACCATGCGCCCAGCGTCCACGCATCGCCCCAGAAGTAGAGCCCGAGCGGTCGGACGCGCCGCTGCGTAGGCTGTCCGCCGGCATCCTTGTAATCGAGATCGGCGAAGCGATGTTCGGTGATCGCATGACGCAACGCGTCGAGCCGCTCGCCGGGCTTCGGGTCGACGAAGAACCCGGGCGCGAAGAGAGTCGTGCGTTCCAGGGCAATGCGTTTGTCGCCGGGCAGAGCCGCCGCGATCTTGGATAGTGCCGAGCGCGCACCGCCCGCGAGGCTCGGACCGCCCCACGACTCGACGAAACGCGCGCCGATGACCAACGCATCGATCTCATCGAAGGTAAACATCAGCGGCGGCAGGTCGAAGCCCGCGCGAACACGGTAGCCCACGCCGGCCTCGCCATCGATGGGCACCCCCGAGGCCGAGAGATCGGCGATGTCGCGGTAGACCGTGCGCTCGGAGACCTCCAGCCAGCGGGCGAGTTGCGCCGCAGTCGTCAGCCGCCGCCCGCGCAGATACTGGACGATCGCGAACAGCCGGTCGGCGCGCCTCATGCGACAGTATGGCGGCTTAGCGAGCCGAGACCAACGGAGCCGACACGCCCGTCTCGCCGCGTCGCTCGGACCGCCGAGCGACGCGAAGAGCGCGTGGTTCTGTTATCCGAGCGCGTGCAAGCCGACGCGATTGCCCTCGCTGTCGATCACGTGCGCGAAGAAGCCCAGATCGCCCGGTAATGCAGTCTTGTCGAGCACGACGCGACCGCCGGCAGCGGCGACCCGTGCCAGCGCGTCGTCGATCTTCGGCGCCGCGTCGAGGTAGACCACGGCGCCGTTCGGCGACGGAACGTGACCGTTGCCGGCGATGACGCAGCCCCCGACGCCCGGTTCGTGATAGGGGAACACGGCCAGCGTTCTGTCGCCCATGGTTTCCGTCTTGAGCGAGCGTCCGAGCACCGCCTCATAGAAGCGGGTTGCGCGACGAAGGTCGGCGGCGGGAATTTCGAACCAGCTAAGTGCGTCTTGCTTGGGCATGGCGACCTCCGGATAGCGTGCGGGATTGCACGTCTGCCATCCTGCGCCGGGTCTCCTGACAACGTCGTGTCAGGAGCAATGCGACCTGCGGTAGGATCACCCGGAAGGGGCGGGGGAGCGCCGCGTGCAGGTATATAGCGTTAATAGGCTCTAGTTGCGGCGCGCGAGCGTCGCCGAGATGTTAGCGCGCGCCGCGCGCCAACTGGGGAGCAATGCGGCGAGCGCCGCCGCGAGGAACGCCGGAACCAGCAACCAGAGCTCCCCCGCTGAGAACGCCCAAGCACTGATGCGCAGACTTTCCTGCTGCGCCATCCACCACACGAGAAGGGCAACCAAGCCGTGCGCCAACAGCAAACCCAGCGCACTGCCCAGAATCGCGAGCATCAGCGCTTCCAGCATCACCATGGCGGCGATGGTGGCCGGATGGGCACCGAGCGTGCGCAGCACCGCGATGTCGTAGGCGCGCTCGTTGAGCGCGTGATAAAGCGCGATGAAGAGCGACAGCGCCGCGGTTGCCAATACCACGCCGCCAAAGGCCCGGATGACGTCCGCGCCAACGCCGATCATGCGGAACAGGCGCGCCGACTCGTAGGCGGGCGATGCGGCTTGCATGTTGGTCTCGGCATTGATCTTGCGCGGCAGGGAGACCGCTGCCAGCGGCGAGGCGTACTGCACGAGCAGTACCGTCACCTGACGTTCATCCTCGATCACCTTCAATTCCTCCGGATCGGTGACGTTACCTTCATGCACGAACCAGACGCTTTCCGTGTTGACCAGGACGAGCCGGTCGAGCACGGTTCCCGTCGGCTTCAGCACGCCGACCACGGCATAAACCGAGTCGCCGTGCATCGGTCCGCCTTCGGACAAGCCGTGCGAGCCGACAAACCGGCCGCCGACGGCAAGCCCTGTCCGTGCGGCGACGGTTGACCCCAGCACCGCCTCCATCCTGTCGTTCCACCCCCGCCCGGAGGCAAAGCTCCCGTCGTAGAGTCCGATGTAGTCCGCTGACGTGCCCACGATGCGGTAACCGCGGAAGCTGTCGCCGAGCGAGATCGGGATCACATGCCGGATCAGCGGATTCTTCGCCAGCTCCCGTGCCGACTTGAGCGGGATGTTGCCGGTCGGCGTATCGAGGTGATAGATGCCCGCGAGGATCAACTGGATCGCGCTCCCCTTGGCCCCGACGACAAGGTCGATGCCTTGCGCGTCGCGGTTGAGACTGTCGCCGACTTGTCCATCGACGATGCGCACGAACCCGATCGTGCCCACGCCCAACGCGAGCAGCAGCACGTTGAGGAGCGTACCCAGGGGGCGGGCGCGCAAATAGCTCCAGGCGAGCTGCAGCAGATTCACGTGTCCTGCTCCACCGCTCGGCGCGGCAACGCCAACTGACGAGCAATGCGCGACTTCAGCCGGCTGTCATGGGTGGCGATCAGCAACGACACGCCCTGTCCCTGCGCCGTTCCGAGCAACAGGTCGGCGACGGAGGCACAAGCCTCGTCGTCGAGATTCGACGTCGGCTCGTCGGCCAAGAGCAGCCTGGGGCGGTTCACCAGCGCACGCGCGATGGCAACGCGCTGTTGCTGACCGACGGAAAGCTCGTGCGGATAAGCGTCCACGCGCTCATCGACACCCAGGGCGTTCAACGCCGAATGTGCCGCCGCGCGGTCCGCACGCAGACCGGCGATCGTTTGCGCCACCAGCAGGTTCTGCATTGAAGTAAGCGTCGGCAGCAGGTGGAACTGTTGCAGCACGATGCCGATGCGCTGGCCGCGGAAGCGATCGCGTGCCGGCGGCGAGAGCTCCGAAAGATCCTGCCCGTCGACGATGACCCGTCCACTGCCGGGCAGCAACAGTCCCGCGATCAAGTGCAGGAGCGTCGTCTTGCCGCAGCCGGAGGGTCCGACGACCAGCACGTTGCTCTGCGGCTCCAGGACGAACTCATCCAGGCGCAGGACGTCATCGCCGTTGCGATAGCCGAATCGAAGGCGCTCGATCCGGATCATCGCGAGGCGCGCGTCTCCCACCGCGCACATCCGCGGCAGCGTTGATGGTGGGCGGATTCCGCCATGTCGTAACGCAAGCGCTCCGTGGGCAAGGTAATGACCGGCACAGCACCTTGCGCGACCAGTAGCTCGAGCTTGCGATAGACCGTTCTAAGTTCCGGAGCGTTCACTCGCGAGCGCGCCGCATGATCGGTGCCGTGCGAATCTTCTCATGCCCGCCACTTCGATGACCTCGACCAGGCGGTTCAACGTCGGCGCGAACGGCCCCTGCCCCCGTTTCTTCAACAGCCAAGCCACTGTTTTCAGTGGGCATGGATTGGAGTCTATTGCAGTACGCGCCAAGTAGGAAGATCGTAGCCGTACCCTGGGTAGTCCGGAGCGACCAAGTGGTACTTGCCGGCCCACCATCCGCACGGAGCGTTTTGGCGGAAAATATTGAACGGAGCATCCATGCGTACTGCGAACACCCCTGAAATATGGCTTGCCGCAGGTGTCCGAACGCCTTTCGCGAAAGTCGACGGTCCGCTGGGCACATTCGATGCGATCAGCCTTTCCGTTCCGGTAGTGCGCCACATGATCGAGGAGCTCCATGGGGACACGCCTGATTTCGCGGTCTGGGGCACTGTCGTACCCAACCTGACTTGGAGCAATATCGCCCGGGAAGTGTTGATGGACGCGGGCGTCGCACCGACCATCCCAGCGTTCTCGACCGTCATGGCTTGCTCGACCAGCATGATCGGGGCGATCGAGGCCGCCGGGATGATCGATGGCCTCAACCGCAACCTCGCGCTGGTCGGCGGCGTCGAGAGCATGAGCCGGATCCAGCTTGGCCTGGGCCAATCGCTCTCCGACTGGATACGCAAGTTCCAACAAGCACGATCGTTGGGACAGAAGGTTTCGCACGTTACGGATTTAAGGCTCGGCGACGTCAAGCTCTATATCCCCGCCGTAAGCAACCGCACGACCGGTCTGAGCATGGGGGAGCACACCGAGGTCACGGCCAAGGAGTGGAATGTCGGGCGCGAAGAGCAGGACCGGATCTCGCTGGACAGTCACCAGCGCGCGGTTGCCGCCTGGGACCGGGGATTCTTCGACGACCTAGTCATTCCGATCGGCGATTTGCGTCGCGACACCATCCCACGCGCCGACACCTCCCTCGAGAAGCTGGCGAAGCTGCCACCGAGCTTCGACCGCACGAGTGGCCGCGGGACGCTGACTGCGGGCAATTCGTCACCGCTGACCGATGGCGCAGCGAGTCTTTGGGTGGCCTCGCAGGCGGGTCTCGGCAAACTACCTGCCGATGTCCACAAGGCCAAGCTCATCGACTGGGAGATCGCCTCCATCGATCTGCGGACCGAGGGGCTGCTGATGGCCCCGGCCTTCGCGATCCCCCGCCTGCTCGCGCGCAATCGGTTGACCTACGCGGACATCGATATCTGGGAAATCCACGAGGCCTTTGCAGCCCAAGTGCTGGCGCACATCAATGCCCTCGAAAGCCCGGAGTTTCTAAGTCGGAAGGCTGGCGTCGAAATGGCGTTTGGGACCTTTCCGCGCGAACGCATGAACCCGAATGGCGGCAGTATCGCGCTGGGGCACCCGTTCGGCGCCACCGGAGCGCGAATCTTGAGCCAGACCGTGAAGGAACTCTCGAGCCGGCCTCCGGGACAACGCGCCATTGTCAGCATCTGTGCGGATGGCGGGCAGGGCAGCGTTGTCTTGTTGAGCAACTGATATAGCTACCCCGGTACCTGCGCGATGCACAACAGGTTCGTGGCACCCGGAGTACCGAACGGCATGGCTCGGAAATCGGCAATCTCTTCGCCCCGTCGACACCATCGATCGGCAATGTCAAGACCTTGGCCGCGCGACCTGCCGCGGCGAGCCGCCTGCCCTTGGGCTACTTCGCTCCGATGGCTGTAGCGCCGATTTCATGGTCCGCCAGAAGTTCAAGCGCGCGCACCAAAGCCGAGTGATCCCAGCCCTTTCCGCCGTGCGCCGCGCAGGCGTTGAACAGCTCCTGCGCCGTGGCGGTATTTGGCAGCGACACTCCGACTTGGCGGGCGGCGCTGAGCGCCAGATTAAGGTCCTTCTGGTGGAGCTCGATCCGAAACCCGGGATTGAACGTACGCTTGATCATCCGCTCGCCGTGCACTTCCAGAATGCGTGACGATGCGAACCCGCCCATCAGCGCCTGGCGCACCTTGCCCGCATCGGCACCCATTTTCGATGCGAACAACAGCGCCTCGCCTACGGCTTCGATGTTGAGCGCGACGATGATCTGGTTCGCCACCTTGCACGTTTGCCCGTCGCCATTACCACCGACCAGCGTGATGTTCTTGCCCATCAATTCAAAGAGCGGCTTGACCTTGTTGAACGCGTCTTCGGGTCCGCCGACCATGATTGTCAGGCTCGCCGCCTTTGCTCCGACTTCGCCACCCGACACGGGCGCGTCGAGATATTGGCAACCGAGCGCGTTGATCTTCTGCGCAAACTGCTTTGTCTCGACCGGCGAAATCGAGCTCATGTCGACGACGATCTTGCCCCGCGTGAGCCCTTCGGCGACGCCCTTCGCGCCGAACAGCACGGCAGCCACATCCGGCGTATCCGGCACCATCGTGATGACCGTGTCCGCCTTCCGGGCGACTTCCATGGCGCTGTCGCAAGCCGTAGCGCCCGCAGCGACCACGTCTGGCGGGGCACCGTGCCGCGAATGGACGTAGAGCTCATGGCCACCGTGGATCAAGTTGAGCGACATTGGCGTGCCCATGATGCCCAGCCCGATGAATCCAACCTTGCTCATGCTCGTGTCCTTTGCGATTCGGATGAATTGTTGGCGTCAACCTGGATTTTCAAAGATACGGTTTGATCCATCCCAGCCCTTCCAGCGTTGACTTCGCCGGCTTGTATTCGCAGCCGATCCAGCCGGAGTAGTTGAGTTTGTCGATGAACCGAAACAAAAACGGGTAATTGATTTCGCCCGTGCCCGGTTCGTTGCGGCCCGGATTGTCCGCGAGCTGCATGTGCCGGATGCTGCCGAGGTTGCGCTGGATGGTCGGCGCCAGATCCCCTTCCATGATCTGCATGTGGTAGATGTCGTACTGCAGAAACAGATTGTCCGAGGCGACGTCGTTGATGATGTCGAGCGCCTGCTGCGAGCGATTCAGAAAAAAGCCGGGAATGTCGCGCGTGTTGCAGGGCTCGATCAGGAGCGCAATGCCGGCGGCCTCGAGCTTGCCTGCCGCGAACCGCAGATTACGAACCAAGGTTTCGCGGAGCTTTTCGGGAGCGACGCCTTTCGGTGCGATCCCGGCGAGACAATTGATTTGCGTGCATTGCAATGCGCTTGCGTACTCGATGGCTTTGCCAACGCCATCTTCAAATTCGCCGACGCGATCGGGTAGACAGGCGATGCCGCGCTCGCCCTTGGCCCAGTCGCCGGCCGGAAGGTTGTGCAACACCTGGATCAGGCGATGCGCCGCCAGCCGTTCGGCCAGTTGTTCCTTCGGGTACGGATAGGGAAACAGGTATTCGACGCCCTTGAACCCGGCGTTCGCCGCGGCCTCGAACCGGTTCAGAAAGTCGACCTCGTTGAACAGCATCGTCAGATTGGCGTTGAATTTCGGCATGGCACTCTCTTTATATCCGCGTTGCCTCAGTCGAGAAGTCCGACCGCGGAAGGCGCGTCTTCACGGTTGATCGCCAGCTCCTCGAATTCGGTGATGTTGTCGATCTCGGTGCCCATGGAAATATTGGTCACGCGCTCGAGAATGATCTCGATCACGACCGGCACCTTGTATTGTGCCATCCACTTGTCCGCCTGCTCGATGGCGGGATCGATCTCCTCCTGCTTGCGCACGCGGATGGCCTTGCAGCCGAGCCCTTCGGCCACCGCCACGTGGTCGACGCCGTACTCGCCCAGGCCCGCCGCGTTGATGTTCTCGAACGAGAGGTCTACGCAGTAATCCATGTTGAAGCCACGCTGCGCCTGCCGGATCAACCCCAGATAGGCGTTGTTCACGACGATGTGCAGATACGGCAGCTGGAACTGGGCGCCGACCGCAAGCTCCTCGATCATGAACTGGAAATCGTAGTCGCCCGACAGCGCGACAACCTTGCGTCCGGGGTCGGCCTTGACGACACCCAGCGCCGCCGGCAAGGTCCAGCCCAGCGGTCCGGCCTGGCCGCAGTTGATCCAGTGGCGCGGCTTGTATACGTGCAGGAATTGCGCGGCGGCGATCTGCGACAGTCCAATGGTACTCACATAGCAGACATCCCTCCCGAACGCGTTGTTCATGCACTGATAGACGCGCTGGGGCTTCATCGGCACGTTTTCGAAGTTGGTCTTGCGCAGCATGGTGCGTTTGCGCTCGCGGCACTCGCCTGCCCAATCGCTCCAGTCCTTGAGCTTTCCCGCGGCCTTCCAATCCTTGGCGACCTGCACGAAGAGCTCGAGCGCTGCCTTGGCGTCGGAGACGATGCCGTAATCGGGGCAGAAGACACGCCCGATCTGGGTCGGCTCGATATCCACGTGCACGAACTTGCGTCCCTTTGTGTAGACCTCGATCGATCCGGTGTGGCGATTCGCCCAGCGATTGCCGATCCCGAGCACGAAGTCCGATGCCAGCATGGTCGCGTTGCCGTACAAGTGAGACGTCTGCAATCCCGCCATGCCGGCCATCAGCTTGTGGTCGTCGGGAATCGTGCCCCAGCCCATGAGCGTGGGTATGACCGGGATGCCCGTCTCCTCGGCGAATTCGACCAGCAGCTCCGATGCGTCCGCGTTGATAATGCCACCGCCCGCCACGATCAGGGGCCGCTCGGCCTTATTGACCATGGCCAGCGCCTTTTCGATCTGGGCGCGGGTGGCCCGGGGCTTGTACACCGGCAGCGGCTCGTAGGTGTCGATATCGAACTCGATCTCCCCCATCTGCACGTCGAAGGGAAGGTCGATCAGCACCGGTCCCGGACGGCCCGAGCGCATGAGATGAAATGCCTGCTGGAACGCGCGCGGCACCTGCGCCGGCTCACGCACGGTGACTGACCACTTGGTGACCGGCTTGGAGATGGATTCGATGTCCACCGCTTGAAAGTCTTCCTTGTAAAGCCGAGCGCGCGGCGCCTGTCCGGTGATGCAAAGAATTGGAATCGAATCGGCCGACGCCGAGTACAGGCCCGTGATCATGTCGGTGCCCGCCGGCCCCGACGTTCCGATGCACACGCCAATGTTGCCAGCCTTGGCCCGAGTGTACCCTTCCGCCATGTGCGAAGCGCCCTCGACGTGGCGCGCCAACACGTGATCGATGCCACCGATTTTGCGCATCGCCGCGTACAGCGGATTGATTGCCGCGCCAGGCAATCCGAATGCCGCGCTCACGCCCTCCTTCAGCATCACGTGCACCGCAGCTTCGATCGCTCTCATCTTTGCCATGATCATTTCTCCTGCAATGTTGTTCACTTGTCGCGAACGTATTTCGTTTACACGTCACCCGGCAACAAACGCGGGACGCTGCTTGGCGCCTTCACTTTGTCAAGATTCGTCGAACTGCAATTGTGCCGCCTGCCATTTGAATTCTCTCGTTCCGATTGCGTGTACGCGATGGCCGTAGCGCCAATAGTCAACCGTAGACGGTGCCCAATGCGCGCGGTACTTCGCGAATTTCGCTACGCGAGCTTTCGCCGTTGCTGGCGGTGGTCTGAGCCAGCAAACTCGTTAGCGCATACACTGCGTCGATATGCGGCGTACGTGTATGCGTGAGCCGGCCGAGCTCGATGACCGCTCCCACTAAAGCCTCGATCTCCGGTGCCCGCCCCGCTTCGACGTCCTGTAGCATCGACGTCTTGTGCCTGCCTACTTTCTCGGCGCCGGCGATACGCTTTTCCAGTCCCACGCGAAACGTGATGCCGAGCTTGTGTGCAATCGTCTGTGCCTCGGTCATCATTGCCGCCGCAAGCTCGCGCGTGCGCGGATACTGGCAAATATCGACGAGAGTCGAACGGGTGAGCGCGCTGATGGGGTTGAAGGTCAGGTTGCCCCAGAGCTTGAGCCAGATCTCGGCGCGAATGTCGTCGAGGACCGGAGCCTTGAATCCCGCCTGCGTAAAACATTGCGAAACCTTGGCAACGCGCACGCTGCTCGAACCGTCGAGCTCTCCGACCGGGAATCGATCCCCTTCGATGTGTTTGACCACACCCGGCGCGGTCAGCTCGGAGGCTGGATAGACCACACAGCCGATTACCCGCCCGGCGGGAATCTTGCTGCTGATGAGGCCGGTCGGATCGACGCTGCGCACGATGCCTCCGGCGAGTTCGCCGCCATGCTGGTGGAAGTACCAGTAGGGAATGCCGTTCTGCATGGTCACCACGACGGTGTCCGGGCCGAATAGCTTGGGCACGTCGTTGGCGACGGCCTCCACCTGGTGTGCTTTCATCGCCAGGATCACCATGTCCTGCGCGCCCGCCGCAGCGTAATCGTTGGTCGCCTTCACGCGGCTCGCAACGTGTTCGCTGCCGTCGCTCATGACGAGCTTCATTCCATTCTTGCGAATCGCGTCCAGGTTCGCGCCACGGACGACGAAGGTGACGTCTTCGCCGGCCAAAGCCAGTTTCACGCCGACATAGCCACCGATTGCGCCGGCGCCAATGATTGCGATCTTCATCGTTCGACCCCTCCTCGACATTTCCTGTGACGGTCCATCAACTCCTCCTTTGTCGATCCTATAAGCTCCGACATTCCTGAGAGCCTAATCCCCACGGGCACCGCTTGCTGCGGCGAGCACTGCGAACCCCGCGCGAGCGCCGCGAAGCTCGCGCTCGTAGTTCAGACTTATCGGCTTGCAGGCTTGTAGACGGCATGTTGTGCCGAAAGCACTATTAGTAACAGTTGAAGTTTTTTATGCCTGGCATAAGCTATGGGCTATGCATCACGGGGAGGGTGGCGATGAAAAACGCGACCTTGCGCCAACTTAAGCTGTTCGAAAGCGTGGCTCGACACTTGAGCTTTACGCGCGCCGCCGAGGAGCTGCATCTCACGCAGCCGGCGGTGTCCACCCAGGTCAAGGACCTCGAAGGACACGCCGGTTTGCCCCTCTTCGAGCAGCTCGGGAGAAAGATCTATCTCACGCAGGCCGGAACCGAGATGTTGCACCACAGCCGCGCGATCATTCAGCAGTTCCGCGAAGCCGAGGAAGCCATGCAGCAGATCAAGGGGATCTCGGGCGGTAAGCTGAACGTCGCCGTCATCAGCGCCGGCGACTACTTCTTTCCGCGCTTATTGGCTGAATTTGCCCGGCGTCATTCCGGCGTGATCCTCAATCTTACGGTCCATAACCGCGCGGAGCTGTTGCACCGACTGGCGGACAATCTGACGGATCTGGCAATCATGGGGCGGCCTCCTGAAGACATGGATACGGTCAATGAACCGTTCGCGCCTCACCCCTACGTGATCGTGGCTGCACCCGAGCACCCTCTTGCCACGAAAAAACGCATCCCGATGGCGGTGCTGGCTCGCGAACCGTTCCTGGCACGCGAAAAGGGATCCGACACGCGGACTTCGATGGCTCGAGGTTTTCCAGGTTGGCTCGCGAAGCTCAATATCGCGATGGAGCTCAAGAGCACTGAAACCATCAAGCAGGCGGTCATCGCGGGCATGGGAATCGCCTTTCTCTCAGCCCACACTGTCACTCTCGAACGGCAGGTCGGGAACCTCGTTGTTCTCGATGTACAAGGCTTCCCGCTGATGCTCAATTGGTACGTGGTGCATCGCAAGAATAAGCGGCTGCCGCCGGTGGCATCGGCATTCAAGAAGTTCCTCACCGACGATGGGACGACCCTCATTGAAGAGATCACCCACTTCAGTACCCAACCGGGCACGCGATCACGCTTCGCCGCACAAGGCAGCGCGCGGGGTGATCGGAACCGGATGAGAGCGCCAGGAAAACCCGAGCAGCAAGATCGGAAGCGCAAGGCCGCGAGCCGTGGCTCCAGTGTTCGTTCGACCGGCTCATAACCGCGTCCATCCTCTGATCGCAGCCCGTCGTCGTCACGCGATCACGCTTGGGCATATACTGTGCTACAGTGTCGTACACGAGAGAGATTTTCGATGACTACGCTAACCATACGTCTTGACCCGAAGTTGGAGAAGGCCCTCGATCGGGTTGCCAAGAGTACTGGGCAGACCAAGAGTGAGATCGCCCGCGAGGCTCTCCGGCGCCAAGTCGCAGTCGCGCGCTTTCGGGAGCTGCGGAGGAAGACCTTGCCTTTTGCTGAAGCGCAAGGACTATTGACTGACGAGGATGTGTTCCGCATCCTCTCGTGAGGGTTTTTCTCGATACGAATGTCTTGGTGAGCGCGTTCGCATCGCGCGGATTGTGTACCGAGGTCCTCGAATTGGTGCTGCTGGATCACGACTTGATCCTTGGGCGGAACGTGCTTCGCGGGCTCGCAAGAGCGCTGCGCGAAAAGGTCAAGCTTTCCGTCGTACGTTCTGCTGAGATTATCGATTTCGTCTCGAGCGAGGCAATCCAGGTCGTCGACAAGGCAGAGCCCGCAATCGCGAACGTTGATGCGGCCGACGCACTGGTGCTGGGTGAAGCACTCGCCGGCCACGCGGAGTTGTTCGTCACCGGCGACACCGCGTTGCTGCGACTTGCAACCGTCGGCGCGCTCCGGTTGGTTTCGCCTCGCCAGTTTTGGGAGGTCCTCCGCACCGGCAACACGTAGCTTCATTGCCACAAACGACGGTGTGACGTGATCCGTCCGTGTCTACTGCGACACCCGCAGGACGTGTCCCATTGTCGACGCTGACCTAACCATCGCCGTCGTGCTCCAGGCGGTCGAACACCAAGCCACTGGACCCTTCGCCGCGCCCGACCTGCTTGCGGAATGCGGTCCATAGCCAAGTCGAGCCATCGGTCCAGCGCGCGACGACTCTCAGCCGGTTCACGTGCTGGCCTTCGCGCGGTACCTCCTCGTCGTAAAGCAGCAGTTCGCCGGAGGCTTTGAGCACCTCGCTCAAGGCGCCATGCACCTGCTGCGAGCCATCTGGCTGCAGCACCGCGCCGCGCCGCAGCCGCGATATAAGCTTGCCGTTCGCATCGTGCGCTTGCACCGGCAGCAGCGGGATCCAATACCCGGGCACGGTGGAGGCGAGTAGATAGCGTGGCGGGGAGTCCGCGGCGACGGGCGCATCGGTCGGCGCAGCGGTGCGCTCGATGCGTGGCATCGGCTGTTCGAGCGGGCTCTCGATGCTGCGTTCGATCGCCCACGCCAAGTTCGCCATCTCGTCGCGCATGAAAAGCACGTCCTCCAACGCGCCGCCTTGCAGTCGCTGCCCGGTCGTCGGCGGAAGGAAAAACAGATTGGTGACGGGATTGGGGATCGGATCTTCGCCGGGATATCGTCGAAAGGCGAGCTGCCACATCGACCAATTCGGCCGCTGCAACGCCGGATCGCCAATCGGGCGCAGCAGGCTGCGTACGCCGAAACTATCCGTCACTACGAGCGAGTCGACTCGCGTGAGCGATCCGACCGGCAGCGTAAGCGGCACCACGAACCAGTCGTTTCCGTAGCTGCTGGCGTACTCGATCAGCAACAGGTGCGCGAGGTCGGTAGGTCCCACTGGCATCGACCCGTAGTCGATGCTCGCGTCCTCCATCTCCCAGTAGCGTGGCGCGGGCGTGCCGCGAAAGGTAACAGGCGCAGGGATCGTGGTCTCGACGAGCGAGACAGTGCCTTGGCCGGCGTCTGTTCCCATGTTCACCTCGCCGTTAAAGTCAAAGCTGCTCCATTCAAGCCGTCCGTCATCGAACTCGCTTGCCGACAGCGTCACCTCATCGATCGCCTGCGGCGACAGACGGGCCGCAACCGATACCGCGTACTCCAGGCGGTCGGGAACCCAGGCATCGGATGAGGCGTTCTCCGGCTCGGTTGCGAGGCCGTCGTACCACGCGAGCCAAGTCGATGCAGCCAACGCCACTTCGGCCCGGTCGCCGGCGACGACGCCCAATGCCGGGTCGGCGGCGAGCGCGGTTGCGCCACCGCTGCGCAACGCTGCCGCAAGACGGCGCGCGTCCAACGCGCGCCCGACCATGGACTGCAGCCAACGCGCCGTGGCAGGGTCGGCCGCCTCGGGTGGCACCGATGCCGGTGGCTGCAGCGAAAAGCGCGCAACGAATGCACCGCGGTAGCTCTTCGACAGCGGCTGCAGTGCGAGCATACGCGCGAAGTGCAGACCGGCCTCGACCGCCAAGCCGAGCATCCGCGGATCGTTTTCATTTACCGGACGCATGCCGCGGCGCTCCACCATCGCTTCGAGGGGAACGCGCTGCGGGTCGTAGGGCGGTGCGTTCACTTCCGTGTTTGCCGGCAACTCTCCGAGATGGCATCGGCTGAGCATGGCGTTGGTCGCGCGCACGCGGGCAATCACCGGCGTGCCCGCATCCTCGGCCTGAAACTCGCCAAACTGCCACTGCCGGGTCAACAGCCAAAGCGGATCGAACAGCCGGGCACTCACACTCACGCGCATATCGGCATCGCGAGCTCCAGGCTCGAGCCGAGCCCAGCTCGTGATCGATTGCGTGCCCGTAGAGGGCGGTGGTGGCGGTGGCGGTGGC
>Ga0210402_10002233_pt1 | contig 19073 bp, 21 predicted proteins | sample IncBWC7MmetaG_FD_161055 | JGI IMG/M metagenome (GOLD analysis project Ga0210402, IMG submission 161055) | Forest soil microbial communities from Barre Woods Harvard Forest LTER site, Petersham, Massachusetts, United States - Inc-BW-C-7-M | ecosystem: Environmental > Terrestrial > Soil >... | reverse complement strand
CGCCACATGACGTATCGATGTGGCGTCATCTTCAGCGCATCGCGGAATGCCCGTGTGAACCAAGAGCAGGACATTCCCGCGGTCTGGGCCAGCCGTTCGACGGACAACGGCATGTCCAAATGCGCCTCGACAAACTCCTCGATTTTTCGGCGCATCCCCGGTGTCAAGGAAGGTAGACGAGAATGGGTCGCCGCTTCGCCCGTCGTCAGATCAACCAGGCCGTGCAATCGCGGGCGGGCATGCAACAGCGCATCGTGCGAGTTGCTGCTCGCGCTGCAATCAGGCGCTGTCAGGATTGCCATCCAGGGCTCGTCATGGGATGTGCCGAAAAGCCGCAAGGGAATGTCAGCGCGAACCCGCGACGACGGCCACGGTGTGATCGGTCTGAAGAAGTCCTGCCAGCGAGGAGGAGAGCCTGACGCTTTGGATTGCAAACTCCGAGCCGCCTGTGTGTCTAGCGCCTGCAGCTGCATTTGGTGATCGATTGCGAGCAGTAAACCATTATCGGGGTTCTTAATGGGGGCGGCGGCCACGATCCACCGTTTTCGGTGTTGGAGGCGGAACCAACGTTCGGCGATGGTTCTCTCGGCCAGCAACAATGAATTTTCGAGCACCAGCCTCAGGCATTCGTGCTGAAGTTCCGAGGCGGTCAATATTCCCAGCGTGGCGTGGCGCCGTCCGTCCGGACGCAGCAGCGATACTGCAGGATCTAGAATCCTCACGTCATCTGCGTCGGCCCAGGAATAAGTAGCTGTGGATCGTTGCAGCAATCGCATTCCTGGCTCGTGTTCGAGATGGTATGCGGCGATCGGTCCGAGTGAGCTCAAGATCGGGTACAGGGGCGCCAAGTCCTCGATCAAAATTGGCAAAGCCGTCTCGGTGACCTCTTGCACCGGGGTCACGGAGGGCTGGCTTTTTGATGAAGATCGGTAAGGGCGCCTTGCTACAAGCTGCGGCGTCACGACGTCTACGGCCCGGTGCGCCCGCGAATGCGCAACCTCCGGTAAAAGCGCTTGAAATTCCAACATCGCTGCCTCCTTTGCAAACCATCCAGATTGTCAGCGACAGTCCGAGATTAAGCGTAGGCGTGAAGCGAAGGCCGGTCCGTAAATGAGAGTGAATTGTCGTAATTTTTAGTTTTCCATCTGCCGTCGCTGCTAACGGCTCTCGATCCAGACCGTTTGTGGGTTGGTAAAGGCGTGCAGTCCGAAATGCGAGAGTTCGCGGCCATAGCCGCTGTTCTTAACACCGCCCACTGGGACGCGCGGATCCGTTGCCGTGACACCATTGATGAACACGCCGCCGGTGTACAAGTCTCGCGCGGTTCGGCGGGCCCGCTCCACGTCCGCGGTCCAAAGATTTCCGCTCAGGCCAAACTGGCTTGCATTGGCGGCGTCAACGGCCGCGTCGAGGCTCTTGACGCGTGTGAGTGCTGCGACCGGACCGAATGTCTCGTCGTCGAAGGCGGGCATGCCTTGCTTGACTCCGGCCAGCACCGTCGCGGGATAGAACGCGCCCTTGCCTTCAATGGGCTTGCCGCCGCAGAGTAGCCGCGCACCTTGTACGATGCTCCCCTGCACTTGCTTGTGCAGTGACTCTCGAAGGTCCACTCGCGCCAGCGGACCCATTTGCGAGTCAGGATCGAACGGGTCGCCAACGCGAATGGATTTTGCGGCCTCCACGAACAAGTGCTCGAACTCGTCCGCAATCTTCTCGACCAAGATAAAGCGCTTGGCGGCAAGGCAGACTTGGCCTGCATTGCTGAAGCGACCCTTGATACCGGCGGCGACTGCTCTTTTCACGTCTGCGTCTTCACAGACGATGAAGGCATCCGATCCGCCCAACTCCATGACGGTCTTCTTGATGATTCTGCCGGCCTCGGAGGCGACAGCAGATCCCGCCCCCACGCTGCCCGTGACGGACGCACCCTGGACGCGCGGGTCGTTGATGACATTGACGATATCGTCTCTCTTGAGGATGAGGTTTTGGAACGCGGCTTCTGGGAATCCTGCCTCGCGCATCACGCGTTCAAACTCAAGCGAGCTTCTCTGCGTGTTCGGCGAATGTTTTACCAGCACAACATTGCCCGCCAGCATCGTTGGGATCGCCATGCGCGCTAATTGCCAGAGCGGGAAATTCCAGGGCATGATGGCCAGTATCGGCCCGAGTGGCAGGTAGGAGACATAGGCGTTTACGGCGCCCGTGGCAGCGGGCGAATCCGCGAGCATCTGCGGTCCGTGCTCCGCATACCAATCCGCTTCCCGCGCGCACTTCTCGACCTCCGCTAGCGCTTCGACAAGAATCTTTCCCATCTCGCTGGTGATCAGCTTCGCGAGTCGCGCCTTGTTTGTTCTCAACACCACTGCGAGCTGCGCGAACAACCGCGCTCGCTCATAAACGGTGGATTTCCGAAACGATTGGAAGCCCTTGTCGGCTTTCGCGAGAATTTTTTCGGTGTCGGCAGCGCCATAGAAGTCGAAGCTCTCAATCTCAGCCCCCGTAGCGGGATTGACGGTGGCGAAACCGGGCGAATTCAAAGACTGCGCGGGTCGTGGCACGGGGCAACTCCTCGTGGGCTAAGGTGGGTCAGAAGAAACGTCAACAGGCTCAGAACCGTGCGGGATGTGGAGCCTGACTATGGAACCGGAAGGAGTACTCTCGATCGTTAGCGTATGGCCCAGCAATGCGGCGGCCTGCTTGACCAGGGAAAGACCAATGCCGAGTCCGGTGCTTCTGGTCCAGGGAGAACGCACTTCTAAGTTTTGTGGCTCGGAAGCCGGTGTCAGGAAACCTGGACCGCTGTCCAACACCGAGAGCACCCAATCATTGAGACCTCCCGAGAGCTCGACGGCGACGCCACCAGTGGCGGTATGTTGGACCGCATTTCCGATGAGATTGGAGACTATTACACCGAGCCAGAAGGCGTTGGTCGACACCATCACGTTTGGTGATCTCAGTTTGAATTTCAATCCTTTGCTTTCTGCTTCGGGATGCCATTGCGTGTAGGCATCGAGCAGAAGTGGTTGAATCGCCACGAGTGTCTTGGAAGCAGGCTTACCGCAGGGCGTATTCATCGAAGCAAGCGCCGCCGCCTGTTCACATTTGCTGGTCAGTCGGTGTATGAGTGCTGACACATGGTCAGCCCCGCCGCAAGTGCCCAGGATGGGTGCTTCTGAGGGCAGCGACAGCCATGCTTTGAGCAAGTGCAAGTCCTGTCGTAAATCATGTCCGAGCGCCAATAAGGTCAGAGATAGCTGTTGGTTGATGGACCGAGTCTGGACTGATTCACGCTGAGCCTGTTCCCAACGAGTGTTGGATATGCAAAAGAAGTCGGGCTTGAATTCAAGAGTTGCCGGCTGAATGTCCACTATCGTTTTCCCATTGGGTCGTCTCCGAGAGGTTTTGGGAACCACCTCGCGTGCGGGGAGAGAAGAGGCTGCGATGCAGAGCCGTTTCGGTGAGCGTCGTCGGTTAGCGAAATGTGACAGCCCCTAGAGCGGAGAGACTCGCCTTTGGACGAAGAACCGCCGTTTTCTACGGCGGCTGCGAGTAGTGTGAGCTTGAGAATTTTCCACATGGAGCGCCCTGCTGCGTCGAGTCTCGTGCTATTCGACGCGCTTTCGCTCGCTAGTACTTGAAGGGATGTGTCGCTAACTGAAAGAATCAGTGATCGCTTAGGGCGCGGCCCGTTCTCTGGCGGCAAACCTAAGTCGAAGTCAGGACTCTGCGGCCGAACAAGCGCGCGTCAAGCGAAAAGGCGCCAGGTCCGATCAACGCTAGCGACGCCGCGAATACCGCGTGGATGGCGGCGCCTCCGGAAATCGCCGCGTGCATTCCTCCGTGATCGAGGCTGATCAGTAGGACGAGCACTGCCACGGAGCTGGCGAGGGGGGTCGCCAGGCCGGTCAGCAGTAACACCGAAAGAAGGCAGAGCGGGAAGACCCGGAGGCCCAGTGGGGCCGAGGCAGCTCCTAGCCAGGGCTCCCAGAGGGTGGCAGCCACGCCGATTCTCAACAAAACGAGGGCGATCCCCGGGATTCCGGCTGGAAACATTGTGATAAGTCGACGCATTTCAAAAGGATACAAAGCGCTGCTCACGGGCGCACCCGTCGGAAGCATTGGCCTCGACCAATACTTTGGAGGGGGGCGCCCCGACCATTGCGGTGTATGATCGAAAATCGCACTGCGACGATCTTTGACAACATTCGTCCCTGGCGAGCGACTCTTATGATTCGAGTTCTCGGTGTCGATGATCATCCGCTGATGATGGCAGGCATCGCTGGTGCGATCGACGCCCAGGCGGACATGAAGATGGTTGGCGTCGCTCACGACGGTGCATCCGGCGTGGCGCTCTTCCGTGAGTTGCAGCCCGAAGTCACGCTGATGGATCTGCGAATGCCCGACATGTCGGGCATCGACGCCATCACCGATATCCGTGCGGAGTATCCGAGCGCGAGAATCATTGTGCTAACCACGAGCGCGGGGGATATCCAAGTGCTCCGGGCGTTTAAAGCCGGCGCATCGGGATACCTTCTGAAGAATCTGGTGCGCACCGAGCTGATCGATACAATCAGGCGTGTGCACGCAGGTAAGCGAGTGATGCCCTCCGAACTCGCGTCTGAGCTTGCTGCTCACATGGGTGAGAGCTCGATTACTCCCAGGGAGCTGTTGGTATTGCGCGGCATCGCGGAGGGCGCTTCCAATCGTCGGATTGGGGCTACGCTCAACATCACCGAGCACACCGTGAAAGGCCACTTGAAAAATATCCTGGCCAAGTTGGACGCGAGGGATCGGGCGCACGCCGTCGTGATTGCCTTGAAACGCGGCATTTTGGACCTCTAAGCTTCTTCCGTGGTCTCGCGCATCGCAGGGCTTTGCCGCAAGATTCACCGGCTCATTGATGTGAATCTGGGGATCAGGATTTCGGGCTCGATCCTGGGACTGTGCATTGTCTCCAACGCGTTTGGACTCGATCCGGGAAAGCACGTCTCCCAATACGGTCATACGTCCTGGCGGGTACAGGACGGATTCCTTCCGGGCGAGCCGACCGCGATTGCACAAACCGGTGACGGATACATTTGGATAGGGACGTATTCCGGATTGCTGCGATTTGACGGCGTGAAGTTCGTGCGCTTCACCGTAACTAGTGGGGAGTCACTTCGCAATCCTTTGATAACGTCACTGTTCGCCGATCGCGACGGGAGTCTCTGGATTGGCACGGGCGCCGACCTCGAGCACTGGCAGGATGGGCACCTTACCCATTTCCCGCAACAGCCGGGGTTTGCATTTGGATACGTTCAGAAGATTTTCCGGTCCCGGGAGGGTTCCATATGGATCGCGAGAGATCCGACGGCCTATGACACGTTGGGCGTAGTTTGTTCTTTGCAAGGCGATTCTCTTCAGTGCTTCAACCAGAGTGATGGAGTAGTTCCAACGATGGGCTTTGAGGCCATGGAAGACGCGGATGGAAGTTTTTGGCTTCATGACGATACCTCCCTGTATCACTGGGATCCAAAAACCCACCGAGCCCTGTCCGGAAGCATCAAGGATGTAGCCGCTTTTCACGGTTTCCAACGGATGATCCTTGATGGGGAAGGAACCGTCTTGATGGCGTTGGCGCAATCCGGGAGTCGTCCGGGTGTTGCGAGAGCGCGAAATGGTCAGATGGAGCCTTACAAAGCAGGCAGCTTCGACGGGCGTCAGTTCGCCGCAGCATCAATCTTTCGCGACTCCAAGGGTTCGCTGTGGATCGCAACGGATACAGACGGACTTTACCGCGTGACGGGCACCCGACTTGATCACTACGGTACCGCCGATGGACTCTCGAGCGCTACGGCCGGGGGTTTTTTCGAGGACCGAGAGGGCAACGTCTGGGCCTTTACCAAAGAGGGGATCGACCGCTTCCGCGACATGGCAGTCTCTTCATATTCCGCACGTGAAGGTCTCAGTAGCAGTACCGTCTCCTCAGTACTGGCAGCGAGCGATGGCACCGTGTGGATCAACAATGGGACTTCGCTGGACGCTCTGCATCCGAACGGCACGGTGACATCGTTTCGGGCAGACAAGGGACTTCCAGGCCAGAGTGTCTCATCTATGACCGAGGATCGAAATAACCGATTGTGGGTCGGCATTGATCACGACCTCTACATCTTCGATGGCCACGCATTTACGAAACTGCGCAAACCTAATGGACAATCGACCGGAAGTATCAAATCCGCGGTGACTGATTCCGATGGCGACGTCTGGGCGATATCGCGTTCCCCGCCGCCCTTCGGCTCCCTACTGCACTTCTCTGGCGATTCGTTAAAGGAGGAGATTTCGCACGACACACTGCCCTTCGCCAAGGCAACTCACTTGGCTGCCGATCCGCGTGGCGGCATATGGCTCCCCTTAGAGGGAGAAAGAGTTGCGCATTGGTCTCGCGGCACAGCTGAAATTATCAACCTCCACCAGGCTGCTGACTCTGTTTCTGCGCCGACAGAGACAGGACTCGTCGTCCGCCCCGACGGTTCGGTATACATGAGTTCCACCGCTGGCTTAAAAGTCATTCGGAATGGACAAGCGCGGACGCTATCGATCGATCAAGGATTGCCTTGCGCTACTATTTGGGCGATGACTGGCACCGACGACGCGCTCTGGCTGTACGCGGTGTGTGGCGCCATCGCTTTGCGCTACTCGGAGGTGGAGCGTTGGTGGGGCGATCCTTCAGTTCACCCTCAGACGCAGGTTTTGGATTCGCTCGACGGAATACAGGCCAGTGCTAGCAGCGTGCTGCCGCGTTCCGCTCATTCGGCGGATGGGCGCGTCTGGTTCGCCAACGATGCGATTATGCAGATGATCGATCCGCGGGCCATACCGCCGCCGGCACCTTTGCCACCGGTACTCATCGAGCAACTGGCGGCGGATAGTAAGACATTCCCGCTGTCCCGCGAGATCGTGCTGCCACCACTGACCAAGGATGTGCAGATTGACTATGCGTCACCGAGTTTCGCGACTCCCCAACGGGTTCATTTCCGCTACAAACTAGATGGGCTTGAGGAAAAATGGGTGGATTCTGGTAACCGCCGACAGGCTCTCTTCAGCAACTTGCGCCCGGGTGCCTATCGCTTCCACGTAAGCGCCACGACCGGCAACGTACCTTGGAGTGACGCTGAGTCCGCCATCACATTTCGTGTGCCCCCGGCGTTTTACCAAACGATCTGGTTTAGATCTCTCTGCGTTGCAGCTGTGCTGCTCGCGATGTTCATTCTGTATCGATACCGAGTCGACACCGTCAAGCGCAACCTGCGCGCCCGATTGCAGGTGCGACTGGACGAGCGTGAGCGAATTGCGCGCGACCTTCACGATACGCTGTTTCAAAACATCCAGGGAGTGTTGCTGACCATTGACAATTCGACCAACAAGTTGGACGAAGGAAATTCAATTCGCGGCGAGTTGAAGGACGCCTTGAGGCTCTCGGACGCGGTTATGGCGGAGAGTCGTGAGCAGATCTTGGAACTGCGCGCCGAGGACATAGAACGCAAATCTCTCGGCCAGGCGTTGACTCAGGTCGGCGCGGGTTTGGGCAAGTTATATTCGTCATCGTTTCGTGTGGTGGAGCTGGGTTCTTCCGACTATCTACACCCTGTCGTGTTCGAAGAGGTGCTGCAGATTTGTCGCGAGGCATTGTTCAATGCCTTTCAGCACGCACAAGCGACCAGCATCGAAGTCGAAATCCTATTTGCGCGAGACTTTTCGGTGCGGATTACTGACAATGGCGTGGGAATCGACGAGCAAGTTCTCCAAGATGGCAAACCTGGGCACTTTGGACTTAAAGGAATGACTGAACGTGCAAAGAAGCTCGGCGCAAAGTTGACCATCCGTAGCAATCCGAAGGCTGGTACCGAGATTGAGCTTTCTATGCCTCGGAGCGTCGCATCCGATTCCCGACGCGTTGCCAGGCGGTGGCCATGGTCGCGTGGTTAAGAAGAAAGTAAGTGCCTGATGGAGCATCGGTCGAACCAAACGATCGCTGACTGAACCACTCGCGACTGAGAGATCGAATTGGGCGATCGCCCCCCGAACGAGGGGTGCCCACACCCGAAGATGGTAGCTGGTGACCGGCAAGAGTGAGCGGTACGCTCTCCGGCGACGACGTTGCACTGTTGTACCTAAATCTACCACCAGGGATATTGAGGCCATGAATGCGAGCCCTCAAGCCGAAGAAGTCGTCGTATTTAGATTTGGCAGTTTTGAGCTTACCCCCGCAAGGAGACAGCTCCTAAGGGACGGTCGTGCAGTCAAGGTCGGAAGCCGAGCGTTCGATATTTTGGTGGCTCTCGTCGAGAGCGCCGGAAGAGTGATATCCAAGGATCAGTTGATGTTGCAGGTCTGGAGTAGTGTGATTGTCGAGGATACGAATCTTCGCGTGCACATTTCGAACCTTCGCCGACTTCTTGGCGACGATCGCTTGGACACCCGTTATATCGTGCACGTTGCGCGACGTGGATACGTTTTTGTTGCACCAGTGGGTTCTCGACAATTGCTCCATTTGGCGCCCCATAGCAATCCGACGGCTGCGCGAATCGAAATCAGCGAATTGGAGTGAGTCCATACAAGACCCATGTATAGGGGTTCGCTACGCTACTCCTAAAGCACGAGGAAGTCGCACCATGCCTAGCGTTGCCGAAAGATTGATTCAAACCCTGAGTGCGGCGGGGGTCGAACGGATATTCGGCCTGCCCGGCGACTCGCTGAACGGCATCACGGACTCGCTGCGGGGACATAAGGAAATCGCCTGGATACCGGTAAGACACGAAGAAGTGGCCGCCTTCGCCGCAGGCGCAGAAGCGGCGTTGACAGGGAAGCTCGCTGTGTGCGCCGGCAGCTGCGGTCCGGGCAATCTGCATCTCATCAACGGCTTGTTCGATTGTCATCGAACTCGGGTGCCGGTGGTGGCGATTGCGGCTCATATCCCGAGCACGGAGATTGGCTCCGGCTATTTTCAGGAGACCCATCCGCAGTACTTGTTCAAGGAGTGCAGTCACTACGTAGAACTCGTCTCCGATCCCTCGCATGTGCCGAGAATTGTCGAAACCGCAATTCGCCAGGCTGTCAGCAAGCGCGGCGTCGCAGTGATCGTGATTCCCGGGGATACGGCGCTCAAGGAAGCGGGTGAACAAATGCCCTCAGCCAACCTGATTCCGCAGATTCCGGCCATTTCGCCGACGGAGGCGGATGTCGACGCCCTTGCGGAGCTGCTCAATGCCGGCTCGCGGATCACGCTCATGTGCGGTGCAGGCTGTGCCGGTGCCCACGATGAGGTGGTCGCATTGGCCGACAAGCTCAATGCGCCCGTCGTGCACGCGTTGCGCGGAAAGGAGCATTTAGAGTGGGAGAACCCGTTTGACGTCGGCATGACCGGCCTGATCGGCTGCTCTTCGGGCTATCACGCCATGTTGGGGTGCGACACGTTGCTGCTGCTCGGCACCGACTTTCCTTATCGGCAGTTCTATCCGAAGCAGGCACGCGTCGCGCAGATCGATATTCGCGGCGAGAACCTCGGAAAACGCTGCCGTCTCGACCTGGGGGTCATCGGAGATGTCAAAGAGACATTGAGGCTGCTAGACCCAAAGCTCACGAAGAAAGTAGACAGCAGTCATCTGCGAACCGCCTTGGCCCACTATCAACGCACGCGTGCCGAGCTCGATTCGATGATTGCCAACTCCAGCCATACGCCAATTCACCCGCAGTTAGTGGCGGCCACTATCAGCAACCTCGCCAGCAACGATGCCATTTTCACGGCGGACGTCGGCGAACCGACGGCATGGGCTGCGCGGTACCTGAAGATGAACGGCAAGCGACGCCTGCTCGGCTCCTTTTTGCATGGGTCCATGGCGAATGCGATGCCCCAAGCCATTGGCGCGCAAGTGACGTTTCCGAAGCGCCAGGTGATTTCAATGTCAGGGGACGGAGGATTCTCGATGCTCATGGGTGACCTGCTGACGGTCAGGCAGCTGAAGCTGCCGATCAAAATCGTCATTTTCAACAATGGCATTTTGGGCTTCGTGGATCTGGAGATGAAAGCATCGGGCTTCCTGCCCACCGGCACTCGACTGGATAATCCCAATTTCTCGGAGATGGCGCGAGGCATGGGTCTTTACGGCATACGGGTCGAGGAGCCCTCAGAACTGGCCGCGGCCATGGAAGCTGCTTTCAAACATGAAGGAGCGGCGGTGATTGAGGTGATCACGGATCCCGTCGAACTGCTCATGCCGCCCGCGATTTCACTGCAAGAAGCCAGAGGCTTCAGCGCCTGGATGATAAAGGCGGTGCTCAACGGGCGCGGTAATGAACTCGTGCAACTCGCGGAATCCGCGTGGCAGGCCTAGCAAAGGTCACTCCCCAAGCGTCTAAGGGCATGCGCGCAAGTCGAGCAGTGATGAAGCTCTGAACGATGGAAGGTTCATCACTATTCGTTGCGACGAGGATATATGGTAGAGACGGCTAAGCAATCTAGACCATTTGCTTTTAGAGCCTGTACAACCATTGCGGTGGTTGTCGGCATGGTGGCTCTTGCTTTCGCTTACACCGCGGGTTGGCTATCTGCGCGACGATTGACACCTGAAAAGCTCATTGCAGCCCTGCAGTCTGAAAGCGGCCCACCGCTGGGGCACCGGCGGAATCATTCTAAAGGCATCTGTTTCACAGGCATCTTAGAGGCGAACGGCCGGGGGACGGCTCTTTCAACGGCCAGTGTTTTTGCGCCCGGCGTATATCCAGTAGTCGGTCGCTTCAACATCGGAGGTACAGATCCCAACCAGCCAGATCCTTTGGCGCAAGTCCGCGGCTTCGGTATTCGCATCACTACGCCGGACGGACAGGAGTGGCGCAGCGCAATGATTGACGCTCCCGTGTTCGCTGCGCCTACCGCACAGGCTTTCTATGAATTTCTAACGGCGGCCCGAAACAACGATCCTAACGCCCTCAAGAAATACAGTGCGGTGCATCCCGAGATCCTTGCCTTTGTCAGTTGGGTCAAAAACCATCTTCGCACGGAAAGTTGGACCGAGGACCGGTTCAACAGTCTCGACTCGTTCATATTTATTGACGCAACTGAAACGAAGCACGCAGTTCGTTGGTCATTCGTTCCCGAAACTCCGCCCGTCACTTTGACGCCCAGCGAATTGGCCAAACGCGAACCGAATTTTCTCATGGAGGATATTGCCGCGCGCGTCGCTGCGCATCCTCAGCACTGGGAGCTCATGATTACCGTCGCCAGCCCGGGAGATCCGACCGCGGATCCAACCAAGTCATGGCCAGAGGACCGCCAAACTATCAATGTCGGCACTCTAACGGTGCAAGACGTGCAGCAAGAGGCAGACGGCCCATGTCGCGACATTAACTACGATCCCGTGGTTTTGCCTTCCGGAATTACTACTTCGGACGATCCCATTCCCGCTGCCCGTTCCGCGGCTTACGCTTTCTCGTATGACAGCAGGACGAGCGAAGCCTCGCATTACCCGCGTGTTACGAGGGCTAAACAATGACTGCAATTCCAGGTCGCTTTGCAGCGCCGCAGCGCTTAATTCACTGGGTGATGGCGTTGTGCATACTGTCGATGTTGTTCATAGGTGTGGGCATGGTCGCCACGGTGTCATCGAAATACCTCACTTTGGTTCAAATCCACAAACCCTTGGGCATCGCGATCCTGGTGCTCGCGCTCATTCGTCTTACACTCCGACTCTATTACGGAGCGCCGGCGTTGCCGGCGGATCTGCCGGTCCCAGTCAAGCTCGCCGCCAAACTTTCCCATTACTTCTTTTATGCGCTGATGATTGGAATGCCGTTGATCGGGTGGGCCATGTTGTCCGCTGAGGCATACCCGGTGGTGCTGTTTGGCAGGCTGCATCTACCCCCGATGGTCTCGGCCAGCCCTTATCTGCATACGCTCCTTTGGCGAACGCACTACTGCCTGGCATTTGCCTTTTTTGCGCTAATCCTGATGCACGTTGCAGCCGCGCTTTTTCATCGATTGGTGCGACACGACGGCGTGTTCGAAGCAATGGCGTCGGATCCCGCAAGAAAGTAGAGTTCGAGTGTCGCTGCATTTAACCAGCGACTCCAGCGTCCCGAAGGTTCATGGCAGGCCAAGTGCTGCGGCTGACGACATCTCAATCCACACCGGCAACGGCGGAGTAGATCGTCTGACCTTAACGCGCAATGCCGAATCGTCGTCGATAGTCGCCGGGCGACAATCCCATGATGCGCTGAAAGACCTTTCTGAATGACCCCGGATCCTCATAGCCGACCATCCAAGCAATTTCGTTGATTGTCAACTTCGAGGACTCGAGGGACTCGCGTGCTTTGCCAATGCGCAAGTGCTGGAGATATCGCGTCGGAGTCATCCCGGTGGCATTCTGGAATCGCCGCAGAAAAGTCCGTTTCACAAGATTCGCGCGAGATGCCATCGCGCCAACGGAGGGGCTGTCTGCAATCTGCTGTTGCAACCAGTGTTGAGCCTTCAGCACCTGTTTGTCCCCGTGACTCAATTGCGGGGCGAAGCTCGCATAAAAGCGCTGCTCGCGACCCGCGGCGTCAACCAGGAAGAATCTGGCAGTCGCAAGCATGACGGTCGGAGATAAGAAGCGCCCGATGAGGTTTAAACCGAGATCGACCCACGCCATCACGCCTCCCGCAGTGATGATATCTCCGTCATCGATGATGAGTTTTTCTGTATCAATGCGAACCGCAGGAAAGCGTGCTGCCAGGGGCTGAGCGTGAATCCAGTGGGTCGTTGCGGAGCGTCCGTTCAAGAGTCCCGCTTCGGCCAGCAGGAAAGCGCCCGCGCAAACGGAACATAGGATGGTCCCGGCGCTATGCTGCGTGATAAGCCAACTCAGATGACGGGCGATAGCGTTGCCGCCAGGTTCAGCATCTAAGCTGGGCGGCAGAACGAGTGCGGTCAGCGGCTTCTGCGCGAGTGCATGCGTATCGAAGACTCGCGCCGGTTCAAGGCCTGCTGCGTCGAACTGCCAATGACTGATTCGAATCTGTCGACAGTCTGACCCGTTCAGTTGCTCACCTAGCCGATTCGCGACGCGGAACAGATCAGTCAGACCGTGCACCGCTGACAGCTGGCAGTCCGGGTAGATTACGAGGCCGACTTCAACAGGGGCTTTCCCCGGCGTCGTGACACTTTTGCCCTGTTTTTTGTCCTTTGTGCCCATGTGCGCCATCCCACCGAAGGAGTTCAATGGGTAAAACGAAAGCCTCTTATCTGCCGATCGGACTCAACGCCGACATCGACACCGGGCGCAGTCAGCGTCGGCTTGCCGGTATTTTAGCGCAAACCGATTCAAGCGTTCTGAAGGTATTGCCACAACAACAATAGGGGTTGTCAGAGATGCGCAAGACGAAAACGACAAATACTTGGAACAGCAAAGCGGTCAATGTTGGCTTTGTATCGGATGTTTCCAGACGGGACGTCCTACTGGGAGGTGCCGCCGTTCTACTGACGACGACAGTACCCTCCGTTGCAGCCGAAACGAGTAACCCGAGCGCGAGCTCACCACACTCCGGAGACATGAGGATGGACACAATTACTACGAAAGATGGAGTCAGCATATTTTATAAGGACTGGGGTACCGGTCAGCCGATTGTTTTTTCGCATGGCTGGCCATTGACCGCCGATGACTGGGACACTCAAATGACGTTCTTTCTTAGCAAAGGTTTTCGCGTAATCGCGCACGATCGACGTGGCCACGGTCGTTCGACGCAGGTTGCCACCGGTCATGATATGGACCATTACGCAGACGATCTCGCGGCGCTTACGGCGCACCTAAATTTGAAGAATGCAATCCACGTGGGGCACTCGACTGGCGGCGGCGAGGTTACTCGTTACATTGGAAGGCACGGCGAAAGTCGCGTCGCCAAGGCGGTGCTCATCAGCTCGGTGCCACCTATCATGGTCAAGACACCCGCCAATCCTGGAGGTTTGCCCAAGGAAGTCTTCGACGGATTACAGGCACAGACAAACAATAATCGCGCGCAGTTTTTCTTGGATGTACCCACCGGTCCCTTTTATGGCTATAACCGCCCCGGAGCGAAAGCCTCCCAGGGCATCATCATGAATTGGTGGCGACAGGGCATGATGGGAAGCGCCAAGGCTCACTCGGACGGGATTGTCGCGTTTTCTCAAACGGACTTCGTGCCGGACCTTAAAAAGTTCACGGTCCCGACCCTCGTGATGCACGGCGATGATGACCAGATCGTCCCCTATGCCGACGCCGGCCCATTGAGCGCCAAGTTGGTCAAAGGCTCGATCTTAAAGACTTATAGGGGCTTTTGTCATGGCATGCATACGACGAATCCCGACACGATAAACGCCGATCTCTTGGCGTTTATCCAGTCGTAGGTCTCGCTCGCAATCTCCACCTACAGCGTCTTCTGGTTGATTGTCGTAAAGGAGTAGCTTTCATTCGTGCGGCCGGGATATATGACAAGGTTCTTGCCTTGGCGGCGAGCGGAAGGGACGATAAGCCCATCAAACCCGAACCAGGTAATTAGCCGGCCTATCTCCTGGCTAGTCTTCATATCGTCAGCGAACAGTTGTGCTGTCCCGGATCCGATTCTATCGAAGTGAGGTAGAAGCGGTGTGATATCCACTACGGCGGCAAGCGTGATTTCAATTTCGTAGAGCGTTTTGCGGAGGTCTCGCTTAACAGGCCGAGGCTGACGCGCAAGGCTGTATTCGATCTCCGCGATGCATACTGCCGGTTCAAAGCAGGTGTAGATGGCTGCAACGTCCGGCGGATTCCACCGCGCACCCTGGGTGTTTTCCCGATCCGGTGGGTAGTCGTTTAGCATTACCCTGAAAACGCGGCCGCTCCAAGCGATGCTTTGCAGCGAGGCTAGAGCGTTCTCAAGAGACGTTGCGCCGACCATTCGATCGCTGGATTGGCGTTGTCAGTCGGTTAGACGAATGCAGAGTCTTGCAGCCGTGCAATCACTGCGAGCACTTCCCTTTGGCGCCCCTTAGAAACTAGATCCGCGGGGCGCTCACCATTTAGTTGCGGATGAGGCGCAAAGAGCCAAAGCCGCGCGTCATCCGGCTCAAAAAATTCCGCCAAGCGTTCGGTCAAATAATCGAATTCCAAGAGCCTGTCTAGATGTTCGCGCTGTGGATCGTTCTTACCCCTCGCCCATCGCGATAGTGTTTGCGGGGTGGCACCGATCATTTCCGCAATGCTACTTGCGGGAATGCTCGTGCGTTGTTTAATGGAGTCAATCTTTCGGGCAACAGCTGAAGTCATGTAGGTTCACCGCCCTCTGGGTTCGCGTGGGGGAAGGGGAATAATTCGGGCACTCTGGGGACGCGATGAGTCGTTGTCAGGCACACGCGATCTCTCCTGAATTCGTACTCGCTGTCGATTTAAATCGAGAAGCACAGCTTTTACCGACAACATTCGGCGTTGTGATTTTTTGAATGGCTCATGAACATCCGATGCACGGGTTAGCATGTCGCACACAGGTGAAAACACATTGTGGATGAAGTGTTCCGCACGCATGCTAACTGGAATTCTCGAAAGCTCCGTGTACTGGCGCTGGCGTGTCAGCGCGGAGTGTCGCTCCATATCACCCAGCATGCTTTCAAATCCAGCCGGGCAGCATGTTCGTTCCTTGCAGGCAAACTGCAACTTTCCGCGTGACGAACTCATAAGCTTGGTGGCGACGTCGTGTTCCACAGCTGCACCGAGTACCTCGATGTAGACCCTCCGCGGCGGAGCGAACGACCGATTGGCCGCAGGCGATGCGGGCCGTTGCAGAGATCCAATATCAAATGAATCGCCGATGGTTATTCCACTCTCTACGATGTTGACGGCACCTAAAGCGTACGCGGCCAAACCGACAATCCCCGCGCGCTCGATCATCAGAGGTACATCGTCGCGGCGGAAATCCCAACAGGCCTCGATAAAGCTTCGCATTACGTGCGGACCCGAGTCATAGCCGAACGGATGAATCCGTAGAGAGATCGCATCGACGACTGGTAGGTCTTTCAATGTTCGCCACAGATCCCTTCGAGCTTCTGCGTCGTAAAACACACTGTGATGGACGGCGAGGGGGTACTTGATGCGAACGTCCTCTCTGCCCGCACCGTTCAATTGCTTTCGCAATTCGAGTGTTAATGCCACGTCAGTCGCAGGCCACTCGCTTGCAGCCTCTGCCACGTAATGAGCCGGTGCTTTGACCTCCGCGTAATCGCCCTCGACGACTTGACGGACTATTGCCTCGGCAACTTGCTCAATGCGCCGTGGCGTAAAGTGATCAGCAGAACGTCCATGCATTCTCGACCAGGGTAGTTGCAGATGCCCTTTGGACGTCGCCCCAGGCATTGCAAGTTCCATCGCCTGGGTGTCCAGGCAAGTCGAAATGTTCGCCGCTCTCGCATAACGTCGAAGAGTCTTGTGGCGCTCGTGTCGACGCGCGTCTAGGACCAGCCCATCCGCCTGAAGCCTTTTCTCGGCTATCAGCCGATTTAAGACAACGTGGTCGTTATTCCCGACCCTGAAATAAAACCGATCGTTTTCCCTTCCTCGGGGACGAGCCAGGGCAATAGTGGTAGGCGCACGCATATTGGGTAAATCCGATGCCTATGAACACATTGAGTATCATACCGATATGCAATACTATAGTCAAACATATGAACAAAATTGTGATCAGACCGATGCGAGATGCGCTTGGACGTCAAAACACTGGCCCGGGGGCGGGACGCTTAACAGTAAGGGCGCAAGTCTATGGCTCGTAGCTGGAACGATCGCTGGCGAGTCGTATCGTCAACGCCGACACGCAGTGGCGGCCAAGGAACCATCCAACACGTTATTGCCATCGAAGGTGGCCAGGAAGGCGCTTTACTATGGCTCGCCGCCGTGACTGAATGACTTCAGGGCCATGAAAACGTGAGCACGGCGCGTGGGCATCACTGGGTTTCTCAAACCTATTTGGCGCGATTTACCCGCGAGGGACATAAGCATTCCAAGCTTCATGTGGTAGATCTGCGCCAGCGCAAAGTCTTCTCGACGTCACCCGCTAACATCTGCAAGGAGCGTGATTTCAATAGGATTGAGTCTGACACGCTGCCGCTAGATGCTCTCGAGACGGCCCTGTCCAAATTCGAGGACCTCGCAGGGGGGGCGCTCACTGAGATACAGCGGGCACCGGAGGCCATCTCCTGGAGCAACTGGAATATTCTGCTCAACTTTATGGCTTTGTTAGCTGTGCGGAACCCAATTATCAGGGACCATGTCAACACGAGAGCCGCGGAGCAATGGATTCGCGCTATTGAAGACGCTACCAATACGCCGGAGAAGTTCGCAGCGGTATTTGCAAAAGCGCAGGCTGCCGGCGACATTGACAAAAATTTGACTCCCGATTTCGATAAGCACCGAGAATTCATTACTGCGCGTCGATTCACCGTGGAGTTTCCGCATGGTACTCACGTTCCGGCGGAGTTCGACGCCGTGGATGACCTACTACAACAGCTGGGCATGCGTCGCTGGACAGTCCTTCGAGCGCCAGCCGACTGTGGCGGATTCGTTACCACAGACCGGCCTGTCACGCCGGCCCGACGGGATGGCCTACATCCTTCGAAAAAAAGCCCTGTAGACTTCCGCTCTGAGAATACGTTGGTCCTATTCCCGCTGTCACCGGATCTGCTCGCTCTCGGACATTTTGGAGATGCGAACCGAAGACTACACCTCAGAGATATAAGCCGAGAACTAGTCGCGCGCGCTAACTTCACGACGATTAGAGTATGCCGACAATGGGTGCTCGCACCGAATGCAAATTTTGAGGTGAAGCCGGCGCAGAGCGCACCGACATTCTTGGGTAATGAAATCCTGGACTTGTTCGGCGAATGGGAAGGTGGTGGTGAAGCGTAGCCCAACAGAAGCACATAGCCGTTATCTCGAGGACACTATGAACGCAACAGATCATTTCCACGTCCTGATAAAACCTTTGTTTCCCAATAACGCTCACATCAAAGCCATCGACGAGCACACGGATCAATTGGTTTTCCGCATTGATTGGAGGGTCGCTGAAAAAGGGAGGCCGGCAAAACGCTCCCGACCAATTCTTCTCAAGATCAGTCGGGATGTGCTGGATGACTACCGGGACGACCCGAGATCCAGCAGAACGATGGACGCCTCCATTTCCGCGTACATCGCTGGAAAGCTCGCATCGCATATCGATGACGGCGTCGCTGCCCCGGCTGTAGAGTGGCATATCGCGCCCGACAATACATGCGCTGCACCCCGCGCGTTGCTCATGCAAAACCCAAGCGGATCAGGGAGCAAGACGAAATGAAACGCGACTGGGATATTATCCGTGCCGTGCTTGTCGAGATTGAAGAGGACAACGGCGGCAAGTCAACCTACGGCGATCAGAACGAGCCGATCAAAACCGGGCATGCTTTTCTCCTGCGAGATGCGGGCTTTATTGCGGCGGTCGACGCAAGTACGGTAGCGGGCCGCGCTCTAATCCATCCCACTCTTACGTGGGCTGGTCACGAGCTGCTGGATACCATTCGAAGCAAGTCGGTATGGGAGCGCATCAAACGCACTGCGAAAGAGAAGGGCATTGAGCTGAGTTTTGATGCTGTGAAGATGCTCGGGAAGGCTGCACTTCATCTCGTGATAGCCGGCGATTGACCCGTTCGCTTCCTCGCCCGATTGACCAAGAGGCGTGTTTGGAGCCCCCTGGTGTCACGTGCTGAAGCCGCAAACAATCAACGGGTTGACGCGCCATTTCCGTATCGCCGAATCCAGTCGTACCATTACATGCTTGGCGCACGGTTCGGTCTTTTGGATTTCAGCGCCAATGCAACGTACTGGCAGAATCTACTGGCAGAAATGGGGGGCGAGGGGGTGTTGAGGGGATTGGATCACCTTGCAAAACCCGTAAGTTATTGATCCCTATCGCTTGCACGTGTTCGTTCGAATCCCACCCTCTCCGCCAAATAAAAAGGGCCTGTTTTTTTCAGGCCCTTTTTATTTGGTGGTGTGCGATGTGTGGACGAACCAACTGGGTTCGACAAA
>Ga0210402_10002232_pt1 | contig 19073 bp, 13 predicted proteins | sample IncBWC7MmetaG_FD_161055 | JGI IMG/M metagenome (GOLD analysis project Ga0210402, IMG submission 161055) | Forest soil microbial communities from Barre Woods Harvard Forest LTER site, Petersham, Massachusetts, United States - Inc-BW-C-7-M | ecosystem: Environmental > Terrestrial > Soil >... | reverse complement strand
CGACGCCCGAGGTGGTCACGCAGTCGTTACGGCGTTTCAACGTTTTCTTCAGCATAGGCCAGCCATTCTGATGACAAAAGTTTGCACTAAAGTAACGATCGTCGCCGCACTCGTCCTTTCCTGCAGTTTTATGGGTCGTCCCGCCTTCGCGGGTGAAGTGTTCGACCGCATTGTCGCCACCGTCAACGGCCATATCATCCTGCAGAGTGACTGGAACGCCGCGCTGCGCTATGAGGGGTTACTGAGTGCGAGATCCATCAGCGACTTTACCGAGGAGGACCGGCGGGCGGTGCTCGACCGGCTCATCGACCAGGAGTTGCTGGGAGAGCAGATGAAATCCGCGCTGATCAAGCATGCCTCGGAAGAGGAGGCGGCGGCGCAGGTTTCGCAAACGCGGCAGCTTTATCCGGATGCTGCTAGCGATGATGGCTGGAAAGCGGTACTGACGAAATTCGGGCTGACAGAGAAGGCACTGGTAGAGCACGTGCAGCAACAGCTCGATCTTATGCGGCTGGTGGATGCACATCTGCGTCCGACGATTCAAATCGATTCCAAGAGCATTGAAGCCTATTACCACGATCAATTCGTCCCACAGTTGAAGCAATCGGGAACTGGCGAGGTTCCACTGCAGGAAGTCTCCGCCAAGATCCGCGAACTTCTCACGGAAGAAAGAGTCAGCCAGTTGATGGTTTCCTGGCTGCACTCGCTGCGCTCCGAGAGCAAGCTCAGCGTACCGGGCGCGCCCGAGCCTACCGCCGAGGGAGTGCAGACCCGGTGAAGCCGCGTGCCGCCAGACCTCCGCGCTGGTGGAAATACATTCTGATCACCGCCGGGATCCTTGTTATCGCTGTGCTGGCCGGACTCTGGTACACCACTACAAATTCATTCCAGAATTATGTCCACCAGCGGATGGTCAAGGAAATTGAACGCATCACTGGCGGGCGCGCGGAAATCGGCAGCTTCCACGTTGTTCCTTTTCACTTACAGGCGGAGATCCGCAACATCACCGTGCACGGCAAGGAATCTCCCAAGGACGCTCCTCTGCTACATGCCGACAGCGTGGTCGGACAAGTCAAAGTCATTTCATTCTTGCGCACACAATTCGGATTTCAATCGCTGACGCTCGAACGTCCCGTGATCCATGTCGTCATTGGGCCGGATGGCTCAACGACGAACATTCCGTCTCTGCAACAGCTGCCGCCAGGGTCTGGCCCTTCGCCTGTCGAGGAGCTTTTCGCGCTTTCCATCGATCACCTTTCGGTTCGTAACGGCGAGTTGCTGTGGGCCGATCAGAAGATTCCTCTCAACTTCGACGTACGAAGCGCGCACGTCGAGATGGATTATTCCTTCCTGCGAGGAAGGTATGACGGTCACGTGGCGCTGGGTAAGGTCGACACTGCGATTCAGGATCTGCGGCCATTTTCCTGGATGACGACGCTCGACTTCAGCCTCGCGACTACCTTCGCCGATATTAAGTCGCTGAAGTGGAATTCAGGCCGTTCGTCGATCGAAGCCAGCGGCCGAATCACCAACTTCCGCGATCCCCATCTCGATGGAAGCTACGATGCAAAGATCCATCTCGGGGAAATGGCGGCCATCGCTCGTCGCAACGACTTACGTGAGGGCAGCGCGGAGTTCAAGGGCAATGGACATTGGTCCTTGAAGGAGTTCACGACGTCGGGAGCGCTGGCGATACGGGATCTGGGCTGGCAGAACGAGCAATTCGCCCTCAAAAAGGCGAGTGCGTCTGCCGACTATTCGTTCAGTGACGATCAGATCAAGCTGTCGAAGTTGCAAGGAAAGCTGCTGGGCGGCGCCTTTACCGGTGATGCTGAAGTGGATAACTGGCTGCACAGCGTTCCCTATTCTGCGGAAAGAGAAAAAAAGCAGGACCTGCCTCGGATCGGAGTATCACGGCCTTCAGCCAAGAAGGGTGAGAAAGTGAAGTTGCCGGAGGTGCAGACTGGTGTAGTACACCTGCGGGTGCGCGACGTTTCCGTCGGCGAGGCTGCCTCTGCCATGGACACCTCGGCACATCCTCTGGACGGTTTTCATCCGGCGGGAGCAGCAAGCGGAAACGTGGACGCCAATTGGAAGGGAAGCCCCCAGAATGCCGAAGTTGGCGTCAGCCTCGAGATTGCTCCTCCGGCTAAACCAGCGACTCGAGAATTACCCATCACGGCGCACATTCAGGGGAAATATCGCCGGATCAGTGACTCTCTGGAACTCGCACAGTTCTCCCTTTCTACGCCGGATTCCAAGATCGTTTGCGCCGGAACGTTGGCGGCTTCCTCGAAGCTGCATCTCTCAGTTTCGACTTCCAATCTGGAAGAATGGCGGCCTCTGGTAAAGGCTTTGGGCGGGCCCAGCGACCTTCCATTTCAAGTGAATGGCAACGCGACCTTCAGCGGCGCGGCCGGCGGAACGTTTTCCTCGCCGAGAATCGCCGGAACGCTGGTGGCGGAGGACTTCGAGTTTACGGTGCCGGCCACCTCGCGGACTCCCGAAAAAGCTGTGCATTGGGACTCTCTGGGGGCGAGCGTGGATCTTTCGTCACGGGAACTTCTGCTGAGTGGTGGCAGCTTGCGGCGGGGTGATACCAGCGCCGATTTTGAGTTCAGCGCGAGCCTGGACAATGGAAAACTCACTGAGAACAGTCCGTACCTGGCGCGGATCAACCTGCACAATGTTGATGTTGCATCGACAGCCGCCCTCGCCGATCTGGACTATCCGCTGACTGGAACGGCGGACGTGAGTTTGCAGATCAACGGAACGCGCGCTAATCCGCAGGGACAAGGTCACATTCGCGCGACCAATGCCTCTGCATACGGCGAGGAGATTGAAAAGTTCGATGCCGATCTTCGCTTCGGGGGAGCCGAAACCACACTGAGTAATATTCGTCTTACGCACCAGGATGCGGAAGTAACCGGCACTGCCACCTTCGCGCCATCCGCGAGTGGATTCCATCTCGATCTCGCGGGCAAGGATTTCGATTTGTCGCGGGTGCGCCAGATTCACCTGGATGAGTTGCCAATCGAGGGTCGCGCCGACTTCACACTGCAGGCTTCTGGAACGTTGGGAGCTCCAGTAATAAATGCGGCCGTGCATGTGCGCAATCTGACCCTGGATCGCGAACTCACCGGCGATCTTTTCCTGCAAGCGATCACGAAGGAGCGGGAACTTGTGGTAAGCGGCCATTCCCAGTTCCCCAAGGGCTCGTTGACGGTGGACGGAACCGTCGGGATGCAAGGCGATTATCCGGCCAATATCACAGCACATATGGATCATCTGGATCTGGACGCGTTGTGGCGCGCTTACCTCGGCGATCAATTGACCGGTCACTCGGCAGTGATTGGCAGTGTCACGATGCAGGGACCATTGCGCTACACGCAGCAATGGAGGCTGGATGGAAATCTGACCGACGTAACCGTCGATGTCGAGTACGCCAAGCTGCACAATCAGGGGCCGGCGCGGTTCACCTATGCCGATCGCATTCTTCAGATTCCGGAAACGCATTTCGTGGGAGAGGGCACGGATGTAACCGGACATGGGGCCATTTACTATGCGGAGGCGCACCGGCTCGATATTGCGGCAGACGGGCTCGTCGATCTGCGGCTGCTTGGTGGGATCGATTCAAACCTTACTGCGGGCGGCCAGGCGACAATCCACGGGACTCTCGGTGGCACGCTGCGAGATCCGCTGCCCCAAGGCACGATCCATGTTAAGGATGGCACGGCAAATTACGCCGGGATTCCGAGCGGCCTGAGCGAGCTCAATGGCACGCTGCAGTTCACCCGCGATCGCATCTACATCGAACAACTGACGGGCCGTGCTGGAGGGGGCACGCTCGATCTCAAGGGAGAAGCCACCAACTACAATCAGCAGCTCAATTTCAACCTTACTGCGATCGGGAAGGACGTGAGGCTTCGCAATCCGCCGGGCGTGAGTTCCATGGCAACAATGGAATTGCATTGGGCGGGCACGAAGTCGGCATCGAGTGTTTCGGGTGACGTTTTGGTGACGAAACTTGCCGTGACGCCGGGCTTCGATTTTGCGTCGTATCTGGAGCGTAGCCGGCAGTCGGGAGCCATTACCCCGGCCAATTCGCCTCTGTACAACGTGAAACTCGACGTTGCGGTCCGGACCGCGCCCGAACTCCAGATGAAGACGGCGGTCGCAAGACTTTCAGGCGACGCTGATCTCAGACTGCGCGGTTCTCTCGCACGGCCGAGCGTGCTGGGCCGTGCCGACATCCTCGAAGGCGACGCCACATTCAACGGGATCAAGTTCCGTCTGGAACGCGGTGATATCACCTTCGCCAACCCGGTGGCCATCGAACCGCAAGTCAACCTGCAAGCCACAACGCATGTACGCAACTACGACCTGGATGTGACCGTGACGGGTACTCCCGAGAGATTGAACGTGAACTATCGCTCCGAGCCGCCGCTGCCGAAGTCGGACATCATTGCGTTGCTGGCCTTGGGACGCACCAGTGAAGAGTCGGAACAGTTGCAGCAGCAGTCGGGGCAGACCCTGTTCAACGACGAAGCCACGAATCTAATCATCAATCAGGCGATCAATTCGGCGGTCGGCAATCGCATGCAGAAATTATTCGGAGTCAGCCGGATCAAGATCGATCCGCAGGGCTTGACAACAGAAACCAACCCCACCGGCCGTGGGCCACAGATCACGATTGAGCAGGAGTTCGCCAACAACCTCTCCCTCAGCTACAGCACTAACGTTTCCCAGAGTTCACAACAAATCATCCAGGGCGAGTACTACATCAATCGCAACATATCGGTGCTGGGCACGCGCGATCAGAACGGTGTGATCAGCTTCGATGTGCGCGTCCGGCGGCGGAAGAAATAGAATATAAGTACATTCGGTTCACGAACTTTGCATGACCTCTCCGGCGAGTCCCGCCTTGTACTCAAGCCTTCGGCGCCAGATGGTGGATTCGCAGCTACGGCGGCGTGGCATTGCGGACGAACGCGTCCTGGCTGCTATGGAGCGAGTGCGTCGCCACGAGTTTGCGCCGGAGCGGTACCGCGACCAGGCGTATGAGGATCATCCGCTGCCGATCGGGGAAGGGCAGACGATCTCGCAACCATACATTGTGGCTCTCATGCTGGACGCTTTGAGGCTTACGCCAACGGATAAGGTCCTTGAGATTGGGACCGGTTCGGGGTATGTCACGGCTTTGCTCGCTGAATTGACCGAGAGTGTGATCTCGATTGAGCGCCACGAGTCTCTGGCGGAGTCGGCGCGTGCGTTGCTGGCGGCACTGGGGTACTCCAATGTGAACGTTGTGACTGGTGACGGAACGCAGGGATTTCCGAAGGCAGCGCCATATGATGCGATCGTGGTATCGGCGGCGGCGGCGGATATGCCTCCAGCTCTCATCACGCAGTTGGGTGAGGGCGGGCGCATGATCATTCCGGTGGGATCGGAGGATTCGCAGCAGTTGCGCCTGGTTCGTATGGAAAACGGTCAGCCGCACATTGAGTTCCGTGAGCTATGCCGTTTTGTGCCTCTGATCCCCGGAGTTGAGTTTTAGGTGCTGAGTCTTGGTTGTTAGTTCGTAGGTCGTGGACCTTGCGTCGTGCGGCAAACCCCATGAGCGCTACTTTTAGAGAGTTACGTCCGGTTTGCCCGTGAGAACGAAGCCGCTGGCGCGACGGACGCTGCCGCGTGGGTGATGTCGGCAGTCCTGATTTTCAGTTCAGATAAATTGTGGGTCACAAGGAGGTGTTCCTGTGACCCATCTACGCAAAATGATGCTGGAGGAACTCCAGCGTCGTCATTACTCTGAGAGCACCACGCGACGTTACATTCGCTTCATCGAGCGGACCCGAGTACGTACTGCAATATCTCGGTCGCTACACTCACCGTGTCGCCATCTCCAACCATCGCTTGATCGCGTTGGCCGACGGCCAAGTCACCTTCCGCTGGCGTGACTCCGCTGACCACAATCAGCAGAAACTGATGACCCTCTCGCGCGATGAGTTTTTGCGTCGCTTCCTACTTCACCTGCTCCCCAAGGGCTTCGTCCGCATCCGCCACTTCGGCCTCCTCGCCAATCGAAGGCGTACCGCTCTACTGCCACGGTGTTTCGCTGCTCTCCAGGCAGTTCCACCGCAAGCCGAATCAGAACCCTCGACCGCACCAACCACCCAGCCCGTATGGCGCCGCCCCAACTGCGGTGGACCGATGGTCGGTGTCGAACGATTCACGGCAGCACAACTCCAGCTCCGTTCTCCACCGCTCCTAGCCACGGCGGCATGAAATCACTCGCCCACATACCGCGGCGTCGACGCGCTTCAAAGCGTTTCGCCGAAGTGTGTCTCCGTTGCGTCCAGACATCCCCTTCCTGTCCCCGCCCAGGCTCACTTCGGCCATCGCCTCGTCTTTGCACAGGTCGATGGGTTCCTTCTGCACCGACCCTGACGACTCCCGCGAACTTCTATACCCCTTACTCGCTTCATTCAATTTGCATAGGCCCCGCGTCCGCCGCGCCAGCGGCTTCCTTCTGACGGCTTTTTCGAACGCGACGCCTCACACCTTTTTCAGCGTTGAGCACTTATCCCGCGTCGCCTCCGAAAAAGCACTAGCGTCATCCGCCCGCAATCGGCGCAAGTGGCACTGGAACGGTTCGACTTCCAACAATAGGATTGCGTGTTCCCCTATCGCGAGCCTCGTATTGAAGACCTCGAGCCTATCAAGGTTTGATCCCAGCGGCTTCGACGATACGCTCCGCGCTTTCACTCTCGCTCAGAACAAAACGCGCGAACTCCGGCTGTGTCATGCCCATGGGATCGGCCCCATGCTTCGCAAGTTGGTCGCGCAAATCGGGTGCAGCCAAGACGCATGCGATGTCTTTCGCTAGTTTGTCCACCACCCCGGCGGGAGTGCCAGCCGGCACCCATACTCCATACCAAATCGGGTAGTCGAAGCCGGGAACGCCGGCCTCCGCAATCGTCGGGACCTCCGGCAGCAAGGACGAGCGCTTCTTAGTGGTCACGCCTAGCGCACGGAGGTTGCCCGCACGGATATCAGCCAGGGCGAGCTGGATGGGCGCCATCATGTAAGTAGTATGTCCTGCGACCGTGTTGGCGATCACGTCAGCAATCGCATCGCCCGGTCGCGCGGGCACATGTGCTGCCTTAATACCTGCCTCCAGATTGAATTTCTCGAGCCCCAAATGTGTGCCAGTACCCGTGCCTGCGGAGCCAAACTTCAGCTTACCGGGTTTTGCTTTCGCCGCTGAGATAAGCTCGCTCACGGTAGTGATGCCCGACGACTTACTTGCGACTAGCACGTAGGGCTGGCTGGTGAGTGGAGCAACCGGGATGAAATCCTTCAACGGGTTATACGGCAGGTTCTTCAGGACCGCGGCACTGTAGGCGTGGGCGCTGGTGTTCACAAGCAACGTGTAACCGTCGGGCGGCGACTTCGCGACCAAGGCGGGGGCCGCTGTACTTCCCGCGCCGGGATGGTTCTCAACTGTCACCGGCTGGCCCCACAGCGCAGAGAGTTTCGGGCTGACGGCACGGGATATCACATCTGGCCCGCCACCTGCCCCGAACGGCTCAATCATGCGTACAGGCTTCGTTGGATAGTCTTGTGAACTTTGCAGCATCAGTGTCAGCGAACAAACAAATCCTAAAGCCATTCGAGTCCACATGCCTTACTCCCTGCTGGAATCTGAGGTCAGGATTGTGTCCCCATCTAAATTCCCGATTCTCCGTGGCAAGGTCGGCCCGCGTCAAAAGAGCCAAACCAGATTTCCACCTCTTCATCAGCGACGCAACGGAAGTGCGGTTCTGGACGAGTGGTCGGCAACCTTTACCTTGGATTACTTCCCGCTTGCCCGTGACTCCGGCGAGCCCTCACGCTCAGCAAAAGCATTGTAAGGGTCCCTCTGAACCCACTTGTTATAAACTCCTGACTGTTTTTCAGAGTCAAAAAAAGGAAATTACGAAATTACTATGACTCCAATCAAGCGCAAAGGTGGGATTACCCGACGTAGCTTTTTCCAAGGTACAGTCAAAGCCGTAGCTGGCGCTGGAGCATTGGCAGCAGTCAATTCCATCACTGCATCCAGCGCGGGAGTGCGGGAGGGTTCGAGCTCGGACCCCGTATCCATGCCGGGCAAGATCGCGCTGGAAGAACACTTCGATTTTGCCGCAACGGTAAAGTCCAGTTACGCCTCTTTCGGGGGACCGGATTTTCAGGGCCAAATACAAGACTTGGGCAGCGGGCGCATCGCGGAGATGGATCGAGGAGGCGTGGAAGTCTGCATCGTCTCGCTCGTCGGACCCGGAATCCAGGCGATTCCGAATCCCCGGCAAGCTGTCGACATTGCACGCCGCGCGAATGACCATTTGGCTGAAAACATTGCAAAAAATCCCAAACGGCTAAAAGGCTTCGCCGCATTGGCCCTCCAAGACCCGCAAGCCGCTGCTCAGGAATTGACCCGCTGTATGAAGGAATTGAGCTTTTGTGGCGTGCTGGTGAATGGCTTTACGCAGAATAGCGATGCGGATTCGATCACGTTTTACGACATGCCGCAATATCGGGATTTCTGGGCGACCGTCCAACAACTTGATGTCCCCTTCTACCTTCACCCGCGATCGGCTTTACCAGCACATCAACCGGCTTACCAGGGACACGCATGGTTGACCGGATCGATCTGGGGGTTTACTGCTGAGACATCAATTCATGCGTTGCGTCTCATGGGCAGCGGCCTCTTCGACGATTATCCCAAGCTGAAAATGATTCTTGGACACCTTGGCGAAGGCCTTCCCTGCAACATTTGGCGCATCGATAACCGCATTTCCCGGACATTACAAGATCGGCCGAAAGCGAAACATCCAATCAGCCACTACCTTCGGGAAAACTTCTACATAACCACGAGTGGCAACTTCCGCACTCCGACGCTCGCGGAGGTAATGCTTGAGGTCGGCCCTGACCGTATTCTGTACTCGGTGGACTATCCCTTCGAAGAAATGGGTCTTGCAGCGGAGTGGTTCGATCACGCCGCGATAGGCGATGCCGATCGTGCAAAAATTGGCCGTGGCAACGCAGCCCAATTGTTCCGAATTTAGGCATGCTCACCAAGGTGGGCATAACAGTCTTCGTCCTGAGCGAGTCGTCGGCTACTCGGACGTTAAAGCCCAGAAACCGGACCGCAGGGGCAACTCCAGTCCGACTAGCTTAGGTTAGCGCTTATCGGTCCACCCCTGTTTTACAATCGAGCCGTGGCCGTGATGCATGATCTGCGCCTAACGCTTGAGATGATCAAGTGGGAGCATTCCATCTTTGCGCTTCCGTTTGCTCTGTGCGGCGCCATGCTTGCAGCCAGCGGATTTCCCTCCGTGCACCAACTGCTCTGGATCGTCGTGGCCATGGTGGCGGCGCGCTCCGCGGCGATGGCGTTCAATCGCTGGGCAGATGCCGCAATCGATGCCGCGAATCCGCGCACCCGCACTCGCGCTCTCCCCGCCGGGCATCTTTCGCCGGCATTTGTAGTCACGTTCGTCATAGTTTCCTGCCTCGTTTTTGTGCTGGCAGCGAGCCAGTTGAATCGTCTTGCTTTGCTGCTTTCTCCAGTCGCACTCGCCGTGCTGCTGCTTTACTCCTACACCAAGCGAGTGACACGCTGGTCTCACGTTGTGCTGGGCTTTGCGCTCGGCATTGCGCCTTCGGCAGCGTGGATCGCGGTGCGCGGATCGCTTGATCCCCGAATCTTGCTGCTGACGGCAGCCGTCACATTCTGGGTGGCGGGATTCGACGTGCTCTATGCCTGTCAGGACTATGAGTTCGACCAGGAAGCCGGATTGCACTCCATTCCACGCTATTTCGGCATTCGAAGTGCGCTCTGGGTTGCCCGCGGCTTTCATATCGTCATGGTGGGATTCCTGATCGCTCTCCTGATCGTCTTCGGAATGGGAAAGCTTGCGGCAGTTGGTGTCGGAGTTGTGATTCTTCTCCTGCTATACGAACACTCCCTGGTGAAGGCCAACGATCTTTCCAAACTCAACGCTGCCTTTTTCACCATGAACGGCGTGATCTCGGTGCTGTTCTTCGTGTTCGTAGCCGCCGACCTGCTTCTGCGGCGTTAGCGAAAGGCGAGGCCGCCACACTCCGATCATCAAGGCCTACCGAGTAGTGGTCCCGTGACTTAAGTACCATGATCATCCCCCTCCGTCCGTGATAACTTTCCCGGCGAGGGGAGCATGATCTTGGACAAAAAGAAGGCAATCTCGATTCTCGTCCTTTTGGCGGTGGTTGCTGCCGCGGTCACGGCATTCGTGATGTGGCCGAAGCGCTACACCGTAGGACAGCGCATGGCGCAGACCGTGGTTTTCTGGAACGACCACGATGCCTTCCTCTTCCTGACTTTGAATAGTACTGGACGTTCCCGCAACGTTTTGCAGTCGAAGTTGGACGGTCCAAAGTACGCATACCTCGCGCTTCTCGCGGGTGGTCTCTCCGATTTCAACAAACAGGATGTCGTTGCTTACCACCTGCAGGCCTCTGGACAACTCGATCGGTTTAACCTTCCCGAGAAAACGGTAACCTACGGCCCTTGGACTTTGTCGGACGGACATCTGCAGTTGACCCCTCTCCCCTCGATAAGCGGCGAGTGGGTGGGAACGCGGTGGGACGGAGAAAAATTCGTTCCGGTGCCCGCGCCGTTACCCCAGGCACCCGCGCGGGCTCAGAGCCCGAGCAATTCCACGTTGACGTCTGACGATGCGACCGACGACGAAAACAACGGCGGCGACGAGGATGATGGCTTTCTCAGCAAGCCGTCACGGAAGACTTTCAAGGACGTAGGCTGGCACTATAAACTTCTGACGGGGTACGAATCGAACGGAGCCGAAGCAACGTTGCCCATTACGCTGGGCGGCAGCACTTTCAATCTTACATTGCAATCCTTTCCTCCTCAGAAAGGCGGATCGCGCTTCGACTTCCTTTCCTACGGAACCAGGAACATTCGGCTCTCCGGCGAGAAACTCGCATCAGGACCGAACACGCTCTGGACTCAGCAAGGATGGCAACCCGTTTCAAAAGCCGAATACGAGGGCTTGCAGGCGCGATACGGCCGCCGCGGGCGGCACTCGGCGCCGGTTGCATCGTTGATTTGGCTGGGCGTTCTTCTCTTAATAATTCTCTGGCGGTTCGGCAGCTGGATCCATATTCTTTTCACCTTCGCAACGATGAAGAGCCGGGTGCTCAAGAACATGGCTACGTCGTTTTCGTTTCCGCCGGCGACGCCGGCACAGTTTCCAATGCTCGATCTGGAGGCGCTCGATCGCTACACGCGGGCGTTCGAGGGGATGGGCTTTACGCGCCTGCTGGACTTCTCTCTGGTATCCGATTCGCCGAACCAGCCGCCTAGCTTCTGCCGGCTGTTTGCGCACACTCGCCATCACTGTTTCGGCGAACTGAGCCAGATCTTCCCCAAAGGGAAGGCTCCCATGCCATTGAAGTGCTCAATTCTGAGCTGCCTGCAGAATTTCTGGACGCTTTCCTTCTCGGATCGCAAGCCACAGGCTGCTAGTTCCCTGATGCGGCGGCCGAAGGCACTCGGTATCTGCATGCCCGACGCCAATCCCTCGGAATTACTGGAGGCATTCCTGAAGATGCGGGACCAGATTTGTCTCGACCTCGGCATCCAGACCGTAAACGACGATACCCTGGAAGCCTACATCGCAAAGTCGCAGCGTTCGGCCACAGAGATGCGAGACGCGGTACAAAGCAAGAGCTTTGTGAAGGGCGTTCCTGAGGTTTACCTGCGCAAGCTGTCATTGCTCCAGACCAAGCCTGAATATGTGTGGCTGGGTGACTACCCGAAACAGGCCGAGCAGCGCAAGCAGGGTTTCAACACCTTTGCCGCCGCCGCCCACTGAACACGGCCTCAACTGTCGCGTTGTTGATCGTACAAAAAAATTCGCGCACGCAAACTCGGTTTGCGTGCGCGGAAATTCTGAGCCGAACAAGCTCTATTGATTTACCCGCAACAGCATCATCGTCCCTTTCTCGATCTTGACGTTATTTTTCTCCGAGGTCAGTAGCGATCCCTGCTGCGAATTCTGCGAAGCTGGTTCCAGTCTCACGTCAGAGATGCCGATGACGCCCTGGGTGTTCCCGGTGATCGGCGGACGCGCCTCGCCTTGAGGCGAAGGTTCGGACGCGGCGCCTGGAGGATTGTTCTGCTGAGACGATGGGCTTGGGCTTGCTCCCGAGGCCCCCGGTCGCGAGCCGGCCATCGGAGAGCTTGCCGAGCCTCCACCGGAGGTTGAAGGTGATCCTTCGGGCGCCTCCGCGGCGGAATTGTTCGAAGGTGGGGCGATCACCGCCTGGATCGACATCGGCAACTGCATTTGGTCGCCTTTCACCACCGCGTGATCGAAGGCAATGCCAAGTTCGGATTGCTTCTGCTCTTTATTGCGCGCCTGGACTTCGGTGACATGCCCGATCACCTTTGTGTCTTTGGGCACGAGCACATCGCCGCTATTGGTTTTCATGTCCTGCGTTACGGTGGCGACCACCTCGTCGCCCGTTTTCGCCTTCTTGGCGTCGACGGTTTTGGACAGTTGTACTGGAATCACGCTGCCGGGGGCAATCTTGGGGGCACTCGAACTTTGCTTCTGATTCGCCGCTGTCTGGGCGGAAGATTCACCCTGCTGCGTGGGTTGATTGGGTTGCTCGTCGGAGCGGGGAGTTTGGGTGGCGGGGCTAGGTGGCGGCGTTTGCTGCGTGAGCGCGGCTCCGCACAGCAGGGCCACTGAAAATAGTGCTGCAAGCATGCTTCGCATGATGATTCCCTCCGTCTGCTGAATCGGCGCGCATCGGCGCGCAAAGGATTACTCACCTATAGATGCCATTTTGCTTGCGCAGGATGGGCGGTGATTCTCGTCCGCCGACAACCGACTTCCATTTTGTGGCATCGGAATATCATGATTTCACGCGTCTTTTTTGCAATGGTTCTCCTCTCGTTAAGCCTCGGTGCGGCTTGCACGAATCAAAATCCTGACCAAATTCGGCAGAAGACCGCCGAAGAAACCGCCGCCATCAAGCGGGACACCAAAGCGGTTGCGCAGGGCGTAAAAGAAGGGCTTAGCAACAAGAAAACCGTCGATCTGAACAAGGCTTCAAAAGATGATCTGGCGTCACTGCCCGGAATCACTTCCCAACAGGCAGACCGCATTATTGCCGAGCGCCCGTATGCGAGCTCCCACCAACTGGTGACACGCAGCATCCTCTCCGAAGACGAGTACAGCCAGATTCAGGATCGGGTGGTCGTCAGCCGCTGAAAACGTCACTGGCACGAACATTGTTTAGTGAACAATGTTCAAAATCGAAGGAAGGGGCCGTTCCTTGGTATCATCAAATGGATGGGTTCCTTGCACGATTTCCAGACAGATGATATCCGGCTGAAGCCGATCTGCGACAAGGTATTGGCTGGCGTGCGTCTCAACGCCAATGACGCTCTGACGCTGTACCGTACCGGCGACATCCTTGCCGTCGGCTGGATGGCCAACTCCGTGCGCGAGCGCATGCACGGCGACAAGACGTATTTCAACGTCAACCGCCATATCAACCCCACGAATGTTTGCGTTGCCGCCTGCCGGCTGTGCGCCTTTGGACGGAAGAAGGACGCGCCCGGCGCTTACACCATGGCGCTGGAGGAAGCGTTCGAGACCGCGGCGTCGGGATACTCCGAGGCGGTCACTGAATTTCATATTGTTGGTGGGCTGCATCCGGACCTGCCGTTCCAGTATTTTCTGGACCTCTGTTCCGGCCTGAAACAGCGTTTTCCGCAGGTACATCTCAAGGCGTTCACGATGGTGGAAGTTGCGTATCTGTCGCGGCGGGCAAAACTGTCGATTCGCGAGACGCTCGAGCAACTCAAGGCCTCAGGTGTGGATTCATTGCCGGGCGGGGGCGCCGAGATTTTTGCCGACCGCGTGCGGCATATCATCTGCGATCACAAGATTGACGGCGATCAGTGGCTGGAGACCGCAAAGCTTGCCCATCAGATCGGGCTGAAGTCGAACGCGACCATGCTCTACGGCCACGTCGAGAATGACGAAGACCGCGTCGATCACCTGCTCAAGCTGCGCGCATTGCAGGATGAAACCGGCGGTTTTCAGACGTTTATCCCGTTGGCCTTTCATCCCGACAACACGCCGCTGCAGCATCTGCCGAAGACGACCGGTATGCTCGATATCAAGCAGATCGCGGTCAGCCGGCTGGTGCTCGACAACTTCCCGCACATCAAGTCGTACTGGCAGATGATGACCGCCAAGATCGCCCAGATCTCGCTGCGCTTCGGCGCCGACGACATGGACGGCACGGTCATCGAGGAAAAGATCTACCACGACGCCGGGGCCACGACTCCGCAGGGCATGCGCCGCGAGGAATTGGAGCGGCTGATCCGCGCGGCCGGCCGAGTCCCCATCGAGCGAGATACCCTCTACCGTCCGGTTACAAGGACGGAGACGTCGGTTACGGTTGCAGTGTAGGGCGCTCCTACTCTCAACCTTGCGATGGAATTGCCGGAATTGCGTCGCAAGCGCGCCTCCACATTTTCAATGGGATGATTGCTGAGCAGTGAGCGTGTGAAGCTCATCAACCGAGGTGTTCAGCAGGCTTCGCAGTACTGCAACCTCAGCTGTGATTCCGGTGTGCAGCGCCGGATTAAGATCGGGCGCAAACAGGGGAGAGTGATTCGAAGGCAAAGGATTTCCCGATGCTTTGGCCTCGGCGAATTTCCCGGGATCGGCTCCTCCCAGGCTGAAATAGAAACCTGGAACGCCTTCCTCCACGTAGTAGGAGAAATCTTCTGAAGTTGTGATGGGCTCGGCGATGACAAGGTTATCTTTGCCCAGTGCCGCCTCAAGGGGCGCCCTTAATCGCTGGGCCAGAGCGGGATCGTTATACACCGAGTCGTCACCCTGGTAGCGATCGATCAAAGGTTCGCGGGGAGCACCGGCTGCAGCGGCTTCGCCTTTTGTGATGCGTGTGATGGCTGCGAGAATCTGTTTGCGTACATCCTGCTTGTAGGTCCGTACGGTCAGCCCCATTTCCGCCTGATCGGGGATGATATTGCTCTTTGTTCCTGCGCGGATATAGCCGACCGTGACAATCGCCATCTCGCCCGGTTTCACCTCGCGGGAAACGATCGACTGCAGGGAGAGGATGGTTCGCGCGGCGATCACGATGGGATCTATCGTGGTGTTGGGCGACGCGCCATGCCCACCCTTGCCGTAAATCGTGATGCGAATCGAGTCGGCATTCGTGTTGTAAACGCCAGGCGTGATTCCTACGACACCCGCCGAGAAGGTGTTCCCGACATGCAGCGCCACAGCCACATCTGGTTTGGGAAAGCGCGTGAACAAGCCATCGTTGATCATGACCTTGGCTCCCCCGAAGCCTTCTTCAGCGGGCTGGCCAATCAGCATGAGCGTCCCATGCCAGGTGTTCTTGCTGTGCGCCATGATCTCGGCTGTGCCGAGAATCGCCGCCATGTGCAGATCGTGACCGCACGCATGCATCACGGGAACGTCGCGGCCGGCATCGTCTTTCGCGTGTACCTTGCTGGCATAGGGCAGGCCGGTTTTTTCCTCGACAGGCAGCGCATCCAATTCGGTGCGCAGCATGATGGTTGGGCCGAAACCATTTTTCAGAATGGCGACGACCCCAGTCCCGCCAACGTGCTCGGTGACGTCATAGCCGGCGCTGCGCAGGTGAGCGGCCAACTTCTCGGCAGTTTGCGTTTCGTGCGTTGAAAGTTCGGGATGTTCGTGCAGATCGAGATAGAGTGCGTAAGCGTCGGGATAAACCGTTTCCACTTCTTTAGAAGCTGGAGTCTGAGCAATCGACACCGCGGCGAGGAGACTAAGCAATAAAATCTGGTAGCGAGTCATGGCAGGGCATCATAAACGGCTGGAAGAAGAGGCTGCAAACCTTTGTCGTGAAACTGGGATTTATACCAGACACTTCCTAATACAAGTATTGTCTTTGGTCTGCCCGATTTCTCCGCTTGCCTTCTTCATACCGGGTGTACAATTCGCTTAAGAAAGCACTTGGTTGCGCGACCTTCGTAAAGCAAGGCCGAGGCGCTCATGAACGTTCACGTCAGTTATCGTCTTCCTAAAATTCCCGCCGTAGAAAAAGATGTTCAACACCAGATTGAAAAACTAGAGAAGAGGCTGCAGGTGTTCCGGCCTGAATTGGTGCACCTTCGGGGAGTTGTGGAAGATGTCTCTCCCAAAGAGGGGACCAGTGTTTCGTTGAACCTACGGTTGCCCTCGGGACAGATGGCTGTGCAGGCCAAGGCTCCGACGGCGGCAACAGCGGTGAAGACTGCGTTCGAAGATCTGCTACAACAACTCAACAAGCATAAGGATCTGCTGCGCGCATCGCACAAGTGGTACCGCGGACGCCGCGGTAATAGCGCACGTTCCGCGCCGCCCGTGCGAGAAGTTCCATTCGAGGAGACATTGGCGGTGGTATTTCCCGCCACTATTTCTGCGGAGGATGTCCGCTCGTACGTGAATGTGAACCTGGCGCGCCTAAATCGCTTTGTCGAGCGCGAAATCTACTTCCGCGAGGCGCAGGGGACCATCGAACCCGACTCCATTTCTAAAGAAGAAGTGATCGACGAAGCCATCGCCGCTGCCCTCAGCGATGGGCAGGAGAAACCCGAAAAGCTGGCACTGGAGCCCTGGCTCTACCGCCAGGCTTTGCGTGCTTTGGACGAGTTGTCGCGCACTGATGAGAGCAATGGGAATGCTGTGCACCTGGAGGAATCGGCGCGGCGACCGAACGTGAAGGGCAGTGACGAGCCGGAACTCCAGTTCCATCAGCCCGATGAGTCGATTACGGGAGCAACCGTGATTGCGGACTCACGCATAGCCACACCGGAGCAAATCATGGCTTCGGATGAACTGCTTCGGCTCATTGCTTCTGCGCTGCGCGATCTGGGGTCGGGGCCGCGCGAGGCGTTCATCCTTCATGCGGTCGAGGGCTTCAGTGTCGAAGAGATTGTGGTCATCACTGGCCAACCGGCGGATCGGGTGCTCGGCTTCGTTTCCGCTGCACGCGAACACCTGCGCAAAGCACCGGCATTGGCCAAGCAGTTCGAAGGCCGGTTCGCTCCAACTGGCGTAGCCTGATCCAAATCATCAATTGTGGGGAGATTCCATGAGCATGACTCGCGAACAAATCCGTGAATTGGCTGAATTTCAAGATGAGAACTCTTGCGCTGTCAGTTTTTATTTTCAACCGTCCACACCGCGGAATAAAGCACACAAAGAAGACACGATCCTCATTAAGGATCTGGCGCGCGAGGCGATGCGCGCGCTCGAGAGCAAAGGCAAAAAAGACGGTGCACGAGCCGACATTGACCGCGTCGTGCGGCTGTCCGGGGAACTGCGCAGCAACGGCACTCATGCAAAAGCGGTCTTTGCCTGTGCGGCACAAAATGTCTGGCGGGAATACGACTTGCCTCCGACTCTGGGTGGCACGCAGATTTTTGTCGACCGTCACTTTCATTTGAAGCCTTTGGCGCACCTGCTCGGAGCGTCACCGCTTCTGGCCATTGTTCTTCTGGACAGACATCGCGCCCGCATCTTCGATCTTCGCCTTGGCGAGCTTACCGAACGCGAGGACCTCTTCCATGCGTTGCCACGCCGAGGACGCAGCGATGGTTTCGCCGGATATGAGGGCGGGCATGCTCAGCGCCGGGTCGAAGATGAAGTGCGCCAGCATTTCAAGCACATTGCCGAAAACTTGAAAGAGTTGATGGATAGAGGTGTTTTCGAGAATTGGATCCTTGCCTGCCAGGACGCGCATCGCCCACTGTTCGAGCCGCAGCTCCATCCTTATGTAAGTCAGGCGCTGATCGGGCGGTTCCATGCCGATTTGGCGCGCGTGACGCGAGACGAGATCCGCAGCCACGCGCAGCAGATTGTCGAGCAATGGCAGAACGAGCGCCGTCGCGACATGGTGAGCCAGGTTGTGAGTCAGGCGCGCAGCAACGGAAGAGGAGTTACCGGTCTGCGTCGTGTGTTGCGCTCGCTGGAGTTGGGGGAAGTGCAAACACTGTTCATCGGCGAAAATATGCAGGCCCACGCCGTCGAGTGCACCGGTTGCGGACACCTTGATTCCCATCTGGTCAGCTACTGCCCAGTCTGCGGGCGGGCTACGCAGGAAATCGTGGATGTCGGTGAAGCGATCCTGCCATGGGTGGTCCGACGCGATATCGAGACCTTCTATGTCAAAGACGATCCGGAGTTCGACAAAGTGGGCAATATCGCCGCGCTGCTTCGGTTTCGGACGGAAAAGGTACAGCCCATCAGCACGACAGCCGCCGAACGCTTGCAGAAACAGGGGTCGGAATACCCTGGAAGGCTGCGCCGGTTCGCCCGCAGGTAAATTAGAATTTGCAGTGCGGCTTCCAACTGGGGACGGGAAGCGAGACCGTCCCTGGATTGAATTGCGAGTCCTCTAGAAGTTTCCTCGCCTGACTGCGTAGGGTGTCCTCCGTGGTATTCTTCGCCTTCTGCGTTCATTGACCAGGAGAACTCATGACTTTCTCGCGCCGTGATTTCGTTAAAACATCCGTGTTAGGTGCCGTTGCCGGAGGTGTTGCTGGCGGTGCAATTTCTTCCCTGGCGCAAACCTCCCAGCAGGGACATGCCTCCGAAAACGATTCGGCGAAGCGGCCGATCATCATCTGCGCCAATAACGGCCACGCTTACGTGGAAGCGGCGTACGCTTTTCTCAAAAGTGGCGGAGACACGCTCGAGGCGGGAGTCCGCGTGGTCAAGGGACCCGAGGACGATCCCAAGGATGATTCCGTCGGTCTGGGCGGCCTGCCCAATGAAGAGGGTGTCGTCGAACTTGACTCCTGCTGCATGCATGGGCCCACTCGGCGGGCTGGTTCCGTGGGGGGCGTGCGCAACATCAAGAATGTTTCGATGGTCGCCAAAGCCGTCATGGAACACACTGGGCACGTCATGCTCGTGGGCGAGGGCGCGGAACGATTCGCCGTG
>Ga0210402_10002231_pt1 | contig 19075 bp, 18 predicted proteins | sample IncBWC7MmetaG_FD_161055 | JGI IMG/M metagenome (GOLD analysis project Ga0210402, IMG submission 161055) | Forest soil microbial communities from Barre Woods Harvard Forest LTER site, Petersham, Massachusetts, United States - Inc-BW-C-7-M | ecosystem: Environmental > Terrestrial > Soil >... | reverse complement strand
CTGCTTTGCCTGTTTGGCCTGGGCGCGCTGGCGAGCTGGGCTGACAGCGAGGCGGTGCTACCGGCCTACATCGTCGGCATGGTGCTGGCCGGCACCGTGGGCAAGGATCACGCGCTGGTGCGGCGGCTGCGCACGCTCACGTTCGGCTTTCTGACTCCCTTCTACTTCATCCGCGCCGGCTCGTTCATCTCGGTGCCGGCGCTGCTTGCCGCGCCAGTCGCCTTCCTGGTCATGCTCGGCACCAAGATGCTGACCAAGTTCATCGGCGTCTATCCGGTGACACGGCGCTACCGCTCGCCACGGCGCGAGTCGATTTACACCACGCTGCTGATGTCGACCGGACTCACCTTCGGCACGATTTCGGCCCTGTTCGGGCTCTCGCACGGCATCATCGACCAGAGCCAGTATTCGATCCTGGTGGCGGCGGTGATCGGCAGCGCGGTCGTGCCGACATTGATCGCCAACGCCTTCTACCTGCCGCATCATCTCCTCCCGGAGACCGCGGAGGGCGAAGCCGCGCCCCAGCCGGTTGCGGTCCGAGACGGAACGGTTAGTGAATTGGGGAGACGGACGCCATGATGACGGCAATCGGCTTGGACAGACCGGCCGCAAGCCAGGCACCCAGATGAGCCGCAGGACATAGGACGGGAAGCTGCCGGATGCAGGTATCGGAATTGTTGATGGGATGCGTGCTTGTCGCGCTTGGTGCGACCGTCGGCACGCCGGCGCGCTTCTTCGTATCGGGCGTCATAGCGCGGCGGTTCGGCGAGACCTTTCCGTGGGGCACCCTGGTGGTCAATGTCAGCGGTTGCCTGATCATGGGTGGGGTCGCCGCCTTCGCCAAGGCGCACGACCTGTCGGCTGGGTCGGCGGCCTGGCTGCTGGCCGCGACGGGCTTTCTCGGCAGCTATACGACGGTCTCGTCCTTCGCTCTTCAGACCCGCGCCCTGGTGAGCGACGGCGAGCATCGGCCGGCCATCGGCTATATCCTTCTCTCCCTTGTGCTCTGCCTGGCGGCCGTCGGCGGCGGCTTCGCCGCCGGTCACCTCGCCTTTGCCGGAAGCGGCAGGTGAGCGCCGGCGATCCCGCCGCGTCGGGGGAGGATGCCGCCGGGCAACGGCGACGCCGGCAGGCGTTGGTCGACGCCGCCGCGATGTACGGCTTTGTCACGGCGGGCGGCGTGATTGGCAGCCTGTTGCGCTGGGCGGTGGCGCTGATGCTGCCGGTGGCAGACGGCGGGCTGCCTTGGGCGACGTTCTTCGCCAATGCCACGGGATGCTTCGCGATCGGCTTCTATGCGACCCTGACCGGCCCGGACGGACGGCTGTTCGTCGGACCGCGCATGCGCCAGTTCTTCACGATCGGCATCTGCGGCGGCTACACCACCTTTTCGAGCTTCAGTCTCGAGACGTTCCGCTTCGTCCTGTCGGGCGACGTGCGCTCGGCCGCGCTCTATCTTGCGATCTCGCTCGCAAGCTGGCTCGTCGCGGTCTGGCTAGGCGATATGCTGGCGTTCCGACTCAACAACATGAGGGGGATTTAATCATGGAGCTTCCGAAGCAGGCGCAGCTCTTGCGCATCTTCATCGGCGAAGCCCAGCGGCACGACGGCAAGCCGCTCTACGAGGCGATCGTGCTCAAGGCCCGCGAACTGCACCTGGCCGGCGCCACGGTGCTGCGCGGCGGCCTTGGCTATGGCCATTCGAGCCATCTGCAGACCACCAAGATCCTGCGGCTGTCCGACGACCTGCCCCTGGTGGTCGAAATCGTCGACAGCGAGGAGAAGATCAAAGCCTTCCTGCCCGTCCTCGACGGCATGATGGCCAGCGGCCTGGTCACGCTGGAAAACATCCAGGTGCTGCAGTACGGCGCCGCGCCGACGATATAGGGACCTCAAGGGGCGTCGTTCGCGATCGACGCGCATGTCCAAAGGGGAGAATCGATGTCCAGCACGATGGGTCGCCGGATCTTCCGGCAGGCCGCTGTCGCCCTCCTCATCGTCCTCGTCCTGCCCATCGCCGCGCTGGGCCAGACGACGCGGCTCACCTTCCTGCACACCAACGACACCTACGAGATCACAGCGACGCGCGGCTGGGGCGGTTTCGCCCAGCTCATGACCGTGCTCAAGGAGCAGCGTGCGGCGTCGGCCAATTCGCTCACCACCTTCGGCGGCGACCTGTTGTCGCCTTCGATCATGTCGGGGCTCCAGCGCGGCGCGCAGATGATCGAGCTGATGAATGCCGTCGGCACCGATATCGCCGTGCTCGGCAACCACGAATTCGATTTCGGCCCCGACGTGCTGCGCCAGCGCATGGGCGAATCGCGCTTTCCCTGGCTCGCGACCAACGTCACGCACAACGGCGCTCTTCTCGAGGGGGCGAGCGACACCGTCATCCGCGACCTGGGCGGCGTCAAGGTGGGCTTTTTCGGCCTGGTCACGCCCGAAACGACGCGCATGTCGAGCCCCGGTCCGGCCATCGCCTTCGGTCCGTACCGGGAAGCCGCGGTGGCCGCGGTGCGCGTGCTGCGCGACAGGGGCGCCGAAATCGTCGTGGCGCTCACCCATCTCAATTTCGCGGAGGATCGCGAGATTGCCCGAACCGTGCCGGGCATCGCCCTCATTCTCGGCGGCCACGATCATGATGCCATGACGATGCTCGAAGGCAGCACGCTGATCCTCAAGTCAGGAGCCGACGCCCGCTATCTCGGCGTCGTCGATCTCACCGTCGCGCGGCGAACCCCACCGTCGGGACCGCCGGCCATCGACGTGACACACGCCTGGCGCATGATCCCGGTGCGCGGCATCGCGCCCGATCCCGAGGTCGCCGGCCTGGTGAAGCGCCATGCCGACCGGCTCGACGCCGAGCTTTTGGTCGAGATCGGCACCGCGACGCGCCCGCTCGACAGCCGCCGGCTGGTGGTGCGCGAGGGCGAGGCCGCGATCGGCAATCTGTTCGCCGACGCCATCCGCGATGCCGTCGGCGCCGAAGCGGCCGTGCTGAACGGCGGCGGCATCCGCGGCGACCGCACCTACGAGGCGGGCACCCGACTCACGCGCCGCGACATCCTGGCCGAGCTGCCGTTCGGCAATTCAACCGTGCTTCTGGAGCTGAAGGGCAGCGACTTGCTGGAAGCGCTGGAGAACGGCGTCAGCCGGGTCGAAGAGCGGCAGGGCCGCTTCCCCCAGGTCTCCGGCCTGCGTTTTGCCTACGACCCTGCCCGTCCGCCGATGCATCGCATCGTCGAGGCCAGCGTCGCCGGCCAGCCGCTCGACCCGGCGCGCCTCTATCGCGTGGCGACCATCGATTTCCTGGTCGGCGGCGGCGACGGCTACGCCTCCCTGGCGAGAGGTCGCAGTCTGGTCGACGCCAGCGGCGGCCAGCTCACGGCGACCCAGGTCATCGCCTATATCACCGCGCGCAAAACCGTGGACAGCACCGTCGAGGGCCGCATCGAGGTGCGTCGCTGAGGAAAGTCAGTGCTTGAGGTTGGGCATTTCCGGCAGCGGCACGATGCGGATGCCGGCGGCTTCCAAGCCTTCGCGCACCGCCTTGGAGACGGCGACGGCGGTCGGGCCATCGCCGTGCACGCAGATCGAATCGACCTGGCAGGGAATACGCTTGCCCGAGGTCGAATAGATCGCCTGCTCGTCGACCATACGCCGGACGTGCGCCACCGCCTGCGCGGCATCCTTGATCATCGAGTTGGCTTCCTTGCGCGGCGTCAGGAAGCCCGTGTCCGTATAGGTGCGGTCGGCGAACACCTCCTCGGCCACGCGCAGGCCCGCCTTGCGCGCCGCCTTGCCCTGCTCGGTGTTGGCCTGGGCGAGGAAGATCAGGTCGCGGTCGGCCGCCCTGGTCGCCCGGCAGATCGCCTCCGACATCTCGGGGCTCTCGGCCGACATGTTGGCCATCATGCCGTGCGGCTTCATGTGCGTGACCTTGGCGCCATGCAGGGCCGCGATCGCCTGCAGCGCGCCGATCTGGTAGGCGATGTTGGCCTCGAGCTCCTTGATCGTGAGGTTGATGACGCGCCGCCCGAAGCCCTGCAGGTCGGCGAAGCCGGGATGGGCGCCGATCGAGACGCCGTTCACCTGGCAGAGTTTCACCGTGTCGACCATCACCGTGGGATCGCTGGCGTGGAAGCCGCAGGCCACGTTGGCCGACTTCACGATCTTCAGGACCTCGGCGTCGTTGCCCATCACCCAGGGGCCGAAGCTCTCGCCAAGGTCGGAGTTGATATTGACGAATCCAGCGTTGGTGGCTGCCATTTTTAGACTCCCTCAAACGAAGCGGCTATCCTAGCAGACGTGAGCGTCCGATACCTGTCTTGCGGCGATACTGCCTTTACCGTCGAGTTCGGCAACGAAATCTCGCCCGAGATTAACGGCAAGGTGATGGCGCTGCACGCCGAGATCGGCCGCGCCAAGGCCATCGGCCGCCTGCCAGGAGTAGTCGAGACCGTGCCCACCATGCGCTCGCTGATGGTGAGCTATGACCCCCTGGCAACGTCGCGCAGCAAGCTCGAACCCGAGATCGAGGCGCTGATCGCCCGCGGCCTGCCGACCGGCATGGCCATGCGCCGGGTGTCGATCCCCTGCTGCTACGACGATCCCGAATTCGCGCCCGACCTCGCCGAGGTGGCCAAGCGCACGAAGAAGACGACGGAACAGGTGATCGCGGGCCACCTCGCCTCGCCGTTCAAGGTCTATGTGCTGGGCTTCATGCCGGGCCTCGCCTATGTCGCCGGGCTCGAGCCGTCGCTGTATCTGCCGCGGCGCTCCCAGCCGCGCGTGCGCGTACCGCGCTCGTCGGTGGCGATCGCCATGGACATGACGACCATCTATCCGTTCGAAAGCCCGGGCGGCTGGCATCTGATCGGCCGCACGCCACTCTGGATGTTCGATCAGCGCCGCGAGCAGCCGGTCTTCCTGGCGCCGGGCGATTCGCTCAGCTTCCAGCGCATCGACCGCAAGAGCTTCGACCGCATCGCCCGCGATGTCGAAAGCGGCACCTTCGACTGGGCGAAGCTGGTGCAAAGCGCATGAGCGCCCACCTCAAAGTGGTGCGGGCCGGCCTGTTCGACACCCTGCAGGATCTGGGCCGCATCGGCTTCATGGCGCTCGGCATGCCGACAGCAGGCGCCATGGACCGCATCGCGCTCCGCCTGGCCAACGCGCTGTGCGGCAATCCCGCCGGCGCGGCGGGCCTCGAAATCGGCGTGATGGGGCCCGACCTGCTGGTCGAGGCCGAGAGCGTGCGGATCGCGCTGGTCGGTCCGCTCTCGCCCGCCCTGATCGAGGGACCCGACGCGCCAACCAAGCCTCTGGACTCCGATCGCACCCATCTCCTGAAGCGCGGCCAGACGCTGAAGGTCGGCATGGTCGAGGGCTCGAGCACGGCCTACCTCGCCGTCGCCGGCGGCTTCGCGTTGCCGCCTTTCATGGGCAGCCTGTCGACCTATGCGCGGGCCGGCGTCGGCGGCTTCCAGGGCCGCAGGCTCGCCCAGGGCGATGCCCTGCCGCTCGCCCGCGAGCAAGCGCCGGCCGGCGAGGACAAGAAGCTTGGCCAGCCCTTCGACTATGGCAGCGGCCCGATCAGCATCGTCTGGGGGCCGCAGGACGACCATTTCAGCGCGCGCGGCCGCCGCACCTTCATCGAGTCCGACTACCGCGTCTCCAAGGAAGCCGATCGCATGGGCATCCGCTTCGAAGGCCCGACGATCGAGCATGCCACGCGCGTCGACAAGGGCGGCGCCGACATCATCTCCGACGGCATCGGGCCCGGCGCCATCCAGGTGCCGGGTGCCGGCCTGCCGATCGTGCTTCTGGCCGACCGCCAGACCGTGGGCGGCTACCCCAAGATCGCCACCGTGGCCTCGGCCGACCTGCCGCGGCTCGGCCGCCTGCTGCCGGGCCAGACGGTGCGCTTCGCCGCCATCACGGTCGAAGAGGCCGAGCAGTTGCGCCGCGACCAGGAGGCGCGGTTCCAACGCGCCCTCGCCGGCTTCACGGCCGCGCGTCCGCCGGGCGGCATCGACCTCGCGCGGCTCTACGAAGAGAACCTGATCGACGGCATCGTCTATGAGCGGGACTCCGCGTCGCGGTAGATGGTCGTCTCGAAGCCCTCGTCGGCCGAGGGTGGCACGAGATAGCCGGTGATCTCGTCGAACTCCGCATCGCTTACCGTGAATTCATGCGTGCCGGCAGCGTTGCGTTGCCGTAGGCGCGTCTTGCAGACGGCGTCCGGCACGTCGATGAAGTGCAGCCGGTGCGCCACGCCCGCCTTCTCGAAAAGGCCGCGCATCCACTGCCGGTTGGCGACCGTGTTGGCGGGAAAGTCGAGTACGACCGACAGGCCGGCGCGCAGGAGGGCCTCGATATGGCCGCCCATCACCTCGCGCAGACGGCGGGCGTTGCGGGCGTAGTCGGCCACCGTGTGCTGTTGGTCGCGATAGAGCGTGGACAGCCAGACGTCCTCGCTGATCAGGATGGTGGCGGGCCGGTCGGCCAGGCGCCGGGCCAGCGTCGACTTGCCGGCGGCGATCTTGCCGCAAATCATGTGCAGCGTTGGCGTCTCAGCGGCCACGCTAGTCGGGACCGTCGCTCATGCCGTCGATCGACATGCGGCCGGGCCCCGACACGTAGAGGGCAAGCAGCCCGCCCACGATCGCGAAGTTCTTGAGGAAGTGGAACATCTGGCTGCGGTCGGTGAAGTTGGCGTGGAACAGCAGCGCCGTCACCACGCAGAAGCCGGCCAGCGCCAGGGCCACGAAACGCGCCCGGAAGCCCAGGATCAGCAGGAGGGCGCCGGCGATCTCGACGGAGATCGCCACCGGCAGCAGCAGGCCCATCGCGCCATGCTGCTGCATCAGGATGCCGATCTCGTCGTAGCCGTTGATCTTGCCGATGCCCGACCACAGGAACAGGCCGGCCAGCAGGCAACGCGCCACCAGCAGCACGCTACTGTCGCCCGTTTCGTCCATCGGCCCTGCTCTCCCCTTCAGCTGCTTTCAGTGTAGCCGGTCCGGCCTGGCGTTGGTACGACACGGAGCCGAGCGGAGACGATTGAAACAACCGGGCCGGGAAGCAGCGAGATGACTTGGAAACCGGAAATGGACGAGCTGCGCCGCCGCCAGGAGCTCGCCAGGCGCATGGGCGGGGCGGACAAGGTGAAGCGCCAGCACGACGGCGGGCGCCTCACCGTGCGCGAACGCATCGACCGGCTGGTCGACAAGGGCTCGTTCCGCGAGATCGGCAGCATCGCCGGCAAGGCCGAATATGACGGCCGCAACGACCTGGTCGACCTGATGCCGGCCAACGCCGTGATGGGCCGCGCCAAGATCGACGGCCGTCCTGTCGCCGTCACCGGCGACGACTTCACGGTGCGCGGCGGCTCGGCCGACGCCACCATCAAGGAAAAGGACATCTTCATCGAGCGCTACGCCAACCAGTACCGCGTGCCGCTGATCCGCATGATCGAGGGCTCGGGCGGTGGCGGCTCGGTCAAGACCATCGAGACCACCGGACGCGCCAACGTGCCGGGCGTGCGCGGCTGGGAATGGGTGGTGCAGAACATGGGCGTCGTGCCGACCGTGGGCCTTGGCCTCGGTTCGGTCGCCGGGCTGGGCTCGGCGCGGCTCACCGCCACGCACTACTCGGTGATGGTGAAGGAGATCTCGGCGATGTTCGTCGCCGGCCCGCCGGTGGTGAATCGCCTCAGCCCCAAGCAGTACGACAAGCAGGAGCTGGGCGGCTGGGAAATCCAGCTGCGCGCCGGCGCCATCGACGAGGCGACCGACAGCGAGGACGAGGCCTTCGCCTGCGCCCGCCGCTTCCTGTCCTACCTGCCGTCATCGATCGACCAGGCCCCTGGCCGCGGCCCGCAGACCGACGATCCGGCGCGGCGCGAGGAGGCTTTGTTCGACGCGATCCCGCGCGACATCCGCAAGGTCTATCGCATCCGTCCGATCGTCGAGAGGATCGTCGACCAGGGCTCCTTCTTCGAGATGGGCAGGCTTTACGGCCGCTCGGTCGTCACCGCGTTCGCCCGCGTCGACGGCTGGCCGGTCGCCGTCATGGCGAGCGATCCGATGTTCTATGGCGGCGGCTGGACGGCGGACGCCTGCCAGAAGGTGGCGCGCTTCGTCGACATGGCCGAGACCTTCCATCTGCCGGTAATCTATTTCTGCGACTGCCCGGGCTTCCTGATCGGGCTCGAGGCCGAGAAGAGCGGCGTCATCCGCCAGGGCGTGCGCGCCATGTCGGCGATGTTCCAGACCACCGTGCCGTGGTGCAGCTTCATCATCCGCAACGCCTTCGGCGTCGCCGGGGCGGCGCACCAGAATGGGGGGCGCTTCAACTGGCGCTATGCCTGGCCGTCTGGCCGCTGGGGCTCGCTGCCGCTGGAGGGCGGCATCGAGGCGGCCTACAGCGCCGACATCGCCGGGGCGGCCGATCCCAAGGCCAAGATGGCCGAGATCGAGGACCGCCTGAACAAGCTGCGCTCGCCGTTCCGCAGCGCCGAGACCTTCTGGATCGAGGAGATCGTCGACCCGCGCGACACCCGCAAGATTCTCTGCGAGTTCGTCGAGCTGGCCGCTCCGGTGCGCGGCAGCGGCCCCAGCCGCCACTGGATGCGGCCGTAAAGCTTTTCCCTCCCGCGCGAAGCGTGGGGAGGAAAGAGCCTAACGCCAGCCATAACCCTTCAGCCGCGGCAGCGTCCCGCAAGCCGGATCGAACGGCGGGTTGCTACGAAAATCGTTGTCGACCCGCAGGTAGGCGCGGCCGGGCATGCGGCTGACGAGCGCGCTCATGGCGGGCAGCGACCAGTCCTGGGCGAACAGCTTGTCGGGCCAATCGAGAATGGGCTGCTCGCTGGCGCGAATGATGCCCTGCCGGCCGTCGACCAGGTCGCGCATGCGGCCGAGATAGTCCGACCACAGTCCGGTCAGCACCATGTCGGGAATGGCAGCCGCGATGACGAGCACCGTCATGGCCGCGACGAGGCGTTGCGACACCGCCGGCAGCCGCAGCGCGGCGAATACCGCCGGCGGCTTTCGCTGCCAGGCGACGTGGAGCCACATGCAGGCGAGCATCGCGGCCAGCAGCAAGCCTGCCGCCTCGCGCGCCAGATAGTGCGCCGGCGGATAGAGAATGGAGTGTTCGTGCAACAGCCGCCACCACGGCGTGGACGCGAGCACGGCGGCGGCGATCCCCATCACGATAAGCGGGCCGCGCCCCTGCAGCCACGCCGGCCTCGCCAGCCCGACCACGGTCGACACCGCGAGGCCGGCCAGCGGGACGACGAACTGCAGGTTCTGCCAGAAGTCGAAGCTCATCGACCGCACCTTGATGAAATGCGGATGACCCCAATATTCGGCGATGGTCGCGGCCGAAACCGCGGCGGCGGCGATGAAAGCCAAGGCGGCGATGCCGGCGACCGCCTTGGTCGCAGGGTCCTTGTCTTTGCGTACCGACCAGACGATGGCGGCCGCGAGCAGCGGGCCGAGATAGACCATCGCCTCGTAGGAGCGAACGCACAACACGCCAAGCACGCAGAGAAGCACCGCATCGCCGAGCCTGCTCTCGCGCGGCGTCAACGTCACCGCCATGGCGACGATCACCGCGGCGAAGGTCACGTTGTACTCGCCGATGATGAAGAAGGATGTCGGCAGGTAGATCATGACGACGGCGGCGATGACGATGCCGAGCAGCGCGGCATCGTGGCGTACCCGCGCCAGCGCCAGGTGATAGAGCGCGACCGGCAGTCCGAAGAGCGTCGCCGAGTAGACCATCGCCAACAGCCTGGTGTCGCGCACGCCGAGCTCGGAGAGCAGCAGCACCGGCGCCTGCGTTACCCAGTCGACATGGGCGCGGGCGGCGTAGAAGTCGTGGAAGCGCCCATTGTCGAGGATATTGACCAGAAAGGACGAGCCGTCCCAGAACAGCCCGCGACAGGTGACGGTGGCGTAGGCGGCCAGGCCCCACAGCAGCAGGGCGACGATCCGATAGGCGGCAACCTGGCGCACCGCGCGCACGCTAGTCGCGCCAGACGTATTTGCCGAGCGGGTACGGCTGCGCCGGCGGGAACGGTTGCCAGGCATTGAAATCCCTGGGCGGCGCGACGATGCCGTCGCCGCGCTTGGCGCGCAGCGCCAGGCTCTGGCTGGGCAGGATCCACGCCTCGACCAGAAGGTCGTAGGGATGCCTGGACATCGGCGAGTCCTCGAAGGCGATCACGCCCCCATGGTCGCGGACCGTCGTGCGCATGGCATCGAGATACGCCACCCAGCTCTGCGTGAGAAAGATGTCCGACGGAAGCACCGCCAGCAATATCAGGAGGGCAAAGATGAGGAAGCGCCGCGCGGCCACCGGTGCGGTGAGGACGACGAAGGCCGGCAGCTTGCCGCGCACGTTGGAGGCGTAGGCCCAGATGAAAACGACGATGGAGGCGATGATAAGGCCGGCCGCCGTGCGCGCCACGTACTGCGACTTGGCGAGCGGGCGCACCAGGACGTCGCCCAGCATCAGAAGCGGCGACAAAGCCAGGAGGACGAGGCAGACGGCAGCCCAGCGATAGGGCTTGCCGCCCGTCAGATCGCTCGGCCGGACCAGCGCCCACACCACCACCACGAGGGCGGCCGCCACCGCCAGGTCGAACTGCATGTTCTGCCAGAAATTCGTCGCCGTCTCGATCGTCTCGTCGAGATGCTCCACCGAGTAGGGCCGGGTGAGCGAGCCGATGGCCACGAACATGCCGGCGATGAAACCGGCGATGGCGACCAGATGCAGCGTGGTCGGCAGCCACGGCCGCGACGGCGCGCGCCAGATCGCCCACAGGATCATCGCCGACAGCAGCGGTCCGAGATAGAGCATGACCTCGTAGGTCCGGATGGCGAGGCCACCGATCACGGCCAGGAACAGGCCATCGACCAGGGTGAGCCGGTCGGCGGTCACCAGGCGGACCGCCACCAGGACGGCGATGGCGTAGGCGGTGTTGTATTCACCGACGATGAAGAAGGAGGTCGTCATGAACACCACGGCGATGGCGGCGATCACGGCGGCGAGCAGCACGGCGTCGTCCTTCACCCGCACCAGCGCCAGGTGATAGAGCGCGGTCGGCAGGGCAAACAGCCCGAGCGACAGCAGGCGTGCGAGAAGGTGCAGATCGGTGACGCCGAGGAAGACCGCGGTCATGATCGGCGCCTGGCCCACCACCATGGCGTAGAGGCGCGGCGCATAGAAGTCGAAAAACCACTCGCGCCGGGCGATCTGGACGAGGAACGCTGAGCCGTCGACGAAGAGGCCCCGGCTCTCCCAGCTATGCCAGAGTGCCAGCCCCCAGATCAGGCAGACCGTCGTTCTGTAAGCGACTTTTGTTGTTGGCATGAGTAGGCGTGCGGGCTCTACAGGACCGCTGGCGCGGACGCAAGCGGTCCCGGCTTGCGGCGTCGAAAAAGCGCTGTTAGCAAGGCGCCGCATGCGAGGATCGACGATGCTCAGTTGGGAGAAAATCGACGCCATTCCGGGCTGGTTCATGTTCCAGTCCTACTGCGTCTGGCGCGCCCTGCTCGACCAGCAGGCCCGGGTGTCCGGCGATCTGTTCGAGATCGGCGTGTGGCGCGGCCGCTCGGCGTCGTTGCTCGCCTCCTACCGCAAGGGCGACGAGAAGCTCTACCTGTGCGATCTCAGGCTGGACGAGCCGGCGGTGCAGCGCGCCATCCGGTCGGTGGGCGCCGAGCCGGTCAACATCGTGCCGCTGTCGGGTCCGTCGGCCGACCTGCCGGCCAAGCTCGACCTCCAGGCCATGCACCAGACGGTTCGCTGGTTCCACATCGACGGCGAGCACACCGGCACGGCGGTCTATCGCGAGCTGGAGTTCGCCAACCGCATCGTCAACACCGACGGTATCGTGGTGATCGACGATTTCTTCTCGCCGCGCTATCCGGCAAACACCACCGAAGCGATCCGCTATCTCGAGAAGAACCCGTTCCATTTCCGCCTGCTCGCGGTCGGTTTCAACAAGGGCTATTTCTGCCGTCCCGAGAGCCTGCCGCGCTACATGGATTTCATGGCTTCGGGCATGAGCGGCGCGCTTTCCACCTACGGCGCCAAGACCACGATCTTCAAGACGACCGGCCCATGGGACACCGACGCCGTCGGCATCACCGACTATGTCGACGACGCCGGACCGATCGCCGGTCCCGATAACGAGCCGCAACGCTGGCACATGATGCGCACGCGCCATGTGTGGGGACCGGTGCGGCATTTGCAGAACGGCTGGCGGATGTTGCGGCGGCGTTAGATCCATTCAATCACCTCCCCCCTATGACGGGGGAGGAATAAGGCGTCAGGCCGCCTTCGCGATCTTCATCTGCTCGTCGAGGTCGTCGGCGATGAAGTTGCGCACGACCTCGTCGAGATCCTTGTCGATTTCAAAACCGAGGGTGCGCGCCCGCTTGCCGTCGATGCCCTGGGGCCAGCCGTCGCAAATCTTCTGGATCGCCGGATCGTGCTGCCAGATCACCTTGCCGACCTTGCGGTTGCCGGCATGGCGGCCGACCGCCTGCTCGAGTTCCTTGGCCGTGACGTTGATGCCGTTCAGCAGGAGCGTGCGGCCCGGTCCGAAGGCGTCGCTTGGCAGGTCGTGCAGGCGCATGAAGGCGTCGACCGTCTTGCGCGGGCTCAACACCACCATGATGGTTTGCGGCGTGACCGGGCAGACGACGTCGATGCCGGTCAACGGCTCGCGCACCACCGAGCTCGCCCAGGTCGAGGCCGCCTTGTTGGGCAGGCCAGTGCGCACGCAGATCGTCGGCAGCCGCACCGCCGTGCCGCGCAGAAATCCCTTGCGGGTGTAGTCGCGCACCAGGAACTCGCCGACCGACTTCTGTGCGCCGTAGGAGGTCTGCGGCGTGAGCGGCGTGTCATCGGTCACGGCTGGCGGCAGCTCGCCACCGAATGCCGCCAGCGAACTTGTAAAGACGACGCGCGGATTGGTGCCGAGCGCCCGGCAAGCCTCCAGCACGTTGCGCGTGCCGTCGAGGTTGACCCGGTAGCCCAGGTCGAAATCGGCCTCGGCGCCGGCGCTGACCACGGCGGCGAAATGGAACACCGTCGTGGCGCCCTGTACGATCGACTGCACCGTGGCGAAATTGGCGATGTCGCCGGCCAGGGTCTTGACCCTTGCATCGTCGAGGCCGGGGCCGCTCGCCTTGCCGACGTCGAACAGCAGCAGCTCGCTCACGCGCTCGGGCTTGCCGTCCGGTCCGGCCAGCACACCCTGCTGCAGGATGCGGCGCGCCAGCTTCTTGCCGAGGAAGCCCGCGCCGCCCGTGATCACCACCTTCATGTCGTCTCCGTCCCTTGACTTCCGAGCCGATTCTTTTCTTGCCACCGATGAAAGTGTGCACAGATCGGCCCTCGCAGTCTATGTTGCGCGCAATGGCGGGAACGAGCGAAATCTTCGTCTTCAAGGATGCCCTGATCGTACTGGGCACGGCGGCCATCGTGGCGCCGGTGGTGCACCGCCTCAAGATCAGTCCGATCCTCGGTTTTCTGGTGGTCGGCGCGGCACTGGGGCCGCATGGCCTCGGCCGTCTCGCCGAGCATTCGCGCGCCATCGACTGGTTCACCGTCACCGGCGAGAGGCAGATCGCCTTCATCGCCGACTTCGGCATCGTCTTCCTGCTGTTCTTCATCGGCCTGGAACTGTCGATGCGGCGCCTGCTCACCATGCGCCGCCTGGTGTTCGGCCTGGGCTGGCTTCAGGTCGTCGTCACCGCGCTGCCGATCAGCCTCGGCGCGCTATGGCTCGGCCAGTCAGGCGCGGCATCGCTGATCATCGGCGCCTGCGTGGCGCTTTCCTCGACCGCCATCGTGATGGCGCTGCTGTCGGGCCAGCGCCGCATGACCTCGACGACCGGCCGCACGAGCTTCGCCATCCTGCTCGCCCAGGACCTCGCCGTGGTGCCGCTGCTGTTTCTGATCGGCGCGCTCGGCGGACCTGCCGAGGGCGCCTCGGTGGCCCAGGGTGTCGCCGTGGCGCTGGTCGAGGCCGCCGTCGCGGTCGGCGTCATCACCGTCGTCGGCCGGCTTGTGCTGAAGCCGCTGTTCCGCCTGGCCGCCGGCACCGACAATCCGGAATTCTTCATGGCCGCCACCCTGCTGATCTCGGTCGGCTCCGGCGTGATCGCGGCCTTTGCCGGCCTGTCGATGGCGCTCGGCGCCTTCATCGCCGGACTGCTGCTGGCCGAAACCCAATATCGTCGCGCCGTCGAGGCGATGATCGATCCGTTCCGCGGCCTGCTGCTGGGGGTGTTCTTCTTCTCGGTCGGCATGCACGTCGATCTCGGTTTCATCTGGCGCGAGCCGCTGCTGGTGGCCGGGGCCTTTCTCGTCGTGATCGTGGTCAAGGCGGTGCTGCTGGCCCCGCTTTGCCGGCTGTTCGGGGTGCCGTGGGCAGCCGGCGTCGAGACCGGCCTGCTGCTGGCGCCGGGTGGCGAATTCGCCTTCATCGGCATCGGCCTCGCCGTCCAGGTCGGCCTGATCCCGGCCGACGTGGCGGCGGGCGTCCTGGCGGTCGTGTCGCTGACCATGACCGTGTTGCCTCTGATCGCCCTGTTTGCACGCCGCGCCGGCCATTATTTCGCGAAGGATGTCTCGGCCGATCCGGTCTTCACCATGCTGCCGCCCGACGATCACGCCAAGCGCGTCATCGTCGTGGGTCACGGCCGGGTCGGCCAGCTCGTCTGCGACCTCCTGGAAAAGCATGACATCGCCTACATCGCCGCCGACCGCGACTCCGTCCAGGTCGAGCGCTGGCGACAGCTCGGCCGTCCGATCTACTACGGCGATGCCTCCAATCCGCTATTCCTGCAGCGCTGCGGCATCGACGAGGCGCTGGGCGTGATCGTCACCCTCGACACCGCCATCGTCGACGACGTGGTCCGTGCCGTGCGTGCCAGGCGGCCGGACGTGATGATCGTGGCGCGCGCCCACGACGCCCAGCACGCCCGTCATCTTTATACATTGCGCGTCACCGATACGGTGCCCGAAACCGTCGAAGCGAGCCTGCAACTTGCCGAGTCGGCGCTCGTTGGATTGGGCGTGCCGATGGGTCTGGTGATCGCCTCGGTCCACGAGCGGCGCGAGACCATCCGGCGCGAGCTGCAGGCAGCGGCCGGCAGCGCCGCCTCGCTCACCGAACAGATCCGCCAGGCGCGGCACGATCGACTGTCCAGATCATGAGGAACTCTTGAAAGTCATAAGCTGGAATCTGCTGCGCCTCACCGGCGCTGCCGTCGAGGACGTGGCGGCGCTGGTGGCACGCGAGAAACCGGACCTGATGCTGATGCAGGAGGCCACGCGCCACATGGAGGCGCTGCCGTCGCTGGTCGGCGGCCATTTCCATCGGCTGTCCTGGCTGGGGCGCATTCACGGGCTGGGCGTGTGGAGCCTGCACCGTTTTGCAGCACCGCGCGCGCTCTCGCTGCCGGCCTCGCGGTTGCCCGGACGCCTGCCGCGCCGGCGGGCGCAGCTCGTCCAGCTGGGTGACATCACTTTCGCCAACGTCCATCTCTCGCACGGCCAGCTGTTGAACCGTCGCCAGCTCGCGCGCATCGCCGCGGCGTTGCGCGGCAAGCCCTCGGCAATCATCGGCGACTACAACATGGTGGGCCCTGTCCTGCTGCCGGGCTTCACCGATGTCGGCCCGCGCGAGTCGACGCACTTCGCCAGCAACGTGGTGCCGTTTCGGCTCGACCGCTGCCTGGTGCACGGCCTCAACTGTCGCGCCGCCGACGCGCTTGCCTTCGGGCCATCCGACCATCGGCCGATCCGGCTCGAACTCGATATCGCCGAGGGTTGGGGACTGGGGCCGGCCGGGTTGCGGGCGCGCCCCGAGCACCGGCCGATGCGCCGTGACCGCTTGCGCCGCCTTTATCGATGAGGAGGCGCGTCGTTCGCGCCCTTCCCTAGAGATAAGGCTGCAGCAGCCGGGCAGCGCTGTTGCGCAGTCGGATCGGCAGCGGATCGCCGTCGAGTTCGGCCAGGGCGAGCCGCCGCGCCGCCGGCGTGACCACACCCACCGTGCCGGCGAAGTCGGGATCGTGCAGCTCGACATTGAGCTCGAAGTTCAGCCGGAAGCTGCGCGTATCCCAGTTGGCGCTGCCGATCAGGGTCCAGGAATCGTCGATGAACATCAGCTTGGAATGGTCGAAGGGCGCGGGCATCAGCCAGACGCGGCAGCCGGCCTCGATCAATGGCCTGAGCGGTATGCGACGCGCCCAGTCGAGGACCGCGTGGTTGGAATGCTCGGGCAACACGATGTCGACCTTGACGCCACGCAACGCGGCGAGGCCCAGTGACAATGTCAGCGGATCGGGTGGCAGGAAGTAGGGCGTGACCACGCGAATCGATTTGTGGGCGCAGGAGATGGCATGAAGCGCCACGTACTCGATCTGCTCCATGTCCTCGTCCGGGCCGGACGTGACGACGCGCGCCGTCACCATGCCCGCTTTCTCCAATGGCGGAAACCATTTCTCGGTCAGCAGCTTCTCACCGGTGGTGAACAGCCAGTCGTCGGCAAAGGCGTCGGTGAGCTGCCCGACGATCGGCCCCTCGAGCTGGAAATGCGTGTCGCGCACGATGTCCGGCGGATTGTCGGCGCTGATGTTCTCGGCGCCGATATTGATGCCGCCGGTGAAGCCCAGGCGGCCGTCGATCACCAGCACCTTGCGATGGTTGCGCAGGTTCACGAACGGCATGCGCAGGGGAAAATACGAATGCAGGAAGCGCGCGACCGGCACGCCGGCCCCGCGCAGGTGATTGTAGGTGCCCGACCAGAAATAGCCGCCGCCGACGCCGTCGATCAGCACCCGAACCTCCACGCCGCGGCGCTGGGCCTGGATCAGGGCCTGGTGGAAGGCTTCGCCGGCCTTGTCGGCGCGGAAGATGTAGCTCATGAGCCCGACGCTCTTCTCCGCCGCCTCGATCGCCGCCAGCATGCGGGGATAGGCCTGATCGCCGCTGTGCAGCACCTCGACCTTGTTGCCGGGCTCGCACGGCAGACCGGTCAGGCGGCCGATCGCGAAATCCAGCGGCGTCAGCGGATCGGTGGGATCCGCCAGGGCCGCCTCCTCGGCCACGGTCGGCGGCAGGCGCTGGCGGCGCAGCCGCTGAGCCCGCCGCTTGACCCTGTTGACGCCCATGGTCGTGTAGAGAAGCGCGCCCAGGAACGGCGACAGCCAGGCGATGCCGATCCACGACACGGCGGCGCCGACATTGCGCTTGTAGAGGAGGATATGGACGGTGACGGCGCCCGCGATGGCAACGTGTGCCACCGCCGCAAATTCACCCAGCAACCAGCCTAGTTCGGAGCTCACGCGCCGACTATACAGACTCCGCTAGGCGACCGCCTTGATCGTCTTGGCCGTGATGTCGATGATCTCGTCGATCTGGACCTTCTCGATCACCAGCGGCGGCGACATGGCGATGGCGTCGCCCGCCTGGCGCACCATCAGGCCGAGCTCGAAGGCCTTGGTGAAGGCCTCGTAGCCGCGCGTGCCGACCGGCCCCTTGGGGGCGAGGTCGATGCCGGCGGCAAGGCCGAGATTGCGGATGTCGGTGACGTTGGGCAGGCCCTTCAGCGAGTGCACACCGGCCTCCCAGTAGGGCGACAGCTCGGCGGAACGCTCGAACAGGTTCTCGTCGCGATAGATGTCGAGCACCGCCGATGCCGCGGCGCACGCCAGCGGATGGGCCGAATAGGTGTAGCCGTGGAACAGCTCGATGGCGTTGTCCGGTCCGTTCATCAGGCCATCGAACACCGTCTTGCGCACGAACACGCCGCCCATCGGCACCGTGGCGTTGCTGATGCCCTTGGCCACCGTCATCAGGTCGGGAATGACGCCGAACTTCTCGGCGGCGAAGCTCGTGCCGAGACGGCCGAAGCCGGTGATGACCTCGTCGAAGATCAGCAGGACGCCGTGCTTGTCGCAGATCTGGCGCAACCGCTCGAGGTAGCCCTTGGGCGGCGGCAGGTAGCCGGTCGAGCCGGCGCAGGGCTCGACGATGACGGCTGCGATGTTGGAAGCGTCGTGCAGGCCGACGATGCCTTCGAGCGCGTCGGCGAGCTCCGCACCACCGTGCTCGGGCTGGCCTTTCGAGAAGGCATTCTTCGCCAAGTGGGTGTGCGGCAGGTGATCGACGCCCGGCAGCATGGCGCCGAACCACTTGCGATTGTTGACCATGCCGCCCACGGAGATGCCGCCGAAGCCGACGCCGTGATAGCCGCGCTCGCGGCCGACGAAGCGCGTGCGCGTGCCCTGGCCGTTCGCCCGGTGATAGGCGAGTGCGATCTTGAGCGCTGAGTCGACGGCCTCGGAGCCGGAGTTGCAGTAGAAAGCGTGATTGAGGTCGCCCGGCAGCAGGGCGGCATGCCGCGCCGCCAGCTCGAACGCCTTGGGATGGCCCATCTGGAACGACGGCGCGTAGTCCATCTCGTCGAGCTGCCGGGCGATCGCCGCCTTGATCTCCTCGCGGCCGTGGCCGGCATTGACGCACCACAGACCCGCCGTGCCGTCGATGATCTTGCGGCCCTCCGGCGTCCAGTAGTGCACGCCCTTGGCCTTGGCCAGCATCCGCGGGTTCTTCTTGAACTGCCGGTTCGCCGTGAACGGCATGAAGAAGGCCTCGAGATTGTTGGCGGTGGGCTTGGTGGCGGGCGGCGTCATGGGCGGCTTACCTCGGCGTATTGTAAAATCAGTGCCGCAAGCTACCACTTGTCGACACCGACAACCACGCGGCCATGTAATGCCGGCTCGAAGATTTCTAGATCACGATCGCCGGTCTGCCGGCAATGCCGTCGGTCGCGCATTAATCGGCGACGTTCACCACCACGCGGCCGCGTACCTCGCCTTTCAGGATGCGAGGCGCCAGCGGCATGAGATGCGAAAGCCCCACCTCGCTCACCATGCGGTCGAGCTTGTCGAGCGGCAGGTCGGTGCCGAGTCGTCGCCACGCCTCCTCGCGCGGCGCACTGGGCAGCATGACCGAGTCGATGCCGTAGACCGTG
>Ga0210402_10002227_pt1 | contig 19098 bp, 11 predicted proteins | sample IncBWC7MmetaG_FD_161055 | JGI IMG/M metagenome (GOLD analysis project Ga0210402, IMG submission 161055) | Forest soil microbial communities from Barre Woods Harvard Forest LTER site, Petersham, Massachusetts, United States - Inc-BW-C-7-M | ecosystem: Environmental > Terrestrial > Soil >... | reverse complement strand
TCCATTCACCGTCGTCCGCAATCGTGAGAGAACCGCTGGTGAATGGATTACCCGCCCAGGAAAGAAACTGGAACGCGTTGCCGGAACTCCCCAGCCCCGTTGTGTTGGAGCCGGGCGCCTGCACCATGAAACCCAGGTAGGCCAGCTCTATGCCATTCTGCAAGCTAACGTTATTGAGGCTCACGGTGACGCTCTGGATGGTGCCTTGGAGCTGCGGAAGACTGTTGCCCAGAACAAGCAGCGAGGGATAGGGTGACCCGCCAGTGTTGTTGTTAACCGTGATCGGACCGTTGCAGAAAGTGGCGCCGGACGGATTGTACGGATGGTTCGTAGTTAATACCGTCGCCGGGGACGCAGACGTGCTCCCCAGGAAGCCGGAAGTCCCGCTGTATGTCGCCGAAATCGTCCGAGAGCCCTCTTCGGTACCCGGAAAAGTCACGTTTGCCTGCGCTTGCCCCGAACCGTTGATGGGGATTGCCGATGCCAGAACGGTGCCGCTGCCGGCACTGGTACCGGTGCTGTCGAAGAAGGTGACGGTGCCCCCGCCCGGGTTTGGACTGACGGTAGCGGTGAGCGTTACCGAGGTGGCTGTGGTGGCCTGGCCGCCGACATTAGTGCTCGTAAAGACAAGCGAACTAGAGCCATTCGGGCTGGCCGAAATGGATGTAGTCGTCGCAGTGGAAGCGGACCCGGTGAAGGAGATGGACCATGATCCGAGTGATCCGGATGGCGTGAATCCCGAAGGCGACTGGTTGGCGATATACAGCGTCCAGTTTCCATTCATGCTGCTGCCGGTCGAGCCGAAAGAGCTGAAGTTGAAAGTGCCGCTGCCGTCGGTGCTGGGGTTGGTTCCGGCAGAATTGTAGGTCGAAGGACCGGGGCTATTGAAGGTGTCCTGTCCAGGAAAGTAGTCCGTAGGCAGGTACGTACCGGACAGCGCGCTGGGGCAGGTGCTGACGCCCAAGCCCGGCAGCAAGCCGCTGTTGTTGTTCGTACCAGTCGCGCCTGTATTGACCAGAGTGAAAGTGCTGTTTCCCACCTGTTGCGATCCGGTCCCGCAAATACCGGAGAAAATGTCCAAAGGTGTGCCGCTGGGAGGCACGAGCACCATCGCTACGCTGTTCAGATTCGTGACATTGAGACTGTTCATCGTCAACGTGATGCCGGTTATCGTGCCCGAGAGACCGCTGACCGCGGCCGAGGAACCCACCGAGGTCCCAAAGGTGCTGCTGACCGTGATTCCACCCGATGAGGTGCATGTCGTCACGTTAGCCGTAGTCGTGCACGAGGCCCGGGCCTGCGCAGGCAGTAGCAGTGCGCCCATGGCGAGGACAAACGGGCTAAGCCTCAGCAGTGTTGAGCGCAGTGGCATCACAGGAAGAGCGTGGGACGACATGGGGGCAACCTCTCGTTGTAAAGCCATTGGCGATTTTCAGAAACCGCCACTAGCGTTTGACTGAACTACGACGGACTGAGCGCTCATTGTTCGAGAGATGAAAATTGGGGCCTATCGCCAACACCGTGAGAGAAAACATCGTGGACGTTAGCTCCGCACTGCTTTTGGCGCATACAAAATCAATCTATGAGCCGAAAACTTTGGACCCGGGGACCCTACACTTATCGCGCCGCTGCCAGCAAATGTCAACCGCTTTTCACTCTCGACTTATTAACTATTTAAGCTGCAAGTTACGAGAATCATGAATTCAGCAATACACGCGGGCAATTCTGAGACTTACCGGAAGGACACAAGTTTGCCGAAATCAGCTTAGGATTCTTCATCCATGAAAATTCAGAGAATCTTTTCAACTAATTGAGGCAATAGATATCCCGCGTGAAATTAGAACACTAACTCTGCCAATATTTCTTGCACGCAACGCGTAACAGTGATATTAGTGATAGGCCGTTTCCTTGTCCTCAGCGACCACCGTCAAAATCTGAAGGAGGGATGTCCCCGTGAGTGAGCCCTATGTCGGTGAAATACGAATGTTTGCTGGGAACTTCGCGCCCGCCGGCTGGATGTTCTGTGCAGGGCAGTTGCTTCCCATCTCTGAATACGAGACCCTCTTCAACCTGATCGGGACCACCTACGGCGGTGACGGCCAAAGCACCTTTGCCCTGCCGGACCTGCAGGGCCGCCTACCGATCCACATGGGCTCGGGGTTCATACTGGCCCAGAACGGCGGTGTTGAAAATGTCACCCTGACGACGAATCAGATACCGGCCCACACTCACCCGGTCTACGCCACAACGAATTCGAATACCGCTTCCCTTCCAGGTGGCAATTTCCTGGCTGCAGGCCCCGACATTTACGATCAGAACAAACCCGGGACGACCACCATGGCCGCAGCCATCGGATCTGTAGGGGGAAGCCAGCCGCACGACAATTTCCAGCCCTACCTTTGCGTGAATTTCATCCTCTCCCTCTTCGGAATATTCCCGAGTCAGAGTTAGCCAAGCGACAAGGAGAACAATACGTGGCCACGCCATACTTATCCGAGATCAAGGTTCTCAGCTTCGGTTTTGCCCCCAAAGGCTGGGCGTTCTGCAACGGGCAGCTTCTGCCCATCAATCAAAACCAGGCACTGTTCTCGCTGCTGGGAACCACCTACGGCGGCGATGGCCGAGTGAACTTCGCCTTGCCGAATCTGCAGAGCCGGACCCCTATCCATATGGGCAACGGACACACTCTTGGAGAGCTCGGCGGTGAGCAGAATCACACGCTCTCGATCTCCGAGATCCCGGCGCACACCCATACCTGGGGCGCCACCAACACCGGCGCGAACGCACCTGGTCCGGCCTCTAATCTGCTCGGCGCTGCGCCGGAGTACAACGGCTCCGCGAGCAATCTCGTGGCCATGTACCCGAGCGCATTGTCGACCGTTGGGGGAAGCCAGCCACACCTGAATATGCAGCCTTTCCTCACGCTGAATTTCTGCATTGCGCTTCAGGGAATATTCCCCAGCCAGAACTAGCCGTAAGGAGAACGCGATATGTCGAGTCCGTTTGTAGCAGAAATAAGGATATTCCCGTTCAACTTCGCGCCTACGGGTTGGGCCTTTTGCAACGGCCAGCTTATGCCCCTCTCCCAGAACACGGCGCTCTTCTCGCTGCTGGGGACCACTTACGGTGGAGACGGGAAAAGCAACTTTGCTCTTCCCAATCTCCAGGGGAGTGCTCCGATGCATCCCGGCCAGGGTCCGGGCCTGTCGCTGCACGATCTCGGCGAAACCGGGGGCTCCGATACCGTCACCCTGCTGACCACCGAGATACCGTCTCACACTCACAACATCAACTGCATCGACGGCGCCAGAGTGGCCGGACAGAGCGGCCAGCCGGGCAACGCAACTCTTGTAAAGACAGGGGGCGCCCCGGCGAATGCCTTCACCACCGGCGCCACGCAGAACCTAACCATGGCTCCGAATATGGTGGGGATAGTGGGCAGCAGTCTGCCGCATAACAACCTGATGCCGTATCTCACGCTCAACTTCTGCATCGCCCTGCAGGGCGTTTACCCGCCGCGCAGTTAGCAAACTTTCCCGGTCCCAACCGGTTCGAAGGCCGGTTGAAAGGGCAGGGTCCGCCGCGCCATTGAGCCATGTCCACTCTCGCCGTTCGCCCCGCGCTGCCACAGGACGAGATATTCCTGTACGACCTTTACTCGGCGGTCCGAGAGCCGGAGTTCGCGCTCGCGCCGATTTCCGCCCCGCAAAAAGAACTACTCATCCGGATGCAATTTCGCGCTCAGATGTCGGAGTACGCTCAAATGTATCCGAACTCTTGTTACCACGTGGTGCTGCTCGACGGTAAGCCCATCGGTCGGTTGTGGGTGGCGCCCGGCGACGGCGAATTGCAACTGGTGGATATCGCCGTCCATCCAAATCTGCAAAGCAAAGGAATCGGAACTGTGCTGGTCCAGCGGGTGCAAGAGGAAGCCGCGAAGGCTAGACTGCCGATCCGCAGCTGCGTATTCCGGTTCAATCCCGGCTCTCTGCGCTTCCATCGTCGCCTGGGCTTCTCCATCGTGCGCGAGGATCAGACGCACTACTATCTGGAATGGCGGCCCGTGCCGCTACTGTAGCGATGCAATGGATAGCTATGCGCCGGTGGCCATCGAGTCGGTGTAGAGCCAATCTTGGATTCGATCAAGATACGCCGTCGCAGACGGATTGCTCTCAGCTCGTCCAAGTTGGGTCGCAAACTTGACTTCCGCAACTAGGGCGATCTTCACGAACTTGTAACTTGCTTCCCGGTTTGTATCGGCCTTGTTGTGGCTTCGGATTCGACCTCTCTGAGTCAAGCAAATGCATCACTGTGGAAGCGAACCCGGCGATAGATAGGCTTTCACTGGAATCTCGCCCACTGCACTTCCGTCGGCTGTTGCGTGAACAACGATGGTGGCTGCCTCTTTGCCTTCACGACGAGGAGAGCGAGCAGTAACGTAGACGGGAAAGGTTTCGTGTGCGCGGACAAGCAGCGTCCCAGTGCCGCTCAATTCGCTCCAGCCCTCCGGAAGCGTCGTTGATAGCACTACCTGCGCGTCGGTTGCGGTGTCGTTGTGAATCAATACAGGTAGAAAAATTCTCTCGCCGGCGCTGAGTGATGTTTCCGCATCAGGGAGCAACTTCGCAATGTGTTCAAGGCCGTGCGCCTGCCAGAATTGTTTATAAAAACTCCAGGGCCCACCCAGTTCTACCGAAATGCCATTTCGAGCGGATGGCCGAAAGCCTGGAGACGGGGCAAACGCGAGCGACTCTTTGTTAATTCCTTCTAGAACGTCACCGGTGGGAGATCCGGGAACGAGCGATTTACCCAGGACCAGATAGACAGGCTGACGGAAATAGGAGAAATCTCCATTGGCGATGGCCTTCGCCGCCATCTGTCCCGTGTCGTCCTGCGTCAGATGATATTTCATCTCGTCGGCGGCGAGGCGATAGTATGGTTGCTTCTTCGCGGGCGACACATCCTCAGTGGAATACTTCGGTCCCTGGTTCGCCATGAAGTCGGTGTGCGACGCATCGCTGAAGTAATATAGCTTCTTTGCCTGCCAGGGACGAAGGCCTTCCGTGAGGTTGCTAATGTCGTTCGCATCACGAGGAGCTGCGATCTGCTCAGGAAAAACCGTCGGATCGCCAGCAAGATCGAAAGCCTCTGTTGCAAGCACACCCGCTGCCTGGTGATCACCGTGGTTCTCTCCAGCTACGTAGTCGGGCAGCCAGGTCATGATCACTTCAGGTCTGGTCAGGCGCACTAGACGAACGGTCTGATCTAACGCTGTTCCGTGATTCCAAGTTTCCAGAGATCGCAATACATCCTGACCGGGAGTGTCTGGCCCATTCAGAAACCACACATTGGTAATGCCAAATGCGTCTGCAGCCCGTCTGCCTTCAATCTCGCGTTCGGCTCCCAATGCCCCAGCCTGTTCCGCGCCTGCAGCGTTGCCTCCGGAATTGCCTCGCGTCCCAAAAATGATGGCTACGCGTTTCTGCTGATCGAAAATGGCTCGTGCCAGATAGCCGGTGACCTCGGTTTCATCATCCGGGTGCGCCACGATCACCAGAACGTCAGCCTTGAACCGATCGTCTGGCTGACGTGCGGTATTAACCTGCGCCTGCGAGGTTGGCAGTTGATTAAAGGTCAAGAACAGAAGGGCAGCAGCGAGAATGAATTTACGCAATGAGTCCTCGGTGATCAGAATTGGAAGTGGAGTGCAACCTGCATCTGTCGCATGGCGACTTGAACGTTGGTGATCTGTCCTGCTCCAAAACTGTCGATGGTGGAATTCGGAATTCCCAGATTTACGTGATTGAAGACATTGAACGCTTCAACGCGAAAATCAAGTGATTTGCTCTCGAACGGTAACAGGTTCTTTGAAATAGACATATTGGAGACGTAGAGATTGGGTCCGCGCAGTGAGTCGCGTCGCGCATCGCCGTTGCGATAGGGCTCTTGCGGCTCAGAAAACGCAGCAGGATTGAACCAGAGATCTCTCGTCCGATTTGAAACCACTGGATTACCTACCACATCGGCGTATACAGAATTGAAATCGGCATTGAGTAGAGGTGCATTGGAGACTGTCGGTGTAAATGGAAGACCTGAGCTGAAGGTATTTGTACCGCTCAGTCTCCATCCGCCTGCTAGCGCATTTGCAATGCGGCTGCTGTCCAAGGATACCCACCGTCCATGTCCGAATGGCAGGTCCCAGTTGTAGTCGAAGGTCACAGTGTTGGCGCGGTCCCACGATGCGGGGCCATGACTCGCTCTGACGTCATAGTTATTCGCAAAGCCCCCACCGCCTTCAGAGTTATCCATTGATTTCGACCACGTATAAGTCAGCAGGAAATCCAGGCCGTGCGACAACCGCTGCTGCAGCTTGGTCTGCAGTCCGTGGTAGCTCGAATTGTCGCAATTGCAGGTCTGGTAAAGCGCCTGTTCCAAACCGAAGTTTGGATAGAAGGGTCGCCGGGGATCATAGTCTCCGGGCCCTGGCACTGCCTGATTCTCATTCTGTGAAAGGAAAATGTGCCTGCCCACATTGCCGACATAGGCCATTTCGAATGCCATGGAGCGAGTAACTTCCGTCTCCAAAGTTAAGTTCCAGAAATAAGCTTCAGGGATGCGGTAGGAATCTGCGGGATATGTGTAGTAGTAGACGCTGATACCATCGGGGAGCGGGTAACGTCCATTCGCGCCTACTGCCGGATTTGGAACTGTAGGCGGTCCATTCAGCAGATTGAAATCGGGTGAATACGGATTAGTCTGACTCACATTCTGCGGATTGGTGATGGGAGGGTTATAGTCTGCACCCTGACCAAATACGGCTCCCAAGCCCCCGGGATTAAAACTACGTCCCACGCCAGCGCGCAACACTGCCTTCGGCATCACCTGATAAGCGAAACCAACTCGCGGTTCAAATCCGACGTTATAAGCTTTCACGCCCATATTCGAGGGCACGGAACCGATTCCTGCGGCCAGCACTTCTCCCGTTGTCGGATCGAAGCTGCCCGCGCCACCGGGACTGGCCGCGGTCTGCGGGAGATAGTCCTCCCAGCGAAGTCCATAATTCAAAGTGAATTTGGGAGTAACGCGCCAGGAATCCTGGCCGTAACCAAAGATGCGTGTCTGACGCAGTCCTGGATGGTAGCCGAGACCGGTAAAGTATCGCGAGAAGGATGAGGGCTGGGCGATCAAGAAGGACGCGAGCGCGGAGCCCGTACTGGCGCTGCCGCCCGCGAGCGTATCCAGATCGGCATTTCCCGTCGTCGAATCGTTGAAGGATATTTCACCGGAGCGGTGCGAGTCACTCGGAATCCGCTGCTGCTGGGCGCGCCGCACATCCGCTCCCCACTTGATGCTGTGGTTTTGCCATTGCTTGGTCCAGTTACTTACCCATTGGAAATGATTTTCGGTTTCTTTCAGTGGGCAGTTGCAACTGTTCACGCCAAGCGCGTAGCCAAAATCAAAGCCGCCGTTGCCGTTGATGTAAAAAGCCGGCATTCCGCTTGTTTCCGGCGTGCCGGTGTTTAGGCCGGGAAGTCCCGCATCAGTCGCCGGAGTTGTGCCAACCCCGTTCGGCTGCACGCGTATCCTGTAGCGGAAAAATCCAAAACGAGCGTCCGCTTCCAAAGTAGAGCTGACGGCGTGATCGAGGCCAAGCGCTAGGCTCTGATTACGATCGACTGAATCTCCCGAGAAATTGAAGGCGGATGGACCGCCGGCGATATCGCCGAACGCCGCAGGCGAATAGTTATTGAAATTGGCCAGCGTATATCTTCCGAAAATATGAGTGCGAGTAGAGAGGTTGAAGTCGACTCGTCCGTCTATCTGATCGCTGTCAAACCTCTGACTGCCGGAACTGACGTAATTGTTGTAAACGTCGGTATTTCGGTTGGGCAGGGGCAGATCCTGAAGCAGATTTGAAATCGGACCGGCTACCGGTACAGCGTTTACATTGCCGTTCGTCGAAAACGCACGTCGCCCGCTACCATCGCTGTTGCCGGATGAGGGATCGAAGGCCATGCCTGCACGCGCAGGAACTTGAGTGCCCTCGGTTGTGGTTACATATGCTGGGCTGCCGCAACCGGAGCTTGATGTAGTGCCATCGCTGCAGATGTAGTCCCCTAAGAGTTCCGTCAGATCGCCAGCCCTCTCTGCGGCTGTGGGAACAGTCGTTATCAACGAACCGCCTGTGCGACGGCGTGTACCCTGATAGTCAAAAAAGCCGAATAGTTTGTCCTTTAGAAGAGGACCGCCTACCGAACCGCCAAACTGGTTCCAGCGGATCGGAGGATTCTGCAGCGTGAAGGCGTCTGCTGCATTCAAAACATCGTTGCGCAGATACTCAAATAGCGAGCCATGAAGTTCATTGGATCCGGACCGAGTCGTCGCCTGAATCAAAGCGCCGGATGCAGAGCCGAATTCAGCATCGTAATTGCTAGTGCTCACCTTGAAATCCTGAAGGGCGTCGATGTTCGGATTGATGACAGCAATGCCCAGGATGGCGCTCTCGTTTTCCGTACCGTCGAGAAGGAATCCATTCGCGGTGAAGAACTGCCCGTTGACATTCGCCTGGATGCCTTGCTGAGGATTCTCGCTGGCCGCGTGCTGCCACGAATTAAGCTGGACACCAGGAATCACCAGCAAGAGGTTCGTGACATTTCGATCGAGGACAGGTAATTGTCCCAGTTCCCGGCCTGTAAGCGTCGTCGATACTTCTGCTCGGTCCGTCATCAACAATGGCGACTCATCTGTGACTGTGACTGTGCTGAGTGAGCCGGCCGGATTCAGGGTCGCGTCCACACGCGTTGTTGCGTCAACCTGTACAGTGGCATCCGCCACAAATGAACCAAATCCGGCGGCCTCGAACTGGACACGGTATCGCCCTGCCAGCAGCCGACTCTGCGAGTAATTACCCTGTTCGTTGCTATGCAGCTTGTACAGAGTGCCTCGGTCCAAGTCGGTGATCGTTATATTGGCCGACGGAATCGCCGCCCCACTGGCGTCAAAGACTGTACCGTCAACATTGCCGAAGACCGCTTGTCCGGGGGCCGGCGAAGCTGCGAGTGTCACGAAGATCAGTATCAGCAGGAATACGAAGTTTTCTGGCTTGAACTTTACCATTAGAGGAATCCTCGCTGGCGTTAGAGTGAGCCGTACAGACCTAATATTTTTGAATTAGAAGGGTACTAATTTACGAGAGCCGCAAAGACTGACACGCGGCTACAACACATCCCAAAGAGTAGGACGTGAGCATGCGAGGCTTCTTCGCTAGTGCGTAGCTGGAAAGCGCGTGCTGGCATTTGCCCCACTGTAAGGTGTGTTGCCGTTGGTGTCAATGCAATAGTTGTGTCACGGACTAGGTTGAGGTACCTACAAATAAAGGCTTTTTGGGGCTCTTGGATGATCGGCGATTTAGAAACCTGCCGTTTGTCCCCGGTGCATAACCAAATGGCGGAACGGACACGCTGTTAGGCCTATCGCTTACCCTTTGAAAGTCATTCATCTCCCCCGATTCACCATCTTTTCTTCACTATTTCGGCCAGTAGCAAATACACTTCGAATTCAGACAAACAGGAGGACCGATGCCTCTACACAACACTGAAGAACTCAAAGCAGCTCCCGCCAGCGAAATCGAGTCCGAACTCCTGAACGACAAGACTGAGACCTACGAATTCCCTGAAGAAAAGCAGGACCCGCAAACCGTTTATCAGGCCATCCACGATCAGCTCATCCTCGACGGCAACTCCCAGCAGAATCTCGCCACCTTCTGCACCACCTGGATCGAGCCCGAAGTCAAGCAGATCATGGACGAGTCCGCCGATAAAAACATGATCGACAAGGATGAATACCCTCAGACCGCAGCCATCGAAGAGCGCTGCGTCCACATGCTTGCGGATTTATGGAACTCCCCGGAGGCTGCCAGCACCATTGGCTGCTCGACCACAGGCTCCAGCGAAGCAGCCATGCTCGGCGGCCTGGCCCTCAAGTGGAACTGGCGCAAACGCCGGCGCGCCGAAGGCAAATCCACCGATACCCCGAACCTCATCATGGGCCCGGTCCAGGTCTGTTGGCACAAGTTCTGCCGCTACTTCGATGTCGAAATCCGCGAAGTCCCGATGGAGGGTAAGCGCCTCCTGCTCACTCCTGAAGAAGTCCTCAAACGCTGCGACGAAAACACCATTGGCGTCATCGTCACTCTCGGCGTCACTTTCACTCTACAGTTCGAGCCGGTTCACGAGATCAGCCTGGCCCTCGACAAGTTGCAAGCCGAGACCGGACTCGACATCCCCATCCACGTCGACGGAGCCAGCGGCGCTTTCCTCGCACCCTTCATCCGGCCCGACCTTCTCTGGGACTTCCGCCTGCCGCGCGTAAAATCCATCAATGCCTCTGGCCATAAATTTGGACTCGCCCCGCTGGGCGTTGGCTGGGCTCTCTGGCGTGAGAAGCACGACCTTCCCGAAGAGCTGATCTTTGACGTCAACTATCTCGGCGGCAACATGCCCACCTTCGCGCTCAACTTTTCAAGACCTGGCGGCGAAATCATATGCCAGTACTACAACTTCCTGCGCCTCGGCAAAGAGGGCTACCGTGACATCCAAACCGAGTGCTATGCCCTGGGCCGCTTTCTCGCTGAAAAGATCGCCGACTTGGGGCCGTTCAGGATTATTTACGACGGCGACGGCGGAATCCCCGGCCTCTGCTGGGAACTGAAGGATCCCGCATCGTCGAACTTCACGCTCTACGACTTCGCCGATCTATTACGCGAACGCGGCTGGCTCGTTCCCGCCTACTCGATGCCGCCCAATCGTGAAGACCTCGTCATTCAGCGCATCCTCATCCGCCACGGCTTCACGCGAGAAATGGCCTACGAGCTACTCCGCGAAATGCAAAGCTCGCTGAACCACTTCGTCCAACATCCACCGGACCAATCATCGAGCCTTGCGCCCGTCAGTCCAGAATCGACCTCGCACGATCATTCCGGTCGGTAGTCTCACTCCGCTGGCTTATCTTTGCAAATAATGGGTATCCCATTTCCCTCTAACGGACTTCCATCCTTAGTTGACGCGAAGGCGATTGTGCCCTCATTACGCTATTGTCCAGGAGACGCTTCACTTGCATTACTTGACAACATCCCGCTCCAGCTTAGTAAAGTGGGTTGTCGCGAAAATGGTAGCGATTCCATCCAAGCAAATGAACATCTTTCCGAGAATGCTGTAACTGTAGAAACCGGAGCCAGGCATGTCATTTTCCGCTAAAGGTATTTTTGCCGCTATCGTTGGAGCGGCATTTGTATCGGGTGCTGCACAAACCATGAAGGCGCCCGACATCACGAAACAACCTACTCTTTATGTCGTTCCTTATGCTCATCTCGATACCCAGTGGCGATGGGATTTTCAGCAGACGATCAGCGAATATCTATTGAAGACAATGCGGGTGAACTTCGACTACATCGGGAAATATCCGCATTATGTTTTTAACTGGACAGGAGCAAACCGCTATCGCTTGATGAAGGAGTACTATCCGAACGATTACGCGAAGATGAAGCAGCATATCGCCGCCGGCAACTGGTATCCGGCTGGTTCTTCCATGGAGGAAGGGGATGTAAATCTACCGAGCGCGGAATCGATCATTCGTCAGGTCCTGTATGGAAACACATATTTCCGGAACGAGTTCGGCAAGGCCAGCGCTGAATACATGCTGCCCGACTGCTTTGGGTTCCCGGCTTCGTTGCCGACAATTCTCGCGCACGCTGGTGTTAAAGGTTTCTCAACACAGAAGCTCAGCGCTGCCTGGCAGCCTGCTCCACAGGTAGGAGGACCTGATTCTCCAGAGCAGACACCGGAAGGTATTCCCTTTAACGTAGGCGTCTGGGAAGGGCCAGATGGCGAAACTGTTCTGGCTGCGCTCAATCCAGGAGGCTACGGCAGCCGTATTCATTCTGATCTGAGCAAGACTCCGCCACCTCCTCCGGCTTTCGATTCGAATCCAAGTGGCGCACGGCGACCCACTCAACCGGAAACAGATTGGGTAAAACGCATTGATATCGATGGCAAAGCTACAGGCGTCTTTGCCGATTACCACTACATTGGAACGGGCGACATCGGCGGCGCTGTTGATGAAGAATCCGTGAAACTTCTTGAAGCGATGGTGACTCAAGGCGAAGCCGTGCTGCCTTCCGCGGACAACTCCACTCAGCCGGCTAACGGCCCGGCTGTTCGTACGGGAGACGGCCCGGTACATGTCGTTTCTTCGACTGCAGATCAGATGTTCCTCGATATCAAACCAGAGATGACGTCGCAGATGCCGCGATACAAAGGCGATCTGGAACTGATCAACCACTCGGCGGGATCTCTTACGTCGCAGGCTTATCACAAACGCTGGAACCGCGAAAACGAACTTCTCGCGGACGCTGCAGAAAAGGCGTCGATTGGGGCTGCATGGATGGGCGGACGCCCTTATCCGCAAAAGCGGCTGAACGATGCCTGGACACTGGTGATGGGTGGCCAGTTCCATGACACTGGCGCCGGCACGGCTACTCCTCGCTCCTACGAGTTTGCGCAGAACGACGACGTGATCGCTCTAAACCAGTTTGCATCTGTACTGACAAGCGCCACAGAGTCGATTGCATCGGGCCTAAATACCCAGGCCAACGGAGTGCCGGTTGTCGTTTACAACCCATTGAATATTGATCGCGAAGATGTTGTAGAAGCCTCCATATCGCTCCCAGGCGGACAGCCAAAAGGTGTGCGTGTAACCGGTCCCGACGGCAAAGAGGTTCCGTCGCAAATGGAAAACGGTAAGGTACTGTTTCTTGCCAGCACGCCGTCGGTTGGATATTCGGTATACGACGTTCGTCGTGGGGAATCTTCCGAGCGTTCATCTGGGCTGCAAGTTACGGAATCCTCGCTTGAGAATTCGCGTTACAAAGTGGCAATGAATAAAGATGGCGACGTAGCCAGCATCTTCGACAAGAAGCTGAATAAAGAACTCCTCTCTTCACCGATTCGATTGGCAATATCAAATGACGCGCCGCGCCAATGGCCTGCATGGAATATGGATTTCGATCAGGAGCAAGCGCCGCCGCGATCCTATGTGAGTGGTCCGGCGAAGATTCGTATCGTGGAACATGGTCCGGTCCGCGTGGCAATTGAGGTCGCGCGCGAAGCCGAAGGATCAAAATTCGTACAGACGATTCGCCTGTCTGCGGGAGATGCTGGGAATCGAGTGGAATTCAGCAATTCGATCGACTGGAAATCACTCTCGGCAAATCTTAAAGCTGTCTTTTCACTTTCGGCTAGCAACAAGATGGCGACTTACAACTGGGAAATTGGCACCATCCAACGTCCGAATGCATACGATCGCCAGTTCGAAGTTGCCTCACATCACTGGATCGATCTTACAGACCAAAGTGGCTCTTACGGCGCCACAATTTTGACTGGCGCGAAGAACGGCTCTGACAAACGTGACGATCATACGATTAGACTCACATTGTTGCGCTCTCCAGGGTACCCGCCAGGAGATCAGAGACGCGGATATTCCGATCAACTCAATCAGGATTGGGGACATCACGAAATAGTCTTTGGCATTGCCGGACACGCCGATGACTGGAGGCAGGCGCAGACCGACTGGCAGGCATACCAATTGAGTTCGCCTCTCATCGCTTTTGAGACGGCGAAACATAACGGTGCGCTCGGCCGGAACTTCTCGCTGGTGACTGTGGACAACCCTCGCGTTCGAGTACTCGCATTGAAGAAAGCAGAAACGAGTGATGAGGTCATCCTGCGGATGGTGGAGTTGGATGGCAAACCATCCGGGAATGTCCGGGTGAAGTTTGCGGGGCCAATTACAACTGCGCGTGAAGTCAACGGCCAGGAACTACCTCTCAGCTCTGCGAATATCGTCGGTGGTTCGCTTGAAACATCGTTCAACGCATATCAGCCGAGAACGTTTGCCCTCAAGCTTGGCGCTCCTCCCGTGCAGCTCAACGGAGTCAAATCACAGCCGATCGATTTGAACTACGACTTAGCCACGGCTAGTGAAGATGACACGAAGTCAATTGATGGCTTCGATGCGAAAGGCGACGCGCTTCCGGCTGAAATGTTGCCTGAGGCAATCACGTTTGGGGGAGTGAACTTCAAACTGGCGGCTGCGGGCGCATCGAAGCCAAATGCAATCGCGGCGCATGGTCAGACGATTCAGTTGCCTTCGGGCAATTTCAACAAGATCTATGTGATTGCTGCCTCAGATGACGGCGATCAGAATGCAACCTTCAGAGTTGGTGGTAAACCGGTTGAACTCACGATTGGAAACTGGGGTGGATTCATCGGCCAATGGGACACGCGTCTCTGGAAGCCTGCTCCTGATACAGTGACTGTTCGGCAGTTTGGCAATAATGGATCATCTAAAGAAGTTCCATTACGCAAGAATTGGGCTGTATCGGCAAACCATGCCACATGGGATTTGAGTGATCGGGGCTCACCATACTGGGCTCCGCGATATCCAGAAGACTATCTCGGGCTTCGTCCGGGTTATATCAAGCGTGAAGACCTTGCATGGTATGCCTCGCATCACCACACCCCGGACGGACTCAACGAACCGTACGAATATAGCTATCTTTTCGCATACGCAATACCGCTGACAACACAGGCAAGCACCCTTACATTGCCAGCAAATGACAAGATTCGAATCCTGGCTATTTCCATAGCAGATAAGGATGCCGAAGTGAAGCCAGTTCAACCACTCTATGACGTGTTGGACAAACAATAGAGTCGTTGAAAGCAACACCGCAAAAAATTACGATTCTCGTGAGGAATTGTAGAACTCAGCGCCAGCGGACGCATGCAGGATACAATTCCCCGTGATGAACAGGTTTTCAGCTGCTCTTGTCATACTCGCATTTGGTTCGTTCTCATGTTTAGCCGCCCAAAACGATGCAGTGTCGTATGTGAATCCGTTGATTGGTACTCAGCGCAGCGCCATCGGTTACGGTGGCACCATGCCTTTTGTGACGACACCGTTCGGCATGACGGACTGGACGCCGCAAACACGACAGAACAAGATCAGTGTCACTTCGTACAACTTCGATGACACGACGATCTCGGGCTTCATCGGTACCCATCAGCCGGCGATCTGGATGGGAGATTACGGCTACGTGACGGTTATTCCGCAGGTCGGGGAACTGCGTACTACACCGGAGGCACGCAAGCTTGCTTATAGCCACGGATCTGAGACCGCGCGGCCGGATTACTATCGCGTTTCGCTGGATGACGGCGCGGATGGAAAGATTCAGGCGGAGATGACGGCTACTGAGCGCTGCTCAATTTTGCGATTCACTTTTCCGAAGACCGCAGAAGCCCGCGTCATCATCGAAGCGTCCCGACCTGGAATTGCAGGAATGGCGTCGGTCAATCCTGAAACGCGGGAGATTACAGGCTATAACCCGCATCGGATGGATGCACACTTGGGACCGTTTGCACTGCCAAATTTCAAGGGCTACTTCGTGGTCCAATTCCAGCAGTCGCCGCTGAACATGAAGACCTACGGCATGGACGATGCAAAAGCTGAGTCGAGCCGCGGGGCGTACGCGGAGTTCAAATCCGGGCAGACTATTCAGGTTCGCATCGGTACGTCATTCATCAGCATCGAGCAGGCCCGTGAGAATCTCCAGCACGAAATACTCGGATGGAATTTTCAAGCAGTGCAAGAACAGCTTCGCGCGCAGTGGAACGAGAAGTTATCGCGACTTCAGGTGAGCGGAGCGAGTGATGAGAGCAAGACGCAGTTCTACACGGCGATGTATCACACCCTGCTGTATCCGCGAATCTTCTCAGAATACGGCCACTATTACAGCGCCTTTGACGACACGATCCACACCGGAGAGAGTTATACAGCTTATTCAATTTGGGACACTTTCCGCGCCGAGAACAGCATGCTTACACTGCTCGCTCCAGAGCGCATAGACGGCATGATCACAGCCCTCCTGCAGAACTTCAAGGAAGGCGGCTGGATGCCTAAATGGCCGAACCCGAGCTACACCAACATCATGATTGCAACTCATGCGGACTCGCTCGTCGCCGAAGCGTTCAGAAAAGGGTTCCACGGTTTCGATCAGCAGTTGGCATGGCAGGCCGTCTATAAGGACGCTATGACACCGCCGGATGGAGATACCACTCGACGATGGCTGGATCGCGAAGAACATACCCCGTACGAAGCTCGTGCCGGACTCACCTACTATAAGCAGCTTGGCTATATTCCAACGGACAAGACCGACGAAGCGGCTTCGCGAACCCTGGAGGACAGCTACGACGATTGGTGCGTTGCACAGATTGCGAAAGCCCTCGGGCGAGCGGAGGACTACCGATTTTTTCTGAAGCGATCGTTGAACGACCGTAACCTTTATAACCCTGCCATAGGACTGATGAACGGGAGGACATCGGACGGCAAATGGGCACCCATCGGTGGCGCTAGGGACGATGACCAGAATCGGTCTGTCTCCGGATGGACGGAAGGCGATGCCTGGGTCTATACGTGGTCACCGCTGCACGACCAGGCAGGATTGATCCAGTTGATGGGCGGAGCAGAACAATATGACAAGAAGCTGGATCAGCACTTCAGTGGCGGTCATAACGTGCACAGCAACGAGCCGAGTCACCACTACGGCTACTTGTACGACTTTGGCGGGCAGCCGTGGAAGACTCAGGCGACAGTGCGCAAGATTGCCGCAAAGGAATATCAGCCGAGTCCGGGTGGCCTGGATGGGGATGACGATTGCGGTCAGATGTCGGCATGGTTTCTGTTTACTGCGATGGGTTTCTATCCCGTGAATCCCGCGAGCGGCGAATACATGGTTGGAAGTCCAATGTACGGGCAGATCTCACTCACGCTGGCAAATGGAAAGACGTTTCATGTGATAGCGAGCAACAACTCAGCGACGAATGTCTTCATTCAGTCGGCAACCCTTAACGGAAAACCGCTAGACATTCCGGTCCTCACGTGGGAGCAGATCCAGGCTGGAGGAATTCTGCACTTCGTCATGGGACAGAAGCCGTCGGAATGGGGCAGTAAGTGGAGACCTTCCGTTATTTCGAGCAACTAGAGAGACCCTGAATCGCCTGGCAGAATAGTGACCGTCGATTGAGCTCATAGTGGTACAGGGCTGTGTCGTGGGACCGATTAAGAGGAACGCACCCGTCCTCTGCAAAGCGCTCGCAGTAGCCACCAGTGCCTCTGTTTTTCGCCGATGACTAACCGCCCCTTTGCCCGCTAATATACTCATCACACCTCCATTGAGTCGATCAATACCCCATGGAAGCTCGCAAAAAAATGTGGCAAGCACGTGCCCGATTAGCCGGTTACGCGGCAAGTTGCCGAAGACACAGATCGATCTGAGCAGGTCAATGAGGGCTAATCCCTGATATGGAGTGACCGTGTCAAAGTGCAAGGTTCGTGGGATTGTTTAGGTGGTTTCCATTGTTTATTTTCGCGAAGACCGAGCGAGCAGCAGGCGGGGCAGTATTAAGCGACGATTGGTCAGACTGATATTCGTAGGTCGAAACCGCACAATCATGATCGTTCGGGAGCTGCGTCTGACTGTTATCGCCAACTGGGGTTCAGCTTCCGAATTCGCGGTGACTCGGTGAGAATTTATATTGCGATTCGCAGGTGCGACCATGACATCGACGCTGGTGCTGAGGAGCTACACACCTTGTTTCCTTCCCGCGAATGGGCACAAATAGCTACTCCGCCCGCAGTGCCTCCACCGGATCCACCGCCGCCGTCCTGCGCGATGGCAGATAACTCGCCAAAGCCGCGGCCAGCGCCAGCCCCACGCACACAACGATATACGTCATCGGATCCATCGGCATTACATGAAAGAGCAGCGAAGCCAACAGTCGAGTAGTCACAACCGACACCACCAGCCCGAACGCCATGCCAACGCCTGCCAGAATCAGCCCCTGGCGCACAAACATGCTTGTAATTTTGTTGCGCTGCGCGCCTAATGCAATGCGTATCCCGATCTCCCGTGTACGCTGCGTCACCGAATACGCAATCACGCCATATAGCCCTACAGTTCCTAGCAGCAAAGCCATGCCGCCCGCAATCGCCAGCATCACCAGCGTGAATGAAGTCCGCGCCATCGACTTAGTGTAGTAGTATCCCATCGTGCGCACGTCGGCCAGCGGTAGATTCGCATCCACCGACCACACCGCCGGACGCACTTCCTTCATCAGACTCTCCGAGCCGGCCCGCGGGCTGCGAATCGCAAACTCCAGCCAGCGGCTCACGTGCACCATATCGCTCTCAAAGCGAGTCACATAAATCGGCCAGTAAGTAATCTTTGGCGCGTCTTTGTTCATGCCCTCGTCGTGTACATCGCCCACCACTCCGACAATCTCGCGCCAGTCATCCTTCGTGCTCACGCGAATCCGCTTGCCCAACGCATTTGCCGGGTTGCCCCAGTACTCCCGCGCAAAATTCTCCGAGACAATCGCGACCGGATGCTTGTCGTAAATATCCGTCCAGGTAAAATCCCGCCCCACCACCATGGGAACCCGCAACGTCTGAAACAGCCCCGGCGCAACAAACTTGAACAGCCGCAGCGGAGGCATCTCTCCTTCGCCATAGTTGTGGTCCTGCGCAAACACCGGATCATGCCACTGCCCGCCATCCATTGGCACGGAATTGGCCATGCTTACCGAAGACACGCCCTGAATCGCCGCAATCTTGCGCATGATCTCTTCCTCCATGCGAACCACCTTCTCATCGTCCTTCACCTCAGCCTCCGGAATCATCAGCCGCAGCGTCTGCACCTGGTCCGGATCGGAAAATCCGGGGTTCACATGCGTCAAAGCGCGAAACGTCCGGATCATCAGCCCCGAGCAGATCAGAAGCACAAATGCCAACCCCACCTGGATCACCACAAGAACGTTCCGCGTGCGATGCCGCTCCTTGCCTTGGCTCAGTGCGCGGCCACCCTCGCGCAACCCCGTGCCCAGCCGCGATCCCGCGTAGCGCACCACTGGAATCATCCCCGACAACAGGCTCGCCAGCAGCGAAGCTGTCAGTGTGAACGCCAGCACCGGAATATTGATGCCGATC